>ENA-OQKD01000094-OQKD01000094.1-human-gut-metagenome-genome-assembly--contig:-NODE-94-length-23785-cov-2.958872_pt1 | contig 23785 bp, 28 predicted proteins | sample MGYA00242775_ERZ504792 | MGnify/ENA primary metagenome ERZ504792 (study PRJEB26092, sample SAMD00036401) | human gut metagenome | host: Homo sapiens | study: EMG produced TPA metagenomics assembly of...
GATCAGCAGAATCAGCAATATACAAATATTAAAAAAGGGCAGTTCCTGTTTCGTCCTTATACCGTAACAGACAGAACTCTGTGCACTTTTTCCATTTGCTTATTTACAGCAGCTATATAACCCATACAAGGAGAGATAAATATGGAAGCAAGCATAAAAAAAACTAGAAGATATGTCGCTGAATGCATGGCCTTCCCATAAAATGGAACTTTATGACGGATGGATTCTCCGTTTTTCTTATTTTTATACACACAGAACCAACAGTGTGGAACAGTTTGGAACCTCCACATTGCCCTGGCGGGAAAAAATTCCTTACTGTGAAAATGTTTACAAACGACTGGGAACCCCTGCAATTTTTAAGATCAGCCCGCTGGTTTCTCCTGACTTTGATTACACACTGGAAAATCGTCGGGTATGAAATCCAGCATACAACAGACGTAATGACCCTGAGTCTGGACGATGCCCGGCTGACTTCCGCCTTTAATGACGTACAGTTCACAGAAACCATTCCTGATTCATGGATCTTCAGACCTTTTTAACCTGAAAAAAATGACAGATCCCGTTCACAGGGAGGTAGTTCCGTCCATGTACCATGCAATTCCCAAGGAAACTCTGTGCGCCTCTGTTCAGAAAAACGGAAAAATCATCGCCACCGGACTTGGAATACTGGACCGGGATTATATTGGGATTTATGCAATTCACGTAAAAGAAGAATTCAGAGGACAGGGTCTGGCCCGCCAGATCTGCACAGGGCTTCTGAAGGAAGGAAAAAAACGCGGAGCAGAGAATGCCTATCTCCAGGTAGTACATGGAAATGCCCCTGCCCGGAGTCTTTATACCTCTCTGGGATTCCATGACCTGTATACCTACTGGTTCCGTGTACAGCCTGTATAACAGCAGGCTCCGATCATATCAAACAGTCTGTTCCTGTAATAACAGAACAGGACGCAGTATCAATACCACGTCCTGTATGGGGAATCGAATATGTAATTTTTGGTCAAAAAATTTCTCCTGCGTACCTTATACAGTTCTCTTTTCCAGTACAGCGGAAGAGCTGTGTCCTGCCACCATAGAGGTCAGAGGACTGAAATACAGAAGGCAGGTCAGTACACAGTAGATCGGAGTCATAATTGCAAACTGAACAAGTCTTCCCGGCATGATCGCATAAAAATTATATCCAAGCATAAGTCTACCACAACTTTTTTCTCAAATTCCACACGATCTGTCACATTCTCCATTCCAAGAACGTTTGACAGAAAATCAATCCAATATGATCTTCCATCCTCATCTTCTCTTCCTCTCCCCTTCCATTTATTTGCAAATTGGCGGGCAGCTTCCCTCTGTTCTGCATCGGTCATCGTTTTTTTCCTCCTGCGTATCCGTAAGCTCTCATATTCATAATCTATTAACTCAGACAGGTAAAGTACCGATACTTATCATGTATCTGTATATCATCATTCATCTGCAAAAATGTGTACTTTTTGACAAGTGCTTTGGAGGTATCGTCAACGAACTTCTATCGTTGGAAGATAGGCTGTTTTATGATATTATGGAGTAGTAGAGAAAAAATGAGCATTTTACAGGAAAGTACACTTTCATGTAAAACACCCACCTTACAATAATTTGGCTTTTTCGTAAATTTCTGCACGATACCGAAAAGTTGATAAGGGCATATTACATTCTTTCGCAGCAGACGTTCCAGTTATTTTCCCGTTTTTCCACCGCTGATACACATCGTGAAAATTATCTGGCAATCTGCTTGGTGGTCTACCGAACCGCACACCTCTGGCTTTTGCCGCTGCAATACCTTCTGCCTGCCTTTGCCGAATATTTGTTCTTTCGTTTTCTGCTACAAATGACAGTACCTGCAATACAATATCTGACAGAAACGTTCCCATCAAATCTTTTCCCCGGCGAGTGTCAAGTAAAGGCATATCAAGAACCACAATATCAATTCCTTTATCTTTTGTGAGAATTCTCCACTGTTCCAGTATTTCCGCATAGTTACGTCCTAAGCGATCAATGCTTTTTATATAAAGAAGATCATCTTTCCGGACACGTCGAATCATTTTTCTGTATTGTGGGCGCTTGAAGTCTTTTCCAGACTGTTTATCAATAAAAATATTCTTTTCTGGGATAGCCAACTCCTTCAATGCAATCAATTGCCGATCTTCGTTCTGATCCCGACTACTGACACGTATATATCCAAATATATTTCCCATCCTTGTTTCCTCCTGCATAGTCTCTGATAGGTGAAAAGCTGTCTTCCCCAAAAGAAAGACAGCTCCCCATGTCTTCTCTGAACTTTTTCACTCTAAACTACTCTCTTATTCAGGACAATGCTTTAAGGATCTGTTTCATGCACTTTTTCAACTTCATCCCATCTTTTAATCCCAGTCGATAAAAGAATTCCTCTGTATCTGCTCCACTGTTGAATATAGCATCACAATATTTCGTAATCGCTTCTTCCTGCTCCGGCGAAAGTGAAACTATTACTTTTTCATATTCTTCCTCGACTTTATCTGGTTCTGTATCTGTTTGCTGTTTTAATTTCCAGTCCGTATACTGCCTTTCCCATGTGTTCTGTTATTGCCTAGATTTAAAAAACTTCTTCAATTTCTTTTGTCATTTTCATAGATTCCCACCTGCTCTTTCTCAATCCTGTATCTCATTTGCCCTCCTATACATACACCAATTCGTTCAATACAATTTCCTGTGCACGATTCCTGATATTATTTGCCCTGCGAACCCATTCCATAGGATTCTGTGCTTTCAAGTCCTCTGTTACGCCCTCAGCACTTCTCATCTGTGCTTCAATCAGCTCAAAGCGTTCCTGTGCCTGTTCATTCACATCTGCCAGATGACTGTCCAGCCTGGCGGTCAGAAGAAGACAGCTATACATTCCTGATTTATGTTCTTTCAGATATTCCTTCCGTAGCATCCCCCAGCAGCCAATCGGTCTGGTTTCTTCCGGTAAGGATAACACTGGCAGATAATAATCTCCTACCAGTACATAATCCAATCCATTATTATCATCATGTATCTTTTTTCTTAATTCGCTCATGTGCTTGCCTCCCTCAGATTTTCCTTTGCTCACGTAAATATGCTTCAAATATACTTCTTCGAATCAAAACTTTCTTTCCAATCTTATAGACTGCTCCAGCTTCATGTGCCATGCGAATAACAGGTTTCATTCCCAACCGGTAATACTCACACGCCATATTGTAGGTCACATAGTCATGGCTCATAAATTCCAGATCTTCATCGTCAATCTCATCTGAAAACATCCATACATTACCGCTCATCTGTCTTCTTCTCCTTATCTTTTCCTGTTGCCGGTTCATGGAAACGTTCCAGGTAATCATCAAAAATATCACGACGAATCAGTACCGTTCCATCAATTCTGTAAATAGCTCCTGCATCACTGGCAAGCTCTAAGAGTTTCTTATGAGAGATACTGTAAATAATCTCTGCCTGTTGATATCGCAGATACTGTCGGCGTAATTTTCTTAAATGTTCCGGAACTTCCTTCATACTTGTAATCGGTTTGTACTTTTCATTCATAATGCTTTCCTCCAAAATTAGATTTACTGTTTTACAGAAGTTGACTGCCGGAATATAACTTTTCCACGAAAAAAAGCACCTCTTAGATCAACTCTAAGAAGTGCTCTTGCTTCATTGCCAAACCCGTGTCTTTCCACCTGAAATTCGTCATGCTTCATAACGATTCATTATTATCCCAAATTTTGTTGTCAAATTGTTGTCAAATGCGGTCTGACATCATGGTTTTAGACATTTTATATTTAATTTTAGTACAGCTTTGCACCAGCCGGAATGTGGTTATCAACCATCAGAAGATGAAGTTTTTCTTCTCCTTCTTCTTCGTGGATTGCACTAAGCAACATACCACAGGATTCAATTCCCATCATAGCTCTTGGAGGCAGATTTGTGATAGCGATCAGTGTCTTGCCAACCAGTTCTTCTGGCTCATAATAAGCGTGGATTCCGCTTAAAATGGTGCGGTCTGTGCCTGTTCCATCATCCAGAGTGAACTGTAACAGCTTCTTGGATTTCTTAACAGCTTCACATGCTTTTACCTTTACAGCTCTGAAATCTGACTTGCTGAAAGTATCGAAATCTACGAATTCTTCAAATAAAGGCTCTACCTTTACCTTGGAGAAGTCGATAACTTCTTCTTTCTCCGGTGCTGCTGTGGAAGTGCTGTTTTCTGACTTCGCAGACTTCTTGTCAGCGTCCAGGGACTTCATTGTCGGGAACAGTAACACATCTCTGATTGCTGCGCTGTCTGTCAACAACATACACATTCTGTCGATTCCGAATCCGATACCTCCTGTTGGCGGCATACCGATTTCAAGTGCGTTCAAGAAATCTTCGTCTGTTGTGTTCGCTTCTTCATCACCTTGTGCAAGCAATTCTTCCTGTGCTTTGAAACGTTCTCTCTGGTCGATTGGGTCATTCAGCTCTGAGTACGCATTTGCCATTTCCCATCCATTCATAAAGAACTCGAAACGTTCTGTGTATTCTGGATTCTCTGGTTTTTTCTTTGTAAGTGGAGAAATCTCGATTGGATGATCCATTACAAATGTTGGCTGAATCAAGTGCTCCTCTGCAAATTCTTCGAAGAATAACGCAAGAATATCACCTTTTTTGTGACGTTCTTCAAATTCTACGTGGTGTTCTTTTGCAGCTGCTCTTGCTTCTTCCAGTGTGTGAATCTCATCAAAATCAACACCTGCATATTTCTTTACAGCGTCTACCATTGTGATTCTCTCAAATGGTTTTCCAAGATCCATCTCTACCCCATTGTAAGTGATTGTTGTTGTTCCAAGCACTTCCTGTGCCACATAGCGGTACAAGTTCTCTGTCAGATCCATCATTCCGTTATAATCTGTATATGCCTGATATAATTCCATCAATGTAAATTCCGGATTATGTCTTGTATCCAAACCTTCGTTACGGAATACTCGTCCAATTTCATAAACGCGTTCCAATCCGCCGACAATCAATCTCTTCAAATACAATTCCAAAGAAATACGAAGTTTGAGATCTTCATTTAAAGCATTGAAATGTGTCTCAAACGGTCTTGCTGCTGCACCACCAGCATTTGCTACCAGCATCGGTGTCTCAACTTCCATAAATCCCCTGTCCGTCTAAACTATCTTCTGATAGAAGCCAAAATTTTAGAACGTTTAACAAATGTATCTTTTACATCCGGATTCATGATCAAATCCACATATCTCTGACGGTACGTAAATCCGTGTTTGTCAATCCGTGGAATTTCTCCGGAAGAATCTGCAAGCTCTTTGCAAGCAATGTTACTTCCTCTGCATGGATCGAAATCTCACCCATTTTTGTGCGGAATATCTCACCTTTGATTCCCACGATATCACCGATATCCATCTTCTTAAAGTCTTTATAAGCTTCCTCACCTACACAGTCTCTTGCAACATAAGACTGAATATTTCCCTGTAAATCCTGCACATTACAGAATGAAGCTTTTCCCATCACACGCTTAGACATAATACGTCCTGCGATAGACACTTTCTTTCCTTCCATTGTCTCAAAGTTATCTTTGATCTCCTGGCTGTGCGCATCTGCATCATATTTTGTAATCTGGAATGGATCTTTTCCATTTGTCTGCAAATCTGCAAATTTCTCACGGCGCACTTTTCTCAATTGATTAATATCTTGTTCTTGTACATTCTTTTGTTCAGCCATGTCTCTTCTCTCCTATTCTTATACGCTTCTGTCGATTTTCAGCACTTCGTACTCGATGATACCAGCCTGAGCTTCTACCTCTACTTTATCTCCCACTTTTTTTCCAATCAGTGCTTTTCCAAGCGGAGACTCATTCGAAATCTTACCTGCAAGGCTGTTTGCCTCCGTAGAACCTACGATTTTGTATTCTACTTCTTCTTCAAATTCTACGTCATATAATGAAACAGTGCAGCCTACGTTGATTTTGTCAAAGTCTACTTCATCTTCTACAACAACCTCTGCATTTTTCAAGATTTTCTCAATCTCTTCAATACGTGCTTCAATATCACGCTGTTCATCTTTTGCTGCATCGTATTCTGCGTTTTCTGATAAGTCGCCCTGCTCTCTTGCTTCTTTGATCTTTACAGCAACTTCTTTACGTCTTACCACCTTTAAATTCTCCAACTCTTCTTCCAGCGCTTTTAATCCTGCATAAGTGAGTAATGTTTTCTTTTCTGCCATTTTTATACTTCCTTTCTTACCCCTTTACGCCCCTTTTCGGAGCATATCTATTTTGAAAATTCTGCCTTAAAAATTCTGATAAATAATTTTATTTTCACAATTTCAATATTATACATGATACGTCCTCTAATGTCAAGAATTCCGCTGGTTTTCCACTCGTTTTCATACATGCGACATGGTTACTGTTCACTCTTTATCGCCGCCCACATGGCTGAACTTATACCTTTCTAATCCCCTACTCCAAAATCGGTATTCTCATAGAGCACTTCTACTGTCGGATCTTCTTCCAAATACGCATATTTTTCCAAAAACCAGCGCACCAGTTCTTCATCCCGAACGACATCCGTCGTATTGTTTGTAAACACATTGACCGTCCCCAGTCTAAAATGCTCTTTCAGCATCCGAATGTCATAATCGATCATTTCCTTTGTTTGTCCTTTGATTCCGACCATCAGACACGGCGAATCGAACAGTTCCGCCACCTCCTCCGGTGTTGTAAATCCTGCGTTTTTATTCAAATACTGCTGGCGAAATTCATTGTCAAACGTTTCCACCCCTATTTTGAACACAATAGGAATCCCCATATAATCTCGCATTTCCTGCAATTTTTTACGATACATCCAGTGGCTTTCAAAAAATAGTTTCTTAATCTTTTTTGTTTGTATTAAGATTCGGATTTCCTCCAATGTCTCTTTTGGCAGTTCAAAGCAGCTCCCCGAATTGATGACTTCCAAGACACCGAATTCTCCTGTTACCTGCGACAAAATCTCGTGGTTTAACCGAATCATCTCATCTTTTTGATTTGAATTATCCTCTATATAATCGCAAAATCTGCATTTCCCCCATATACATGGAAATGCCTTTAAAAGCACGATCTCCCTCTGATTTTTATTTGTAATTTTGCTATACCTGTCCATTCGTTTTTCCCTCTCGAATCTGCTGTTTCATCGAATTTGACAGTACTGCAAGAACCGCCACAACAATTGCAATTGAGATCAAGCGGTCTGCATAGTCTGTCACAATCTGTACGACAAACGCACTCGCAACCATATTCAATCCCAGTTTATGCAAAAGTGTCACAAGAATCGATGAACCGGAAGATGTCACTCCGCCAAACACATACGCTGTGATGCACGCACTGATAATTGTTCCCGCAATTGACACACAAAATGCCCCAAGAAAAATATTCCATTTTTTTAACAACGTTGTCCGAAAAAGAATTCCAGCTGCCACTCCGGTCACTATCTGCACCGGGATAAAATAGAGCGAATAAATATCTGTCGTGATGCCAGAAATCACACCGCTGACCACCCCGGCAAGAACTCCTCCAACTGGACCAAGCAACGCCGATGCCAGAAATGTCCCGATACTGTCCAAATAAATCGGAAGCCGCAGAACAAGCGCAAGATTTCCTCCAATAATATTAATCACCGCACTCAATGCAATAAAACAAACCTGTACCACTGTCAATTTTTTCATTTTCCTTCTCCTCCTAAGCCATAATCTGTCGCAGGATTGTTCTGATCTCCTGCTCTGATTTCCCAAAAACTCTATGTAAAAACATTACCATAAATTCCTTCTCATCCACCTCGGTGAGCACAATGCTGTTTTCCTCTTTCTTCCAGAAATTCATTGCATCCACCACAGATTGCCCGATACTGATTCCCTCTGTCTCCACAGTTGTATAGGCTTCAAAGCCACTGCACAATTCCCGATTAAGAAAATATGCAACCGCAAGCGGATCGTTGATAACACAGCCGATCACCCGCTCATATTCCCAGTGAAAATCATAATAAAACCGAGTAATATTTTTGACAAATTCACCTTTCTCTGTATCCAGAATTTGCATGTATTCCAAAATATTCGGTGTCAATACGATTTTTCTTGTCACATCTAATCCAACCATATGAATCTTCGTTCTCAGATTTTCATACACATATTTTGCAGCGTCCGGATCACACCAGTAATTGTACTCTGCCACCGGCGAACAATTTCCGTGACTTTTATAAGAGCCTCCCATCGAGACAAATTCGTCCAGTTGTTCAAATGCCTCCAGATCTTTCTGCAGTGCTTTCGCAATATTTGTCAGGGGACCAATGGCGATAATTGAAACACCTTGTTTCTCTCTTAAAGTGTCTGTAATGTAACTCACTGCATCTTTTTCTTGCGCGCTCCCCGGCACATTCTCGTATCCACTTTCCCCAAGACCATCCATTCCATGTGTATCCTGAGCGCTGATATATTCCCGCCTTAACGGTTTTTCCTCCCCTCGGTATACCGGGATGTCAAGTCGATTCATGACATTTAATACCTTTCGGATATTTTCCACACCGATATCCACCGGCACATTTCCACAGACTGCTGTGATTCCGATAACTTCCAACTCCGGTGATGCAAGTGCCAGCATCAGTGCCAAGGCATCATCAATGCCCGTGTCACAATCAATGATAATTTTTCTTTTTGCATTCATTCTCCAATCTCCTTTCGCGTAAAAAAGAGCCGCATCTCCAAGGATACGGCTCACTCTAAAAAGTCCGGCTGCCCGGACTCTTTTCCTTTTTGCTTTTCAATCCTTAGTTTTTTATTCTGGGAAGTTTTCGAACCAGTCCAGAGCAGATCACTGCTCTGATTTTATAAACGCAAAATGTATTATAGCAGATATTTGACAGCTTGAAAAGCTATACATTTACTGCCGATATTTTACTTTTTCAATGCCTTTGACACTGCCGGAATAGAGATTATAATAACTGTAATCACCGCCTCAGCAAATATGTAGCATCCATTATATACCAAGGAATATGGGAGCGCTCCCCATCCATCCCAGGCATATTCTCCAAAGAAAATCCATCCAGAAATGACTGCAAATACATATCTTCCAAACACACCGAGCAGATAGCCTTTTACCAGTCCATGCTTGGACTCTGCAAATACTCCGGACAATCCAAGTGCCCCGAATGCGAGCGGATAGTCAACCAATACCTGCAGTGGAAAATAAATATACGGCTCAATAATAAATTGTAGTACACCATATGCAGCTCCTGTCAAAATTCCTGTTGCCGGACCATACACATAACCTACAAAGCAGATGAACAACATGCTGAACAATGTAATAGAACCGCCAAATGGGAAAGAATAAACCTTTAACATAGATGTCACCATCGCAAGTGCCACTGCCATCGCACAGAACACAAGCTGCTTTGTCCCCATTTTCTTCTTTTCCTTTTTCTCTTTCTTTGCCAGAACTGTCGCAAGCACAATCAATGCAATTAAAATCACTGCAGCTGCAACATATCCCGCTGTGGTGAGTTGATACCCACCCTCTGTTGTTGATACAAAAAATGACATAAAAAAACCTCCTAAAATAATTTTTTACAGGAGGAACCACTTTGGTACTGCTTCCTTCCGCCGGTACTAACCGGTTCAAGTAATGAGGGTCAACACACATCTGTGTGATTCTCAGCTCATGGCTCCCCTAGCAAATTGCTATATGAAATTTGTCATTTCCAATCTATTGTATCACACTGTCATCTTTTGTCAATTTTTATCTCAACTTCAGCAAAAGGGATGTCGTCTTCGACATCCCTTTCACCTTAAATATGATCTGTTATATTTTATTTTCCAAATCTTCTGCGGATAACTTCAACCGCTGCGCCAAGGCATCCTGCCATTCCTAACATAAATGGAACTGCTGAAGCTGTATCACCTGTTTTTGCCGGCTTACTGTTATCATTGTTGTTGCTGTCATTTTTGTCATTGTTTGGTTTTGTGACATCCGGAACTCGTTTCAAACCATCCACCGCATCTTTGATTTCTACAATCGCATCTTCTACATCCTGCTCTGTAGCATCTTCATCGTCCAATACAGCTTTTGCGTTAGCCATTGCTGCCTGATATCCTTTCCAGCTGTCAGCTGTGTAATCAGCCTCTTTGTAATATGCCAAACATTCATTGTAATATTTCTCTAATGCTGATTTATCTACCTGTTCTGGTGCAACCGGAAGTTTCGGAATTTCTCTTGTCTCCTTCACATCACAGCCTTCTCGCTTACAAGTACGAACTTCCAATCCTGTTTCTGTCTCAGTTGCCTCTTTTTCTACTGTCCACTCGCCAAAATCATGTCCAAGTGCTGCAATTTCTCTTGTAGTTGTGCCATTACATTTACTACATGTTCCTGTCTCCACACCTTTTTCTGTACACGTCGGTGCTGTTGTCTCTTCCCATGTATATGAATGATCGCATTCCTGTGTACCTTTAATTGTAATTTTATAAGTTGTTCCTTCTGTAACTAAAGTTACTTCTCCAGCCGCATTTGCTGTAATCACATTTCCTTCTGATGCTTTGTAGAAATACCATGCATTGTCATCTGCGCTCCATGCAGCCACTTTATTGTTTGATCCTGACCAGTTATTCAAATAGTTAGAACCATTTGACACTGCAAATCCACCATGTTTGCTGTCTCCAATTGTAAGCACCTGCGGCGTATCTGTCAGCTCTACATTCTGTCCTGAAATGTTTACATATTTTCCATTCGCATCCTGCATTGTGTAACCATTTCCGGATTTCTTAAGCGTCCACATAGAATCTTTATATTCACCTGTGTTAAAGTTTGCAGATGACATTCCAAGACCTTTCGGATCTCCTGCCACTGTGCTTGCCGAATTTAGCATAATGTGTGTATTGCTTCCGAACAGATATGTTCCTTCTTCCACTTTTGTAATTGCCTTGTAAGGAGGCATATCACTGCGCTCTTCTTTTGTGATACCACTTACATCTCCGCTTTCTTTTACAATCTTTCCAGGAACATTGTATGTCTCACCTATTTTCAATGTCACTTCTTTTACATCATTCTCCACAAAAATGTAGTAAGTCACATCTCCGATTGTAACAGCTGTCTGGCCTTCTGCTTTTCCGGTAATCGCAATTTCTGTATTCGCAGTTGTTGTCTCACCTTCGTACATCTCGCCTGTCACTTTAGCAACATAGCTATATTTGTCATTTCCCTGTGCCGGATTTAACAGGTAATTACTTCCATTATTAGCCTTTGCCACAATCAGATATTTCCCATTATCTGTGATTTCTGTCAACTCCGTTACTTTTTCGTATCCTGCGATTCCACTGTCAGATGCATTCTCTGATTGTTTGTAAATCTCAAAGTCGCATCTGCCGTTTGCATCTACAGTACTATTTCTGTCAAAGTGTAATTTTGCTTCATTGTCTTTCCAGAAGAACAGGACTCCTCCCCTTGTTCCTCCTTCTGTCTGCGTAAATGTAAATCCTTGGCTTCCTTTCGCCACCTCAATCGCCGCACGAGTTGTTGTAAGCGGTGTTGCAGCAGAAGTTGCCATCTTCGGTGTCAAATATACTGTCTGATTGTCCGCTGTTGTAGATGAAACGATGAATTTTCCATCATCCTGTTTGTCAAATGTAAACAGACATTCGCTGATTCTCTTTTTCTCTCCGTTAAACTGTGCATCGTTTCCGAGTTGCACTGCTGCCTCCGGTTTTACTTCTACCTGCTCTTTGATTACTTTCGCTACATGGTCAAAATTATTAGAGCCAGAAGCCGGATTCACTACATAATAGCTTCCGTCGTTCGCTTTCGCTGCAATCAGATACTGTCCACCGTTTGTAATCTGAGCAATCTCTGTCACTTTCTCATATCCCGGAAGTTCTGATTCTTCACTTGCTTTGCCTGCTTTTTTCCACAGTTCTAATTGACAGTTTGCATCAGCACTGCTATTTCTGTCAAAATGCAATTTAGAATTATCTGCCTTCCAAAAAATCAAATATGAACCAGTCGCTCCGGAAGATAGATCTTTCAATGCAACCGTTCCATCTGCCTTTTGTACTAACAAAATTTCTGTTTCTGTTGTTGTACATACACACTTAGAAGGCGCTGTCTTATGATTTACATATACTTTCGCATCTCCTGCCTGTGCAGAAATTTTATATGTGTTATCTTTATTCTCAACTTTGTCAAATGTAAACAGACAGCTGTCTAATGACTTTTTCTCACCGTCAAAATTAGCCTGAGCTGTTGCAAGCTGCGCTTTCACTTGTGTCTCAACTGTCTGAGAATCTTCCCCTTTCAGTTCCACTTCTGCAATTGTCTTATCCAATCCTTCTAAACTGCTGTCAGCGTAGTTTCCAGTCTTATCTACATAAGTTTTTGTATCTCCGATTCTGAGATCCACTATCTCATAGTTTTCAGAATCTGTCACCGTCACTCTGATTTTTGTAGATGCATTGCCGGATTTCAATGTCACAACTGCTCTCTCCAGACCTTCCACTTCTTTTGAAGTCACTGTAAGTTTTCCGTCTGCATATAAAGCTTCGACAACTCCCTTGTCATCTGAAGATACAGTTACCTCTGCGCCGTCTTCCATACCGTTTACTGTAAATTCTTTGCTCTCACCGGATTTCATCGTGACATCTGCCACTGTTTTTCCCTCTCCATCTGTACACCAGATATTTCCGATTGCCGCACCCTTCGCAATATCATTGATATATAAATTCTTATATGTCAACTGTGTATCTGCATTTTCGTAGAGAAGTCCAACTGTTCCGTCCGGCAATACTGTCAGACAAGAATATGCGTAGTATGCAGATCCGTTAATGCTATAGTCATATTCCCACTTGATAGAACCGTCTTCCTGCACAAGCCCTACAAAAATCTTTCCTGCTGAACGACTTCCTGTATTAGATGGTGCCGCAAATAAAATTGCTGTCTTTCCGTCGATTTTCTCTGGATAAGTAACCGCTGTCAGCTGACAGTTCAGATTATAGGAAATACCCATCTCTTTCTTAGGAGACCACGTCTCTCCAAAATTGTCAGATACATAATATCCGCCATGACGGGTAAACATGTACAACTTATCATCAGCCTCTGTCACAACTGCCTCTGAACTCCAATCGGACACAGATGCACCTCGTTTCCATGTCTTTCCTTTGTCATCAGAATAAATAGCAGCACTATTCTTGTCACCTTTTGTAAACTCATATGCAGTAAATACGATTCTTCCTGTGGATGTAACCATTCCACGTCCCGGACCCACTAAAAGTGACTGTTCAGAGTCTTTTCTCAAATTCAAAATCGAAGGCTCAGACCATGTTTTTCCGCCATCTGCAGAAGATGTCAGATACAGATAATCAGTCGGCCATACCTGAAACGTGACTCTGACCTCTAAAAAGATTGGTATCTACACCATTACCCTTCCACATTAAAATATGCATCTACAGTATATCCATCTACAGTATTTCCGCTGCATCTTTGATTAAATATGCAGATTCTGCATCTTTCTTTTTATCTTTTCTAAGTGATATGTATAATTGGAAGCTTGTGTACGCTCTGTTCCCCACACATCGCTCCAGTTCTTTGCATCTGCCAAAAGATATTTCCTTTCGCATCATGACTCTTTCCCGGAACCGGAGATGCTTTTGCACCATTTAATGCATATCCAGCTGGATAAAGATCCGCAATCATGTAGACATTTTCCCCGTCTGTTGCCATTGCCGGATCGATAAACGCTGTTGATGCATTGTTCCAAACATTGCCGTTATCCCCTAAATAGTTTGCAAATGTGTAATTCCAGTTGTCTCCTTTGTCCTTGGAATAAGATACAATTGTATCCAATCCCCCTCCATCTGCGTAAGTTGTCCATCTGGCATCACATCCTGCTACGACCGTTCCATCATTCAAAGATACCAAACAAGGAATACGGAATTTATCACTTCCCCCTGTTCCACTCCAAAACGGTTGCTCTTTTGTTGTTCCATTCGCAGGTCTTGTCTCTGATTTCGCCATGGCTATTCCCGAAAAACTGCTGAATGTCAAAGTCGCAGCGAGCAACAACGCTAAAACTCTTCTTCTCTTTTTCATATTCTTTCCTCCCAAATTTACTTTAAGCACAATACGAGCAAACAAGTTTGTATAAAATCAACAATTATCTTCTTGTTTCATACTTATTTTCTATTATAATCATCACACTAATATTTGTCTACAAGAAAAGAAACAAAAAAATATCCTGTACAAATGTTTTATTTCACATCTACAGGATATTTTATACAACTCCACTGATCAAATCTCTTCTTTCAGTCTTTCTTCCAATAATTGCTCCAATTCCTCATAACTCTCTACCCGATTAATCTCGTCTCGCAGTTTTGCTGAGTTTGGAAGTCCACTTGTATACCACGATACATGTTTTCTCATCTCGCGGATTCCGAGATATTCTCCCTTATATTGCATCTGAAGTTGTGCATGACGAATCATCATCTTCTTAATCGCTTCCACACTCGGACGTAACGGCATCTTTCCGGTTCGCTCATATTCCAAAAGTTCTGAAAAAATCCACGGATTTCCCTGTGCTCCCCTTCCGATCATCACGCCATCACAGCCTGTCTCTTTTTGAATCGCAATTGCACTTTCTCCTGAGACAACGTCTCCATTTCCGATAACCGGAATGGATACCGCCTCTTTCACCTGACGGATAATATCCCAGTCTGCTTTTCCGGAATAATACTGTTCTCTCGTTCTTCCATGAACCGCCACCGCTTTTCCTCCGGCATCCTCAATAATTTTCGCAATCTCTACCGCGTTGATGCAAGTATCATCAAATCCCTTTCGGATTTTCACTGTGACCGGCTTTTGAATTGCCCTTGCCGTCTTTCTGACAATCTCATACACCAGTTTCGGATTTTTCATCAATGCAGAACCTTCTCCATTCTTTACAATCTTCGGAACCGGACACCCCATATTGATATCCAGTATGGAAAATGGAAGTTCCTCTATTCGTTTTGCAATCTCACTGATCACATCCGGATCAGATCCAAATAACTGGAGAGATACCGGCAATTCTTCCGGATGAATCTCCAACAATGCCTTTGTATTCTTATTGTTATACTGTATCGCCTTCGCGCTTACCATCTCCATGCACAAAAGTCCCGCTCCCTGCTCTTTGCACAGCAAACGAAAAGGCAGGTCTGTCACCCCTGCCATCGGTGCTAAAATATATGGATTTTCTAATTCTACCGTTCCAATTTTTAACGTTTTCATTCTAATTTAACCCTTTGTTTTTTTCGTAAATAATGCGTAACCCTTCCAGCGTTAATTCCGGATCATAGATATCCACAACATCTGTCTCAGATACAATAATATTCCCCAGTCCGCCTGTGGCTACAACCTTTGCGTCTGCAAATCCAGCTTTTTTGATTTTGTTGACAATATATTCTGTCTGTCCGATATAGCCGAACACAAGCCCCCCCTGCATACTGGATACAGTCTCTTTTGCAAGAATAGACTCCGGCTTCTTTATCTCAATCTCCGGCAGCATAGATGCTCCGCCCCACAATGCTCTAGCCGATGTACGGATTCCCGGAGAAATCACACCACCTTCAAAGACTCCCTTTTCACTTACCACGTCATAGGTCGTCGCAGTTCCAAAATCAATGACTATGACCGGACCGCCATATTTTTCATAAGCAGCAACCGCATCTACAATTCGATCAGGTCCCGTATCCTTCGGGTTTTCTGTGTTTATCTGAAGTCCGGTCTCCAAATTTGGCGATACGATGAGTGGCTTTATATGGAAATACTTAATGATCGCGCTCCCAAGGGAGTGCATAATGTCCGGCACAACCGACGACACGATCACCGCATCAATCTCTTCGATATCAAATCCTCTGTGTTCCAGTAATGTACAGAGCTTGATTCCATATTCATCCGAAGTTCTTGGTTGTTTCGCCGTCATGCGAAATGTCGCCTCTAATTTTTCTTTTTCAAATACCCCAAGAGTGATATTTGTATTTCCCACATCAATTACCAGCAGCATTATACTTCCTCCCCTAAAAAGAAGACTCTATAGTACAACTGCAAAGACTCCAGCAGTTCTTTTTTTGTTCTCTGAAGTTCTTTAATCTTCAGATGACTTCCGATTTCATCAAAAAGCAGATCATTGTCCTCTGTCGTAACCTCAAACATAAGCTCTCCATCTTCTTCAAATACCAATGTCAGAATCCCTCCGACGTCCTCCGTGTACAATACACACATGATCTTCAGTTCATCTTTGATGCTGTCTGGAAGTGCCTCAAAATCCGGATTCAGATAAAACTTTCTATCATATGAATTCGCACCACACAGTACAATTTTTTCTTCGTACATACATTCCTCCTAAATATACCCGTAGATTCCGCGCACAGAGACTTCTCCCGCAAAAACCGTCTCCTCTTCGCCATCTTCTTTTCTCACAAGCAGTTCACCTGTCTCGTTGATGCCCAATGCATAGGCGTTATATTCGCCTCCAGGCTCCAGAACTCTCACTTCTTTTTCTTTGCTTACCAGAAGACGATTGTAATCCTCCTGCAAAAATTTTAAATTCTGTTCTTTTACAAACCGCTCATAGTTTTCTTCAAACTTTTTCATGATACATGCAATCAATGCAGAACGTTTTATCGGGCTTTCCTTTTCCACACGCAATGAGGTCGCCTTTTCACAAAGTTCTTCCGGAAAAGACTGCATATTCACATTGATTCCGACTCCGATTACAACGTAGTTGATATAATCAACCTCTGCACTCATCTCCGTTAGAATTCCACATATTTTCTTCGTTCCAATCACAAGATCATTCGGCCATTTAATCCCAACTTCAAGTCCTTCCTGCTCTCGGATCGCCATCGCCGCACTATACGCCATCACCAATGTCAGCATGGGCGCTTTCGATGGCTCCATCGTCGGTCTTAAAAGCAGAGACATATAGATATTTTCACCCAGCGGAGATTCCCAAGCTCTTCCACGCCTTCCTTTTCCGGAATTTTGACGGTCAGCGACCGCTAATGTGCCATGCTCTTTTCCCTGTTCCGCCAGATGTTTGATCCTTGTATTCGTCGAGTCTGTCTCTTCATAATAAATGACATGCCTTCCTATACACTCTGTCTGCATCAGGCTTTCTATCTCCTCTTGTGAAAGCACGTCCGGACATTCCACAATTCGATATCCTCTGTTTCTTACGGCCTCAATCTGATACCCTTCATTCTCCAGCTGCTTGATTACTTTCCACACTGCCGTTCTCGATACCTGAAGCCGTTCACACAACTGCTGACCCGACACATATTCTTTACTTTCCCGAAGCATTTTCAAAATCTCTGCTTTCACAACTCGTCCTCTTTCTCTGCTTATTCTCCAAGTGTTGCGACCATAACCGCCTTGATTGTATGAAGACGGTTCTCCGCTTCATCAAATACTACTGATGCCTTTCCTTCAAATACATCTTCCGTCACCTCTTTGCCTTTCACCGCCGGAAGACAGTGCATGAAGATTGTTCCCTCTTTGCCGGTCTTGTCCATCAGTTCCTGATTGATCTGATAAGGACTTAAAAGCGCAATTCGCTCAGCCGCTTTATCTTCCTCACCCATAGAGCACCATACATCCGTATACAACACATCCGCGCCCTCAACTGCATCGATGGAATCTGTCACACAGACTGAGGAACCGGCTTCTTTTGCGTACCCTTCACACAAAGTAACCAGTTCTTCTCCCGGCCACAGTTTTTTTGGCGCAATGATAACAAAATCAACACCTACTTTCGAACATCCGATCATAAGGCTGTTCGCCATATTGTTTCTCCCATCTCCAAGATATACGAATTTCAGCCCTTTTACATATCCAAAATGTTCTTTCATCGTCAAAAGGTCTGCAAGAATCTGTGTTGGATGATACTCATCTGTCAAACCATTCCACACCGGAACTCCACTGTATTTTGCAAGTGCTTCCACATGCTCATGTTTGAAGCCGCGGAATTCAATCCCGTCAAACATACGCCCGAGAACACGAGCTGTATCCTGAATGCTCTCCTTGTGTCCCAACTGAATATCATGCTCTGATAAATAAGTCGGAATACCGCCTCATCACACGCACCCACGGTAAATGCACACCGAGTTCTGTAGACGGTTTTTCAAAAATCAATGCAATGTTCTTCCCTTTCAGAGAATTTCCGGTAATTCCCTGTTTTTCTTTTCTTTCAGATCTGCTGCCAGATCAACCAGATACATAATCTCATCTGGAGTAAAGTCTTTCAGTGTCAAAAATTACGTCCTTTAAATTCATTTACTATCCTTCTGATTTCCATGAACACATGTACAAATCTTGGTAAATTAATCTGATCTCTGAGGCGCTCATATCTTCGATATACTGCCTCTTCTAATGCCTGTACCGTATAAATCTGATACTTTGGCACATGAAGTAATTTTGCACTCGCCTCAAGCATTGCCATATAGAGTGTTTCATCGGAGAATCCATGAGACAATTTCAGCACAAACGCAATCTCTGCCTTCTCAATCTCACTCAAACCACTTAATATTTTTTCATAATACCACTCTTTTCGTGTTTGTTCAATATAGTAAATCGTTCCGGCAAGTCCATAAATCATCCGTTTCGCATCGTAATAGCCGATTTTTAGATTCTGTCTGCTGCGTTTTCCGTAAAATTCAATGATGCTTCCAAGTTTCACTCGCGGCGCAATCTCATACATCGTCGTATCCTCTGACAGCTTAACCCGCGGTTCTCTTCCCGGACCATAGATACGAATCTGTATCAGGTTCTTATATCCTCTTTTCACAAGTGAGCCTGTCGGCACATTGTTGATGACTCCGCCATCCACATACGTTCTTCCGTGCAGTTTTTCATTCTTAAATCCAATCAGGTATGCACTTGCAAGCAGAAAATCCTCCAAAAGACCTTCCGGAATATCATGAATACTAAGATCCAGCTCCTTCATATCCGATATGGAAAACGTAAGCAGACAAAATTCCATTCCAGACTCCCTTATCTTCTTCTCATCCACCATCTCATGGATCAGATTCTTAAGCGGAGTGATATCAATCCCACCGTCTGACAGTCTCTTTTTCATCTCTGAAATCACTTCACCGAGTGTATTTTCTTTGTTGAACAACCGTTCCATCCATGCGTCATCTACGTCCATCACACGCGAAAATGTCATCTCACTCCAGATTTTTTCCGCCTGCTTTACATCTCCCATGCAGATCAATGCTCCATTTAATGCGCCAACCGAGGTTCCGGCTACTGCATTCACTTTCACACCTGCCTCCACAAGCGCCTTCCACGCACCAATCTGATAAGCTCCCCTTGCACCTCCGCCATCTAAAATCAGTCCATACTCTTTCGTCAAGTCTATCTTCGCTTTCACGTTTTCTTCCCTCCTGATACCACAAAAGGGGCATGCTCTCGCACACCCCTCAACATCTAACCGTCTTTTTCCGCTCCGACCTCTACCAAGGATTTCACAAGTCCTGCAACTCCCTGAATCTCAGATGGAATAATAATCTTCGTCGCCTTGCCGTCAGCCGCCTTTGCAAATGCTTCCAGACTCTTCATCGTAAGAACCGCTCATCGGCACCAGCCTCTTTCAGGAAACCGGATACCATCGGCATTCGCCTGCTGCACTTTTAGATTGCCTCAGCTTCACCTTCAGCTTCTCTGATCATCTTTCTTTTTCAGCTTCCGCACGGAGAATTGCTGCCTGTTTTCTGCCTCTGCATCAAGGATTGCAGATTCTTTATTACCTTCTGCTACAAGAATTGTAGATTTCTTTTCTCCTTCTGCACGAAGAATCGCTTCACGTCTTTCACGTTCTGCCTTCATCTGTTTCTCCATCGCATCCTGAATCGCTGCAGGCGGAATAATATTTTTCAATTCCACACGATTAACCTTGATTCCCCAAGGATCTGTGGCCACATCAAGAGATGCTCTCATCTTTGTGTTGATTGTCTCTCTGGATGTCAATGTCTGGTCTAATTCCAAATCACCGATAATATTACGCAGTGTAGTCGCTGTCAGATTCTCAATCGCCATGATCGGATTGGCAACTCCGTAACAGAACATCTTTGGATCTGTAATCTGATAAAATACAACCGTGTCAATCCGCATTGTTACGTTATCTTTTGTGATAACCGGCTGTGGTGCAAAATCTACAACCTGTTCTTTGAGATCCACACGTCTTGCCACTCTTTCGATAATCGGGATCTTAAAATGCAAGCCAACTGCCCATGTCGCCTGATATGCTCCCAGTCTCTCCACAACAAGAGCCTGCGCCTGCGGTACAATCTTTACACATGATATCAAAAGACCTACTATAATGACTATGATAGCCACTAACACAACACTTGTAATAATACTTCCTACACTCCCTGCATCCATAATTTTACGCCTCCTTTAGTCTTACAATCAGTTTCACTCCTTGTATCCCTTCGATAGATACAACCGCGTCCTTCTCAATCACTTCGTGCGGTTCATCCGTCTTTGCAGACCACTCCTGTCCGTTTACTTCCACTCTTCCGACATTATGAAGTGTATCTACTGTCTCAATGACAACCGCCTTCTGTCCGATCAGGCTCTCTGCGTTCGTAAGCTTTCGTTCCTGATTAAAATATTTTATTGCGATTGGTCTTGTCAGGACGAGCAGTAAGATAGAAGATACGAGGAATGCCACAATCTGTACCGGTAAGCTAAATCCTACTATCGCCAAAACAAAGGCAACAATGGAACCTCCGGCAAACCATATCGTGGTCAGTCCAAGCGTAGCAATCTCAATCACTACAAGCACTACGAACAAAATAAGCCAGAAAATTGTTTGCATTACGAATCGCCTCTTTCCTTATTATTTCCATTAGTGTTTCTATTTTTTTATCTTACTATACTTTCCCCAATATTACAACTAAATTCAGCGTCCATAAGATTACAATATCATTACAGAGTCATTAACAAAAATCACAGAAAAACTCTCTTAATTGGCTACATACATCTGTCGATACGGATTTTTGCTGTCCGGTGTTACGACAGTAAACGGTGCCTCTAAAACTGTTTCGATATCATATCCGAACAAGTCGCAATATTCTGACACATACGCCCGTAACTCCTCCATATCTTGTGCCTCTGCCCTCTTTGCCGTCACCTGCTCCGGGAACGTTACATCTTTACAGTCCGAGCGCAAAAACATTTTTCCCCCATGCATTCCTGTGCATGGGAAAAATCCGACAATCTTCTCTTGCTCTGTTTCCAGACCAAGGACAACGATCACTCCGCCAGCCTGATATTCTCCGAGAAAACTTCCCGCTGTACCTCCGATAACCATAACCGGAACTTTCTCCTTGTATGCCTTCATATGAATGCCGGCACGATATCCGGCATTGTTCTTTACAAAAATCCTGCCGCCCCGCATTGCATATCCTGCCGCGTCACCGATATTTCCATGTATGACTATTTTCCCTTCATTCATAGTATCTCCGACTGCATCCTGGGCATTTCCGTAAACAGTGATCTCTCCGCCATTTAAATACGCGCCTAAGGCATTCCCCGGAACCCCTTCAATTGTGACGGCATGTCCCGACATTGCAGATGCGATAAAACGCTGTCCACAGCAATTTTCTATCGTCACATCCTCGTCTGCAAAACGCAGCTTCTCATTCAAAGTTTTATAGTCCATTTCCTTTGCATTTATCAACATAATTGCTATCACACCTCCGTTTTCTACTCTCCTGCATGAAAAATACCGAGAATCTCAAGCTCTTTTTCTGTCATACCAATGCCACGCAGCATCAGACGGTTGCCGCGAAGGACTTCAATAGAATTAATGCCCATGCCTCCCATCAACTCCTTAATCTCATGATTCCAAGCATGCATCAAGTTGACAAGACGGGCGCTTCCTTCATTTGGATTGAGGCGCTTCACCAGCTCTGGACGCTGTGTCGCAATTCCCCAATTACATTTCCCAGTCTGGCAAGTACGGCAAAGATGACACCCCATCGCAAGCAGTGCCGCCGTGGCAACATAACAGGCATCTGCACCTAAGCCGACTGCCTTGACAACATCCGATGCACTTCGTATTGAGCCGCCAACTACAAGGGATACGTTATTTCGAATCCCCTCGTCTCGAAGTCTCTGATCGACAGCTGCAAGTGCAAGCTCGATTGGAATTCCCACATTGTCACGGATTCTTGTCGGCGCTGCGCCTGTCCCTCCACGGAATCCATCTATCACAATAATATCTGCCCCGCTCCGTGCAATTCCGCTTGCTATCGCCGCAATATTATGTACTGCTGCCACTTTGACAATAACCGGTTTTTTATATTCTGTCGCCTCTTTCACAGAAAAGACAAGCTGCCGCAGATCTTCGATAGAGTAAATATCATGGTGCGGAGCCGGCGAGATTGCGTCAGAGCCTTCTGGAATCATACGGGTTCGAGAGACGTCTCCAACAATCTTCGTCCCAGGCAAATGCCCTCCGATTCCCGGTTTTGCACCCTGTCCCATCTAATTTCAATCGCAGCTCCGGCATTTAGATATTCCTCATGTACGCCAAAACGTCCGGAAGCTACCTGCACGATCGTGTTCTCTCCATAGCAATAAAAATCTTCGTGAAGCCCACCCTCACCGGTGTTATAAAAAATCCCCAGTTCAGAAGCCGCGCGTGCAAGTGATTCATGTGCATTGTAGCTAATCGAACCATAACTCATCGCCGAGAACATAATCGGCATAGAAAGCTCTAACTGTGGCGGAAGCTCACAACGGATTTTTCCATTATCGTCTCTTACGATTTTCTGATCCTTTTTTCCCAGAAATACTTTCGTCTCCATCGGCTCGCGTAGTGGATCGATCGGCGGATTGGTCACCTGAGATGCATTAATCAGTATCTTATCCCAATATACCGGCAGTGGATTTGGATTCCCCATAGAAGAAAGCAGCACTCCTCCGCTTTCAGCCTGTTTGAAAATTTCCTTGATCGTATCATTTTTCCAATTAGCATTTTCCCGAAATGTCGCATCACTTTTCACAATTTTCAACGCCCTTGTCGGACATAGCACAACACATCTCTGACAATTGACACATTTTGTCTCATCAGCAACCATAATTCCGTGCTCCGCATCAAAATGATGCACTTCATTTGCACACTGCTTTTCGCACAGACGACAATTTATACAGCGATTATCATTCCGGATTACTTCAAATTCCGGATATACGAATTTATAACTCATTTACATGCACCGTCCTTTACTCGAATGATCACAGGTTCTCCGCCTGCAGGAGCCCAGATATTTTCCGCATGCGGCTCCATCGTCCGTATCGCCGCTTCCTCGCTGGCGATAAACACCTTGTCTTCTTTTTCACCTACCACCATAGACCGGAGTTTCAGTCGGTCATTCAATGCCATAAGACCTCCTTCAAACCCAAGAACAATAGAAAATGGTCCTGTGATCAAAAGACTGGAAAACAGGTGCGCAGATAAATATGTTTCTCCTTGTCCTCCAAATCTGTCTCCTTTCAATCGTGCTCCAAAACGGAGCTGCCACAACGCTCGCTGCCTCCTCAAGCGTCAATCCCTGCACACGCACCAGATAATCCCATAATATATGTGATAACCTCTGTATCCGTTTTGCAGCGTACATTTATAACCCAAACATCTCTATAAACCCGACGATTCGCATCATAGGAAAGAAAATCTCTCCGTTATGAAACAATGGACCAGTCAAAGCAAAAGTG
>ENA-OQKD01000095-OQKD01000095.1-human-gut-metagenome-genome-assembly--contig:-NODE-95-length-23777-cov-3.873573_pt1 | contig 23777 bp, 29 predicted proteins | sample MGYA00242775_ERZ504792 | MGnify/ENA primary metagenome ERZ504792 (study PRJEB26092, sample SAMD00036401) | human gut metagenome | host: Homo sapiens | study: EMG produced TPA metagenomics assembly of...
CATACCTGTTAATATCTGTAACCTTTGCGTTTTACACTTAATCGCTTTCATCTGGTCGATGGACCTGGATGTGAAGATTCACAAGCAGATTGCAGTCCATTTACCAGAAATTCCGCTAAGTCATTTTATCAGTCAGCTCCGGTGCCAAAATCTGCAGGTAGATACTGCCCCGATAGTATCTCCCATCTGAAAATCTTTTCCGTTCTTAAACACAAAACTGGATGGTGCGATATAGTCCTTGGTATTCAGTCCGGTACGCAGCACATCGTCATAGCTGAACCGAAACGGAACTTTATTGTCCTGGTTGAACGTTTCATACATAATCTGCAAACGCTCCACGCCATTCAACGGATAAGCAGACACCCCTAATACCTTAAAGTTATTGAGAATATCCGTTTCGATACGCTCCAGTTTCGGTTTTGCTTCCCGGATATTGTCTGCTTCGATTCCAAATGTAAGATACTTTGTTCTGACAAGACCATTATTTCCCTTTGCCAACTGGTTTCTGAGCATCTGAGCAAACTCCATACGCAGATCATCAAAACTGTCATTCTGCTTCTTAATGCGAATCACATCTTCATATTCTGCCATATTGCTGTGATGATTGATAAAGGACAACTGGAAATGAATCGTACTGTCAAAATAGTTCAGGAAATCACACCAGTTTTCAAAAATCGCATTTTTATCTTCGTTCTGTGCCAACTGATAGTTAATATCATAAAAACGGATGGTCTTGGAATAATAACCATCTTCCACACGACAGATACCGTCTTTTCCCATTTCTCTGTATGGAATAGACTGTTGTGCGGTAATCTTCTTTTCTTTATTTCCACCACTCGTATTCCTGTTTACTTTTTTTACAGCTCCCTTTTTACCATTGGATTTTACAGAAGATGACACTGCTGGTTTCGTCTTCTTTTTATATTTATTCTCTTTTTTCGCCTGTTTCTTTGCTGCTTTTTCTTCACGAGCTGCCAGCTTTGCCTCCTGCTTTGCACGTTTTTTATCTTCTTTTTCGTGTGCCTTATGAAGTTTTGCTTCATACTTCTGTGCTTTTTCCCAGGCTCGCTGCTCTCGTCTGCTTAATTTACGTCTTGGTCTGCGGATACCCCGATGTCGCTCCAGTGCTTCATACCCTGTAACCATAGGTACTCCCTTCAAACGCTGTCTGTCCTTGACAAAATCTTCTGCTTCATCCATGGCAAACACTGGTAAACCATCAGCAGAATCTGCTTCATCTAACCACCAGTCCTCTGGATAAGAAGCATCTTTGGCATGTTCTGGCAGCAATTTATCATTTTCTCTTCTTTCCACGAACTGTACCTCCCTTCGATTTTGTTATAATTTTTCTTTTCTCATACATATTTTCCACCTCATACTTTCGCAACGGAGGACGGATAAATTTTACTGTAATCATATTTTTCAGGACTTTTTCTAAAGGAAGTCCGTCTTTCTCATACATGGCAAACAAAAAAGCCGGAAGCATCAACAAACACATTCCGGTTGCCGCATTACTTGAACCAATCAATCCTCTTGCCAGGAAATAAAATGGAAGCCCTACTGCCGCTGCAATGCCAAGACAGATAAGCTGACGTTTTGTGAGGTTCAGAATAATCTTATTTTTAACTTTCGTCAGATCTTTGGGTACTGATACAAAAGCCATTTTCTATCATCTCCTTTTTTATATTTAATGTGTGTTAAACACACTCTTTGAGAAATTGGCTGTTTTCATAAGGCTGAAGCAAAGTACAACCGTATAAGCCATTACACTGAGCAATGCTGTATGCACGTTATCTGATACCTGTATATTAGCAACCAGTACGGAATAAATGCCCACACACACCATGATAAAAAATCCCTGGAATGCCAATGCGAACAATCCTCTTAAGTAATTGCTGCCAATCTGTCCCCATTCCCGATTGCTCATTGTTGCAAACGGAATTGCACCGATTGACGAATACAAGTAAATCTCAATCATACGTCCATAAAGAATGACCGTTATAAAAACGGAAATAACCTTTAAACACAGGCTTGCCAGAAGTGTTTCCAGTGCCAGTATGACCAGTTCCCCTATTCCATTGATTCCATTGCCGTTTCCATTGAAGTGACCACCGAATCAATATTAATTGCTGTCTGATGATTGATCACTCCTGATGCCCGGTTCACTACATTCTGTCCCACATCAAAAATTGCCATAGTAATTGTGAATGCATTACTTACGAACCAGACTGCAACCCACATTTTAAAAAAATATTTGAAGAACATCCATGTATCAATGTCATGCATGTTGTTCTTCTCTGTGAGCATGGAAATCAGCTCATAACACAGCACAAAGGTTATAATCATCCCGGCAATCGGCACGATCACAGAATCTGACAGATTCTGAATCAGACTAAATATACTGCCATTCCATCCCTGGGGCGTTTGCCCAACCTGACTTGCAATATCACCGGTTTTTTCATTTACATCGGTAAACATGTTCGTCAGGTTTGAGCTGACCATGCCTGTAAGGAGGTTACGCATCCATTCTTCTATGGACTCAAAAATCTTATCCATGCGTGTTCTCCTTTCTTACTGCCCCGGCTAAAATAAATTCGCCAGTAATGGTACAAGCTGTGTACCGATTAAAACGACACCTCCACCTGCCATAAGCTGCTTGATTCCCTGTGACTTCGCACCCGGATTATCATTACCATAACCTTCCAGAAGATTGATAACTCCCCAAACTGCAAGTCCTGCTCCGATTGCGACAACGAGTGTCTGTAAAATATTAATTGCTGATGTAAAAAACGCCATAATCTATGTTCTCCTTTCGTAACTCCTGTTTTTCATTGTGATTTTTTACTGGTTACTACTCGGAGGGTTCCGCCCTGATGGGCGGTCTTTCATGCTTGTGCATATCACTACCTCCCAAAAGGACATAAAAAAAGAGCTATGTATGTTTTACGTTACATGCCCTGTGCCTTCATTTTCATTATTTGATTGTTCTTCCAGTTCACTGCCTTCATACATATAAAGGTCAAACTGTTCTTCCGGATCTAACCGGACTTCCATCTGATGTTTCATGTATTCTTCCACATGGAACTCATTCTTTTTATCATAATCGGATAACTGCTTATACCGTTTATGTTTTGTAATGTCAAATTTATCACTGTAAAACGGACGGACACCTCGAAGCTGTAAAATACACTTGTTACCGTCCATGACTGCCAGTTCATCCCGACTCATCAATTCTTTTCCTGTTTTCTGATAGTTCAAACCGTAAGATCTGCTCTGTCCTCTTGTATCAGAAGTGTTATATAAGTCAATGGTTTCCTTACCCAGTGTTTCTGAAATTTCTTTCAGAGTGGTACTTTCCTTACCTCCCAGGAACAACATTGTGTCACAATTTCCCGTAATGGTTTCGGCTGCATCCTTGTAAATTGTCTTGAGCTGCGACTGGGACTGGAGTATAATGGAAGCAGAAATTTCCCTGCTTCGGATAGTTGCAATCAGCTTGTCAAACTTCGGAATCTGACCAATATTTGCGAACTCGTCACAAAGGATTCTCACATGATAAGGCAGTCTTCCATGATGAACATCATCGGCTCTGTCGCATAACAGATTGAAAAGCTGACTGTACATCATAGCAACCACAAAGTTAAAAGTATCGTCTGTATCCGAAATTACAATAAACAGTGCCGTTCTCTGATCTCCAATCATATCCAGTTCCATTTCATCATAAGAAGTCAGTTCCCTAAGTTCCGCAATATCAAACGGAGCAAGTCTGGCACCACAGCTGATCAAAATCGACTTTGCCGTTTTTCCAGAGACGAAAAGTCAAGGACTTTTTCATCAAATTCAAAAAGAAGTTACATTTTGCGGACTTCCTCACGGAGCAGACGCTTGATTTTGTCCTCCATCGTCTCTTTTGCGGTCTGGCTGAAATGCACACGGACGATATAGGTTGTCTTTCCGATCTGCTTTCTGACAGTCGGGCAAGGGGCGGTGTTGGTTGCGGTATTGTTCATTCAAAATCCTCCTGTAAATGAAAAATGCCCGGTGACTGTTCATCATCGGGCGATGTCGGTATGAGGGAACAAGGCAAGGCGGCAACATTAAGGTATCTATAAAAACCTTGCCGTCTTTGCCACGCTTGCCGTGTTCCTGTTGTCAGTCTCGGAGATAGCAGACCCATACTGTGCCGTCTTTCTCGGTCACAAGCCTGTCCCCGATACGGCTCTTTGCCGTTCTCATGGTGCGTGAGGAAATCCCACGCTCATTGACCGTCTTTTCCAGCTCTGCACTTGGCATACGCTTTCCATCTGCCAGCAGTTCCAGAATGAGCATTTGCGCTTGTGCGGTCTTGCTCTCGGTCTTGGCGGTGTCTGTCCCGGCAAGAAGCTCGTCAGCGGTAATGTCATAAGCTCCTATCCATTCAAAGCCTTTCTCGTCTCCCAGAGAAAAGGCAAGGGACTGTCCGGGCGGCGCAAGGGAGCTTTTCTCATGGATAAGCACCCTCGTTGTGGGGCTGTCCTTCAGCTTGCCGATAAAAAGCAGACTGCGGACTGCCGCCGTAATGTCGATAGACCCTAATCCCCGATAGGTGCTTTGCGTTCCTGCGGCTTTGTTCAGGTGTCCGATCAGCACGATAGCGCATCCGGTAGCCTGTGCAATGTCTCCCAGACTACGGAAGATGGGACGGACTTCATTTGCCCGGTTCATGTCCACATCTGCGCCCAGAAACGCCTGCATCGGGTCAATGATAACCAGCCTTGCGTTGTTCTCTCGGATTGCTCTTGCGATGCGCTCATCAGCAAGGGTCAGCGGCGTGTCTCTATCGTCAATAACAAGCACTCGTTCAAGGTCTGCGTCAGCTTCCATCAGCCGGGGCTTAACGGTATCGCCCAGACCGTCCTCGGCGGTCTGATAGATGATATTGAAAGGCTCAAGTGTCTCCATACCGGGTAAGGGCTTTCGGTTGGTGCAAGCCGCCGCAAGACGCATGGCAAAGTAGGTCTTGCCCTCGCCGGGGTTGCCCTGTATGATGGTCAGCTTTCCAAAGGGGATATAGGGAAACCATAGCCATTCCACGCTCGTCAGCTCCACATCTGCCATGCGGAGCATGGGAACAGGCTGGGCGGTGGGCAGCTCTCGCAGCGTGATTGTTTCGGCTATGAATTTGTGGCTCGGAATGTCCTTTTGCCGACGGAGAACATCGTTCCAGTCTTTCCTTGCCGGGACAAGGCGAATGACGGCGATCTCGCTGGGAATGGACTGTGCCAGTCGGGTACAGGCTTCGCTTCCTGCGGTGTCGCTGTCAAGGCAGAGGAACACTTTTTGGGTGTCCTTGCGTTCAGAAAGAAAACGGTCAAGAGCCTTGCCCGAAACGCCGCCCAGGGCAAGATAATTTCTTTTCTGCCAGTCCTGCGGATAAAGGCAGATGAATGATAACAGGTCAATCGGTGCTTCAAAGACAAAGAGCTGATTGCCGTTTCCCTCATAGCGGAACGGATAGGACTTGTCAGCCCCGGCAATGTCCTGTCTGAATGGGTCTGCCGTTCCTCGCACATGGGCGTATCTCGGCGTACCGCTTCGGTCTCTGCCGACAAACACAACATTGTGCCGCTTTGCGTCCTCGTAAATATCCCCGGAAAGAAGAAAAGTCTCAACAAGCGTTTTGTTGAGACCTCGGCTTTCGCAAAGATATTGAATTGCTCTGTCGGCTGTTCTGTTGTGCAAGGGCAAGTGGAACGCTGTGGGCGGTGCTGTGGTGGCTTCGGTCTGTCCCTCGCCGTTTTCGCCTGTCAACATCTGGACAGCTTCGGGAAAGGACTTGCCGTAAAACTCCATGACGAAATCAATGGGATAGCCGCCCTTGCTCTGGCTGTGGCGAAACCACTTGTTTCCCCGGACGGTCAGGCTGTCATGTTCTTTCCAGCGGTATTCCCGTCCGCTTTTGATAAGCGTCTCTCCCTGTGTGCGGAGAAAATCTTCCAGACTGACGGCGTTTGCCCGGTCAATCTGCGCTTGGGTGTACTGCATGGGCGTCCTCCTTACTTCTTGAAAACAGCGCATCGTCTGCAAATGCCATGCTCACGCTCGTCCAGCGTGTAGGGGCAGTTCGCACATTCCTCGCCGTACTGTCTCATGATAACAGGCAGATAGCCCAGCTCCTTCAACATATCAATCTGGCGGTCGGTGAGGGTGGCTTCAAAGGCAAGGCATTTCCGGGTGTGTTCGTCCAGCTCGATCAGGTCGGAAAGCGGTCTGCCATCGGTCAAAGCTTCTCCGCTCAAAAGGCGTTTTGCCGTTCTGCGGATGGGGTTGTACTCGTTCTTCCAGTCGTATTTTTTCATCGTGTCATATCCTCCTTTTTGTGTCGTGTTTGGGGTCGATTTTGGAGCATTTGTTCCTCTGTACGCTCGTTAAATCGGGCGGCAGTATCTACACACGACTTGACCTTCCAAAGACGGTGTAAATCGTCTCTGACGGTCTTAAACTCGCCGTAGGTGGTGTTGTGCGCCAGTTCCAGCTCGTCATACTCTTCGGTCAGCTTTTTCATATCCACCTTGCCGTCCGGGAACTCTCCGGTCAGCTTGCGTCTGGCGGCGTAGAACTGTTTCAGTTCCGCTTCATGCTCTGCCTTGTACTTGGCTCTGGGCTTCTCAAACTTGATTTTCTGCAAGCCGTCATAGACAGGCTTCAAGCTCTGGAAAGCAGCGGAGCTGTCATAGAGCTGCTTAATTGCTTTCATTCGGGCGGTCTGTTCGTCCAGCGTTTTCTTCAAGCTCTCTGTGGCAGCACTGTGTTCGCTGACACGGCTTTCCAAATCTTCAAGGGAGTAAATGCCGTTTGCCCGGAGATAATTGAAAGTCTCGTTCATCTCCTTTAGATTGCTGACCTTGCCTTTCTGCGAATACGCCCCGGCTCTGCGCTGGGTGTAATAGGCGTTCAGCAGAGAAACAAGGTCGGGGGCCTGCGGCTTGGCAAGCTCTGCTTTTGCTTCGGCAATCCAATCGAACAGGAGAGCGATTTTCTTCTTGATGTCCCGGATAACGGCATTGGTTGCCTTGATCCAGCGGTTGAACTCGCCCTTTTCGGTGCGTATGCCTTTCTTCTCCATTGCCCGGACGGTTGCGCCCTCGTGGACGGTGGGAAGAAGCTCCACGCCCTGACGCTCATAGCTTCGGTGGTCGATACGAACGTCAAGCTCCTTTTCCGCAAACTTGGCGTTGCATAGCTCCGCCCATGTCTGCCGCCAGTATTCCAGCGTTTCGGGACTGCCCCAGTCGGTAGTGGGAACGGCGTTGAAAACAAACTCGCCGTTCTGGTCTCGGATACGGTTGCCGTCCTCGTCCAGCTCATACACCCGGCGTTGCTTTAGTCCCCATTTGCCGTTCTGATCGATGGGGCGGATAGGGCAAAGCACATGAAAATGCGGGTTTGGTATGCCGCCGTCCTCCCGGTCTGGCTGGTGTACGGCGAAGTCAACCACCATGCCACGGCTCACAAAGTTCTCCAACAAAAATTGCCTTGCAAGAGCGATGTTTTCCTCAAGGGAAAATTCATTCTGCAAGGCAATGTCAAAGCTGTATGCAAGCTGGGCGTTCTTTCCACGCTCGGCTTTTTCCACGGCGTTCCATAGGGTCTGGCGGTCTGCGTATTCTGGCGGTGCATGGGACGGCAGGAGAATGTCGGAGCAGATCACGCCGCCCTTGCGGGTGTAGTCGCTGTATTCGCCGTAATACTCGCTATACAATCGCTCCCCGGCACGGTAGGCGGCAGAAGCAATAGCGGACTGTCCTGCGCTTCGCTTAGTCTGCGTGACGCTCAGATGAAATAGTGCCATCGGCTTTCAACTCCTTTTCTCTGTTCGCTTGACTGATATGGGTAATCGCCATGTGACGGACGGCTCGCTGGACTTCGGACAGGGAAAAGATGTGTTCCATCAGCTCTGTCATTTCGGTGCGTGTGAGATCTTTGACCTCCGGGGCAAGGCTCTCAATCGTGCCGCCCAGATTGCAAAGGCGGTGGGTGCGCTTGGTGCGTTCGCCTTTCTCCAGATACTTCTTTCTGTTCTCCAGACGCTCCAGCTTGTGCTGTTCCTGTGCAAGCTGCGTCTCAGCTCGTTCCTTTTCGGCTCGGAGCTGGTCGAGGGTTTTCGGTTTTGTCATTGGGATTGACCTCCTTTTTTGATTTTGGGGATAAAAAAAGACCGTCAACTTTTCGCATAGTGCGACCAGTCAACGGTCAGTTAACCCACGCCTTAAGCGGAGGTCAGAAAAAACAGGTTTCCATTGCAGATATTCTGGTCATGCATCCGGATATTATCATTCTGGACGAGCCTGCCGCTGCTCTGGATCCCCGCCATACCACAATGGTAAATCATATCGTAGAGCAGCTGACAGAACAGGGCATCACTGTGCTGATGGCAACTCATGACGTCAACTATGCCTACGAATGGGCGGATGAGGTTATGCTTTTTCATGAAGGAAAGGTACTGATGCAGGGAACTCCCGCTCAGGTTTTTGGAAACCGGGGCGCTCTGAAAAAAACAAACCTGGAAACGCCTGCTGTTCTGGAGCTTTTTGAAAGTCTTTGTAAAAAAGGGATTTTAAAGGCTTCCCTGCCTCTTCCCCGCAATTTAAAAACACTTGAAACCTACATTTCTGATATTAATTTAAACCCACATTACGGAGGAAACAACATCGTGTCTGAAAACAGAAAAAAAGCAATTCTGGCTGTAAGCTTCGGAACCAGCCACCATGATACCTGCAAGGTAACCATTGACGCTATTGAAAAAGAAATGCAGGCAGCCTTTCCGGATTATCCCCTTTACCGGGCATGGACCAGCAAAATGATCATTCGAAAACTGAAGGACAGGGATCAGATCCATGTAAATACGGTAAAAGAGGCCATGGAGCAAATGCGCAGAGATGGAATCACTGATGTTCTTATTCAGCCAACTCATGTGATCAATGGTATTGAAAACGATCTTATGAAAGAGGACGCCCTTTCCTACAGGGAGGATTTTCACTCCATTTCCTTTGGCGATCCTTTGCTTACCAGCGAACAGGACAGCCTGGATGTGATCCAGGCCATTGCAGACGAATTTTCCAGCCTGAAAAAAGACCAGGTTCTTGTTTTGATGGGACATGGCACTACGCATTTTTCCAATTCCATTTACGCTGCTTTGGACTATACCTTTAAGGACAAAGGATATTCGAATATCTTCCTTGGAACGGTTGAAGCCTACCCTTCCATGGAAACTCTGCTGAAAATGATCCGTTCCTACCAGCCTTCCAAAGTGATTCTGGCTCCTTTTATGATCGTGGCAGGAGATCATGCAAAAAATGACATGGCGGGAGATGACCCGGAATCCTGGTATAGCCAGTTTAAATCAGCCGGCTATGAGGTAGAACCTGTTTTAAAAGGACTGGGAGAATATCCCGGCATCCGTAAAATTCTGGTGGAGCATCTGAAACGTCTGGATGTACGGTAAAGCTCTTCCATAAAGCGCAGATAAAATTTTCAGGATAAACAACACATTTTACTCAATATGAATGAAGCAAAAAGCGGCCTTAAAAAGCTGCTTTTTTTCAGCACAAAAACAGGATTCTCAGATAAAAAATTCAAAAATAACATAAAAAATCATACCAAAAAATATAACTGTTTCTGTTCAAAAATTCTTGACAAATCAACTCCTGTTTTATATAATATCAATAACCATTATTGTTATCACAGGAGAAAGGAGTGTGCCTATGGCTGCATTAAAATACAGCAGACAGCGCGAATCCATCAAGGAATTTCTGATGACCCGCACAGACCACCCCACAGCTGATATGGTATATGAAAACATGAAGTTCATCTATCCCAACATCAGCCTTGGAACTGTGTACAGAAATCTTTCTCTGCTTTCTGATCTTGGTGAGATCAAAAAACTTGCCAGCTTTGGCGGCGCCGACCGTTTTGACGGACGCGTGGAGCCCCACTGTCACTTTATGTGTACAGAATGCGGGTGTGTAATTGATCTGGAAACAGAAGACATGCAGGATATTATGAAAAAACGCCGGAGAACATTTTAACGGCATAATTACTGACTGCAGTGCCAGATTCTTCGGAATGTGTGAAGATTGCATGAAGAAAGAAGAAAATTAAGAATTCCCCTTGACATTCAGCAAACAGTATGGTAAATTATAGACATAGCAAAACAGTAACAATTACTATTATTAAAAAATAATTATTTAAGAAAAGGAGATTATCATTATGGCTAAATGGGTATGCAATGTATGTGGTTATGTTTACGAAGGCGAGAACGCACCGGAGGTATGTCCGATCTGTAAAGCATCCTCTGACAAATTTACAAAACAGGCAGAAGGCATGAGCTGGGCTGCAGAGCACGTTGTAGGTGTTGCTAAAGGCGTTAGCGAAGACATCCTTGCTGATCTTCGTGCAAACTTCGAGGGCGAGTGCTCTGAGGTTGGTATGTACCTTGCAATGGCAAGAGTAGCTCACAGAGAAGGATATCCGGAAATCGGTCTTTACTGGGAAAAAGCTGCTTACGAAGAAGCAGAGCATGCTTCAAAATTCGCTGAGCTTCTTGGTGAAGTTGTAACAGACAGCACAAAGAAAAACCTTGAGATGCGTGTTGCTGCAGAGAACGGCGCTACAGCAGGTAAATTTGATCTTGCTAAACGTGCAAAAGCTGCTAACCTTGACGCAATCCATGATACAGTTCATGAGATGGCTCGTGACGAGGCAAGACACGGAAAAGCATTCCAGGGACTTCTTGAAAGATACTTCGGCTAAAAATAAGCTTATGAAACGGAGGGCATGTACTGCTCTCCGTTTTCTTTTTAAAAAACAGACTGAATCAAACAAATATTGACACGCTTATCTTTTGAATGATATGGTATAAATAGATTTACCGTAATTTTAAACAGCCAAATTTTTAATGATCAAGGAGGAAACCACATGTCAAAGTATTCAGGAACCAAAACAGAAAAAAATCTATGGAAGCCTTTGCAGGAGAATCACAGGCAAGAATAAATACACGTTCTTAGCCTCGCTGCAAAAAAAGCAGGATATGAGCAGCTGGCAGCTCTTATCTGGAAACTGCCGATCAGGAAAAACGAACACGCAAAAATGTGGTTTAAGGAGTTTCACGGAATTCACGATATCGACACCAATCTTGAGGATGCCGCTGAGGGTGAAAACTTTGAATGGACAGATATGTATGCAAGAATGGCAAGAGAAGCCAGAGAAGAAGGCTTTGAAGAACTGGCTGAAAAATTTGAGGGCGTTGCCAAAGTAGAGGCCGCTCATGAAGCACGGTACAAAAAACTTCTGGAATCCTACAAAGCTGATAAAACCTTTAAAGGCGATGCGCCTCTTGGCTGGAAATGCCGCAACTGCGGATATGTTCACATGGCTGATGAAGCTCCGGAAATTTGTCCGGTATGCGCCCATCCAAGAGCTTATTTTGAGCGCAAAGTCGAGAATTATTGATCTTCTTCTAATACAGAAAAGGCAGTGCAGTCTGATGACTGACACTGCCCTTCCTGTATTCCGGCTATCTCAGAGCTTGGGCCGCCTCTCCCAGACGGTTATAAACAGTTACCGCATCTGCAATATTAGGTGTTCCTCCATCCATTGCGCCAGCTGTCACAAGGATATATTCCACGCCTTCAATTTCTGCAAAGCTTGCCAGGCAGCTTCCTGCCGCATTTGTAAAACCTGTTTTTCCGCCCAGGATCTTTCCGCCTGTTACAGAGGGATCCGAAAGATTCTTGAACATGGTACTGTAATAGGTAATTCCATCCGGATGAACATTGGTACCGGGAGTAGAATGCCAGGGACTCTCCGCGATTTCCCGGAACGTATCATTTTTCAATGCGTACTGCAAGAGAACTGCCATATCCTTTGCAGTACTGTAGTGATCCGGATTATGAAGTCCGGTACTGTCGCAGAAGTGAGTTCCATCCATACCAAGCTTTTCTGCTTTTTTATTCATCAGATCCACAAATCCCTGTTCAGAACCGGCAATGGCATAAGAAAGAGCAATACAGCACTCTGCGCCGGAAGGAAGCATAACGCCATACAGAAGGTCAATGGCCCTCACTGTCTCCCCGGGCTGAAATCCCGCCTGCGTGGCATCCTGCTCATATAAACCTGCAAACATTTCCTGAGTCAGCGTAATTTCCTGACTGAGATCCTTCAGCTCCTCAATGGCGACTATGGCTGTCATCATTTTTGTCAGGGAGGCCGGATACATCTGCTGTTCACCGTTAAGATTGCCTACTGTCTCTCCGTTTCTGGCCTGAATGAGAATTGCATAGGGGCTGCTGATCCCACTCAGATCCAGCTGACGGACAACCGGTTTCCGCAATTCCTGCATCCATGCTCCCACTCCTGAACGCCAGCCTATGATCAGCTCCAGACCAAAGAATACAAATACAATGATCAGAACCATTAACAGTTTTTTAAATTCTGTTTTTCCTGCTCCTTCTTCTGTATCTTCTTTTTTCCACGCTGATTCCTCTCTTTCCATCCCTGATCTATTGTAAAAAATAATTCTGGAATTTTTCTCTAAACTTATAATTATTTATTTTCTATCATATCATATTCCGGCAGATTTCTGTAATATCGTTTCCTGTATTTTATTTCCGCATAGGTTGTGATCTCTTTCATATATTTCAGGTCAAAGGCTCCCCCGACCACTCCCACAATGGGAATGCCCTGAAGAAATTTCATATAAAGCAGTTCCCCGGATAAAACCTGTGCCGTATTCTGGATCATGTCGTCTATCGTAACCGGATCGTCAAAATCACCTTTACAGATATAATCGTCAACCGCCGCATCTGCCGCCCTTTGCTCTTCCCCACAGGCTGCTGCTCCCTGTATCAGAAGAAGAATCCATTTTTTCTCATCCTCCTCTTCATAAGAAAATCCATATTTCAAGGCAATCTGATAAATACTTCTCAGCAAAAATCCTGTAAATACAGGTATATCCGGAATACCCACTCCAATAAGTCCCATTCCAAGTCCTGCCGCACCTGAGGCAAGCGTATTCAGGCGTCCTGTATTACCGGCATTTTTCCTTATTGTTTTTAATGACTTTCTGTCATTTTTAATCTGATTTGCATAATCCTGAACCTTAAAATCTTTTTCCAGTTCCTGCTTTTTATATGTTTTTTCTATGACCTGTACGCCTTTTACAAATATAAGTTTAAAGGCGCTGGCAAAGGCTTTTTCCAGTGTTTTCTGCAGTTTATCCGGAACCTTGTCCTCCAGAAATCTATTGAGCCTAGAATCACTTTGATTCTGTCTCTGTTCCAGATATCTTTTTTCCTGTTTTTCAAGCAGCTGCAGTTCCTTCTGTAAAGGAGTTTTTCGTTTTCTCATAATGATCTCCAAAAACAAAAGAGCATCCCCCGAAAGGAATGCCCCTGTTTTCATATATTAAACTAATTTCGCCGGGTTGATCTTCACACCAGGTCCCATTGTAGGAGCGATTGTTACGCTTCTCAGGTACTGACCTTTCAGAGTGTTCGGACGAGCCTTAACGATAGCTTCAATAAGCGTCTGGAAGTTGTCGCTTAACTGTTCCTCAGTAAAGGATGCTTTACCTACCGGAACATGGATGATATTGGTTTTGTCAAGACGATACTCAATCTTACCTGCTTTGATATCATGAACCGCTTTTGTAACGTCCATAGTTACAGTTCCGGCTTTCGGGTTTGGCATAAGACCTTTTGGTCCAAGTACACGACCAAGACGTCCTACAACGCCCATCATGTCCGGTGTAGCAACAACAACGTCGAAATCAAGCCATCCTTCGTTCTGGATCTTCGGAATAAGTTCCTCAGCTCCTACGAATTCTGCGCCTGCAGCTTTTGCTTCCTCAGCTTTTGCATCTCTTGCAAATACAAGAACACGAACCTTTTTACCGGTTCCGTGCGGCAGAACAACAGCTCCACGAATCTGCTGATCTGCATGACGTCCATCGCAGCCTGTACGGATGTGAGCTTCGATAGTCTCGTCAAATTTAGCAACTGCTGCTTTTTTTACAAGGCTGATAGCCTCTGCGGTATCATATAATGTTGCGCGGTCTACTGCTTTCGCAGCTTCCACGTATTTCTTTCCTCGTTTCATTTCTATAACCTCCTGTGGTAATTGCGGGGATTTCCCTCCCACTTCATATAGTAGTTTCTCTATTTCGCAGTTCTGACGGAAAATCAGTCTACAACTTCGATTCCCATACTTCTTGCAGTACCTGCAATCATGCTCATAGCTGCTTCAAGAGTTGCTGCATTTAAGTCTTTCATCTTCATCTCAGCGATTTCCTGAACCTGTGCCTTAGTAACTTTTGCTACTTTTGTTTTGTTCGGCACACCGGAACCGGATTTGATGTTAGCTGCCTTCTTCAGAAGAACGGCTGCCGGCGGAGTTTTGGTTATGAAGCTGAAACTTCTGTCTGCATAAACAGTAATAACAACCGGGATGATCAGATCGCCCTGATCTGCTGTTCTTGCATTGAACTCTTTTGTAAACTGTACAATGTTTACACCGTGCTGTCCAAGAGCCGGACCAACCGGCGGTGCTGGGGTTGCCTTGCCTGCCGGAATCTGTAATTTAATATAACCTGTTACTTTTTTTGCCATTTTTCGGCACCTCCTATGTGGTATTGGCGGGGGTTTTTCCCTCCCACTTGAATGTGTTACGCTCTTTTAATTTCTGCGAAACTTATTTCTACCGGCGTTTCGCGACCGAACAATTCAACATTGATGGTTACTGTCTGCTTCTGAGTATTAATTGCAGTAACAACTCCGGCAGTATCTTTCCAGGCTCCGCCTGTAACTACTACCATATCGCCTTCTGCAAAGTCCACCCGGATGTTTTCTTCCTTAATTCCCAGCGGGCGCATTTCTTCCTCAGTCAGCGGCACAGGCTTGGAGCCCGGACCTACAAAACCGGTTACGCCTCTGGTATTGCGGACAACATACCAGGTATCATCATTCATGACCATGTTAAGAAGCACATATCCCGGGAACATCTTTTTCTGGACCTGCTTCGCAGCACCATTACGCATTTCCACTACTTCTTCCAGCGGAACACGCACTTCCAGGATCTGATCCTCCAGGTGTCTGTTTTCAATTGTTTTTTCAATGTTGGCCTTTACTTTGTTCTCATACCCGGAATAGGTATGAACAACATACCATTTCGCTTCTGACATACAATCACCGTTACCCTTATCTGATTATAAGATTAATACCTTCCAGAATAGCTGAATCCATAATGCTGATCATCACAGCCAGAATAATCGTGACTACTGAGACAACTACTGTCTGCTTTGCGAGAGTAGCTTTGTCCGTCCAAACGATTTTGTTGAATTCGGACTTAAGTCCCTGAAACCATGATTTTTTCTGAGTTTTCTTAGCTTTGCCAGTAGATTTGTCTTTCTCTTGCATAGTCTAACCTCACAATTCTCTGTGATTACTTCGTTTCCTTGTGCAGAGTATGTCTATGGCAGAACTTACAATATTTCTTAGTCTCAAGACGCTCAGGATGGTTCTTTTTCTCCTTGGTCATATTGTAGTTACGCTGCTTGCACTCCGTACATGCCAATGTAATCTTAACGCGCACAACTTCCACCTCCAGTGTTTTCATTTGCATGGTCTTTCCTGTATCCCGTTCCTCAGAACTACGCTGATTTCGGGACATAAAAAAAAACGCCCAACTTCCATGTCGCTTGTCAAGTTTAGCACAAATTCCATATTGAAGTCAAGCCTTTTCCTTGAATTCACGGAGTTTTTCCATATTTACCAAAAAAGCAGTCATAATATTAGGAAGGATTTATTTGTGATTCCCTTTCAAATCTGTATTTCCCCCTTGTCAATCAGCTTCTCCTAGTGTATGATAAGGAAGGTTCAGACCCTTTTTCGACAGTTTTTCTGTTGTAAAAAGGGTCACAGTTATATATTTTAAATAAATACAGGAGCGGATTTTATGTTTAAACGATTCATGGATGACATGAAGAAATATTGGAAATACGCAGTGTATTCTTCCAGAGCCCAGCTAAAGTCCGAAATTGCCAATTCTTATCTGAACTGGCTGTGGTGGATACTGGACCCTCTTTGCTTCATGCTGATTTATGTATTTATGTTCGGCTATGTGTTTAAATCTGACGAACAGTATTTTGCAATTTTTGTCTTTATCGGTATCACCATGTGGGACTTCTTTAACAGATGTCTGTTACAGAGTGTAAGGGTAATTAAAAGTAATAAACCTATCGTTTCCAAAGTATATATACCGAAATTTATACTTGTCATAATCAGAATGTGCATTAATGGATTCAAAATGTTTATTTCCTTTCTGATTGTTGCAGTCATGCTGATCGTATGGAGAGTTCCAATCACCTGGAACATATTGTACTGTATTCCAATCCTTTTGACCCTGTTTATGCTGGTATTCGGCTTCGGTTGCTTTCTTCTGCATTACGGAGTATTCGTGGAAGACCTTGGAAATGTACTGAATATTGCTCTGAGACTTATTTTTTACCTTACCGGTGTATTCTGGAACATTATGGATCGTCTTCCGGCTCCATATAATGCCTATATTGGAAAAGGTAACCCCATTGCCTTTCTCCTGACATCCATGCGAGAATGTCTGATCTATGGTCAGACTCCGCACCGCAAACTTCTTCTGGCATGGTTTCTAATCGGACTTGTGATCAGTATTATCGGTATCCGAAAAATCTACAAAACGAAACAGTTATGTAAAGGTGATATAATATGGAAGAACAGCACGCCATTGAAGTAACTGACCTTGTGATCAGTTATCAGAATCTGAAAAAAACATCTATCAAAAAAAGTCTGCTTCATTTTAAACGCCGTACCATAGATCGTTTTGTTGCAGTAAAAGGAATTTCCTTTTATGTCCGTCAGGGCGAGATTCTGGGAATTATCGGCAAAAACGGAAGCGGCAAGTCCACTACTCTGAACGCTCTGGCAGGCATTTTCTCCCCTGACAGTGGTACCATTGACCTGAAAGGCCACAGTATTTCTCTTCTTTCTATCGGAGTTGGTTTTCAGGGCGAAATGACAGGCCGGGAAAACATTATTCTTTCCGGTATGCTTCTGGGATTTTCAGAAGAACAGGTTCATGCCAAAGAGCAGGAGATTATAGACTTTGCAGAGCTTGGAGATTTTATTGACAAACCCGTAAGAACCTACTCCAGCGGTATGTATTCCAAACTGGCCTTTTCCATTACAGCTATTCTGGAAACAGATATCATGCTTATTGACGAGGTTCTCAGTGTAGGCGATCAGAAGTTTAAAAAGAAAAGCTACAATAAAATGAAAAGCCTGATCTCCAACAAAGACAGAACTGTTGTGATCGTTTCTCACAGTATTGATACTTTAAAGCAGCTTTGTGACACAGTGATGTGGATGCATGAAGGACAGATTAAAAAAATCGGTGAACCAGGGCCTGTACTTGACGAATACGTTAAATTTATGGAAAAAAGCTGAAAAGCCAAAAATCCGGAGCCTGCTTGGCAGCCTCCGGATTTTCTTTTACTCTGTTCTTTTCTTGATTTCCAAAAGTACCTGTTTGCAAATATCTGCAGAACAGGGTCTCCTTATCTCATTAAATTTCTTACTGACCTGCTCACGTTTCTGTTTCCAGGAATCCTCTCCATGGCAAAATGCCCTGAGCTCTTCTGTGAATTCTTTCATGGTTTTCGGCTTCGGTCCCGGAGTTACCTCCTCATAATCAAAGTTCATTCCCCTTCCGTCCAGATAACGTTCTTTATCATAAGGAAGGAATATCATAGGCTTATCCGTCAGAAGATAATCAATATAAATACTGGAATAGTCTGTGATCAAAAGGTCAAACATCCCAAGCATTCCAGTCACATCCCCAACCTCCTTGCTGCCAAAGCACCGGATGCGGGAATTCACAAAATCTTCTGCCGCCGCAGCCTCCTTAATGTGAAGCCGAAGAAGGAGAAGAATCTGCTCCTTCTCTAAAAAAATCCTGTAAACGCTTTTTTAGTCAAAAATCTTCAAAGGGAAAAACGTCTGGTATTTCCATAATCACGAAAGGTAGGTGCATAAAGAATCACCTTCTGATAGTTGGGTAACGCTGGATAAATTTCCCCGAGAATTTTTTTTCTGTCCGGAGGAAAAAAAATAAGATCATTACGAGGCTGCCCCCATACACGGATTTGTTCCTCACAAACCTGAAAACTTTTTGCCATAACAGGGATAAGCTCCCTGGCAGTTGTCAGTATCCAGGTATAATTCTCAGAAAAGATTTTTTTAAAATAGATGCGGGACATTTTTTTGAGATTAGGATCCATAAGTGCAATCTTTTTCAGCGGAACTCCATGCCACAGATTTATAATCAGACGATTCCTTCCAAGCCTCGGTCCATATACCGGGAGTCCTGCTGAGGTAAACCATACACCGGCCTCCAGTACTCGTCGAATTCCCTCTTTTGATTCCGTTTCAATAAAATACTGTTCACCGTACTTCTTCGATAATTCCCGGCGCAATCCTTCCTCATTAATCACAAAAATAGGAGTAATCTGCGGAAGATGCTCTTTTACATACTCAAACAAATACCTGGAATTATAATTATAATAACAGTTGTCCACAGAAGAAAATATCCAGGTATACATATCAGGCTCTTTTATTTTTTTCATTCTGACAAGCTGTGTCATACACAAATTTCTAATCTTACCCATAACTACTCCTGTCCATCAGCGATATTTCCACAAGCCATGAATCGCATAGGAAATAAAAAGTACTGTACTTTTCAGTATGTTAAATCCCATATAACGGTAAACCCGGTATGTCATAATAGCAGATTTCCATTTGTTTCTGGATTTTCCGCCTTCACTGAGCCGATACTTTAAAAGTGGCTCGTTAATTCCGACCGCACACTGGTATTCTCTGAGTATCTTCAGCCAGGTAATATAATCTTCATGGCTGTCGTCATGCTCCATAGGAAAACGACTGATCACGTCTCGCCGTACCAGCACGGAAGAACAATTAATACTATTATGCTTTAACAATTCCCGGTAAGTAATCCTTTGCTTTACGGGAATATATTTTCCTGCTGATGTTCCATCTGGATGCATCAGCGCTCTTCCTGTGGAACAGATTACGGATCCTGTTTTTTCAAGAAGAATAAGTTGTTTTTTTAGCTTGTCCTTTTCCCACCAGTCATCTGCGTCCAAAAAAGCCACATAGATCCCCTTAGGCTTCCCGGACTCCCCTGTTTCTTGAACCGGAAACTCCAATATTCGTTTTATTTCTGAAATAGCGTACTTCCCCACGGCTTTTGTATTCATCCATAACCTTTTCCGTACCATCCACAGAACAGTCATCAATCACAATCAACTCCAGAGATACCTTTTGTTCAAAAACAGAATCTACAGCTCTCTGAATATATTTCTCTCCGTTATATACAGGCATCACCACGGATACCAGCGGCTTTTCCATAAACCTTCTCCTACTTCTGATTTTTCAAAGCATTTTTCTGATTTTCATCAACACCTTCAGAAACCTCTTTCTGACAGAAAATCTTCACTGTCATAAGAAGAAGCTTCAGATCAAGCAGAAACGAATAATTTTCAATATAAAAAAGGTCAAGTTTCAGCTTGTCATAAGGGGTAGTGTTATATTTCCCGTAAACCTGCGCATATCCGGTAAGCCCGGCTTTTACTTTCAGGCGGTAATAAAATTCCGGCAGTTCTTTCTGGTAGTCATGCATAATGCTTTTTCGTTCCGGGCGTGGACCTACCAGAGACATATCTCCCATAAATACATTAAAAAGCTGCGGCAGCTCATCCAGATGAAGATTTCTCAGAACACGGCCTACTGGGGTAATACGGCTGTCGTTTTTTGATGCAAGGCGGGCGCCGTTTTTCTCAGAATCCACACACATACTGCGAAATTTACAGATACGGAATTCCTTTCCTCCCAGAGTCAGACGATCCTGACGGTAAAGCACAGGGCCGCCGTCATACAGCTTTACAAAAAGCGCAATGATCAGCATGATCGGAGAGGAAACTACAATACCGATTCCCGATACCACAATATCAAGAACCCGTTTCATTGCTCTCTGCTCTATGGAAAGTCCCATATTCTTCGCTACAAGCAGCGGCGTGTCAAACAGATGGATCCGCTCGCTTCCCATAAGAATCACATCAGAAATCTTCGGACTCATATAACAGCGAATAGAATGGGCAAAACAGTACTTCAGATAACGGTTTCGGATATTTGACGGAAGATCCCAGATGATTACTCCCTCATAGTCTCTCATCATCTGATGAATAGCCTTTTCCCCCTTATCTACATGAACTTTTCCGCTGACATTATACTTGTCACTGCGTGAATTCATTTTCTGGATCAGATCTCCCGGATCTCTGTCCCCATAGATCACAAGAAGCTTACGGGCGCCATAAAGTCTGGAATAAATAAACCGGGATCCCCATACCCAGACGATGATGATAACAATCTGAACAAGAGTCATTTCCACCATAGGCCATGGATCCAGAAACCATCTATTGATCAGAGTGATCTGAAGGTAGGTTATGATATTTGTACAGATCGCAGCAAGAGTCATAGAGTAAAATACATCTATCTTTTTCAGGTATCCTACTCTCAGTCCCCCGTAGAACTTGGAGAACATAAAGCTGATCAGTCCATAAATAGCGATCAGAACCCAGTTTCCCTTTCTCCAGAAGGGTTCAAAAATCAGCCCTCTGTAAAAATCATACCAGATATAGGCAAATACTGCTGTCTGAGCGATTACGACAATACTTGCCAGGCAATACACAATAAATCTCTTAAAATCATCTCTTTTTTTCACAAAAGATCCCTCTTATCTCTGTTGATTCAGGAATATATCATATCCCTGCTTCTGTCTTTATTGTTTCCTTTTAACCCTGTTATTATAACGTAAATCTCCGGTCCCGTCCAGTAATTCACAGATTCTCCGATCCCCTGTATTTTCAATACGCTTTATTCATATGTACTTTTACTGCACCTTTTTGTCGAACCATGTTTTTTCTTGTCATATATCACATATTTATTTTTATTTGTTTCATTTTTTAATACAGTTTTAACAAAATTTGAGCATTTTTCTTGCATTTTTTAACATAAACCAGTAGAATTTTTCAGCTAAAAAATGTATAATAAAAAAGTACAAGCATATAAAAGGAAAGTGAGGGTTCACTATGAAACAAAACAACATGTTAGCGATGATCTTAGCTGGCGGACGTGGCAGCAGACTCCATGAACTTACAAACAAAGTAGCCAAACCCGCAGTTTCATACGGCGGAAAATACCGCATTGTTGATTTCCCTTTAAGTAACTGCGCAAACAGTGGAGTGGATATTGTAGGTGTTCTTACACAGTATGAATCTGTTCTGCTTAACAGCTATGTCGCTGCCGGCGGACGCTGGGGACTTGATGCAAGAGAAAGCGGCGTATTTGTACTTCCTCCCCGCGAGAAGGCTGACGCGGATCTGGATGTATACCGTGGAACTGCAGATGCGATTTCACAGAATATTGATTTTATTGATAACTATGCTCCGGAATATGTTCTGATCCTTTCCGGAGACCATATTTACAAAATGAACTATGCAAAAATGTTGGCTTACCACAAAGAAATGAATGCAGATGCTACCATCGCTGTTATTGAGGTTCCCATGAAAGAAGCAAGCCGCTTTGGTATCATGAACACAGACGGCGAAGGACATATTGTTGAATTTGAAGAAAAACCGGAGCATCCAAAGAGCAATCTTGCTTCCATGGGTATTTATATTTTTAACTGGAAGCTTCTGCGCAAAATGCTCCTTGCAGATATGAAAAGTGCTGATTCTCACCATGATTTCGGCAAGGATATCATTCCTCAGCTTCTTGCTGACAACAGAACTCTGGCAGCTTATAAATACCAGGGTTACTGGAAAGACGTTGGAACCATTGACTCCCTCTGGGAAGCAAATATGGATCTTCTGGACAGCAACAACGAACTGGACCTGAACGACCCTACCTGGAAAATATATACCGAAGATATCCCCGCTCTGCCTCAGTACATAGGTCCGGATGCCAAAATCAACCGTGCATTTATTACACAGGGCTGTATTGTAGAAGGTGAAGTAAAAAATTCCGTTCTTTTTACCGGCGCAAAAGTAGGCAAGGGCGCAAAGGTCATTGACAGTGTTCTCATGCCCGGTGTAGAGGTTGAAGAAAATGCTGTTGTTCAGAGAGCTCTTGTGGCTGAAGACATCCACATTGGCAGCGGCGCCTGTGTGGGAAGCGCAGACAGCGAGCATATCGAGCTTGTTTCCAAACGTGTAAAGGGGGTAGAATAAAATGGCTAACGCTTTTGGAATTATTGCATCATCAGGAACTCATATTAAGGTGGAAGGTCTTTTAGATTACCGTCCTATCGCAGCATTTTCTTTCCTTGGACGTTACCGCGTCATTGACTTTCCGATCTCCAATATGAGCAACAGCGATATTGATCATATTCAGGTATATATAAGACGTAAACCCCGTTCTCTGGTAGAACATCTGGGAACCGGCCGTCATTATAACATCAACTCCAAAAAAGGCAGACTGCAGATTCTTTTTGCACAGAACAGCTCTGAAAATGATGTTTATAACACAGATATCGCAGGCTATCTGGAAAACATCGAAATGATCGAACGTGTGCATCAGCCATATGTGATCATTGCTCCAAGCTACATGGTTTATGCAGCAAATTACGATACTCTTCTCCAGACTCATATTGATTCCGGAGCAGATATCACTCTTTTATATCACTCTGTTGATAACGCCAAGGAAGCTTTTCTCAACTGTGATATTCTGAACCTGAACAAGCAGAAAGGTGTGGAATCTATTGAAAAGAACCGCGGCAGCGCCAAAAACCGCAATATCTTTATGGACACCTATATTATGAAAAAAGATCTTTTTGTAGAACTGATTCATAAGGCTAAAAAAATGTCCTCCATGATCACTCTTCCGCAGATCGTAAACGCATCCTGCAGTGAGCTTGATATCCGCGGAGTGGCACACAGAGGCTACTTTGCAAGTATCACAGATTTCAAGAGCTATTTTGATGCCAATATGTCCCTGATCGATCTGAAAAATTCACTAAATCTTTTCAATCCGGAATGGCCGATCTACACTAGGACAAACGATTCCTGCCCCACACAGTATTTTGACAATGCTGACGTGAAAAATTCCGTTGTATCCAATGGCTGTCTGATTGAGGGAACTGTAGAAAATTCCGTTATCGGCCGTGGATGTCAGATCAAAAAGGGCGCAGTTGTCAAAAACTGTGTGATCCTGGCAAACAGTATTATCGGTGAAGATGTCCATGTGGAAAATCAGGTAATTGACAAATGGGCTCAGATTACCCGTGAAAGAGAAATCGTGGCAGAAGCCGGGCATCCGGGATATATCCGAAGAGACGATATCCTGTAAAACAAGGTATTCTCTAAATTAATCAGGCGGCGCAAACTGTTCATCAGTCTGTGCCGCCTGCTTTTTCTTTATATGATCACTGTGATCTTTTCATGATTTTTCCATTCGGACTTTCTGCGGTAATTTTTCCTTTATGTGCCTGAACAATCGCTTTTGCTACAGAAAGCCCGATTCCTGAACCTCCTGTAGAGGAATTTCTGGAACTGTCCAGTCTGTAAAACCTCTCAAACAGAACATCCAGTTTTCCCACGGGAAGTTCCTCTGCATCATTAAAAACTTTCCAACTGG
>ENA-OQKD01000096-OQKD01000096.1-human-gut-metagenome-genome-assembly--contig:-NODE-96-length-23739-cov-3.923005_pt1 | contig 23739 bp, 23 predicted proteins | sample MGYA00242775_ERZ504792 | MGnify/ENA primary metagenome ERZ504792 (study PRJEB26092, sample SAMD00036401) | human gut metagenome | host: Homo sapiens | study: EMG produced TPA metagenomics assembly of...
GCCGATACGCTGCCGCTGAAACATAGACACCGATCAATTCACCGATCTGCTGTTTCTTCGGTGTAGCTCTACGATAAATCCGGTTTTTAAGGTCCTGAGACGTATCTCCGGCGATTGCTGCGATTACACAGATGATACCGCCGATAGCGATTGCTCCGACCATACCTTTTGTACCTGTTGTACCTGTTGCTTTTTAAAGCCAGTGTAGCGATGATCAATGTTGCGATCGCCATACCGGATACCGGGTTGTTGGAAGATCCGATCAGACCTACCATACGGGAAGATACAGTTGCAAAGAAGAAACCGAAGATTACGATGATAAGTGATCCGAGCGGACTTACAGGGAATGCCGGGATGAGCCAGATTGCAACAACGATCACAAGAAGAACTACAAGAAGGATCGGCATAGGAAGATCCTGCTGTGTACGAACGAGCGTTGTGTTGGAACGTTTTTTGGACATACTGGACATAGCCTGTTTAAATGTACGGACGATCAGCGGGAAGCTCTTGATCAGGCTGATCATACCGCCGGTAGCAACAGCTCCGGCTCCGATGTATTTGATGTAGTTGCTCCAAAGAGCAGACGGTCCGTTGGCTGCAAGCAATTCAGAGATCGGAGCTGTGCCTGGGAAGATCGTAGCGTCAGCGCCGAACAAAGCGATTGCCGGCATAAGTACGAACCAGCTCAGAGTACCTCCTGCAAGCATGTAGCTTGAAATCTTCGGTCCACAGATGAAGCCGACACCTGCAAGAGCAGGAAGAACCTGAATACCGATCTGAGATCCTGCATAGCTTTTGAAAGCATAACCGATTTCGCTTGGGAATAATTTGAATCCGTCTGCGATGAATTTGTAAGCTGCTGCGATACCGAGTCCTGCGAATACAGTACCTGCTTTTGCGCCTCCCTCTTCTCCTGCAAGAAGAACTTCTGCGCAGGCTGTTCCTTCCGGGAACGGAAGTGTGCCGTGTTCTTCAACGATCAATGCCTGACGAAGCGGCACCATGAAGCAAATTCCGAGGACACCTCCGAAAAGTGCAACGAGAAAGATCGTCATCATACTTGGGAAAGCGATTTTTCCCTCCTCAGCCCAGATAAATAATGCAGGCAGAGTGAAGATAGCACCTGCCGCTACAGACTCTCCGGCGGAACCGATTGTCTGCACAAGATTGTTTTCGAGAATGGAATCCTTACGAAGAATCACACGGATGATACCCATAGAGATAACTGCTGCCGGAATGGAAGCTGATACTGTCATACCGACGATCAGTCCGAGGTATGCGTTTGCGGCTCCGAAAACGACTGCAAGGATAATACCAATCACGATTGAAGTTACCGTAAACTCCGGAACGATTTTATCTGCCGGAATATACGGTTTGAACTCATTTTTCTTTTCCATGATGTTCATTCCTTTTCCTTTCTGTAAAATTAAAGACTTTGTAGTAAAGTCTATAACATTATACCACTTTGGCGTGATAAAAGGAAGAAGAAAAATTTGTATTTATGCAATATTCGTCAATATTTCTACAGTAATATTAATATTTATTAATATTATGACGGTTTTTTTTGACATATTCTGCGTTTTGGATAAAATTGCAGGGGAAAACGGCGAAGAAGAAATTCAGGCGGAGCGGGCGGAGAGATTTTACACTTTATATTTCAGGAAGATTCTTTTATAATAAGAGGCAGCAAGACGGAAGGTGAAAAGTGGAAATGAATGAAATTTTAGAACAGGCGCTTCCTTTTTGGGAAAGTCTGACAGATAAACAGAAAGAAGAAATCAGGAACAATATGGTAAAAACAGAATGCCAAAAGAAAACGCAGCTCCATTTCGGCGGCGGAGAATGCGCCGGAGTCCAGATCATCGGAAAAGGAAGAGTGCGGGTATTTATTACATCACCGGGCGGCGGAGATATTACATTATTCCGTTTGCTGGAAGGAGATGTCAGTATTCTGAGCGCGGCGTGTATGCTTAACGGTATGGATGTGGAGCTTGATATGGAGATGGAAACAGACTGTGAACTTTATACGATTCCAAAGTGTGTGTATCGCAAACTGTATGATGAGAGCGGAATTGTGAAAGACTATACGATGGAGATGATATCGGAAAAGTTTTCTGACATCATGTGGCTGTTTAATCAGTTCGTTTTTTCAAATGTAGCATCTCGTATCGCATCGGCTCTGCTCGACCATAAAGTGATGGAGCGCTCAGACAGTCTGGCGATTACGCACGAGGCATTGGCGCGGGATGCGGGGACAGCGAGGGAAGTAGTGACAAGGATACTGAAGCAGTTTCAGGCTGACGGACTTGTGAAACTGACCCGCGGGAAAGTGGAAATACTTAACGAGGCAGGACTGAGAAAAATCTAATCTTGAAACGGCAAAACGGCACATAGATGTTAATTGTGATTTTGTCACTGAAAAGAAAATTCATCCGGTATAATATAAAGCCATACTCAATGAAAGAAAACAAAAATCGAATCAATAAAAACAGACCGAATAAGGTCGGGAAAAGGAGAAAGAAAAATGGCAGTAGTAAAATTAACAACGGCAAATTTTGATCAGGAAGTTCTTCAGGCAGATCGCCCGGTATTGGTAGATTTCTACGCTGACTGGTGCGGACCGTGTAAGATGATGGGACCGGTAGTAGAAGAGATTTCCGGAGAATTGGACGATGTAAAAGTATGTAAGATCAATATTGACGAAGAGATGGAAGTAGCGCAGCGCTACGGTGTTATGAGCATCCCGACATTTATCGCGTTTAAAAACGGAGAGATGACAGGAAAACAGGTCGGCGCTGTTCCGAAGGGAGCGCTTGCAGATCTGGTAAAATAACAAAACATAGTAAAGGACAGATAAACCGGCTTCTTGTCAGGAATGTGCACGGGTAGTATAATCAAGAAAAATATGTTGGAAGACCTGTGGCAGGAGGCGGTTTATGTCATTACAATTTATTATGGGAAATTCCGGAAGCGGAAAATCTTACTGTTTATATGATACGGTTGTTCGGGAAGCGATTGAAAATCCTGACAAGAATTATCTTGTCATCGTTCCCGAGCAGTTTACGATGCAGACACAAAAAGATCTCTGTCTTGCGCATCCAAAAGGCGGGATCATGAATATTGATGTGTTAAGTTTCGGGCGTCTGGCGTACCGCGTTTTTGAAGAGGTGGGTCAGGATGCCCGTGTTGTGCTTGATGATGAAGGAAAAATCTTGTTTTGCGCAAAATTGCGGGCGAGTGTGAAAAAGATCTGAAGGTCTTTAAGGGAAACCTGAAAAACAAGGTTATATAAGCGAAGTGAAGTCTGTTCTTTCGGAATTTGCGCAGTATGGCGTAGACTTTGAACGTTTGGATGATTTTATGAAAGAAGTGCCGCCTGAAAGTTATCTGCATTATAAACTGGATGATATCCGAACTATATATGAAAAATTTGAAGAGTATTTAAGTGAAAAATACATTACAAAAGAAGAAATGCTCGATGTGCTCAGCGACGCTGTTCCGTATTCCGATATTTTAAAAGGAAGCGTGGTGGCGATGGACGGGTTTACAGGTTTTACGCCTGTACAAAACCGTTTGATCGGTGAGCTTTTTTCAGTGTGCGAAAAAGTGATGATCACAGTGACGATGGACGGAAGAGAAAATCCGTATGTATATGAACATCCGTATCAGATTTTTGCGCTCGGCAAACAGATGGTCACATCTCTTATGAAGATTGCGGGTGAGAAAAAAACAGAGATTGAAGAACCGATATGTTTGTTTGAAAGGCCGGTGTATCGTTTTCGGGATTGTTCGGAAATGGCGTTTTTGGAAACGGAACTATTCCGGTATTCAGGCGCAAAATATAACGGAAGCTGTGAGTCTGTATCGCTGCATGAAGTGCGCTCTCCGGGAAAAGAGGCAAAGTATGTAGCAGAAAGTATCAGGCGGTTAGTGAGGACAAAAGGATACCGATACAGAGACATTGCCGTGATCGCGTCAGATATGAATGTGTATGCGGATGTGTTGGAAAAAGCATGTGCTTCTTTTGACATACCTGTGTTTATGGATCATAAGAAAAGTATTCTTCTGAATTCTTTTGTAGAGTATGTCCGCAGCCTTCTGGGGATGATACAGGAAAATTTTACTTATGAAAGCGTATTTCGTTATTTAAGATCCGGATATTGTGAATTTACGGAAGATGAGATCGACCGATTGGAAAACTACTGTCTTGCGCTGGGGATAAAGGGATATAAAAAATGGCAGCAGGCATGGGCGAGGAAAACGAAAGAGGCGGATGAGGAAGAAGTGGAAAAGTTAAATCATCTGCGCGTGAAATTTGTCGAAAAGATCGATCCGCTTATGTTCGTTTCAAGACAGAAAAAAAAGACGGTGCTTGACATTACGCTTGCGGTATATGAATTTATCGCAGGAGAGCATCTTCAGGAGAAATTGGAACAACAGCAGAAATTTTTCGCAGAACAGGGAGAACTTACACTTGCAAAAGAATATGAGCAGATCTACCGGATCGTCATGGAGTTGTTTGACAAGTTTTCGGAACTGTTAGGCGACGAGCCGATTACGCTGAAAGAATACTGCGAGCTTCTTGACGCCGGATTTGAAGAGGCGAAAGTGGGAGTGATTCCTCCGAGCATTGACCAGGTTGTGATCGGAGACGTAGAGCGTACAAGAATGAAAGATATCCGCGCCTTGTTTTTTGTCGGAGCGAACGATGTGCTTTTGCCGGGCAATGCGGGAACGGGCGGCATTTTGTCTGAGCGGGACAGAGAAAAATTCAAAGAGAAAGATATCTCGTTGTCGCCCGGACCGAAGGAAAAAATCTATATACAGAAATTTTATTTATATACGGCGCTGACAAAACCGACGGAACTTCTAAGCCTGTCATGGTCAAAGGTGTCGGGGGAGGGAAAATCTCTGCGTCCGGCGTATTTGATACAGGAGCTTCGCAGGCTGTTTCCGAATCTGTCCGTTGTCGATGAAGAAAACAGAAAGCTTAGCGACAGAGAGATCACCCGAAGAGGGGGGATCGAGAAAGTGGCAAAAGGAATTTGCAGCCGCCGTCTCGGGCTGGATAATGAGTGGAAAGAGTTGTATACATGGTTTCAAAAAGACGGAAGAAATAAAAAAGAGATCGAAAGTATTTTGAATGCAGGTTTTCTGCATAAAACAGATACGAGGCTTGCACCGGAACTGACAAAAGAACTTTATAGTGATCGAAATCGCGTCAGTGTGACAAGACTGGAAAAATTTGCGTCTTGTGCATATGCTCATTTTTTAAGTTACGGACTGCGGCTTTCAGACCGGGAAGAATATGGGTTTGAGGCGCTTGATCTCGGAAATATCGCGCACAAGTCTTTGGAGACGTTTTCCAAAAAGGCGGATGCGCAGAAAATGAAATGGCAGGAAATACCGGAAGCTCTTCGTGACGAGATGATCGATGAGAGTGTGGAAGAAAGCGTAATAGATTATGGGAATACAGTTCTTTTCAGTTCGGCGCGAAATGAATATATGATCACTCGGATCAAACGTCTTATCCGAACTTCTGTGTGGGCGCTGACAAAGCAGATAGAAAAAGGAGACTTTCTTCCAAGCGGGTACGAGATGCAGTTCGGAAGCGGGAAGATTGACCGAATCGATACATGTTTTGACAATGACTGTGTTTATGTCAAAGTGACAGATTATAAAACGGGAATGAAAAGTTTTGATATTACGGCGTTGTATCATGGTCTGCAAATGCAGCTTCCGGTATATCTGAACGCGGCTTTGGATGTAGAGCAAAGAAAACATCCTCATAAAACGATCGTCCCGGCAGGAATATTTTATTATCGGATACAAGATCCGATCGTTTCGGAAGAAAAAACTCAGGATGCCGTGGAGAGAAGTATTTTAAAAGAATTAAAGCAGGATGGGCTAGTTAACGGGGATGATATGGTGATTTCGCATTTGGAGAAAGAACTTTCGGGGAATTCGCTCCTTTTTCCAATAGGAAGAAATAAAGACGGTTCATTGAGTAAAACGTCTCACGCGCTTCCGGAAGAACTGTTTCGGCTAGTACTTTCTTTTGCGAAACGAAAAGAAGAGTCGGTCAAAGACCGAATGTATGACGGAGAAGTTTCCGCCTCTCCGTATGAGATGGGAGAAACTACAGGATGTGATTACTGTCCGTACAGAGATATATGTGGGTTCGATCCGCGTCTTGAAGGATGTAGTTACCGCAGGCTGGAGAGATATTCTTCAGACGATGCGGTGAAAAAGATGCGGGAGGCTTTGGAAGAAAATGTCAGCCGGGACGCTTCGGAAAACGAGCAAAGCGGGAAAGGCAGGGAAGGATAAGAATGGGCGTGAAATGGACAGAACAGCAGCAAAAGGTCATAGATCTGCGAAATCGTAATATTCTTGTATCTGCGGCGGCAGGATCGGGAAAGACAGCCGTTCTCGTAGAACGTATTATTCAAAAGATCACAGATGAGCAAAGTCCTGTCGATGTGGACAGACTTTTGATTGTGACATTTACAGAAGCGGCGGCAGCAGAGATGAAGGACAGGATCAGAGAAGCGATCGAGAAAAAGCTGGAAGAAAATCCGGGAAACGTACATCTGGAGAGGCAGGCTACGTTAGTTCACAGTGCGCCGATCACGACGATACACAGTTTTTGTCTGTCTGTGATAAGGGAACATTTTCATGTGATCGATCTTGATCCGGGATTTCGGATCGGAGAAGACGGAGAATTAAAACTTTTAAAACAAGACGTTCTCGATGAATTGCTTGAAGAGTGTTATTCCAAAGGAGAGGAAGAGTTCCTTTCCTTTACAGAGCGGTTTGGAACAGGGAAAAATGACCGGAAGATCGAAGGGATCATTTTAAAATTATACGAATATTCCGGCAGTTATCCAAGACCGGAACAGTGGCTTGACCGTTGTGCTGCGGTATATACAGAAGAAGAGGCGGCGGAAGCGATGATACGGCGGGCAAAAGAACACGTTCTTATTCGGATCGAAGAACCGGAAAAACTGATCCGCAGAGGATTGAAAATATGTGAGGAGCCGGATGGACCGTATATGTATGCGGATATGCTGGAAGAGGATCTTCGTGGAATAGAGAAGATAAGAAAATGCAGTGATTTTGCAGAAATGTATGACGCGGCTGATCGGTTTGTATGGAAAACGCTTTCGAGAAAAAAAGATGACAGTGTATCGGCTGAAAAAAGAGAGTCCGTAAAGGCGTTGAGAGAACAGGCAAAAAAGGCGATTGCCGGGGTGAAGGAAACTTATTTTTACGCGCCGGAAAGCGTATGGAAAGAGGACATGGTTTCGGCGGGAGAGTCTGTGAAAACGCTCGTATCTTTGGTAAAGCTGTTCGCAGAAAAGTTTGCGGAAAAGAAGCGCGGCAGAAATATGATAGATTTTAACGATATGGAACGGTTTGCGCTTGATATACTGACTGAAGAAAAAAACGGAGAACTTGTTCCGTCTGCCGTAGCCGGAGAATATGCAAAACAGTTTGAAGAAATTATGATCGACGAATATCAGGACAGTAATTTTGTACAGGAGACGATCCTGACAAGCGTATCGGGACAGGCAGAAGGAAAAAACTAATATTTTTATGGTAGGCGATGTAAAGCAGAGCATTTACAGCTTCCGTCTTTCAAGACCTGAACTGTTTATGCAAAAATATAACACATACAGTTTAGAAGACAGTGACAGACAGAGGATCGATCTGCATAAAAACTTCAGAAGCAGAGGAGAAGTTCTGGACAGTGTCAATTATATCTTCCGACGTATTATGAAAAAAGAAATGGGCGGAATCGAATATGATGACAGCGCGGCGCTTTATCTTGGGGCGAAGTTTCCGAAAACAGAAGAAATTGAGGCAAAACGATACATATCGTCAGAATGTGAAAGAAACACAGATCTTTTCAAGACGGAGCTTTTGATCTTAAAAGACCGCGATAAAGAAGCGGAAAACGTACGTCGGTCAGAAGCGAGGATGATCGCGCGCAGATTAAAAGTTTGATGCGCGGCGGGGTTGTGTCGGATTAAAAAAACAGGGGAATATCGTCCGGTGCAGTATAAAGATATTGTGATTTTGACAAGAAGTGTGAAAGGATGGGCACAAGATTTTTCGGCAGTCCTTGCAGAAGAAGGGATTCCCGCATATTCTGTAAGCAGGGAAGGGTATTTTGAAACTTATGAAGTGAGCGTATTGCTTGACTATCTTAAAATACTCGATAACGGAAGGCAGGATCTCCCGCTTGCGGCGGTTCTGGCGTCGCCTTTGGGAAATCTTCTGACAGAAGATATGGCAAAGATCAGAGTCGCATATCCCGACGTACCGTTTCATGAAAGCGCGCGGATGTACGCGTCGGAAGAAGCACAGGATCCGGTCTTGAAAGATCGTCTGATGAGATTTTTCAGTCAGGTGGATCATTTCAGAAAAAAAGTGTCGTATACTCCGATTCATGATCTGTTGACGGAGATTATAGAAGAAACAGGTTTCGGTATATACATTTCGGCGATGGAAGGCGGAGTGCAAAGAGCCGCAAACGTAGAGATGCTGGTGGAAAAAGCAAAGGCGTTTGAAGGAACAAGCTACAAAGGATTGTTTCATTTTGTGCGGTATATCGAACAACTGAAAAAATATGACGTTGATTACGGAGAAGCCGGGATCATGGATGAACAGGCGGATACGGTAAGGATCATGAGTATTCATAAGAGTAAAGGTTTGGAATTTCCGGTGTTTTTGCGGCAGGTATGGGAAAACAATTTAATACACAGGATACGAAAAGCAGCATGATCCTTCATCCTGAATGGGGCATTGGGATTGATAAGATCGATCTGAAACGGAGGACAAAAGCGCCTACATTTTTGAAAAAGCTGATTCGGGAAGAGGCAATGTATGAAATGTGGGCAGAGGAGATGCGCATTCTGTATGTAGCGTTGACAAGAGCAAAGGAAAAACTGATCATGACAGGGGTTTTGCCGGATCGTTTCATTATGCGCTCCGGCAAAGACGGAGTTATCACGGCAGGTGCAAAATCATATTTCGACTGGATCATACCGGCTCTTTGGTCTGAAGAGGAGGAGGCGGCGTTAGAAGATGCGCCTGTCTGCATTTTTCAGTATACAGGAAATGACATAGGAGCAGATATTTTACAGGTGAAGTCAGAACAGTTGGCGCTTGACGTATTGAAACACTGGGATGTGACAAAAGTGTATGATCCGGAAATACGAAAATGTCTGGATGAACAGGCAGATTACGTTTATCCGTATTATTCGGAAGGCGGTATGAAAATGAAGTTTACCGTATCGGAGCTGAAAAAAAGAAAGGCGCTGCAAGAAGAAGCGGGAGAGGAAATGTATAAAGAACCACAGACGGTTCCTCTTCTTCCCCGTTTTATAAAAGAGGAAGAAACTCTTTCCGGCGCTTCACGGGGAAGCGCATATCACAAGTTTTTAGAACTGCTTGATTTTGCAAAAGAATACGAAGCAGATGATCTGGAAGCAGAGGTGGAAAGGCTTGCGGAAGATGGACGTTTATCGAGGGAAATGGCAGAATGTATTGAGACAGAAGATATGATGCGGTTTCTTCGGACTAAGAGCGGAGTGCGGATGTTACAGGCGGCAAGGAACAGAAAACTTTATAAAGAGCAGCCTTTTGTGATCAGCGTGAATGCATCGGAGATCTATCAGGGAGATCTGTCCGGGGAAAAGATATTAGTGCAGGGGATTATCGACGTTTATTTTGAAGAAGAAGACGGACTTGTCGTGCTTGATTATAAGACGGATCAGGTGAAAAGCAGAAAAGAACTTGCGGAAAAATATCATGCGCAGCTTGAATATTATGCACATGCCCTGTCTCAGCTTACGGGAAAAACTGTAAAAGAGAAGATTATTTATTCGTTTACTTTAAAAGAGGAGATCATCGTATGAAGATTTTGATGTATTGTTTGCTCGCATTAAATGTTGGGGTATGGCTGATGTACGGTATAGATAAGTGGAAAGCAAAATCGGGAAGATGGCGGATTCCCGAAAAAGTTCTTCTGCTTGCGGCGTTTGCAGGCGGTTCGGTTGGAGCTTTAGCAGGAATGATGATGTTCAGGCATAAAACAAAGAAAGCAAAATTTGTCATCAGCGTACCGATATTTTTTGTGATCCATTGTGTGATAGCCGGATATGTGCTTTTGAATTATTAAAGAACAATGTAACAGTTCAGCCCGCGCCATTCGTAAAACCGCACTGCGTGCTTATTGTGGCTGCCGCCACTGTTTTACTCATAAAAAGGCGCTAAGCACATACAGATGTCCGCTTGCAAAAATATGCAAGCATGTTTTGTGCTTCCTGTACATCTGTATGGATGAACTGTTACGAAAAAATATGTCAGATGCTCTTGACTTTGACGTAACGTCAAGTAATATACTTGCCCTAAGCTGATAGAAAAGAAAGAAAATATCGGCTTAGGGTATTTTAACAGGAGGTGAAAACGGTGAAGTGCGGCATTAAAGAAGTATCGGAACTAACAGGAGTGAGTGCGCGCACACTTCGTTATTATGATCAGATCGGATTGCTGAAACCATCAAAGACAAGTGAAGCCGGATATCGGTACTATGGAGAGCGGGAACTGGAGATCCTGCAGCAGATTCTGTTTTACAAGGAACGGGGAATGGAACTAAAGCAGATCAAGAAGATCATCTATCAGAAAGACTTTGACATTATGGCGGCTTTGCGGGAACACCTTTTGGAACTTGAGGAAAAGAGAAACCATATGGAAGCTCTGATCCAAACAGTGGAACAGACGATACGTTCAATGAAAGGAGAATATGATATGAGTGATCAGGAAAAATTTCAGGCGTTTAAAGAAAGAGTAGTTCGGGAAAATGAAGAAAAACACGGGGCGGAAATCCGCGAAAAATATGGCGATGAAGAGATGGATGCCGCAAACAGGAAAGTTTTAGATATGACAGAGGAGGAATACGAGAGATTTCAAAATCTGGGTGAAGAAATCCGCATACAATTACAGGATGCGGTAAGAGGCGGAGCAAACCCGGAGGATGAATGCGGCAGGCGGATCGTCGCACTTCATAAAGAATGGCTTGGAAAGACATGGAAACAGTATACGAAAGAGGCGCATGCGGCAATCGGCAATCTCTATATCAGCGACGAGAGGTTTAAAATGTATTATGATAAAGAAGTGAATGGATGTGCAAAGTTTCTCGAATCTGCAATTCGATATTGGGTTGACCGGGTATAAGCGGAGCTGAACAGACGATTTACAGGGCGGCGATCAATGGTTTTTCCGGATAATATTGTATTGACAAACTATATTATACAAAATATAATATTACTCATATAATACAATGTCTTTGGCAAAAAAGGAGGAACAGATGGTATTTCATACAGGAGCTGCCCTGTTGGATGCGATCGTACTGGCAGTCGTATCTATGGAAGAAACGGGAACATATGGATACAGGATCACGCAGGATGTAAGAAAAGTGATCGACGTATCGGAATCGACATTGTATCCGGTTTTGCGAAGGCTTCAGAAAGATGAGTGTCTGGAAGTATATGATCGACAGTTTGAAGGCAGAAACAGACGGTATTATAAAGTGACCGAAAAGGGAATCGCGCAGTTGGATTTTTATAGGGAAGAGTGGAAAAATTATACATGTAAGATCAGCGATATCTTTGACGGAGCAGATCGGATGAATACGATTTGCTAAAACGGGCAACACTCCTTTGAAAGAAGAAAGGGGAAGTTGTATGTCAGGGAAAAAATCAAAGACGATCGATCCGGCAAATCTTGATCCGGATGAAAAGCTGAAATATGAGGTGGCTGAGGAAATAGGGCTTCTCGATAAAGTGATGACGGAAGGCTGGAAATCACTTACATCAAAGGAGACAGGCAGGATCGGAGGATTAGTGACACGAAAGAAGAAGCAGCGATCCGGCGGGCAGAATATTTCTTTACAAAGATAGACAAATTTGATAGAATTATACATCCGAGGGAGACGACAGGTGATGTGTATGAAAGAAAGAATAAATGTTTTGAGTACGGAAATGGACTGCATAACAGCGAAGGAAGCGATGTTAAAAGCGATTGCGTTTCTGGAAAGAGAGTCGGTTGATATTATCGAAGTTTTATCTATGAGCGCATTGATGCGCGCGCGGGATGAAGACGAGTGGATAAGATCGACATCCGGATTTGGTCTTATTCTGCCCGGAGAGACAGAAATTCTCGAAGCGGCAGGGGAAACCGACAGGATAAAACTAAGAGAAGCGGAAAATCAGACATTTATAAAAATGTTTATGAAATACCTTCAGAAGAACAGAAAAAGAGTTTTTTTGCTTGCCGAATCGGAAGAAAAGCTAAATACTGTGGAAAATGCCATGAAGTATTATGACAAAGGAATTTTTCTGACGGGACACGCGCTGATCAAAGAGGGAGAAAACCGGGAAGAAGACGTAGTCAATGAGATCAACGGAACAGAGACGGACTGTATCTTGTCCGTACTGACTTCTCCTTATCAAGAAAAGTTTATCGCGGAAAATCAAGCTCTTTTAAATGTAAAACTGTGGTTCGGATGTGGAACTCTGCTTGAAAAAAGTTATGGCGAGAGAAAGCTTTCCAAAAGGCTCTCCCGGTTTCTGCTGAAAAAGCGATTTCATCTGTTAGTAGGGAAACAACAGAAAAAATCAGACTAGACAAAAGCGGGAAAAATGTCCATATATGGAATTTGTGAACAATGTATAGACATTAAAATATGAATTTTTTGTAAAATATCTGAGGAAATGCATAAAAAATATGTATTTCCTCTTTCTTTTTTTGCTGTTTTGCATTAATATAATATACGAATCTAAGAAAGAGGAATATTTTCGCTTTTAAAGTTTGTGAAAAATGTACATGATATAAATCCAAGGAGTGGAGGAACAGGCATGATTTCAAATCAGATACTTCAGAATACGATCGACGGATTGAAAGGAATTTCCAAAGTTGACTTCTCAGTATTAGATACAGAGGGAAAGGAACTGGCATCTACATTAGACAATGCGCAGGAACGAAACAGCGCGGTAATCTCGTTTGTAGAATCGCCTGCGGACAGTCAGGTAATACAGGGATGTCAGTTTTTTAAGATTTTTGACGAGCAGAGGCTTGAGTACGTACTGCTGGCGGAAGGTGACAGCGAGACGGCGTATATGCTCGGCAAAGTTGCGGCATTCCAGATCCACAGTCTGCTGGTAGCTTATAAAGAAAGGTTCGACAAAGATAATTTTATTAAAAATCTTCTTCTGGACAACCTTCTGTTGGTAGACATTTATAACCGTGCTAAAAAATTACATATTGACACGGAGGTAAAACGTGTTATCTTTATTATTGAGACATCACACGAAAAGGATAATGCCGCGCTTGAGAATGTGAGAAATCTTCTTGGCGGAAAATCAAAAGATTTTATTACTGCGGTTGATGAGAAGAATATCATTGTAGTAAAAGAACTCACAGAAAAAGACGGGGCGAAAGAGCTTGAGAAGATGGCGAAGGAAATGCTCGACATGCTGAAGGAAGATACAAAGGACGAGCAGATCCGTATTGCATACGGTACGATCATCAGCGACATCAAGGAAGTATCCAAGTCCTATAAAGAGGCGAAGCTTGCGCTTGACGTAGGGAAAATTTTCTTTGCGGAAAAGGATATTGTTGCATTTACGACACTTGGTATCGGCCGTCTGATCTATCAGCTCCCGATTCCGTTGTGCAAGATGTTTATCAGAGAGATTTTCGAGGGGAAATCGCCGGATGATTTTGATGAGGAGACATTGACAACGATCAATAAATTTTTTGAGAACAGTCTGAATGTATCGGAAACATCCCGGCAGTTGTACATTCACAGAAATACTCTTGTATACAGACTGGATAAACTTCAGAAGAGCACGGGGCTTGATCTGCGTGTGTTTGAGGATGCGATCACGTTCAAGATCGCGCTTATGGTTGTAAAATATATGAAATATATGGAATCATTAGAGTATTAGATCTTACAGGAGTATAAATAATTAGGAGGAACTTATGATTGAATTAAGAAACGTGACGAAAGAGTACTCTAAGGGCAATTCAGCTCTTAACGGAGTCTCTGTGAAAATCGAACGGGGAGAATTCGTTTTCATCGTCGGAGACAGCGGCTCGGGAAAGTCTACCCTGATTCGTTTGATCATGAAGGAGTTGAATCCGACTGAGGGAACGATCATAGTAAACGGGCAGAACCTGAATCGTATGAAACACCGCAATATCGCGAAATACAGAAGAGGATTGGGCGTTGTGTTTCAGGACTTCCGTCTTTTGAGAGACAGAAACATTTATGAAAATATTGCGTTTGCCCTGCGCGTGACGGAAACGCCGACAAAAGTGATCAAGAAAAAAGTGCCTGCGGCGCTTTCGCTGGTCGGTCTTGCGCAAAAATATAAATCGTTTCCGAAGGAATTATCAGGCGGAGAGCAGCAGCGAGTTGCAATCGCAAGGGCAATCGTAAACGAACCCGCTATTTTGTTGGCAGACGAGCCTACGGGAAACTTAGATCCAACGAACTCATGGGAGATCATGAGCCTTTTGAAAGAGGCGAATGAAAGAGGAACGACAGTGCTTGTCGTTACGCATAACCAGGAGATTGTAAACGAGATGAACGAGCGCGTGATCACTATGAAACAAGGTGTGATCGTCAGTGATGAACAAAAAGGTGGGTATATAGATGAGGATTAGTACATTTGGATACGTCGGAAAACAAGGCGTTAAGAATATCTGGAGAAACAAGATGTTTTCGCTCGCGTCCATTGCGACAATGTCAGCTTGTATCTTCTTGTTTGGATTATTCTTTTCGATTATTGTAAATTTTCAGCATATTATAAAAACAGCGGAGGAAGGCGTTGCGATCACAGTATTCTTTGAAGAAGACGCTACAGATTCAGAGAAGAAAGCGATCGGGAAGGCGCTGGAAGCCCGCAAAGATGTGGCAGAAGTAAAGTACATATCGGCAGAAGAAGCATGGGAAGAATTCCAGAAGCAGTATTTTGCAGACAATCCGGAGCTGGCAGAAGGATTTAAAAACGATAACCCGCTGGCATCTTCGGACAACTATGAAGTATATATGAAAACAGCGGAAGACAGTAAGAGTCTTACAGCGAGAAGCCGTTCTCTTTCGGAGACGCAGAAAGAACTTGTTTCTTATGCACAAAAACTGGACGGCGTACGAGAAGTAAACAAGTCGGACGTAGTAGCGAAGATGCTTTCAAGCGTAAATACACTTGTAGCGGTTATTTCGATCGCAATTATCATTATCCTTCTCGGAGTTTCGATCTTCCTGATCAGTAATACCGTTACGATGGGTATTACCGTGCGAAAAGAAGAGATTGCGATCATGAAGTACATCGGAGCGAAAGACTTTGTCGTTCGTTCTCCGTTCGTGATCGAAGGTCTTATCATTGGTATTTTCGGCGCGGCGATTCCGCTTGTACTGCTGTACTTCCTGTATGATAAAGCAGTTCAGTACATTATGGTGAAATTCAGTATTCTTGAGAATATTATTACATTCCTTCCGGTGTCGACTGTATATCAGATCTTACTCCCGATCGGTGTGGTAATGGGAATCGGAATCGGTTTCCTCGGAAGTTTCTTTACGGTGCGCAAACATCTGAAAGTATAGGAGGTATACTCGATGAAGTGTAGAATGAAGAGGGTGGCGAGTTTATTTCTTGCGTTGGCGCTGTGTGCCGGAATGACGATGAACGTAGGGGCTGTTACCGTTCAGGAAGCGGAAAATAAAGCGGACGAGCTTGAAGGCAAAAAAGAACAGGCTGAGGCAGAGGCGAAAGATCTCACGGAAAAATTAAAAGGGATCGTTGCCGATATGGAAGAAACGCAGAAGAAACTGACAGAAAAAGAAGAGGAGATCGAACAGGTTGAAAATGAACTTGTTCAGGCTCAGATTGATGCGAATGATCAGTATGAGAGAATGAAAGTTCGTATCAAATATATGTATGAGAGTGGAAATACTCAGTTTGTAGCCGTTCTTGCCGAGAGTAAGAATATGGGAGATTTTCTGAATAAGGCAGAATATATTTCTCAAATCTCAGAGTATGACAGAGACGAACTTATAAGGTATCAGGATACGGTTGAAGAAATCGAGGTGAAAGAAGAAGAGGTTCAGGCAGAATATGAGGAACTGAATACGCTTCAGACAAAGCTTGTCGGTCAGCAGACGGAAGTTCAGAAAATGATCGATGAGAATAAAGAAAAACTTAGCAATATCCAGTCGGAGATCGATGCGAATGCTGCTGCATTGGAAAAGGCAAAAGAAGTTGAAAGAATCCAACAGGAGCAGGCAGGAAATAATTATATTCCTTCAACGGGCGGAAACGTCGTGAGCGGAAACGGATATTTTACGCACCCGTGTCCGGGTATGTCGTACCAATCCAGTTATTTTGGCGAGATCAGGCCATATGAGGTCGGCGGCCATAAAGGACATGATTATGCTGCGGCTGTAGGAACACCTACATATGCGGCTGCGGCAGGAACGGTTGTGATCGCCGGATTCAGCTACAGCGCCGGAAACTGGGTTGTTATTAATCACGGAAACGGACTTGTGACAAAATATATGCATCACAGCGCACTTGCCGTCAGAGCAGGGCAATATGTAGAGAAAGGTCAGCAGATCGGATATGTGGGAAGCACAGGGCAGTCAACCGGACCGCATCTTCATTTTCAGGTGGAGCTGAATAATGTACCTGTAAATCCTGATTTGTATATGTAAAGTGGTTATACATAGGAATAGCCGGGGGTAATGATTCAGTCAGTGAAATTTACTATATGGGAGATTTCCCGTATATGGAAGAAGAGGGGAGACAAGGCAGAGTATGATCTGTTTTGTCTTTCTTCTGTATAGACAAAAAGTTTGGCGACATTTCATAAAAGTCGAATGGGAAATAAAAACGGTTATATAATAGATAGAGGGGCGTTGGAAAGTAATGCGATGTGATGTAAGAAAATTTGCGGATGAACGAAAACAGGGGAATGAAAAACATGGATCAAACTAGTAATAATCAAAATGAGTCGGATGAAATCAAGATGAGTCGGGGCAGCGTGGATGCAAATGAAGGTTCTTTAGGCAGCGGGAAGAAAAAAAGCAGATTCGGGATTGGCGTTCTTGTAGGAATCGTGATCGGCGCAGTTATAATTACCGGAGTATGGGGAGCTGCAAAGGTGGTATCTGCCGTATTTTTCAAAGGCAATTTTGCAACGGAAAGTACATCAAGATCAGATATGGAACATAAACTTGACAGGCTTAACGCGTTGATAGAGAAGTATTATCTGTATGAAGATGAGATTGATAAAGATGCCCTTGTAGAAGGTATTTATTCAGGGTATGCAGGCGCGCTGGGAGATCCGTATACAGAATACTACGATGAACAGGAAGCGAAGGAGCTTTTGAAACAACGAACGGTGAATTTTCGGAATCGGAGCATCGATGTCGAAGCAGCTCGGAACAGATGAGATTACGATCGTCAATGTGTATGAAGATTCACCTGCAGACAAGGCGGGCTTGAAATCAGGCGATATCTTATATAAGGTAGACGAACATGAGACGGCGGGATATGAACTGGATACAGTCGTTTCGTGGATCAAAGGCGAAAAAGGTACGTCGGTTGTCCTCCATGTGCTAAGAGACGGAAAAGAAGTTGAAGTGACGGCTGTCAGGGATAAGATCGAAGTACAGACAGTCGCATATGAAATGAAAGAAGATCAGATTGGCTATATCGCTGTAAGCGAGTTTGACAGCGTAACTTATCATCAATTTGAAACGGCGCTGGAAGATCTTGAAAAGCAGGGAATGAAAGGGCTTGTAATTGATCTTCGTAATAATCCCGGCGGAAATTTTGATACAGTAACAGATATGCTGAAGCTGCTTCTTACCGGAGGAGTGATCGTAGTCGACAAAGACAAAGAGGGAATGTAGAAGAAAGTTCTTGCGACGGAGCAAATGAATTTGATAAGCCGCTTGACCGTACTTGTAAATCAATACAGCGCCAGCGCGTCGGAGATTTTCAGCGGAGCTGTGCAGGATTACGGCATCGGAGAGATCGTCGGTATGACGACTTATGGAAAAGGGGTCGTTCAGCAGTTAATGGATCTTGGAGACGGAACATGCTTAAAAATGACAATCGCAGAATACTATACTCCAAACGGACGGAGCATCAACGGCAAAGGCGTAGAGCCTGACGTGGAAGTAGAGTATGAATACGATGAGAATAATCCCGAAGCAGACACCCAGTTAGAGAAAGCTTTGGAAGTAGTGAAAGATCAAAATAAATAAAACAAAAACAATATGGGCGGACAATATGGAACAGAATAAGTTTAACGGAAAAATCTGAGCAGAAAGTCTGAACATCTGAACAGAAAAAGCGGAACAGTGAACTGTCCGCTTTTTTCGTAATTATTCAAATTGTTTTTTAATAAGTTTTTAAATCGGTTTTTTGAATCGGTTTTTCGTGTGGGCTCATTTTGAATCGTTTAGTTTTGGACTTTTCGCCTTACAGATGAGCTGAGTCATTGTTCCCATCGGACAGTAAACGCACCAGCTTCTCGGTTTGAACAAGATCATTGTTGCAACCCCAAGTACGGTAGATGTCAGCATGACACTGTAAAATCCAAAAGCAAACTGTGCGACGCCCGGATGGAATAGTGTTCCGTGGTATGCCCAATCCCACGGGAACGAAAATGTCCAGAGCAGGGAGACTGCCTGTTTTAAGCTGTGGATTTCTGCAAATACAAGTCCTGTATTCCAAAGCATTTGGAAAAACATGACAAAGAAAAAGATTAGAAATCCATATCTGAACCATTTACTTTTCATCCACAGAGGCACGTCTTTTTTTCGGGAAAGACCGAAACGTCCTCCGATCAGACCGAAAAGCTGCCCTCTTCCACAATACCGGTTACAATATCCCTTTGTTCCATTTGCAAGAGAGATGATCAAAGGGATGAAAAAACAAAGAAGTCCGATCCATGCAAACAGGATGTTGAAAAATCCGAGAATCAAATAAGCGAGGAATACGATCCACAAATAGTCATACCAATGTTTTTCCATGACGGACCTCCTAAAAGTTTGTTCTATTAATATATAGCATAGAGGATGATAAGATTCTGTGATATAATCACGCAAGCAGATGACAATGTGCTTTTTGGCGCTTTTCGGTGATTCCTGAAGTATTTGTTTTTTTATACATGACGAAACAGGAAAATTTTGATATAGTATATAAGTGCGAAAAATCGGATTGTGAGGAGTTAAGAAATGGATATATTGATTGTTATGTGTATCGGGATTTTAGTAGGAAGAGTTTCAATCCTGCGCAGGGCGAAAAAGAAAAATGAATATCTTTCTTTGTTTTGTACGTTTATTTTGATTTTTTCTATGGGAGTCATGCTTGGAAAGAAAGATCATTTTTTTGAAGAATTATCATCGCTTGGTCTGACAAGCTTTCTCTTTTTCCTTATACCGACCGTGCTTTCTATCGGATTGGTTTACTGGCTGACAAGAGTTTTTATGAAGAAAGATAAATAGGCCGTTGTAAAAATAAAGTTTTAGGAAAGAAGGGGTTTAGATGATCGTTTTTTTAACGTATATTGTCCTTAGTATCAGGACTTGTCTACGGCTATTTTGATGTGGAAAGCAGTTTCATTTCCGCAATCACGCAGAATACCCATATTGTTTTATATATATTAATGTTCTCCGTCGGAATAAGCATCGGAATGTATGACGGTATTGTGCAGAAAATACGGGAATATCATATTAAGATTTTTATTATTCCGATCGGAATTATTATAGGCTCTCTTTTGGGAGGAATAATTTGTTCTATGATCGTTAAAATGCCTGTTGGTCATGGGACGGCGATCGCGAGCGGATTAGGCTGGTACAGTCTTTCAGGAGCAACGATCAGCAAGCTGGTAAGCGCAGAAGCCGGAAGTATCGCTTTTTTGAGTAATCTGATGAGAGAGATCTTTTCGTTTTTTATTATTCCGTTTTTGGCGGTACATTTTAATTATTATACGTGCATTGCACCTGCGGGAGCGACAAGTGAAGATACAACGCTTCCGGTAATGCTGAAATATACAAATGAAGAAACGGTAGTGTTATCTGTTTTAAACGGAGTGATCTGTTCATTTTGTGTGCCGATACTTATTTCGTTTTGTTTGAATATAAAGTAAAAATATATAATCGCCGGCAGACAGGAAAAGTATAAAAGAAGAAAAGGAGACGTTGAAAATGAAACTGCAGTTTAAATATCAGAAATTTCAGGCTGATGCGGCGAAGGCAGTTGCGGATGTCTTTGACGGACAGCCATATTTGGCGCCTTCTTATATGACAGGGGAAATATCGGGGAAAAATTCGTCGTCAGAAGAGAGAAAAGGAACTTTTTCAGGATGGAGCAATCAGAAGATCGTGCCCGAATTAAGCGATGAGAGAATATTAGATAATCTGCGGAAAATACAAAAGGCGAATCAGATTCCGGTTTCTTCAAAGCTGGAAGGGCGGGAAAACGGATATCATCTGACGGTTGAGATGGAGACCGGAGTTGGGAAAACGTACACTTATATTAAGACGATATACGAATTAAATAAACGATACGGATGGAGTAAGTTTCTCGTCGTCGTGCCAAGCATCGCGATTCGGGAGGGCGTATATAAGACATTTCAGATAACGAGAGAACATTTTGCAAAAGAGTATGGAAAGAAGATCCGTTTTTTTATTTATAATTCAGAGAGACTTACGGAAATCGACCGGTTTGCATCGGATAATTCTGTTCATGTAATGATCATCAATTCTCAGGCATTCAATGCAAAAGGAAAGGATGCAAGGAGAATTTATATGAATCTTGATGAGTTTCAGGGAAGGAAGCCGATCGATTTGATCGCGGGAACAAATCCGATCATAATTATTGATGAACCACAGTCGGTGGAAGGCAGGCAGACAAAAGAGAGGATGAAACAGTTTTGCCCTCTTATTACGCTTCGGTATTCTGCAACGCATAAAGCTGACAGTCTGTATAATATGGTGTATCGCCTTAGTGCGGCAGATGCTTACAGAAAATACCTTGTGAAAAAAATTGAAGTAAAAGGAATCGCAGAGACAAAAACAATGGCGTCAGACGGCTATATATATGTAGAAAGGATCTGTTGTTCTGAGTCTGATGCGGCTGCCGTTATACAGTATGATTTTAAAATGGGAAGCGGGATTCGGAAACAATATCGAAAGGTAGGAATCGGCGACGACTTATACGAAATTTCGGGAGGTTTGGAAGAATATCAAGGCGGCTTTGAAGTAAAACAGATTAACAGACAGGAAGAATCGGTTGAGTTTGTCAACGGGATGAAACTATATGCAGGCGATATCAACGGAAAAGTGGACGAGGAACAGATTCGCAGAATACAGATCAGAGAGACAATCCTGTCTCATATAGACAGGGAACGCCGGTTGTTTGGCAGAAGAATTAAAGTTTTGTCATTGTTTTTTATTGATGAAGTTGCCCGTTATAAAAAGTATGACGAAACGGGATGTCCTCAAAACGGCAGTTATGCGGACATATTTGAAGAAGAGTACCGTAACATTATAGAGAATATGAAGTATGGACCGGGAGATGAAAAGTATCGGGATTACATAGAAATGATCCCTGTCGAAAAAACTCATGCCGGATATTTTTCAATAGACAGAAAAGGGCATGTAGTCGACAGTAAAGGGAAAGGAAAAGAAATGATGTCAGACGATCAGGATGCTTATGATCTGATCATGAAAAATAAAGAACTGCTTTTGGAGTGTGACCCGAACAGTCTCCTGTTCGATTCATTTTTTCTCATTCAGCACTTCGGGAAGGATGGGATAATCCGAATGTATTTCAGATTTGTAACGTTAAAAACGGAGGAAGCGAAGTACGAAAACGGCAGGAAGTCGGAAGAGGGCTTCGTCTGTGTGTCAATGGAGACGGACAGAGAATGGACAGAAGTTTTCTGGGGCAGGACGTTCACAGAGTGAATACGTTGACCGTGATCGCAAGCGAAAGCTATGAAAGTTTTGTGAAGGGCCTGCAAAGTGAAATTGCAGAAGATGTTTTCGGTAAACAGAGTCGGAAGGCCGACGTCTGTCGCGATATAGAAGTAATCATACCCGAGAATGCAAGAAGCCGTCGAGTAGAACTAAAAGTCGATCAGGAAAAGCTAAATGGAGAAGAATTCAGCGCATTGTGGTCAAATATTTGCCTGAAATCGACATATACCGTAAATTTTGATACGGAAAAATTAGTAGAAGATGCGGTGAAAATATTAAACAGAGAACTGCATATACAAGATGTGCGATTTAAAGGCAAGAATGAGGCGGCAAAAAGCGTCGTGAAATATGATCTTGCGGGGAAACTTGCCGATATGACAGGGCTGAAAAGGAAACAGTGATCGAAATATTGAGCAGAGTCGAAAGTTCTGTTTTTCAACAGTTTCAAGAAAGTCCGGAAGAATTTATCGCTCAGGCAGAAAGATTGATCTTAAATGTGAAAGAAACAGCGATTTTCGGAAAATATCATATATCATACGTCAGACGAAAAATATACAAAAGATATTTTTACACAGCAGACGATTCAGGGAAAACAGGGAGTGGACGCAATGAAAGTCGGGAAGCATTTGTATGATTATGTGAAATACCGATCCGGCGCAGAAAAGGAATTTATCGAACGGCTGGAAGCATCAAAAGAGGTTGCGGTATATGTAAAACTTCCGGAACAATTTTATATCTCCACTCCTGCAGGACGTTATATGCCGGAATGGGCGATCGCTTTGTACCGGGAAACGAAAGGAAAACGTTTCTTTGTTGTTGGGAAAAAAGCCGGAAAAGATAAAGACTCTAATCAGTCAAAAATAGCGGAAAACATCAAGATATGCTGCGCCTCTAAGCACTTAACGGAGATCAGCGCAGGAAAGGTCGTTTTTAAAACGACGGAGGAATACACGGATTTTATGGATTTATCGCATTTCATCAAAAATTGTCAATATACAAGAAATAGTGTCAAATAACCTTATTATTCTATATTTGTATATATCAAAAGCAATATTTCGCTTTGTAAAAGAAACTTTGCTAAGATGTAAAGGAGTTTTGATAGATTTCTGCATTAAAAAGGTTCCTATATTATTCAAATCGTTGCTGATGATTATACAGAAGACATTATAAGTCTTAACTATAATGTTAAAATAGAAAATTAACGGTAAATCTTAACGGGAAATCATCAGTCATAATAAAATGAAAAAAATTATTTCGGGAAGTACATTAAAAATACTGGCAATGATTTTTATGGTAATAGACCATTTTGGTCAAGTGGTGTTAAAAAATGGAATTATCCTACATGCTCCATATTCTATGTTTACAGATGAGCAGTTCGATATGTTAATGTCCACAGTTAATATTTGTCATATTTTAGGCAGAATTGCATTCCTTGTCTTCTGTTTTTGTTAGTAGAGGGATTTTTTCATACACATAATCTCAAGAAATATATTTTAAACTTAGGAATTTTTGCACTTATTTCCGAGCCTGTTTATGATTTAGCTTTTCATTAAAGTATGTTTTATCTGCGGTTGAAAAATTCTATATTTTTGATATGCGGTTTGTGAAATGACTTCTTTTCGGAAAACACGCTTTTTAATTTCCCGGTTCACAGGTGTAAACTCCGTATT
>ENA-OQKD01000099-OQKD01000099.1-human-gut-metagenome-genome-assembly--contig:-NODE-99-length-23035-cov-3.075432_pt1 | contig 23035 bp, 21 predicted proteins | sample MGYA00242775_ERZ504792 | MGnify/ENA primary metagenome ERZ504792 (study PRJEB26092, sample SAMD00036401) | human gut metagenome | host: Homo sapiens | study: EMG produced TPA metagenomics assembly of...
AAGCTGCGATCAAGGCAGTCAAGGAGCTTGTTATGTATCGCATGAAGGTCTGCGGATGTGACGGAAAAGCCTGAAACTGAAATACTGACAGGGGGATTCATATGGCAGCAACCATGAAAGATCTTGCAAAGCGAACAGGACTGGGCCTTGCAACCATTTCTTCCTATTTTAACGGAGGAAATGTCAGAGAAAAAAACAGAAAAAAAATCGAGGAAGCTATTGAAGAACTTCACTATGAGGTCAATGAGGTTGCCAGGAATCTTAAGACAAATGCAACAAAAACCATTGGAGTGGTAATTCCTGAGCTGAACAATACCTTTTGTGCTGAGATCATTACCGGTATAGAAGATATTTTAAGAAACCACGGTTACGCGACAATGATCTGTGACTGCCGTACAGACAAGAAGCTGGAGCAGGAGGCTGTGGAGTTTTTATGCCGGAAAAGAGTTGACGGCATCATCAATATGCCGGTAGATACCGAGGGCGGTCATCTGAAAACTTTTCAGAAAACAGGAAAGCCGATTGTTCTTATTGACCGTAAAATCAAGGGCGTTGTCTGTGACAGTGTTCTGGTAGACAATGAGCAGGCTGCTTCAGATGCCTTAAGGCTTCTGTATGAAAAAGGTCATCGGAATATCGGGATCATCGGCGGTCCGGAGGAAATCTCCACAGCGCAGGAACGAATGAAAGGCTATTGCAAAACCATGGAGGAACTGAATCTTCCTGTACGGCAGTCGCTGATCGTTCACGGTGATTACACCATTCAGGGCGGCGTTAAGGCAATGGAAACACTGGTGCAGGAAAATCCGGAAATGACAGCGGTTTTTATCACCAACTACGAGATGACTATGGGAGCTGTGATCGGGCTTAATGAGCTGGGAATCCGGATTCCGGAGGAAATCTCTCTGGTAGGCTTTGATAATCTTCCTTTTGCCAGAGCCTGTAATCCCAAGCTGACCATTGTTTCTCAGCCTACAGATAAAATAGCAGAGGCAGCGGCAGGGATTATGCTGGAACGTCTGGAACATGCAGGAAATGAATCCGGATGCCGCACAGAAAAGCTGGGAACTACCATTATTCATGGAAAATCCATTGCACAGCTTTAAGGATACAGAATCGTGGAAAAGCAGAACACGATAAATATAAGAGGAAAAAGACATGAACCACTCATATTTAATTGGAATTGATATTGGAACAAGCGCCTGTAAGGTTGCCCTTTTTGACCGGAGCGGCTGTGTTCTGGCAGCAGCCAACGGGGATTATCCGGTGTATTACCCAAAGGAGGGCTGGGCAGAGCAGAATCCGGAAGAATGGTGGAGCGCTGTCTGCGGGGCTGTCCGTCAGGTGATCGAAGAGGCGTCTGTTGCTCCGGAAGAGATTGCCGGCGTGGGTATTGACGGTCAGAGCTGGTCAGCCATTGCCATTGACCGGAACGGACATGTACTGACCAATACGCCGATCTGGATGGACACAAGAGCGCAGTCTGTCTGTGACCGTCTCAACGAGGAGATCGGCGCAGAGGCAATCTTTGAGGTGGCAGGAAACTCCCTTCAGCCATCTTATACTACAGCGAAGATCCTCTGGTATAAAGAAAACCTTCCGGAGGTGTATGCCAAAACTGACAAAATCCTTCAGTCCAACAGCTTTATTGCTTTTAAGCTTACAGGAGCGGTAAGCCAGGATCTCTCTCAGGGTTACGGACTTCACTGCTTTGATATGCGTACAGGCAAGTGGAATGAGGCTATGTGTGAAAAGCTGGGGATCCCTGTGGAATTTTTGCCGGAAATCGTTCCCTGTGACCATGTTGTGGGAACAGTACAAAAAAAGCTGCGGAGGAATGCGGACTTGCAGAGGGGACTCCTGTTGTGGCAGGAGGTCTGGATGCAGCCTGCGGAACTCTGGGGCGGGGTGATCAATCCCGGCGAGACTCAGGAGCAGGGCGGACAGGCAGGCGGTATGAGTATCTGTCTTGACGAGTATAAGGCTGATCCCCGTCTGATCCTTGGCTTCCATGTAGTTCCGGGTAAATGGCTTCTCCAGGGAGGTACTACCGGAGGCGGCGGTGTTATGCGCTGGTTTGAGCGGGAATTTGCGGACTATGAGCGGATGATGAAAAAGGAAACAGGAGTTTCGTCTTTGAATCAGCTTAATGAGATCGCAGAAAAAATAGCTGCCGGAAGCGATGGACTGGTATTTCTTCCGTACATGGCCGGCGAGCGGTCTCCCATCTGGAATCCTTATGCAAAGGGCGTATTCTACGGACTTGATTTCTCCAAAACAAAGGGACATATGGTCCGCGCCTGTATGGAAGGTGTGGCTCTTTCTCTCCGCCATAATCTGGAAGTGGCGGAAAGTGCAGGTGCCCGGGCAAACGTTCTCCGCGCTATGGGCGGATCTGCAAACTCACTTCTCTGGACCCAGATCAAGGCAGATATTACAGGCAAAAAGATCGTAGTTCCGGCTTCTGATACAGCCACTACTCTGGGAGCAGCCCTTCTGGCCGGAGTAGGAACAGGCTTCTATCAGGACTATGAGGAGGCAGTAAAGGAAACCGTCAGTGTAACAAGAACCCATGAGCCTGATCTCAGGGTGAAAGAGATTTATGACAAAACTTATGAAACCTATCTGGAATTGTACCGGTCTCTGTCCGGTATGATGACAAAACATGAATAAAAGGAGGAGGATTCTTATTATGAAAGCAGCAGTAGTTGTAGCAAATGAGGACGTGCAGTATCTGGAAATTCCGGAACCGGAGGTAAAACCGGGGTATGTAAAGATCAAGGTTCGCTATTCCGGTATCTGCGGCTCTGATATTCCACGTGTCCTTCACAATGGCGTGCATTTTTATCCGATCGTTCTGGGACATGAGTTCTCCGGCGACGTGGTGGAAATCGGAGAGGGTGTTACAAAGGTAAAGGCAGGCGACCGTGTTTCAGGAGCTCCTCTTGTACCCTGCATGAAATGTGAGGACTGCCAGAAAGGCAATTATTCCCTTTGCAAGCATTACAGCTTTATCGGCTCCAGAGAACAGGGAAGCAATGCAGATTATGTGGTGGTTCCGGAGCAGAACGCAGTTCCTTTTGACGCATCCGTTCCCTATGAGCAGGGCGCAATGTTCGAGCCTTCCACAGTAGCCCTTCACGGACTTCTGCAGAATGATTACCAGGGAGGCCAGTGCGTGGCGATCCTTGGCGGCGGAACCATCGGAATGTTTACCATGCAGTGGGCAAAGATCTTCGGCTCCAAAAAGGTTGTGGTTTTTGATATCAGCGATGAGCGTCTGGAGCTGGCAAAACGTCTTGGGGCAGACGAGGTGGTAAACACCACAAAAGAGGACTACATGAAAACAGCTATGGAGTTTACCGGAAATAAGGGATACGGTTATGTGTTTGAGACAGCAGGACAGGTTCCAACCATGCATATGGCCTTTGAGCTGGCTGCAAATAAGGCCCATGTATGCTTTATCGGTACTCCTCATGCAGACCTTTCCTTTACACCTGCCCAGTGGGAAAACATGAACCGTAAGGAGTTTAAACTGACAGGCTCCTGGATGTCCTACAGCGCTCCGTTCCCGGGAAAAGAATGGGAGCTTACCGCTCATATTTTGCAACCGGACAGCTGAAATTTGATCCGGGCTTCATTTATAGAAAATTCCAATGAGCCAGGCTCAGGAAGCCTTCCAGCTCTTTAAGACACCGGGCCTTGTAAAAGGAAAGATTCTTTTATCAAACGAGGAAAACTAAAATGATACTGACAGTAACCTTAAACGCCGCTATTGACAAGCGGTATGTAGTAGAAAACTTTCAGGTGGGAGAAGTCAATCGTGTAAAGGAATGCAGTTATGTTCCTGGGGGAAAAGGACTGAACGTTTCCAAGCCGGCTTCTATTTACGGGGCAGAGGTTGTGGCAACCGGATTTGTAGGCGGCCATGCGGGAAATTACATCGAGGATGCCCTGAAGCCCTTTGGCATTAAAAGTGAATTTTATCATGTGGATGCGGAAAGCCGTTCCTGCATTAATATCTGGGACGAGGTAAACCATGTGCAGACAGAATTTCTGGAGCCGGGCTTTACTCTTACGGAAAAGGATTTTGAAGGCTTTGAAGAAAAATTCTGCACTCTGGTTGCTGACGCAGAGGTTGTGGCAATGTCCGGAAGCGTTCCAAAAGGCTTAGACGGAACCGCATATCAGCGCCTTGTAAAAATTGTAAAGGACGCCGGAAAAAACGTGATCCTCGATACCAGCGGAAAGCTTCTGGAAATGGGGATTCAGGCAGCTCCCACGCTGATCAAGCCCAATATTGACGAGATCCGGATGCTTACCGGAAAAAACTGCGATGATATCAATGATATTATTGAAGCGGCAAAGGTGATCCACAGAAACGGCGTGGAGATCGTAGTTGTTTCCCTTGGAGCAGACGGCTCCCTTGCAGTAAGTGACGAGGGAATCTTCCGGGCGGAAGTACCGAAAATCGATGCTGTCAATACAGTAGGCTGCGGCGATTCCATGATCGCAGGCTTCGCTATCGGACTGAAGGAGGGGCTGTCCCTTCCGGAAACCCTGAAAAAGGCAAGCGCCATTTCTGCGGCGGCAGCCATGCGGGAGGAAACAGGATTTTTCTGTATGGAGGATATGGAAAAAATTCTTCCTCAGATTAAGATTATGAAAGTATAAAGATTTTGTAGAGTTTTCAAAATACAACAGAATCAGAAAATCATAAAAAGGAGAAGAAAAAGATGGCAGAATTTATTAATCCGGCACTTGTGCCAAAAGTAACTCTTCCTTCCGGTGAGGAAGTTCCCTGTGTTGGAATGGGAACCTTTGGTTCTGACCGTGTATCAGCAGAGGATGTATCAGCAGCGGTTGCAGGGGCAGTGCGCAGCGGCTATCGTATGTTTGACTGCGCAGCCTGCTATGGCAATGAGCCACAGATCGGAAAGGTATTTAAGGACGCTTTTGATGAGGGCGTTGTAGAGCGAAAAGATCTTTTTATTATGACAAAGGTATGGAATGATATGCACAGAGATGTGGAGAAAGCCTGCAGAAAGAGTATTCAGGATCTTCAGTGCGATTATGTGGACTGTACTTTATCCACTGGCCGTTCCCAAATTATCATGCACCGGGATGTGATGTGGATTCCAGAAATCCGGATTCCAGACCTTTCAGTGTGGATGAGTTTATGGATACTTACCGTCAGTGTGAGGAGCTTGTGGAAAAAGGGGTGATCCGTTACATCGGTATCTCAAACATGACGATTCCGAAGCTGGAGGCTGTTCTTCCGCTTATGAAGATCAAACCGGCAGCCTGTGAGCTGGAACTTCATGTATGCTTCCAGCAGCAGGAGCTTTATGATTATCTGGTAGCTCACAATATCCAGCCGGTAGGCTATATGCCTCTTGGCTCACCTAGAAGACCAGAGAGAGATATCTGTCCGGAGGATGTGGCTGATCTTCAGCTTCCGGAAATGAAAGCTATTGCAGAGGCACACGGAGTACATCCGGCTTTGATCGCTCTGAAATGGGCGCATCAGAGAGGAGAGATTTCCATTCCGTTCTCCGTACATAATTTTGCTTCCAATCTGAAATGCGTAACTGAGGATCCTCTTACAGAAGAGGAAATGAAAATCATTTCCACTCTGGAAAAAGGCAATCGCCTTGTAAAAGGTCAGGTATTCCTCTGGGAGGGCGCAAACGACTGGCATGATCTCTGGGATGAAGATGGTGTGATCGTAAAATAATATAAAAAACAGTAAAGAAAGAAGTAAAAAGGAACCCGTCGGCTCCTGCTCTTTTGGGCAGGAACCGGTGGGTTTTTTGCGGTGACAGGCAGGGAAGAGCAATCATATAAAACAGCATACGGATTCAGAGAGTGTATAAAAAAATGAGAACCACAGAAACTGCCACATATTGAGGCACTGTGGGATATTAATTAAATTATTACATATAGACAAAAAATGGAGGAAATCAGATGAAAAAGTATGTGAAACAGACAGTCGGTGTATGTATGGCAATGCTTATGGCAGTGTCGGCAGGAGAATACAGCGGAATGATTGTACAGGCAGCAGAAAATCAGGAAGCCGGAGGAGATATTGCTCCTGTATATGAAGCAGGTAATGTTGTGCAAAAAGAAGATGGAACTGTTTATTACTGGGAGTATGACAGCGCCAGTTTTGAGGGAAGTGCAGCATTAGGATATTATAAGCCGATTGTCGGAGAAACAAATAAGCTTATGATGCAAAGCCCATCCGGAGAAAAAGTCATGATCGGTGATATGGAAGGCGGCGGTTCCCTGGTTCTTACGGACAGCAGCCTGATCTTTTATGAAAAACCTGTAGATCAGATCGGAGGATACGAAATCTGCAGCATTGATCAGAACAGTGGACAGACACAGACATATGGTCTGGGGCGGATTGAAGCATCAGATGGAAAGAAGATTATCTGTTCAGATACTGCAAATCATAGTATTGACAGTATTGATGCAGAAACAGGAGAGAGAATGAAGCTTGTTGACGGCAGCTTTCTTGCCAGTCATGACGGACTGATCTATTATCAGCCTGTAGAAGCTGATTCAGGGGCAGCTACAAAAGGAAAAGTAACTCTTGCTGTAGTGGACGCACAGGGAGGACAGCAGAAAACGCTGTGCACCACAGAACCGGATTTATATGCAGATGATTTTCAGGGAACAGCTTCAATTGTGTCCATGGTTTTTAAAGATGAATATATTTACTTTTCCTATGGTTCCTATGAAGGAACCGGGGCAGTATATGCAGGTGGAAAGATTATGAAGGTTAAAAAAGACGGAACGGAAGCAGAGATTGTTGCAGGAATGGACGGACTTCGGGCACCTGTTTTTTCCGTCAGTGAAGATGGAATGGTTGTGAGCCAGAGTATAGACGAAATGTATGATTATATTAACTCTATGGACAAGTATTTTACACGAAACGGAAGCATTTATTTTATGAATGAAAACGGAGAGCCAGTGGAACTGGTTACTCAGGCAGACTATGCATCTGTGGGAAGTGTGGCCTGCGGCCAGTTCAATGATAATGAGGCAGTTACTATCCAATTTGCTGAAAAAATCGGAAATAAGGTTTACATGCTTCTGGATCATGGTGTGATCGATCAGGCAAACAGTGTAGGTTGGAGAACCGGGTATGCCCGGGTAAACAGCGCAATGTTGAGCAAAGATCTGGATACAGGCACAGTAGAAACGGTATTCAGCTATTAAAATCAGATAAACCAGGTTGAGGCAAATTTATAATTTTATCAGAGAAAAAGTCACTGTTTCTGTAAATGGCAGTGGCTTTTCTTTTTTGGAGAGTACTGTGTTACAGACATGAAAAACAAAATTTTGCCATATTCCATATTCCCATAGTTTGTGGTAAGATAAATCATAAGTAAGTATTCTATATGTTCAGAACGGGAGAGTTTTTATAGTTTATGTATCGTATATTACTTGTAGATGATGAGATCCTTGTAAGGGATGCCATAAAGGAAAATATAGACTGGGAGGGAATCGGATGCCAGCTTGTGGGCGATTGCGAAAACGGCCAGCAGGCAGCGGAATTTGTAAAGGAACATCCGGTGGATATTGTGCTGACAGATATCCTGATGCCTTATATGGATGGAATGGAGCTGAGTCATTTTCTTCACGACAATTATCCTGATATTGTGATCGTGATATTCAGTGGATTCGGGGAATTTGAGTATGCAAAAAAGGCGATCCAGTATAATGTCAGTGAATATCTTTTAAAACCAGTGACAGCTATGGAGCTTACGGGTGTGATTAATAAAATGAAGGAAAAGGTAGATCAGAAGAGACAGGAAAAGCAGAAAATGGAAAAGCTTACAAAAGCTTCTGAGAGCTACCGCAAAAACGCTCAGGTCATACGTTCCAAAGCAATAGAGGCTCTGGTAAACTGTACCACAAATGTGGAGGAAAGCCTGGAACGTCTGAGAAATATGGGAATCGATCCTTCGGCAGTGAGATACAGGGTCGCCATGTTTGATATTGATATTTATTCCGATATGTATCAGCTTGATATGGAGAAACGCCAGGAAAGTGCGTTGATGGCTTTTGTACTTTATAACATCAGTGATGAGATCGTGAGAAGGGAACAGGCGGGCATTGTCTATCAGGAAGGCGGGAACAGGGTCTGTATTCTGTTTCAGGAAAAATGGAGCCGAGATTTTACTGCAAAGACAAAAGGAATATGCAGAGAGATCAAGGACAAAATGAAAGAAGTAATGGGGATAGACGTATCAATGGGAATCGGAGACTGGGTAAAGAATCCAGGAGAGCTGATTTTGTCCCACGATATGGCTGCTCAGGTGATGCAGTACCGGTATCTGCTGGGGGGGGATCTTCTGATTGATATGGCAGAGCAGAGGTCTGTAAAGGTGATTCCTCTTGACAGGCTTCTGGAGGAACTGACCGAAGCATTAAAAACAGGAAAAAAGGAACAGGTGGAAAGTGCATTTCAGGAGATGAAAGATTCTATCTGCCAGGCACTGGTGGAAAAAAGCCGTGCCTGTATGTACCTGCAGCAGATTGTAAGAACCATTGATCGGGTATGTGAGGATGTGTCAGTGGATATGAAGAGAATCCTCAGTGGAAGGGATGAGCTTCTCCACAGTATTACGAAACAGAAATCTTTTGACAGTGCCTGCAGGATTGTGGAAGATTATATTATGAAAATCTTTAAACTGCTTTCCGATATGAACAGCTCTACCGGACAGAGGCAGGCAAGGCTGGCCATGAATTATATCCAGAAAAATTATATGGATCCGGATCTCAGCCTGAACGATATCTGTTCTTATCTGAATATCAGCACCAGTTACTTCAGTACAATATTTAAAGAAATGACCGGGGAGACTTTCACAGAGGTTCTGATCAGGACACGAATGGAAAAGGCAAAGGAACTTCTGGAAAACACTACTATGAAAAATTATGAGATTGCAGAAAAAGTAGGATTTTCTGATCCTCACTATTTTGGCATTTCCTTTAAAAAGATGACAGGAGTCACACCTACAGAATATGCCAGGGAGCGGAGAAGATGAAAAAAATCCAGCCGGGCGACCTTATGATTAAAAATTTAAAAGTATTCAGAGCGTTATTTTTGCAGTGCTGTCAGTTCTTCTTCTGGGGGCAGTGATTATTATAACTGTAATTTCTTTAAGCTATACCAGGCAGTCTGTATTTGAAAATTCATCTTTGTATACACAGACCATTATCCAGCAGATGAATCAGAATATCGATTCTTATATTGATTATATGGAAAATACCTCTTATCTGGTTTCCAGTAATGAAGACGTACAGAAATATCTTTTTGGGGATACTGCAGATCCTGAGGCAAGAGACCGTATTCTCAGTCAGTTTGAGACAATTCTGGACAGCCGGAGTGATATTCTGAACCTGGGAATTATTGCAGAAAACGGAAGAATGCTGATCAACAATGGGCAGCATCTTACAAATCAGGACCTGGATATTCATTCCCAGGAATGGTATACCAATGCGCTGGAAGGCAGGGAGAGCGTTTATCTTACTTCCTCTCATGTTCAGCACATTATCAGCGGAGAACGTCCCTGGGTGATCACGCTGAGCCGGGGAATCCGTAACAAAGAAATGGGAACAGGACAGGAAAAAGAAGGGGTATCTTTATCGATCTGAATTACAGCGCTATCAGCGAGCTGTGTGATCAGAGTATGGTAGGAAATCAGGGATATGCTTTTATTGTGGATGCAGATGGAAATATTGTGTATCATCCGCAGCAGCAGCAGCTTTACAATGAGCTTCAGACAGAGAATATTGACCTTGTCATGAACGCAGGATCTGATATTGTAACCTGGGGGGATGGGATCAACAAAAAAATGTATTCCATTTCCAGATCGGAAAAAACAGGATGGACGGTAGTAGACTGTGTAAGAGTGGAAGAGCTTTTGCGAAGAAGCAATGAGGCTCAGAGTATTTATGTGCTGGTGGCAATGGGGCTGATGGCAGTAGCTTTATTTTTTCCCGTTTTGTGGCAAAAAGTATTACGCTTCCTATTCAGCGGCTGTGTGATTCCATGGAACGGGTTCAGGAAGGAGATTTCAGTGTTTCCGATATTGTAGTGGATTCTGAAAATGAAATCGGCAGCCTCACAAAATCTTTTAATGTTATGACTCAGAGGATCCATGAGCTTATGGCACAGAATATCCGGGAACAGGAAGCAAAGAGAAAGAGCGAGCTGAAGGCTCTTCAGTCCCAGATCAATCCTCATTTTCTGTATAATACGCTAGGATTCCATTATCTGGATGGCAGAAGGTAAAAAACGAGAGGTTGTACTGATGACAGCTTCTCTTGCCCGTACTTTTAAGACAGAGTATCAGTAATGAGGATGAACTGGTAATCCATAGGCCAGGAAATTGAGTATGCCCGAGGCTATCTGACTATACCAGAAAATGCGTTATAAGGACAAACTGGAGTTCCGGATTGAAGTAGAACCTTCTATATTAAATATACGCCTGATCAAACTGGTATTACAGCCTGTCATTGAAAATGCCATTTATCATGGACTGAAATATAAAGAGAGCAGGGGACTTCTTCTGGTAAAAGGATTTATGAAAAACGGAAATGCGGTACTTCAGGTAATTGACGACGGCGTGGGCATGGATCAGGAAACCCTGGATCATATTTACGAAAGACATAAGGTGGATTATCACTCCAACGGTGTTGGGATATATAATGTCCAGAAAAGACTTCAGCTTTATTATGGGAACGAGTATGGAATTGTTTATGAAAGTAAACCAGGTGAAGGAACTACTGCCACAATTACAATACCGGGACAACAGGAGGGGCTGTGATGAAAAAGTATGGAAAATGGATTGCTGTGGCATTGCTTCTCAGTCTGGTATTTGCTGCGGTAGCGGTAAATTATCATAAAAACGGAGCAGAAAGACAGAATCGTCTTTCCTTGATTTACATTCCAAAAGTGGTGGACAGCAGAAATGATTTCTGGACGTCTCTGATCCAGGGCGTTCAGATGTCGGCGCAGGAGGCAAATGTGGATATTGAAATCATGGCTCCGGAGGAAGAGAATGATGTGGAGGGACAGAACCGGATACTGAAACAGGCAATTCTTAAAAATCCTGATGCCATTCTTATTTCTCCCTCCAGTTTTACAGAATCCAACAGTCTTCTTCAGGAGGCAAGAGATCAGGGGATACGGATCACATTTATTGACTCTTATACAGAAGAAAGTATTCAGGAGATCACAGTTGCCACAGACAATGTGGAGGCAGGAAAAAAACTTGGGGAATTTGCGGCTTCTCTGCTGAAACCGGAGGATCAGATCGCCATTGTTGCCCATGTAAAAGGCGTTTCTACTGCTGTGGAAAGAGAAAAAGGATTCCGGGAAGGCCTTGGAAAATTTGAAAAAAACATTGTAGATGTGGTGTACTGTGATTCCAGGTATGACAAATCCTATGAGCTTACTATGGAACTGATCAGACAGTATCCCGGTCTTAAAATGATCGCCGGGATGAATGAATATTCTTCAGTGGGAGCTGCCAGAGCAGTGAAGGCGGCCGGAGCGGAAAATAAGATTCAGGTGGTAGGTGTGGACAGTTCCCAGGAAGCAGTCCAGTTGATGGAACATGGGATCTTTCAGGGAATTGTTGTACAGAAGGCTTTTAAAATGGGGTATCTGGGAGTACAGGAGACAGTTCGGCTGCTCAGAGGGGAAACCTATGAGGCGGAGATCAATTCCGGCTGTCAGCTGGTGACGCCGGAAAATATGTACACAAGTGAAATTGAAAAACTGCTTTTTCCGTTTAATACACTAAAAACAACAAAAACAGACGGCAATCCACAGTGAAATTTGGGGATACCAGTCAAGAAAAAAGGTAAAATATTTACATTACCGTAAATATTTTACCTTTTTTGTAAGATATTCTATTACAATTATCAGGTTTTCACGTTATTATAAGTTAAGAAAACACAGAGAGTGTGAAAAACAGTAGGAGGGTGAAGAAATTGGAAAAGCTGAAACAAAATCCAATCATAAAAAAGCTCGGCCTGAACAGGATTCTGCTTGTTGGGATCCTGATTCTTATGTTCGTAGTCTTCAAAGTGGTTCTTGGAGATAAGTTTCCGGTAGGAGACAGTATCAGATCCACATTGAACTATGTTTATTTCCTGGGCTTTTTGTCACTGGGCGTTACTTTTGTAATCGCTACAGGAGGAATTGATTTCTCCATCGGACCGGTTATGTTCTGCTGTGCACTGGTTTCCGGTTACTGCATGACAAGCTATGGTGTTCCATGTGCAGCAGCTATGGTATTATGTGTACTGATCGGTCTTTGCTTTGGTACCTTTAACGGATGGCTGGTATCTTACATGTCTGTACCGCCGTTTATCGTATCTATGGCATCTATGAATATTGCCAAAGGTCTTGCTTCTGTATTTACAAAAACACAGTCTGTAAGCTGGCCTATGGGCAGCGATCCGGAAAACGGATGGTTCAGAAACATTGTTTCCTATAACGATTTTCCTGTAGGTATTGTGATCTTCCTGGCAGTAGCAGTGATCTGCGGAATTATCCTTTTCCGTACAAAACCGGGCGTTAATATTCTCTGCCTTGGTTCTAACAGTGAGGCGGTTCGCCTTTCCGGTGTAAACACCAGAAAATGGCGTATGCTTTCATACATGAATCTGCGGAACTCTGGTAAGGTATTGCCGCACTGTTCTTTGTAGCTACATATACAACTGTTCAGCCAGGTTACGGCGATCAGTACAACAACGAGGCGATTGCAGGCTGCGTAATGGGTGGTACATCCATGGTTGGCGGACTTGCTTCCATCGGCGGTACTGTGATCGGTGTGTTCATCATTTCTCTTCTTCAGCAGGGAATCATGGCATTTGGTCTTGGTAAAGGACAGCAGATGATCATCACCGGTATTATTGTAATCGTTGCAGTTTACGCTGACGTTTCTGCAAGACGCAGAAAGAACTGATCGGAAGGGAGGATGTAACAATGGGTGAAGTTATTTTAACTATGAAGGACATTGATAAGTCCTTTCCTGGAGTTCATGCTCTGGATCACGTTAATTTTGAAGTGAAACGCGGCGAAGTACATGCGCTTATGGGAGAAAACGGTGCCGGAAAGTCCACACTTATGAAGGTTCTTACCGGTATTTATCAGAAAGATTCAGGATCCATTGTCTATAAAGGCAAGGAAACAGAATTTCACAACACAAAGGAAGCTCAGGATGCCGGTGTGGTAATCGTGCACCAGGAGCTGAACATGGTAGGCGACCTGACAGTTGCCCAGAACATTTTTATCGGCCGTGAGCCAAAAAAAGGTTTCCGCATCGATGACAAAAAAATGATCGAGGATTCCAAAAAACTGTTCCAGGATCTGAATATTGATATTGATCCAAAAGAAAAAATGCATAATCTGACAGTTGGTAAACAGCAGATGTGTGAGATCGCAAAAGCGATTTCCCACAAAGCAGAGGTTATCATCTTTGACGAGCCTTCAGCAGCCCTTACTGAAAAAGAGATTGCGGATCTGTTTGTCATCATTCGTGACCTTCGTGAAAAAGGTCTGGGTATTGTCTATATTTCTCACCGTATGGATGAGATCAAGGTTATTACAGACCGTGTTACTGTTATGCGTGACGGCGGTTATGTTGGAACTCTTATCACCAAAGACAGTACAAAAGAAGATATCATCAACATGATGGTGGGACGTGTTATTTATGAGGATCCGAAGCAGCACAGTATGGTTGCGCCGGATGCGCCTGTTGTACTTAAAGTAGAACATCTGAATGCAGGTAAGATGGTCCAGGATGTAAGCTTTGAGCTTCGCAAAGGCGAAATCCTTGGTTTCTCCGGACTGATGGGCGCAGGTCGTACCGAGACAGCAAGAGCACTGTTTGGTGCAGATCCGAAACAGAGTGGAAAGATTTCTATCATGGGCAAAGATGGACAGCTTCGTGAAGTTACCATCAACAGTCCGCAGGATGCTGTTAAATATGGTATCGGTTATCTGTCAGAGGACAGAAGAAGATATGGATGTGTTGTACAGAAGTCCTGTATTGAGAACACAACTCTGGCAACAATGGAACAGTTTACAAAGGGCTTCCTGATTGACTCAGCGAAAGAAAAAGAAGTAACTGAGAAATATATCAAAGAGCTTGCAACCAAGACTCCTACCGCAGACCAGCTTGTTGTAAACCTTTCCGGTGGTAACCAGCAGAAGGTGGTTATTGCAAAATGGCTTACAAGAGACAGTGAAATCCTGATCTTTGACGAGCCTACAAGAGGTATTGATGTTGGTGCCAAGAATGAAATTTATAAACTGATGAACAGACTGGCAGCAGAAGGTAAATCAATCATCATGATCTCTTCTGAAATGACAGAAGTTCTCCGAATGAGTGACCGTATCATTATCATGTGTGAGGGTAAAGTAACAGGTAATATTGATATTTCTGAAGCTACCCAGGAAAACATCATGGATAAGGCTACACGTAGTATTGATTAAGGAGGACAGTCATGACTAAGAAGAAAAAAAGTATATTAAGTGATCAGAGATTTATCGTTTTAATTGTTGTTATTGCTCTGACAGCTGTATTCTCCATTATGAGTAAAGAGTTCAGACAGTACAACACATTGCTGAGTTTGCTGGATTTTTCATACTATGATCTTCTGATGGCAATCGGTGTTACTTTCCCTCTTATTACCGGAGGCGTAGACCTTTCCATCGGAACAGGTATGGTATGTTATGCACTGATCGGCGGAACTCTGATAAGAAGCCATGGCGTACCTGTTGTTGTTGCTATGCTGGTTTGTGTGCTTCTTGGAGTTCTGATCGGAACACTGAACGGTGTTCTTATCGGCGTAATGAATCTGCCGCCGTTTCTTGCAACTCTTTGTACCTGTATGATTACCCGCGGTGCCGGATCTCTCTGTACCGCTACACCGTGGCCGGGTCTTACACAGGAAGGCGGATGGTTCCATTCTATCTTTAAACTTACAATCGGTACAGGAAGAAGCGCTGACCGTTATCCGATCGGTTTCCTGTGGATGGTTATTCTGGTTCTTCTGATGGAATTTGTTCTGAACCATACAAAGTTCGGACGTTACACCATCGCTATCGGTTCCAATAAAGAAGCAGCAGCTCTTTCCGGAATCAATGTTAAATTCTACCATGTTATGGTATATGTTGTCTGCGGTCTGTTTACAGGTCTTGCAGCAATCGCATACGCAGCAGTAACTCCTACCGTACAGCCAGGTACTGGCGCCGGTCTTGAGATGGATGCCATTGGTGGCGTATTTGTCGGTGGTGTGGCAGCTACAGGTGGTTATGGATCTGTACTTGGAACCTTTGTTGGTATCTTTGTCATCATGCTTCTGAAAAACCTGGTCTTCCGTATGTGGGACTGCAGGCAAACTGGCAGCAGATCATCACAGGTCTTGTACTGATCGTTGCGGTACTGATCGATATCATCAAAGAAAAGAAAGCAGCAGCATTATAAAGAATACAGTTTTCAATTTTAATCACGTATGTGAACCGTCAGGTGAAAACGCCTGACGGATCATCATAAAAACTAAAAACTATATAATTTTTAAGGAGGATGTAGAACAATGAAAATTAAAAAACTCATCGCATTAGGCCTTTGTGCAGCAATGGTATCCGGTATGACAGTTGCTCCGGTATTTGCAGCAGAAGAAGCAACAGAAGAAACTGCTGAAACAGAAGAAACTGCTGAAACAGAAGAGGCAGCTGCTGAGGAAGAAGCAACAACAGAAGACGCTGCTGATCCGGCAGCTCAGTTTGAGGGACTGAAAGCAAACGAAGCATATGAATTCCCGATGATGGTTAAATCTTTCCAGTCTACATACTGGCAGGCAGCAGTTGAAGGTATGCAGAAAGCAGCTGATGAGTTGGGCGTTACTTTCACAGCACAGGGACCGAACAGTGAGTCCGATATCGCAGACCAGGTTAACATGATCAATACAGCTATCGCAGCAAAACCAGTTGGTATGGGTCTTGCAGCCTGCGATACATCTTCTGTAACAGATGCTCTTAAGAAATGCGCAGCAGACGGAATCCCGGTTGTAACATTTGATACAGGTGTTGCAGATGCTCCGGAAGGATCTGTAGTAGCAGAGGTTGTTACAGACAACACTCAGGCTGGTGCAGTAGCAGCTGAGAACATGTATGGCGCAATCAAAGACGTTATTGCAAACGCTGAAGGCCAGGTTATCATCGGTGAGGTTAACCAGGATGCTACAGCTCAGAACATTCAGATGCGTGGCGCTGGATTCATCAACAAGATGATCGAGCTTATCCAGGCTGATGGAAAAACTGTTGCAGTTGCTGGTAACGAGTTCTATGTAAACGCAGCAGAAGGTGCAGATGCTAAAGAAGCAGATGCAGACGTTGTTATCCAGGTTGCAGTACCGGCTCAGACAACTGTAGAGCTTTGCTCCACAGAGGCTCAGGCTATCCTTTCCAAAGAAAACTGCATCGCTATCTTCGGTTCCAACCAGGTTGCAGCTGAGGGTGTTCTTGCAGCTAACGCTAACCTGAACGTTCTTGGTTCTGACGCAGCAGCAGGCGATGTTATCGGTGTTGGTTTCGACGCTGGTTCTATCATCAAAGCAGCTGTACAGGATGGCACATTCCTTGGTGCTGTTACACAGTCTCCTCTTATGATGGGATACTATGCAATCTACGCTCTGACAGCAGCAGCAAACGGAGATGAGGTTTCTGATGTTCCGACAGCTGGTTACTGGTATGATGCAACAAACATGGAAGACGAAGAAATCGCTCCGAACCTTTATGACTAATTTCTAGTCTCTGAGTTTTACACAATATTCACTATATCCCCAGAGGATTCTCTGGGGATATTTTAAATTAACACATATCTGTCAGGAAAGCTGACAAACAAAGGGAACTGTCCACAGATTACCGGAAACAGAGTGGACAGTGACAAATAAGGACACTTTTTCAGACAAACCAGGTTCTTCCGATTTGAAGTATTTTCATGTAATATGATGTTATCAAATATGGAAGAACTAAAAAACACAGCAGACAATAAAAAATTCTTCTGTGTATATCTTACATATTTAGGAGGTTTTAATCATGGCAACATATTATCTGGCAGTAGACATTGGTGCATCCAGCGGACGTCACATTCTGGGACATATGGAAAATGGAAAAATGATCCTGGAAGAAGTATACCGTTTTGAAAATGGTATGGTAAAAAAAGGCGATGAGCTTTGCTGGGAATTTGACCGTCTGTTTAAAGAGGTGATCAACGGCCTGAAAAAATGTAAAGAAATCGGTAAGATTCCGGTAAGCATGGGCGTTGATACCTGGGGTGTTGACTTTGTTCTTCTGGACAAAGACGGCAATGTTCTCGGAAACACAGTGGGATATCGTGACAGCCGTACAGAGGGTATGGATCAGGAAGTGTACAAAGTGATCTCCCAGGAAGAGCTGTATGAGAGAACCGGTATCCAGAAAGCAATTTACAATACCATCTATCAGCTTATGTCAGTAAAAACAAAACATCCGGAGTATCTGGAGCAGGCAGAAACCCTTCTTCATGTACCGGATTACTTCCATTATCTTCTCACAGGAGTAAAATCCTGCGAATATACAGAGGCTACTACCAGCCAGCTGGTAAGCCCTGTTACAAAGGACTGGGATTTTGAACTGATCGACAAGCTGGGATATCCGAGAAAGATTTTCCAGAAGCTGATCATGCCGGGAACAAGCATCGGACATTTTTCTGAAGCAGTGAAGAACGAGGTTGGTTTTGATCTGGAAGTAGTTGCTCCAGCAACTCACGACACTGGTTCTGCTGTGCTTGCAGTACCTGCAAATGACGATGACTTTATTTATATCAGTTCCGGAACATGGTCACTGATGGGGCTTGAGAGAGAGACCGCAGACTGCTCCAAAGAGAGCTGTGCTCTGAATCTGACAAACGAAGGCGGATATGCAGGACGTTTCCGCTATCTGAAAAATATCATGGGCCTGTGGATGATCCAGTCTGTACGTCATGAGATCAATGATAAATACGGTTTTGCTGAAATCTGTGCTATGGCAGAAGAAGCAAAGGATTTCCCGTCCAGAGTAGACGCAAATGACGAGTGCTTCCTGGCACCGGCAAATATGACAGAGGAAGTGAAGGATTACTGCCGCAGAACCGGACAGAAGGTTCCGGAGACTCTCGGTGAGATCGCTACTGTGATCTATACCAGCCTTGCAGAATGTTATGCAAAAACAGCAAAAGAACTGGAAGAGATCACAGGAAGAACCTACAGCCGTATCCATGTTGTAGGCGGCGGTTCCAATGCAGGATATCTGAATGAACTGACAGCAAAAGCTACAGGCAAAGAGGTTCATGCAGGTCCGGGAGAGGCAACTGCAATCGGTAATATCACTGCCCAGATGTTAAAGGCAGAGGAATTCAAATCTATTGAAGAAGCAAGAACAGTAATTCACGAGTCCTTTAATATCAAAATTTATAACGCATAAACAGCTTTATAGTTTTATATGAAGAGGAGAGTTCATTATGTTAGTTAATACGAAAGCAAAAGTCGGCGTATTTTCAATCGCACTGGGAGCTTACCTTCCACAGTTCCCGTCACTGGTACCGGAGTTTGAGGCACAGTATGCTGCATTCAAAAAAACAATTCCGGATACGGTAGAGATCATTGACGGAGGAATGGTGACAACCAAGGAACAGGCAATGGAGGCAGGGGACAGATTCCGCGCTGCAGACGTTGATCTTGTATTCCTTCAGATGCTGACCTATGCTACATCTTATAATATGCTTCCGGCAATCCGCGATCTGGATGTTCCTGTAGTGCTGGTAAACGTCCAGAAGCTGAAAGCTCTGGATTATGAGCATACAGATATTGCTTCCTGGCTGGGAGAAGGCTATGCCTGCGGAGCTGTAGGCGAAGCTGTTGCAGACCTTGAGAGAGCAGGCAAAAGACATGCGGTGATCACAGGTGTGGTAGAAGGCGGAGATCCTGCTGTTCAGGCAGAGATTGAAGACTGGTGCAAGGCTGCTCAGGTCAGAAGAAGATTTCGTGAGACTAACATTGCGCAGATCGGCAGACCATATCCGGGAATGATGGATCTGTACATTGATGAAACAAACCTCTATAACAGAATGTTCCTTTATACCAAGCAGTTTGACTGGGAAAAGATGTGGGCGATTGCAGACGATATCACAGATGAAGACGCAATCCGTGCAAAAGCTCAGGACATTCTGGATACTTTTGAGATCGAAGGCGGCGGCACAATCGAAAAAGTATGGGATATGGCAAAATATGTGGTTGCCTTTGAGCAGTGGGTAAAAGACGAGCATCTTGGTATGATCGCTTCCCATTATGATGGCTTTGCTCAGGGCAAGGCCGGTGTTCTTGACAGTATGCTGATCCCGGCATTTTCCATGCTGATCAAGCAGGGAACTGCATGTGCGGTTGAGGGCGATATGAAGGTAGCCATGGCAATGAGCATTCTGAAAACAATTTCCGGAACCGGACAGCTTTCTGAGATGTATTCCATTGATTTTAATGATGATATCTGCATCATTGGTCATTCCGGAAGCGGCGATGCGGACATCTCTGACAAAAAACCGACCATGAAGATCGTGAAGGTGTTCCACGGCAAAACAGGCGGCGGATATCTGACACAGTTCTATCCGTATCTTGGACCGGTTACTTATCTTGCTATTACACAGGATAAGGACGGAAACTTTAAGTTTGTTGTTGCAGAAGGCGTGAATGAGGAAGGACCGATCCTTTCCTTTGGCGATACTAATATGAGAACCCGCTTTACCTGCGGCGCAAGAGAGTTTGTAAACCGCTGGAGTGAAGCCGGCCCGACACACCATATGGCAGCAGCAACCGGAAGACACATTGACACAATTCTTAAGGTTGCAAAAATCTTTAACGTTCCGGTTGAGATCGTTACAAGATAAAATCGATTTTTCGTTTTGAGAGAGTATCTGATATTTACACATATTCAAAAACAACATCCCGCAGACCGGTCATGGTTCTGCGGGATGTTGTTTTTGTCAGCATGGGAATCCATTACATAAAAACTTTTGCTGCACATGTGATTTTGCCAGGAGCTGAGACAGCTATCTCAGCTCCTGGTGTTCTTTTTTCAATTCACGGTAAAGCTCCATGGAATTCCAGTGTACGGTAACAGGAGTGAGGACTGCTTTCAGATCAACGTTTTTCAGCTGATTGTCCCGGAAAAACTGAAGAAAAGCGTCCATCTGACTGTTGGAGAAATCTTTCATAACCAGCATTTCTTCGCTGAAGTTTTCTCCCATGGGAAACCTGGAACAGGGAGAAAATCCCGGAATTTCAAAAAGGTATCCCAGAGGATGAAACAAATCAGAAGCAGGGACTTCACGGACGTCAACACCAGCTCTTCTTAAATATCGTCTGATTTGTCTGGTGCGTTCATCCTGCGAAAAATGATAGAGAAGAATCTGTGGTTTGGGGGCGGGAGCCCTGCCCAGTGTGGATAAGTTCATGTTGTTAAGATCAAATGTATTCAAAAAATGCCTCCTGGTAGAATAATGGCGCAGTCAAAAATGACTGCTGAGTTTACAGGTTTCTATACTACAGAATAGAAGAGGATTTCTCTCCATAAGATATTATCTCAGATAATTATCATATCACACCGGTTCCTGTGTCTGCCTGCGGGCAGGGATGCGGATCTGTACCTCTGTACCCTGTCCCTGTCTGCTGGTATAGGTAAGTCCATAAGCCCTGCCGTACAGGATCTGAAGTCTCTGATGTGTGTTGTATACAGCAATGTTTGTGCCGCCGGAGGAAGAACCTGCGCTGTTTCCGGAAATGATTGTGGAAAGCTTTTCCGGAGGGATTCCAACGCCATCGTCTGAGATCAGAAGCACAATATCTTCCTGCTCCATCCAGCCGGTGAGAACGATTGTTCCGGCCTTGGTATCCTTTTCCAGAATTCCGTGAAGGACACAGTTTTCTATCACAGGCTGTAAGGTAAGCTTAGGTATCTGATAGTCTGTCAGCTCGTCCGGAATATCAGAGATAAAGGAAATATTGTCATGATAGCGCATGTTCTGGATTTTCAGGTAAATAGAAACATGCTCTTCCTCTTCTCCTATGGTGCTGATGCTTTTTTTGCGGCTCAGTGTCAGCTTATAAAACCGGGAAAGGCTTTGTACAGCGCTGGAAATCTCTGAGGTTTGTCCCTGCAGCGCCATCCAGTTGATCATATCCATAGTATTATACAGAAAATGCGGATTGATCTGAGCCTGCAGAGAATTAAATTCTGCGATCCGAAGTTCTTCTGCCGCTTTCATCTGCTCGTCCATAAGCTGCTGTATTTTTCGAGTCATATAGTTATAGGTATCTACCAGATCACCAATCTCGTCATGATAAACAGGGCTTTCCATGGGAACCGGAGATCCCTGACGGACCTTGCTCATCTGCCGGATCACAGAGGAGATCCGGCTGCTTACAGACCGGGCCAGAAAATGAGCCATAACTGAGGCAAGCACCAGCACTGCAAGGTACATAAGGATATACTGGAACATGATAAAATTGCTTTGTTTTAAAAGAGAAGAAGAGGGCAGGACAGTTACCATGAACCAGCCGGGCTGTCGGATATTGTAAAATCCTGCATAAATCTTCTGGTCGAGGATCGTCCTTTCAATGAAACCGTTGGAAGCCATAAAGGAATCTTCAACAGTCTGGTAATCCAGAAGATAGATACCCGTCCCGGATTTATCAGAAGATGCCACAATGGCATTTCTTTCATTGATAATGTAAGAAACGCTGCCGTCCAGAGTCAGATTCCTTTTCAGCATTTGCGTCAGCTGATCTGAGGAGGAATAAAGGGCAATGTAAGCCTGATGGGCATTTCCCTGATAATAAAAAGTAGTGGAAACAATGTACGCCATATCTCCGAAGGTACTTTTTTCCCGTTCTCCCAGATAAAATTCCGGACAGTAGAGCTCGGATTTTCCTGTTCCCTGAAAGATTCCGTACCAGTAGGTGCCCTGAGCCAGGCTCATTGGCACAAAGTAGTCACTGGTCAGCTCATCGCGAAAAAGCTTAACGGATTCTGTTGGAAAATCCATGTAGATCTGAAGTCCGGTAATGGTCTGACCGTCAATAAGCTCCTGGGCTTTTTTCTGAAATGCTTCTGCATCCCGGGGATCCAGAAGCATCTGGAAAGGGGAATTGACTGGCTGGTGAAACAATGTTTCATAGAATCCAAGCTCTGTGATCTCCTCATAGGCATCCAGGATTTTCTGGATACGGGCCTCTATCAGAGGCGCGGCCTCGGAGGATGCATCCTGTTCTTTTCGGATGGTATCAGAGACAACCATGTCATACAGCCGGGTGTAGAAAAAGATTCCCACAATAAGTACCGGAATCGTGACGGCAATACTCAGTACAATGGTAAATTTTGATTGCAGATTCATATCTCCGTAAATCTGACGTATTTTTTTAATAATCTTGTCATTTCAGATTTTTCTCCCTGTACTCAGTACGGAGAAAGCCCGCTGTATTTACGAAAGCTTTTTCCAAAGTAATTGCCGTCGCTGTAGCCAACTCTGGATGAAATGTCTGAAATCCGGTATCTGGAATCCTTTAACAGCTGTTTGGCCTTTTTCCATCCTGTACTCTGTAAGATATTGATTTAAGGTATGCCCGGTTTCGTTTTTGAAAAAGGTACATACATAGGAGGCGGAAAGAAAAACGTGTTCGCTGATATCTTTGACAGAAAGTGTCTCATCCATGTAATGTTTTCCGATGTAGCTTTTGATCATATGGATGGTTGGATTCTCATGTGTCTGATTTCCCGCATGTTCCAAAAAGTCTTCCGTCTGCCGGCAAAGAGTCTGATGAAGCTCGGAAAAAGTAAAACATCTGTCAATGATCTCTGCAATGGGTTCTGCGTACACATCGTCTGTCTGCAGGTTCTGTTTCCGGGCTTTATCAAGAGTCAGGAACAGTT
>ENA-OQKD01000101-OQKD01000101.1-human-gut-metagenome-genome-assembly--contig:-NODE-101-length-22877-cov-3.457802_pt1 | contig 22877 bp, 27 predicted proteins | sample MGYA00242775_ERZ504792 | MGnify/ENA primary metagenome ERZ504792 (study PRJEB26092, sample SAMD00036401) | human gut metagenome | host: Homo sapiens | study: EMG produced TPA metagenomics assembly of...
CTAACGAAGCAGATGTATACATAACGCCGACTGTATGCTCGTAAACGTTTCGTTTTTTTAACTTTTTTGATTAATTTCCGTTTTTTATATGAAGCAGTTCTTCTTTCATTTTTATTCCTACCCCTTCTTATTATGCGTACTGCTTATCTGTATTCGATTGAGGAGGGATACAGATATATCCGTTATAAGAATTCGTTTGTTTGATAAAGTTCATGTTCTTTTATATAATTTGAAACAGAATCGGGAACGATATAACGTATGCCGCGTCTCATTGCCGCTCGCTTTCTTATAGTCGTTGATGAGATTTCCAAAAGAGGCGCTCTGAGCAATTCGATTTTTGCGCCATAGCGCTCTTTGAGATAAGAGATCTGTTCCTGCATTGTACGAACATCCTTATCATCTCTCATAGCGGCAAGAATTGTACATGTCGGAAAAATCTCCTTAAAATATCTCCACTCTTCGATTGCAAAGAGTGAATCTGCGCCCAAAATAAAATAGAATTCACATTCGGGATACATGCGATTAAATTTCTGCATAGTACTGTAAGTATACGAATGTACATCTGTTTCGGCTTCGGAAAGATCTATTTTAAAATGAGGCATATCACTGATCGCAAGTTCGATCATTTTAATTCGATGTGCAAGAGCTTTTTTACTTCGTCCGTTTTCTTGTGGGGCGGATTTCCATTCGGAAGAAACCAGATTTCATCTAACTTAAAATCTTCATAAGCAAACTCTGCGAGAAGCAAGTGTCCGATATGAATCGGATCAAATGTTCCGCCCATGACTCCTATTCTCATAATGGCAGGATGATCTTTTTCTTATCATCTTTTCCTTCACGGTATAAAACGATTTTTTTACCGATCACCTGTACAACTTGAGAACGTGTTCTTCCTGCGATGATCTCAGCCAATTCTCTCGGATCATCCCCGCAGTTATTAAGCACGCTGATCTTAATGAGTTCACGCGCTTCTAAAGCTTCTGAAACAGCCTCTGTCAGTCCCGGACTCATACTTGATTTTCCAATCTGAAAAATAGGTTCGATTTTCATCGCGAGACTTTTCAGATAAGCTCTTTGTTTTGTAGTCATATTTATCTCCTTCCTTTTAAGAATATTTTTTCGTGAACACTCTTGTTTAAAAAAAATCATTTGTAATAATCAAATTGAAGACCATACATTTTCACCGTATCACCTTCTTGTATTCCTTTTGCTTCTAACTCATCAAGAATTCCCGTTTCTTTCAAAAACTTCTGGAAGAAAGCAAATCCTTTTTCAGAATCAAGATTTGTATATCCAAGCATTTTTTCGATTTTGGGACCTTCGACTATATACATACCGTCTTCCAGTTCTACAGTATACGGAAGTTCCTCGTAGATAAGTTCGTCTTCAGGGAAATATTCCTGCTCAAAAACAACAGTCTTGCGATCCATCGTTTCTAACTGAGCGCTGACATAATAAAGCAGTTCGGAGATACCTTTTCCCGTAACTCCCGAAATAGGAAAAACTTTGATGCCCTTCGGCTCAAATTCCTTTTTCAAACGTTCTGTAGGATCTTCATCAGCCTCAAAAATAAGATCAGTCTTATTTGCGGCGATCACTTGAGGACGTTTTGCGATTTCGGGATTATACGCTTCCAATTCCGCATTAATCTTATAAATGTCATCAATCGGATCTCTGCCTTCTGTGCCTGCGGCATCAACAACATGGATCATCAATTTTGTTCTTTCGATGTGACGTAAAAACTCATGACCTAATCCGACGCCTTCAGACGCTCCTTCGATCAGTCCCGGAATGTCTGCCATCACAAAACCTTTTGCACCTTCAAGATCTACTACACCCAGATTCGGACTTAATGTTGTAAAATGGTAATTGGCAATTTTGGGTTCCGCGTTTGTCACACGGGAAAGTAAAGTAGACTTTCCTACATTCGGGAATCCGATCAGTCCCACATCTGCGATTACTTTCAATTCAAGTTTTACTTCCAATTCCCTTGCAGGTTGTCCCGGCTGTGCATATTTCGGAACCTGCATTGTCGATGTGGCGAAATGTTGGTTTCCAAGTCCTCCTTTTCCGCCTTTTAATACAATCTGTCTGCGGTTATCGCCGGACATATCGGCAATAACTTTCCCTGTCACAGCTTCTTTGATCACTGTTCCCTCCGGAACATAAAGGATAAGATCTTTCCCGTCTTTTCCGTGGCATCGCCGTTTTCCGCCCGGTTCTCCGTCTCCTGCCGCATATTTTCGTTTATGGCGGTAATCTACAAGCGTATTTAATCCTTCATCGATTGCAAAGATTAAATCTCCTCCGCGTCCTCCGTCTCCGCCGTCGGGTCCGCCGTTCGGTACATAGAGTTCTCTTCTGAAACTGCAATGTCCGTCTCCGCCCTTGCCGGAACGGATATATATTTTCGCTCTGTCTGCAAACATAATTTCTCCTTTATCTTTCCTGCTTTGTATATCAGGAAGAATCAAATGATAATTGTTACCGAAAAACTTCATTAAAAGTTTATCTCATGTATAGAAACAAAAGCCCCAGACAAAAAGTCTGGGGCTTATACTGCCTGTTATACGAGTGAAAAGTTCCGGCAAGACTTTTCGTCAAGTCCGATTATTCAGCTACCGGATAGATAGAAACCTGTTTCTTATCTCTTCCTTTTCTTTCATATCTTACTACACCGTCTACGAGAGCGAACAAAGTGTCATCTCCTCCGCGTCCTACGTTCAGACCCGGATGGATCTTAGTTCCACGCTGTCTGTAAAGGATGTTTCCAGCTTTTACAAACTGTCCGTCTGCTCTTTTGGCGCCCAGTCTCTTAGACTCGGAATCACGTCCGTTCTTTGTAGAACCTACTCCTTTTTTATGAGCAAAAAACTGAAGATTCATTTTCATCATGGTACTTACACCTCCTTGAAAATAATGTCAATGTATGATTCATACTCTTCACTGTCTTCTATATCTTCCAGACCAAGAATCATGGAATCCAGCAATAGTGCGGCGTCATGCGATGGATGATCTTTGAAACGAAATTCAACAGTTCCGCTGTTTTCATCAGAAACACAACTTGTCTTATCATCCGTAAAACGCTCGATTGAATTCAGTGTATTAATGACAAGTACCGAAACCGCTGCGCATACGATATCTTTTCCGATATCGTCATATCCAGCATGTCCGGACATATCAAACCCTGCATATTCATGCCGCATGGTCTTATAAACGGTTACCTCAATCATAACAAAAGTTATTATGCGTTGATCTTGTCGATCTTAACAGCTGTATACTGCTGTCTATGTCCGTTTTTCTTGTGGTATCCTGTTTTTCTCTTATACTTGTAAACAACAACTTTTTTCGCTTTTCCGTCACCGATTACGGATGCTGTAACTGTAGCTCCTTCTACTGTAGGATTACCTACGACAAGCTTATCGCTGTTTACTGCGAGCACCTGGTCGAATGTATAAGTTTCTCCGGCCTCAACACCAAGTTTTTCTACTTTAATGATATCGCCTTCTGCTACTTTGTACTGTTTACCACCTGTTGCTATAATTGCGTACATATGGCACCTCCTATTATCATTACTCGCCAATTACGGTGTCTGTTTTACAGAACTTGAACCTCATTGTGCGGCATACTGTTAGAATATAACATATCATTCTGGAACAAGTCAATAGTCTTCCGGTAAATTTTTTAATTTTTCGTAACAATATTCCATAATACTCTTTCTTGTAACAATTCCGATAAATTTCTTCTGGTCGTCTACGACAGGAACAAAATTCTGATTCATTGCTTTTTGCAGAAGATCTTCCATATCTGAATTAATTGATACGGCTACATAATCTACTTTTCGTGGAAAATCTTGTATAAATATATTTTCCGCCTCTTTCAAATTCAGATTCGTATATCTTTTGATTCCCCAAAGAAGATCTCCTTCCGTAATTGTTCCGACATATTCGCCCGATTTATTCAGCATTGGGATAGATGCATATTTATGATACTCCATTGTCTCAAGAACCTGTCTTAAAGTGCCATAGTCGTGAACATAAGCCACTTCGCTTTTTGGTTTTAAAAAGAATAAGATATTCATTGTATATTTCCCTTTCCACACATAAACGCATCAAAATGATGCGTTTATTGAGTATAGATCTTATGCGGTTTTTTAACAAATTTTTCTTGATATATTCTTCCTATAATGGTAATCCAATAAAAACAAACGGATATAGATTTTTATATCTGGGTAAGGACAAAAATTTCATATAACGCACGGATCGCATTTTTAAAATCATCATGTCTGACTCCGATAATGATATTCAATTCACTTGATCCCTGATCGATCATTTTGACATTGATATGTGCGTGGGCAAGTGCGGAGAAAATGCGGCCGGCAGTTCCTCTTGTTGATTTCATACCGCGTCCTACTACGGCAATAAGCGCAAGATTAGACTCCAGTTCGATATGATCCGGATTTACCGCTTTATGGATATCCGCTAAGATTTTCTGTTCTTTTTCCTCAAAGACATCTTTGTTTACGAAAATCGACATTGTATCAATACCCGATGGCATATGTTCGATAGAAACTCCGTTATCTTCAAATACCTGCAGAACTTTCCGACAAAATCCGACTTCCGAATTCATCATTGCTTTTTCGACTGTGATTGCTACAAATCCATCTGTTCCTGCAATTCCGGTAATCGTATATTTCGGCTGACGACATGTTCCTTCAACAATTAATGTTCCTTTATCCTGCGGTGCATTTGTGTTCCGGATATTGATCGGAATCCCCGCTTTTCTTACAGGAAAGATCGCATCCTCGTGGAGCACGCTCGCTCCCATATATGAAAGTTCACGAAGTTCTTTATAAGTAATTGTTTCGATTGATTTCGGATTTTTTACAATGCGGGGATCCGCGATCAAAAATCCGGAAACATCCGTCCAGTTTTCATACAGATCCGCCTGTACTGCCAAAGCTACAAGAGATCCCGTAATATCTGATCCGCCTCTTGAAAAAGTTACGATCGTTCCATCTTTTTTTGCTCCGTAAAATCCCGGAATTACAGCTGTTTTACAATCCTGAAGCCGCTCGGATAAAAGAGTATTCGTAACTTCATCATTGAAAGAACCGTCATCATTAAAACGGACAACTTCGGCAGCATCCACAAACTCAAAGCCGAGGTAAGCAGCCATGATCTTTCCGTTTAAACATTCTCCTCTGGAAGCGGCATAGTCAGCTCCCGCCTTGTTACTGAAATTTTCTTTAATTTGTACAAAATCAAGATCAAGAGAAAAATCGAGATTCAATCCATCAATAATCTCCTGATATCTTGCGTGAATATTATCAAGCTGTTCTGAAAAATCTTCTCCGTTGGCTGCACTTTCATAACAGGCATAGAGCATATCTGTTACTTTTGTATCTTTTGGAAATCGTTTTCCCGGCGCAGACGGAACAACATACCGTCTTGTATCATCTGCTGTAATGATCGCTCCGACCTTTTTGAACTGATCTGCATTTGCCAGAGAACTTCCCCCGAATTTTACTACTTTTTTCAATCTTCTTTCCTCCAAATGTAGAACTCACGCAGCGCTTTTTCGCTGCTTTTATTTATCGATCCATTTCTCTTCTCATGAATAATGAGAAAAATTTTTGTAAGCGCAATTTTCAGCGCGCTTTCGGTAAAATATTATAACGCCTCGATCTCTGCTTGTAAATAATTTTCCTGTTCATAAAGCGGTTTTCTTACTTTTTTTCTTGTGATTTCTACAAGTCCGAGCATCGTCATGTCAACCAAAGTAGTCGGAATCGGATCTTTCGACAAAAAGTTTCGGAATTCTTTTAATAATATCCCGGTATCTTCTTTTGATTCAAGATTTACAAAATCTACAATAATGATTCCTGACAGATTACGCAGACGAATCTGCTTCGCCGCTTCTTGAGCAGCCTCCATGTTTACTTTCATCGCTCCGGCGCTGTTTTTCGATTTTACTGCCATCTTCCCGGAATTTACGTCAATGACTGTCAAAGCTTCCGTTGGCTGGATAATAAGATATCCGCCGTTTTTCAACCATACAAACTCTTTCAACGCCTTTTCCAATGCGGTTTCTGTAGAATACAATTTGCAAAGTGGAAAATCAGGATTCTCATAAAGTCTGAGAAGTTTTACTTTTTCAGGAAATTCTGTAAGAAAGTATTCTTGTATTTCCGTATACAAGTCTTTTCCTTCTATGACGATTTCTTCCATTCCTTCCATGTATACGTTTTTTAAGTCTGATATATACGTCGGAGGAGCCGATTTCAAACGTGAAAAAGCAACTCTTGACAATGCTGTATTTAACAACTTTTTATATTCTTCTTTCAGACGTTCAATTTCGTCTTCGACCTCCTGAAACGGTACGCCTTTTGCATTTGTCCGTATAATGATGCCGAACTGTTCATTTTTCATACGTGACAGGCGGTCTTTGAATTCATCCCGAAGCGCCCGTGGAATTTTTGAAGATACGCCGATCCGGGTGTTTCCATGAGTTAAGACGGCATATCTTCCCGTGAAGCTTAAATGAGAAGTTACAGTAGGCGCTTTCGTTTTTACCGCTTCCCGGCTGATCTGTACGACAAGTTCATCGCCGATACAAAGTGGTTTTTTCCCGGATTTATGGGTAAAATATGCGTTTTCTGCATCTTTCAAATCAAAATAACAGTTTACTCCTTTTGTAATTTCTATAAATGCCGCACCGATATTTTGGACAATATTCTGCACTTTCCCGATGTAAATATCCCCTAGTTTCCCCGGAGGTACTTGCTCTTCATTGATACTGGTATGTATTTCAACAATATCATCATCTTCAATAAGGTATGTCCGTATTTTATTTTTGCTTTTTTTCTATTAGTATTTTTCGTTTCTAAACCAAAATCCTTCCCATGTCATTACAGATTTACTACAGGTCTGTCTTTGAATTCATACAGATTTCTTCTCCGAGATTTTCAAGAGGAATGAGCTTCCTTTCTCCGTTGCCGCTTTCATCTGCATACATCTCAAGGCGATGATAAAAAAATCGTACATCATCTGAAATATTTGCATATTTTAAAAATGTTTCCATCACAAGATCCGGTTTTAAATTTTCCGAACTTCCCGCTGCAAGAAGAAGATAGATCTGTTCATCACGAATCTCCCATGAATCGATAAGGGCACGTATGTCAACCATTCTCTCGCTTCTTTTCGTCTGTTTGATAACTTGAATTTCCGGTTGAGACATAAACTTGGAAAACTGTTCTTTCCAGTCAGAAGGCAGTGCTCCTTTTCTGACAGAGACGAGATAATCTGCCCCTGCAAGGATCGTCATTCCCGTCTGTTTTTTATCATCCGGAATTTTTCTGAAACTAATTATTTCAATTCCTTCTATACTGACTTCATTCATACGTTTTACAGCCGTTTTACTGTCGATCGCTTCAGTCAGTTCAATATCAAAATATTCCCCGTCACTTGTGAGACCGATTCCAAGAGGACTCGCAAACGACATGATCATATGCGGACTGTACCCTCCTGTAAAGGCGATCGGTATTTCAGCCCTGCGCATTACTTTTTGGAAGAAGCGCATTACATCAAGATGTCCGATAAAACGAAGCGCTCCGTATTTTCTGAATTTAATTCTTGCCTTCATAACAGACACCTCCTCCGAATTTTGATGCGCCGCATCCTGAACAGTGTTCCCGACAATTCGGTGTCACCTCAGCATTCATTGCCCGTTCCCATTCCTTTCTGAGAAATTTTCGACTGACCCCGGTATCGATAAAATCCCATGGGAAAAGTTCGTTTTTATCTCTTGTACGAAGCGTATAAAACTCTTTTTCGATTCCCGTGTTCAAAAAAGCTTTCTCCCATAAATCATCTCGAAAACTTTCGGTCCATGAGTCAAATAAGCATCCGAGTCTGTAAGCTTCTTCAATCACTTTTCCGATTCTTCTGTCACCTCTTGCCATAATACCTTCCAAAACAGTTACATTTGCATCATGCCAATTATATTTTAAGCTTTTCCGATTTAACTGCGCTTTAAATTCATCATTGACAAGGTGAGCACGTCTCGTATATTCTTCAGCGGTACACATTGGCGCCCACTGAAACGGAGTAAACGGTTTCGGAACAAAAAATGAGGAACTTGCAGTAATCTGACATTTTCCGTTTCTTTGATCTTTCGGGATTTCATAATATTTGCGGGCAACCTTTTCACATAAATGGGCGATCTCCTTCATATCTTCTTCGGTTTCCGTAGGAAGTCCGAGCATGAAATACAGTTTTACTTTTGTCCATCCTCCTTCAAAAGCCTGACTTGCGCCACCCATAATATCTTCTTCGGTAAGTCCTTTATTGATTACATTTCTCATTCTCTGTGATCCGGCTTCGGGCGCAAATGTAAGGCTGCTTTTTCTGATATCCTGAACCTTACTCATTACATCTAAAGAAAAGGCGTCGATTCTCAAAGACGGTAATGAAATATTGATTGCTTTTTCTTTGAATTCATCAATCAAAAACATTACAAGTTCTTTCAAATCAGAATAATCACTTGAACTCAAGGAACTAAGTGAGATTTCTTCATGTCCTGTATTTGTCAACATCGTTTTGGCATACTCTTTCAGACGTTTTACATTACGCCCTCTTGTGGGACGATAAATCATTCCCGCCTGGCAAAAACGGCATCCCCGGGTGCATCCCCTTTGAATCTCAAGTACAACGCGATCTTGAGTTGCTTTTATAAACGGAACGACCGGCTTCATCGGATATACCGTATCTGTTACATCCATAACAACCTGCTTTTTCACACTTGCAGGGGCACATATATTATTCGGTATAAATGATCGAAGTGTACCATCCTCGTTGTATTCGGCATCATAAAATGACGGCACATAGATTCCTTCGATGCGGGCCGCCTGTTCAAGAAACTCTGTTCTCGTACTTCCCTCTGCCCGACATTTTTTATATGTATCTAAAAGTTCATCATAAACAGTTTCGCCTTCTCCGATATAAAACAAATCGAAAAATTCCGCAAGAGGTTCCGGGTTATAGACACATGGACCTCCACCGATCACAATCGGATCATTTTCCGCGCGGTCACATGAATACAGAGGAATTTGGCTCAACTCTAAAATCTGCAAAATATTTGTATAGCACATTTCAAATTGGATCGTAATTCCTAAAAAGTCAAATTCTCTGATCGGATCTTGTGACTCTAATGCAAAAAGCGGAATTCCCTCTTTACGCATAATTGTATCAAGATCTGTCCACGGAGAATAGACGCGTTCACACCAAACATCGTCTCTTCTGTTAAACATATCATACAAAATCTGAATGCCGAGATGCGACATGCCGATCTCGTAAACATCCGGAAAACACATGGCGAAACGGATATCCACCTCATTTTTATTTTTCATTATCGAGTTTACTTCATTCCCGATATACCGGGCAGGTTTTTCGATACTTAGTAATATTTCATCATCTAAAGCAAGCTTTCTCATATATTTCCTTCCTGTTTTTGTATATATTTTATAAATTCTTACGAACCTATTTTGGACTTTTCAAAGGGAAAAATCGATATTTTTTATGTTGTTTTTCGTATTTATACAAGACGATACAACATTACAGAAACATCTTCTATGTGATTGAATCATCCAATCTACATCATTATATACATTTTAGGGAAGAACTTCAAGCAAATATCTTTCGTCAATCGGAATCAATCGGTGCTGGTGTTCTTAGACAAAAACTCCAAAGTAAAAGATATGATTTCGCAGTCAGCATTGTATACAACTCTTTTCGTTTTAATATAAATTTTCAGGTAAATCAGCTGAATAAATAGTTATCATTCAAAATTTTCCCATACTTCCTTCACGGCTTCCAGCTCCACATCCCGTTCAATTTCATTTATGATTTTTGTACTGTTTACATTAGCTACTTCCGCATGATTTTGATCCATATATACAAAGAAGATGAAACAGAGAATACAGATTACAAGCCGCATATAAAAGCTTCCGCCTGCTTCTTCACCGCCTTCGTCTTGTTCTTTACATAAATTGCCATAACGAGGATGAATCGGAGGAACAGTTTCACGTTCACCATAGAGCTGTTTCGTTTGTCGAAGAAGTTCTCTTCTTCTTAACTGAGCATCATTCATACTGTTTTTTCCCCTCTGTCTCTCTTCTTTTGATTTTTTGTATTGCATTCCAAAGCAGATAAACCGCCGAAACCTAAAGATACATTCCAGAATTGAAAGCGATTGTTAAAATTTCGGGAAACGCAAGGTTTTTCGCCATACAAAAAAGCATAAGACATTGTTTTTACAACATCTTATGCTTTTAGATTCTTTTCTATACCGGTTTCTAAAGACGTAATCGCCTTATCTGTCTGCCAGTTCACTTGTAATATCTTCCCACGTAACTCCCCGTTCTACCATGAGTACCATCGCATGATAAAGGAAGTCCGAAATTTCATATTTAATTTCTTCGGGATTCGGGTTTTTTGCTGCAATAACGATTTCTGTAGCTTCTTCTCCTACCTTCTTTAAAATTTTATCAATTCCTTTTTCAAACAGATAATTTGTATAGGAACCCTCTTTTGGATTCTGCTTTCTGTCAACAATCGTATTATATACGGATTCAAATACTTGAAGAGGATTTTTTGCATCATAATCAGTGCCGACGATCGTTGTATAAAAGCAGGATCTGTTGCCTGTATGGCAGGCAGCGCCGACTTGATCGACTTTTGCAAGTAAAGTATCTTTATCACAATCGACAGATAATGACTTCACATATTGAAAATGTCCGGACGTCTCACCCTTTACCCACTGTGCATTCCTGCTTCGACTGTAATATGTCATACGACCTGTTTTTACTGTATGATCAAACGCCTCTTCATTCATATATGCCATCATCAGAACTTCGTTTGTCTTGTAATCCTGTACGATTACCGGGATCAGACCGTCAGAATTTAACTTAAACTCGGAAAAATCCATCATGCTTTCAAACGAAGTCATTTTAATTCCGGCTCGCATACACACTTCTTTAAAGTCGTTAAAATCCATATCGACACTGCTGATAAACATTCCGGATACGCCCTTTACACCGTTGCTTTTTAAAATCCGCAATATTTCGCTTTCATCCATTGTATCTGTTACAACAACGCACGGGATTTCCGTTACATTTACAACAGAATTCAGATCAAGACGGTGCATGAACACGATCTCAGAACTATATTGTTCTATTAAATGCTGTTGTTTAAAAAGCGTGTCAAAATCATTTAAAGATACTGCGATCCGTTCTTTTCCAAATCGTAGGAAACTTCTTAATAAATCGATGGAAACTTTTTTGAAAAATTCAACATCGCACGTTTTACACCCGCATAAAGAAGTTTTTTAACATCCTCTGCTCTTCGTATATTTCCTCCCGCAACCATCGGAATACTGATGATCCGGTTTATTTTTTTGATCAGATCGATGGATTCTTCATGATCTTCATCAGAATCTGAAAGATCAAATCAAGCAGTTCATCTGCTCCGTTTGCATTATATTGCTTAGCAAGCGCAATTACATCCTCTGTCAATACAGTGCGGTCGTCAAACCATCTTACCGCCTTACCTCCCGCAATAAAAATGCAGGGAGTCAGTCTTTTATAACTCATGATTATTCTCCTAATTTTTTATTTGTACGAAACGGCATTGAGTCAGCCGTTTGTTATAAAGCCCCTTTTGTAGACCATATTTCTGTCATTCTAGGCTCCGGAGACACTGCCATATCAAGCGCTTTTCCAAACGCTTTAAAAAGCGCTTCTGCCATATGATGGTTATTTCCTCCGTCTAAAATTTTCAAATGCAGATTCATCTGTGCACTATAAGAAACGGCATAGAAAAATTCTTTCACCATTTCTGTATCCATTGTCCCTAATTTGTCTGTTGTAAATCCGGCGTCAAACTTAAAATAAGGACGTCCCGAAAGATCTGCTGCACAAAGAGCAAGCACTTCATCCATCGGAAGAATAAAATAACCATATCTTTTAATTCCGGCCTTATCTCCGAGCGCTTTTTTAATTGCTGTTCCAAGGACAATTCCCACATCTTCTATTGTATGATGACTGTCCACTTCAAGATCTCCGTCTACTTTTACCTCAAGATCAAACAGTCCATGTCTGGCAAATCCGTCAAGCATGTGATCAAAAAAAGCAATCCCCGTATCTATTTTATTTTTCCCCTGACCGTCTAAATTAACAGACAAGGTGATATCTGTCTCTTTTGTTTTTCGCGTGCAAACCGCTATACGTTTGTTTTTTTCACTCATAATATTACTCTCCTCGTTCTGATTCAAAACGAACCTTTATCGAATTTGCATGAGCTGTCAAATGTTCAGCTTCGGCAAACCGTTCGATATCCGAATGAATTTTTTCAAGTGCTTCCCTTGAGTAGGAAATAATACTTGATTTTTTAATAAAATCATCTACAGAAAGAGGAGAGAAAAATTTTGCAGTTCCGTTTGTCGGAAGAACGTGATTCGGTCCCGCAAAATAATCGCCAAGCGGTTCGCTTGAATTTTCCCCGATAAATATAGCGCCTGCATTTCGGATCTTTGTCATCACTTCAAATGGGGATGCAGTCATGATTTCAAGGTGCTCTGATGCAATTTCATTTGCGGCGTCAATCGCCTCATCCATTGTATCCGCCACAAGAATATGTCCGTAATTATCGAGAGATTTTCTGATAATCTCTCCCCGTGATAATTGACTGATAAAAAGTTCTGTCTGCTCGGAAACTTTCTCTGCCAATTCCATACTTACTGTCACTAAAATCGCGCTTGCCATTTCATCATGTTCCGCCTGAGACAAAAGATCTGCGGCAACATAACGCGGGTTCGCCGTTTCATCTGCAAGCACGAGTATTTCACTCGGACCTGCGATAGAGTCAATACTAACATGACCATATACCGCCTTTTTTGCCAGTGCGACATAAATATTCCCCGGGCCGACGATCTTATCTACTTTCGATATGCTTTCCGTTCCGTAAGCAAGAGCGGCAATCGCCTGCGCGCCTCCGACTTTATAGATTTTATCCGCTCCGGCTTCTTTTGCCGCAACAAGTGTGGTGGGAGTTACTTTTCCGTCTTTTCCGGGCGGAGTAACCATTATGATTTCTCTTACTCCCGCTGTTTTTGCCGGAACGATATTCATAAGAACCGAAGAAGGGTATGCAGCTTTCCCTCCCGGCACATATACGCCTACCCGATCGAGAGCCGTCACTTTCTGACCAAGGATCGTTCCGTCAGGTTTACTGTCAAACCAACTGTACTGTCTCTGTTTTTCATGATACGTCTCAATATTTTTCAAAGCCTTTCTGATTATCTCAATCAATCCTCTGTCGACTTGAGTATAAGCTTCTTCAATTTCTTCTTCTTTTACAAGAACAGACTGCTGATCAAGACAGAAGCCGTCGAATTTTTCTGTATATTCAAAAAGGGCTTCATCTCCTCTTTTTTTCACATTATCTAAGATTGCTTTTACCTGTTCTTCATACATCTCATAGCTATTCGGACTTCTTTTGAGTAAATCTTCCAAAAGATTTTTTTTCGTAGTTTGATTCAGTTTTTCAATTCGCATGGCCGCATTGCTCCTCTCGTAAAAGTTCTCTTAAATCTGTGACTATTTTCTTTATCCGATCGTTCTCCATACGCATGCTCACCGGATTAACGATCATTCTTGCTGAAAGCGGACATACTTCTTCCAGAACAACCAGACCGTTCTCGTTCAAAGTCGTTCCTGTTTCTACAATATCAACAATCACCTCTGACAAACCAACAATCGGAGCAAGTTCGATAGAACCATTCATTTTGATCAGTTCGACTGTCTGATGCTTCTTATTATAAAAATAATCCTTTGCAATTTTAGGGTATTTTGTCGCAACCCGGATTAATTCATGACGATTCAGAAGTTCTTTTGTCTCCTGACGTCCGCAGACGCACATTTTGCATTTTCCGAAACCGAGATCTAAGACTTCGTGGACTTTTCGTCCTTCTTCAATAATCGTATCCCTTCCGACAACTCCTATATCAGCCGCTCCGTATTCTACATATGTCGGTACGTCCGGGCCTTTTGCAAGAAAGAATTTCAGTTTTAATTCTTCATTTGTAAAAATCAGTTTTCGTGAATCTTTTTCTTTCATCTCCTCACAAGTAATACCAAGACTCTCAAGCATTTTCATCGTTTTTCCTGCGAGCCTTCCTTTTGTAAGGGCAAATGTCAAATATCTCATATTCTGCTCCTTTTATACTGACGGCAATTATTCTGCAATGTTTGCCGTTTTCTTTTCTCCTGTAATCAAATTGGTCATTTCCAACTTTTTATCGTCGCAAAGATAGATTAAAGCCGCAGCATTTTTTCTTTTTGCATATGATTCATACAGCGATTTATCCTGTCCTTCTTTTTGCCTGATCAATTCGATACAGCGTCCCTTTTCCCGAAAATTACCGGCAAGGATGATCGCATTGCTTTCAGTCTCTTCGTTATATACAATGATGTTCCGCCTTATCGTGTCTACCGAAATTTTCTGTCTTGAAAGAGCGTTCATCAATTCATCTACAATGATCGCAAATCCAATAGACGGAGTCTCTTTTCCGAATTTTTCAAGAAGATGATCGTATCTTCCGCCTCTTACAACCGCATCACCTGTTCCGTATGTATATGCCCGAAATACGATTCCGGTGTAATAACCATAACCTCCGCTCATACTCAGATCAAAAGTTACATGATCCGAAGCATTATACAGGCAAAGAAGATGATTGATCTGACGAAGTCGTTCAATGGCGGCTTTTGCTTTGTCGCTGATTGCAAATTGCTGCGCCTTGTCCAGAACATCCTCTGTTCCCATTAATTCCGGGAGGATCGCAAACGCCTCTTTGATTTCTTTTTTTACATCCTTTTCTTCAAGAAGCTCTTCTGCTCCGAAAAAGTTGCGATTTCCGATCAATTCCCGTATACGTTCCACAGTTTCCTCGTCTAACTCCGCTGCAGATAAAATACTTTGGAGAAAATCGACATGACCGATACTAATCTGAAATTCTTCCAGTCCCGTCTTTTTCAATGCGTCTGCAACCATTGCTATCATCTCCGCATCTGCCTCAACAGAATCAAGCCCGATTAGTTCCGCGCCGAATTGTGTATTTTCCTTTAACTTGCCGCGATAGCTTGTATGATTGATAAAAGTGTTTCCGACATAACAAAAACGAAGCGGAAAATCTTCAGTATCAAAAAGTGTAGCCGCCGCCCTTGCAACCGATGGAGTAATGTCCGGACGAAGAGCCAATATATTTCCTTCACGATCGAAAAATTTGTATAACTCCTGTGTAGAAGTAGAACCGATCTCTTCTCTAAATACATCGTAATATTCAAACGTCGGAGTCTGAATATCGCGATATCCATATAAATGGAGAACTTGATTTAATTTTTTCTGTAGTGTGAGTTTTATTTCACATTCCCTGCTGTAAATATCCCTTACTCCTTCAGGCGTATGTAATTTTTGTTCCATCGCAAATAAAACCCCCTTCACTTTACTATGCTAATTCGTTAAACTCTTTCGGATATTATACGAAGTTTCGTTCAATCTGTCAATCCCTTCTGTCAAGGTCTTTTTGTATACAATCCAGATAAGGGACAAAATATCCTCTTTTCAGTTCCATAAACCAATTTGACTCCAATTCATCAAATCGAATACTTTTTCTGCCGCCGTTTTTCGCACGATCCCAAAATTTTTGTATTTGCCTGTACCGCATATAGTATAACTCATCCCTTGTCGTATAATAAATCAACAGAAAAGCAATTCCTCCCTGTTCTTCAAACTTTTGCATAAACTCAATCTGATGTTCATGGACATTTGCAAGAGGAAACGTATCTGTCTTACATTCCTTTGCGTCAAAACATACGGGAATTCCCTGTACTGCTCCTATGTAATCAACTGTACTTACTTTATCAAAGTATGCAAGCGTAATATGTCTGCTTCCCTGATCAATTTTTACAGGAGTAATAGGCGTCGGTATTTTCTGTATTAAGGCAAGGTTCATCTGTTCATATTGTTCATTTGTCTGATTGATAAGTTCTTCAAAGGTCGAACCCCGAAGACCTCTTGAATTCCATGCAGCCATTATTGTTCACTCCTTTATCAATACAGATCTTTTTAAATAAATCGGGAACAGGCGCAATGATCTGCCTGTTTGGCAGATTTTTTACTAGTTCCACATCCGGAAAACAAAGCTGATAAGCATGTAAGAAGCTGTGTTTTCACCCCATAGTTTTTCTTATAGGCTTCATTTATTTTAAAATCTCCATATTTATAATCTCCTATGATCGGATGACCGATCGCTGCCAGATGTGCACGGATCTGATGTGTTTTTCCCGTAATTAGGTGTACTTTTAAAAGTGTTACATGATCAGAAACTAAAAAGAGGGGTATATTCTGTTTCAATCGGAAGCGCTTCTTTTGTTTCCCTCTTTTCTTTTGTGACAGATACCTTATTTGTTTTTGTAGTTTTTTTTCAAATATCCGCAAATCCTCTGTCCGTCCTTTATCTTTCCCGAAACAAGGCACAAATAATATTTTTCCAATGATCTTGTTCGGAACATCTCATTTAATATCTGAAGCGCGCTCAGTGTCTTTCCTCCCGCAACGATCCCGCTCGTATTTCGATCGAGCCGGTTACATACCGCGGGATGAAAAGTCTTTAGTTCCTCTCTTGTTACCTGCCCTGAATCCAAAAGATACTCTATTAAATATTCTACAAGAGAAGTATCTTCCCGATTTGCTTTCTGGGAAAGCATTCCGACCGGTTTGTTCAGAAAGATCACATTTTCATCCTCATATAATACATTCAGTTTTACTTTGCTTTTAGCGGTATTTTTCTGTACCGGCCGAAAAACTTCTTCTGAAGTTTTTGAAAATTTTTTAATTGTTTCATCCGAAAAAAACAACTTCACATTATCGCCGAGAGCTAAAATTTCATTTCCCGCAGCCTTTTTCCCGTTTAATGTAATATTCTTTTTACGAAGCATTTTATAGAGAAAACTTTTCGGAGCCTGATCCAGATATTTTCCTAAAAATTTATCAAATCGCTGTCCCGCTTCATTTGAGTTGATTTCTATCTCTTTCATTTGACTTAATTCCTTTTTATTTACATAGAGATGTTTAGAATAAGACCACGTACCGTTTCTTCTTTTGTTTTTGTATCTTCCTGTTCGACAGCCGCAATATTATTTAAACCTTCCGCTCTTGTAATAAACGGCTTATACTCATTTAATATACGAATTTGAAATCCTTTGTAACCGTTTTGTGCTAAAATTGTTTTTATATGATCGGCAAGTTCTGTCGTGTTTACTTTATTATAATGGGTATATCCGAAAATATTATGTCCGGATATCACAATGCAGTCAACAGGCATTATATGATCTCTGCTCGTGATCACCATATCATAACAAACAGTCAGAAGATCAGTTTTTGACGCGATTTCTTTCGCTCGTTCTCCATCGATCGAACGATAAGGAAAGCGTGTAATAACTCCTACAAGCGCTTTCGATGCCGGAAGACATCCGACAATAGCTACTACTGTAAGAAGATTTAATTTTGTTCCTGTCTGAAAATATCCGAGAAGCAATATTGCGATCACGATGCCAAAATAGGCAAGCGTTCTTATGATTTCTATTTTTCTTTTATAATTTAAATATCCCGGCATTCCTTTTTCTGTCTTTTTCATGATACAAATAGTTCCTCCGCTTTCAAAATAAGACTTACCGGCAGCAGTTTTGTCATAATTTCTGCCGCTTTTATTCCTGCTCCATATACAGAAACAGATTTCTTCTTTCTGCTGTCAATAAGAGCTCTATGAACAACTTTATTTGCCGCCGCCATATTCAGCTTTTTGAGGGGATTTTTTAATTCTCCGCTCACCTCGAAAAATTCTGTTTCCACAGGTCCCGGACAAACTGCCGTCACATAAATGCTTTTTTCTCTTAATTCTTGTCCCAGAGCACGTGAAAAACTTAAAACACATGCTTTAGACGCCGCATAAACAGCAAAAGAAGGCTGCGGACAAAACGCCGCCGCACTTGCCATGTTTATAATACGGCTTCCCATCTTCATATAAGGAAGCGTCATTTGCGTTATGCGGATAAGCGCAGTGCAATTCAGATCGATCATATCCGTATGAATCCGTTTTCCTTTTTCGGCAATTTCCGAAAAAGTTCCGCTTTTGCCAAAACCGGCTGCATTGACAAGCATTCTTATATTAGGGTGCCATTGACAAAGCTCTGTATAAAATTGTCTGTATACATGTTTTTTCTGTAAGTCTCCCGCAAAAATGCGAAGCGGAACATTAACTTCTTTCCTAAGCTGCTCCAACCGTTCTTCCCTTCGTGCAATTACCCATATTTCGTCGAGATCCTTATAAAAATATTCCAATTGACGAACAAACTCTCTTCCTATACCTGATGACGCTCCGGTGACAACTGCAACTCTCATTTTCATTTATCCTCATTTCTTTCTATGCACATTTCTGATTGTCTTTTTCTTATAGTTTGTTTTCTTATCTATCTTTTTATAAGCTGGCTTTTTACTTGTATTTACTTGTTTTTCACGTCCTGTATTTGTACTGTCTTTTTCACGTCCGGGACGGATCAGACACTTTTGTCCGTAGCCGACAAGATCCATTCTTCCCGTTTTTCTCAAAGCTTCCAAAACAAGGTCATAATGTTTCGGATCACGATACTGAATCAAAGCGCGCTGCATCGCTTTTTCATGCGGGGATTTCGGAACATAAACAGACTGACCGGTGCGCGGATCGATTCCCGTATAATACATGCAAGTTGAAAGCGTAGAAGGTGTCGGATAAAAATCCTGCACCTGCTCCGGCATATATCCGAGGTCACGGCAGTATTCTGCCAGTTCAACAGCTTCTTTTAACGTTGATCCCGGATGAGAAGACATAAGGTACGGGACAAGATACTGATCCATTCCGAGTCTTTCATTCATTTTCTTAAACTGTCGTGTAAACTCTTCATATATTCGATGTTCCGGTTTTCCCATCAAAGAAAGCACGGGAGCGCTGATATGTTCAGGCGCCACTTTCAGTTGTCCGCTTACATGATACTGACATAGTTCTTTTAAAAATGTATTCTTTTTATCTGCCAGCAAATAATCAAATCGGATTCCCGAACGGATAAATACTTTTTTACTTCGGGATCTTTCTTAATTTTCGTAATAGTGCAACATAATCACTATGATCTGCATCTATATTTTTGCAAGGAGCAGGAAAGAGACACTGCTTTGTCGCGCATACACCGTGCCGAAGCTGTTTTTCACAAGATGGATGACGAAAATTTGCGGTCGGACCTCCTACATCATGGATGTATCCCTTAAAATCTTTTTCTTCAACCATTTGTTCCGCTTCTTTTATAAGCGATTCATGACTTCTGACCTGTACAATACGCCCCTGGTGAAATGTAAGCGCACAGAAACTGCATCCTCCGAAACATCCCCTCGTTGCTGATCAGGCTGAAGCGGATCTCCGAAACTTGCCGGGATTCCTCCTTTCGCTTTATAAGACGGATGATAAGTCCTCATATACGGCAGATCATAAATATCATCCATTTCTGTAACACTTAACGGTTTTGACGGCGGATTCTGAACGACATATAAATGTTCCGAATAAGGTTCTGCAAGTCGTTTCCCGCTAAATGCATCCGTATTTAAATATTGTGTATAGAAGCTTTTTGCATACATTTTCCGATCTGCTTTTAGCTCCTCATAAGAAGGCAGAAACTGGGCGTCATATATTTTTTCTTTCTCTTTTATTTTAACGACAGTACCATCAATATAAGTAATTTCTTCGATTGGTATTCCCGCCTCTAAAGCTTCGGCAATCTCCAGGATCGAGCGTTCTCCCATTCCGTAAGAAACAATATCCGCACCGGAATCAAGAAGGATTGACCGTTTTAATTTATCCGACCAATAGTCATAATGTGCCATACGTCTTAAACTTGCTTCGATACCGCCCATAATTACTGCGGTCTTTTTATATTTCTGTCGTATCAGATTTCCATACACAACACAGGCATGGTCCGGGCGTTTTCCCATCTCTCCGCCTGGGGTATAAGCATCTGTTCTTCTCGTTTTTTCGATACAGAATAATGATTTACCATCGAATCCATATTTCCGGCAGAAACAGAAATCCCAGTCGCGGTTCTCCGTAAATACAAATACTTTCCGGATCTTTCCAATCCGGTTGAGAAATAATTCCGACACGATATCCTCTTGATTCTAAAAGACGGCTGATGATCGCATGACCAAAAGACGGATGATCCACATATCCGTCTCCGATAATATAGGCAAAATCAACGCTCTTCCACCCGCGTTTTTCCATATCTTCCCTGCATACAGGTAAAAAATCATGGTTCATATTTTTCAATTCAGCACCTTTCGTAAGTGTTTTTTAAAACGTCAAAAAAATCTCGGATAAAATAATCCGCGGCAGCCTTTTTCTCCGCTTCGTCTGCTTTTGTAAAATCATCTGCTACAGCGCACACTTCCATGCCCGCGTTCTTTCCTGCCAGAATTCCATTGATAACATCTTCAAATACAAGACAGTTTTTCGGGTCTACATTCATGTCGTCTGCGACTTTTAAATAGACATCCGGCGCAGGTTTCCCTGCCGCAACTTCCGAAGAAGTACGTACAGAATCAAAATATTTCGTCAGTCCCCGTCCGTTCAGCGCAGCTTCTGCAATTTCCCGATCATTGCTTGTGGCAATACCGAGACGGATACCGTTTTGTTTCATCAAATCCAGAAACTCAACTGCGCCGGCCTTTGGAAATACTTTCGTTGCATACAGCTCAACTGTCATATCCCGCCATTCCTGCATTACGTCTTCTACTGTTTGATTTAATGTTGTAAAGGTATCGACAAAATATTGTGCGGTCTCTACATAACTCATCCCCTCTATATCTCTGTGAAATGTATCCGGTGCAGTCAAGTGATATTTATCCATATAAATACGGTCAACTTCCGGCCAGATCCACATCGAATCTACAAGTGATCCATCCATATCAAAAATGACCGCTTTTTTTCCTGTCAACATAATTGTTCTACCTCTTCTTCTGTTAATTTTCTATATTGTCCGGGTTTTAAAGACGGATCCAATGTCAATGTTCCAAACTGAATCCTTTTTAAATAAACAACTTCTTTTCCTACCGCACGAAACATACGCTTCACCTGATGGAAACGACCTTCTTTGATTGTAAGATAGATTTCCGAATATCCGTCTTCCTTTTCATCTGTTTCATTTTTTGTTTCAGGCAATATTTTCTGCTCTTTTATCTTTTCTTTCCGCCGTTCTTTTTGTACAGAAAGAATTTCAAGCGCCGCCGGCATCGTAGGTTTTTCATCTCCGATATGTACGCCTTTCTCAAACAATCGTACATCTTCTTCTGTCACAATTCCTTTGATTTTTGCATAATAAATTTTATCCACATGCTTTTTCGGGGAAAGAAGGCGGTGCGCAAGCTGCCCGTCATTTGTAATTAAAAGAAGACCTTCTGTATCTTTGTCAAGCCGCCCCGCGGGAAATAAGTCTTTTCTTTTGCTTTCTTTGATCAGGTCTATGACTGTACGCTCTTTTTTATCTTCCGTTGCAGACACAACTCCGGCAGGCTTATTCAACATAAAATATTCATACCCTGCATAAAAGATCTTTTCTCCTTTAAATATAATCTCATCTTTTTCTGTATCAACTTTCCGCTCAGCTTTCTTTGCTATCTCTCCATTGACGGAAACGCTTCCTTTTAAGATCTCTTTTTTCACCTGACTTCTTGTGCCGCATCCCATTTCCGTCAAATATTTATCTAACCGCAATTTCATGATGACTGCCACCGCCATCCCGGCAGATACTTATTCTTCAACATCTGTCCTGACAGCTTGCCAAAACCGAGAGGATAACCGTCTACGCATACGAGATACCACCCCTTCTCTTTTGAGGAAACGAGATCTTCAACTTCCAATGTCTCTCCCTTTAAATACTTTATAATCCGTTCATCATCAACCGAAAAATCTAGTACATTTTCATATTCTTCTTTTTTCAAATTCATAGCCAGCGCCTGACTTGGCTCAAAACGCCTTTTTTTCAATTCTCCCAAGAGTAGCCCGGACCGTAAAAACCGCACTCCGTTTAACTTTGGAAGACCTTCCGGCATATAATATACATTTTCTCCCCGCATATCAATTCTGGATGAATCGAATTTTCTTTTTACATTTTTCAAAAATTCCGTAAGTTCGTCCGGTAATCTTTTTTCTTTTTCATTTTTATTTCGATTGTTTTTTTCTTTTTCCTTTAAGTTTTCTGAAACTGCCTCTTCTTCTTTTTTTAAAAGCGCGATAAAATGTCCTTCTCCTTCCATTTTATGAGGAAAAATGCGGATTGTTTTCTTTAACTGTTCATTGCCGCTCAAAGAAGCTTTTAAAATCCCATCTGAAAACCCTTCGTATCCTTTGATATCACAAATCTTAAATTGAGGGTATTCTTGTAACAGAAATTCAATCGTCTGTTCATTTTCTTCCGGTGAAAAAGTACATGTAGAATAAAGTAGCATCCGCCCGGTTTCAGCATCTGCGCCGCTTGTGTAATAATGCTTCTTTGAATTTTTACAAAAAATTCCGGACCATGTTCTTCCCATGCCTTTACCATTTTTCTGTCCTTGCGAAACATGCCTTCTCCGGAGCACGGCGCATCGATCAAGATCTTATCAAAATACTCCGGAAAATAATTCACAAGCTTTCCGGGGTTCTTCACTTAAAACAAGAACGTTTCCGATTCCGAAAAGTTCAATATT
>ENA-OQKD01000102-OQKD01000102.1-human-gut-metagenome-genome-assembly--contig:-NODE-102-length-22795-cov-6.958708_pt1 | contig 22795 bp, 27 predicted proteins | sample MGYA00242775_ERZ504792 | MGnify/ENA primary metagenome ERZ504792 (study PRJEB26092, sample SAMD00036401) | human gut metagenome | host: Homo sapiens | study: EMG produced TPA metagenomics assembly of...
AAAATAACAGGCTTCCCACAAAGAGAATATGAAAAACGTGAGTTTTTACTTGAAAAGCGCATTGCAAAGCTGCAGATGTTGGAGACGGATCTTCTGGAGAAACAGATACAGGTAGAGGAATATATAGGACAAATTAAAAAAAGCGAAATCCGGATGATTCTCAGATTTTATTATATTGATGATCTAAGTTGGGTACAGGTCTCACATAGGATGAATGAAGTATTCCCAAAGAAAAGGAAAGCATATACAGAGGACAGTTGCCGATGCAAACATAACAGATATTTAGAAAAATTTGAGAAAACGACGGAAACGACGGTTTTAAAATGCTAATATGGTATAAAGCCGAAAGGAACAAGCTGGACGGCTAAGGTGTTTTTAGTTTTCCTCCTAAAGACAACCAGTAAAACCACACACAAATTACAAAAGGGCGTCTTGCATGAAAATGCAGGGCGTTTTTTGTATAAATGTTGATCGGACATAGCTCAGTCGGTTAGAGCAGAAGCCTTATAAGCTGTGTGTCACGGGTTCGATTCCCGTTGTCCGGATTAAAAACCTCTGAGAAAAGTGTTGACATACGTATACGTATGTGGTATTATATAGTTGTAAGGAGGTGAGATACAAATGAGCAAAAAGAAACAAAAGAAAAAGTCCAAAATCGATATAAAGACATTGGCGGTCAGTGCGATTCTGGACTTATTCGTTGGAATCCTTTTAATGATTCTCGACAAGCTATTTAATTAGCTAAGAGGGGCGAAAGCCCTTCTTCAAAATAAATATAACATGAAAGCTCATTTGTGTAAAGGATGTTGTGGAAGTTAGGAATATTCTTCATTGCTATAGGAATAGCAAAGCTGGTTTATTGCCTCATAAAGAAAGTGAGGGATGAGCATGCTCGGTAATGAAGAAAGGAAACAGAGACCACAAGATAAGTGGGATGAGAAAGCAGGGTTAGTTCCAAAAACATATAAGATTAACAAGAAAGTAGCAGAAGAGTTCAAGGAAGCCTGCAAAGAATCTGGTGTTGCGATGGGAACACAGCTTACAAAGCTGATGAAGCAATTTGTAGAAGAAGTGAATAATGGAAAATAGCAGAGAGCATCTGGCGAAAGCCGGATGCTTTTCTGCGTCCTGAGCAAAGACGATAAAAGGCTCTGGGCAAAAGCCTACACTGTGCGACATCGCACAAATATAGCAGGATAGAGCAGTGGAAGCTCGTCAGTCTCCTTAGCTGAAGGTCGAAGGTTCGATTCCTTCTCCTGCAATTGAGGTGAGAATATGACAGAACATGAGATTGCATTTGTAAAGAAATGTATAAGAGAAAATATCCACAGATTCTATACATGGGGCAAGTGGAAAGCATTGAGAGGGCAGGTGTTAAAGCTTGATAAATATGAATGTCAGTTATGTAAGAAACGTGGAAAGTATACAAAGGCAACGACGGTTCATCATGTGAATTATGTAAAGAAGCATCCAGATAAAGCATTGGAAATCTGGTACAGCTTTAGAGGTGAGAAACGGAGAAACCTGATCAGTCTGTGTCATGATTGTCATGAAGAGGTTCATGGATATCGAAAGCAAAAGAAAAAAGAACCGATGACAGAGGAAAAATGGTAAAGAAGAATCAAATTGTCAGGATACCCCCGGTCGAAAAAAATCGGGTTTTAATTTGCCACGTAGAGACCGGTGGGTGCTCCCGACAAAAGAAATTTCTCGTGCGCGCGTGACGGAGGGGGTGGTATAAGGGCGAGAAAAACAAGAAAAGAATTATTGCGAGTGGAAATTAAAGAGGACCTTCTTGATCAGCTGGTCCGGAATGGAACCACAGGGAAATATTACATCGACTTGGTCGATAAATATATGGACTTCTGGGACCTGGAGAACGAACTGATCGCAGACATTAAAAAGAGAGGCGCTATCGTTGAATATAATAATGGAGGAGGTCAAAAAGGGCAAAAGAAAAATGACTCGATAGATCAAAGAATTAAGGTCAATGCTCAAATGCTTAAAATACTGGACAGCCTAGGAATTAAGCCGGTTGGCGATGATTCGGGAGATGATGAAGATGAGCTGTAACATACATCCATATATTCAGGAATGGATTGATATAGTTGAGAAAAAGATCTATGCAGTATGCGAAGAGCAGGAGCTGCTTGTCGCGCATGTAAAATGGTGTTTTGAGCATGAAGATATTTATATAGATTGTGATCAGTTGGAGAAATATATCGGGATGTCAAAATACTTCCCGTTTGAAGAAATATTTCCCTGGCAGAAGTTTGTGATCGGACTGCACGATTGCACATATTGGAGAGAATCCGGGCTTCCAAGATGGCCGGATTTATTCTGTATGTTGGGGAGAGGAGCGGGAAAAGATGGTACAATTGCGCTCGAATCAGTGTGTTTAATGTCCCCACATAATGGAATCAGAGAGTACGATGTAGATATCTGCGCCAATAATGAGGACCAGGCAATGCGTCCAGTCCATGACGTGATAAACGCATTTGAACGACCGTCTGTGATAAAGAAATTAAAGAAATTCTTCCGATGGACGAAAGAACAGGTTTTATGCTTGAAAACAAAGTCTATTATGAAGGGAAGAACAAACAGTCCGAAAGGAAAAGACGGTCTTCGTTCTGGAATCTGTATTTTTAATGAGATCCATCAATATGAAGACTATAAGAATATAAACGTCTTTACGACAGGACTTGGTAAGAAGAAACATCCAAGACGTTCTTACTACACGACAAATGGTGATGTGCGGGAAGGACCGCTGGATGATCTGCTGGAAACTTCCGAACAGATCTTACGGGGCGGCGAACCGGATAATGGGTTATTACCATTTATCTGTAAACTGAATAAAAAGGAAGATGTGGATCAGGAAGAAAACTGGCCAATGGCAAATCCATCGTTGCCATATCTGCCAAGTCTTATGGAAGAGATCAGGAAAGAATACAGGGAATGGAAGAAAAATCCGAGAAGACTTCCGGCATTTATGACAAAACGAATGAATATTCCGGAAAATGCGGAAGAAATGAGTGTAACGGAGTGGGACAATATCAAAGCGACCAACATCTTACTGCCGGATCTGGAAAGATGGAGCTGTGTATGTGGAATTGACTATACAAAATTAACAGATTGGGCTTCCGTAGATCTTCATTTCCGAGATGGAGATGAACGGTTTGATATCAGCCATTCATGGATGTGCCTAAATTCGAAAGATATTCCGAGGATCAAGGCTCCATGGAAAGAATGGGCGGATTCCGGAAGACTGACGCTTGTAGATGACGTGGAAATACATCCGTCATTGCTTACAAATTATATACAGGAAGCAAAACGCACATACAATATCAAAGCTTTAGCCTTGGATGATTTCCGTTTTGCATTGATCGGAAAATATCTGCAGGAAATAGGATTTGATATGAAAGTGAATAAGAATCTGAAGCTGATCCGGCCATCAGACATTATGAAAGTGGCACCTCTGATTGATAGCTGCTTTGTAAATAAATGGTTACGGTGGGGAGATGCTCCAGAATTAAGGTGGGCCACCAATAATGCAAAACTAATCAGGCATGGAAGAAAACCAGGAAAAGAGGATGATGCCGATATGGGAAATTATGTATATGGAAAAATAGAAGGAAAAAGCAGAAAAACAGACCCATTTATGGCATTTGTAGCGGCGATGACTGTGGAAAACGTGCTGCCGCAGAAACGGGCAAAACCAACACCGAAAATACAGGTTTATAGTTATTAAGGGGGTGAATGTAGGAAATTAAGTATTAAAGACTGGTTGATCAAAAAACTTGGAGGCAGCAGTACCACAAGGATCACAGTGGATGACATTATGAAAGATAAAGATGTACAGAGTGCTATGTACGAAGTGTATCTGAGAGAGCTGGCTTTCTGGACTTGTGTCAATAAAATTGCAAATGCCATCAGCAAATGCGAATTTAAAACGTATATCAAGAAGAAAGAAGTAAAAGGGCAGGAGTATTATCTTTGGAATTACGAACCAAATCAGAACCAGAATGCAACGTCATTCATGAATAAGCTGATTGGCAAGCTGTACCGGAACAATGAATGCCTTGTAGTAGAAGTAAACAATCACATTTATGTGGCAGACAGTTACAGCAAAGAGGTGCTGGCATTGAAGGAGTACAGATTCAGCGGGATCACATTTGACGGTTACGAATTGTCTGAAACACGGGAAATGTCGGAAGTAATGTTTTTCGAATTAAACTCAGAAAATATGAGGAATCTCACAAATGGGATGTATGAAACGTATTCAAAATTACTGATATATGCGCAGGATGCCTATAAAAAATCAAGAGGAAAAAAAGGAATCCTGAATATTGGAGCAATTGCACAGGAAAGTGAGAATTTCGATGAAACATTCCAGGAGTTGATGAGCACGCATTTTAAGAACTTCTTTGAAAGCGACAGTGCGGTGTTGCCATTGTTTGACGGATACGAATATCAGGATATTTCAGAAAGCGGAAAGACGTATTCTACAGAGTCAACACGAGATATCAAGTCTCTAGCTGATGACATCTTTGAATTTACAGCAAGAGCATTTTCTTTCCCACCGAGTCTGGCCAAAGGAGATGTACAGGATACAGGGAAAGCGATTGATGAACTTCTGACCTTTGTGATAGATCCGCTCATTAAGATGCTGCAGCAGGAGATCAACAGAAAGAGAAACGGATACACAGGATTTAAAGCTGGAAATTATGTGAAGATAGAGACTCTGGCAGTCAAGCATATTGATATTTTTGATATTGCAACTCCAGTAGACAAGCTGATCTCAAGCGGAGCATTTACGATCAATGATATTTTGGAAGTGCTCGGCAAACCGAGAATTGAAGAAGACTGGGCAAACCAGCACTTTATGACGAAAAATTATAGTAAGATTCAAGACCTGCTTGCAGGATTGGATATAGAAACCACAGAGTGAAAGGGGTGAGACAAGGAAAAACATAACAAACTGGAGAATGCAGCCTGTTCAGGCAGAGAACAAAACACTTCTGTACATTTATGATGATGTGACAGAATATGGAGAATTTGACTGGAACGCATGGGAATATAAGGACTCGGAGACTTCTGCAAAATATTTTGCAGAGAAACTGAGTGAAATTCCAGAAGGACAGACAATTGAGCTGCATATCAACTCAAATGGCGGATCCGTAAAAGAGGGCGTTGCTATTTACAATTTACTGAAGCAAAAACAAAACCAGAAAGTCGGGATTGTGGATGGCGTAGCACACAGTGTTGCGTTTTTGATTCTACAGGCGTGTGACACAAGAAAAATGTGCTTAGGTACAACGGCACTGATACACAATATGTGGATGTATTGCTCGGGCAATGCAACACAACTGAGAAAATATGCCGATGATCTGGATGACATGATGGAAGCAAACCGGCAAGTTTTTCTGGAAAGGGCGAAGATTGAGGAAAGTGAGTTGATTGAGTTAATGGAAAATGAGACTTACCTCACTCCGGAAAAGGCGCTGGAATATGGACTCATTGATGAGATTATGGGAAAGACAGCAGAACCGGTCAATACAGAAGAGATTCTGGAGAAGCTGTCCGATATGCAAAGACAGTTAAATAGTCAGGAGAGCTTCCGGCAGCAGATTGCAGCAATGCAGAAACCACAGGAAGACAAGAAACCAAGAAAAAACAATGTATTAAATCTTTTTAGAGGAGGCATGATTTAAGGAAAAATTTAGATGTATTAGAAATGGAAAAAACAGCAATCGTACAGAAGATGAATGAGGCAATCACAGCCGGAGATGCAGAGCAGTTCCAGGCAGCGTTTGTGGAGCTGTGCGATAAGATTCAGGAAAGTGTCATCGAACAGGCACGGGGAATCGTAGAAGAAGCAGATCAGAGAATTCTGTCTGAGCGCGGAGTAAGACAGCTGACATCCAAAGAAAAAGAATATTATCAGAAACTGGCAGAAGCCATGAAAGCACCGAATCCGAAACAGGCAGTAGAAAATCTGGATGTGGTAATGCCATATACCGTAATTGACAAAGTATTCGAAGATTTGAAAACAGATCATCTGCTGTTGTCCAAAATCCAGTTTACATCCGTAACAGGGTTGACACGAATGATGATGAATACGAATGGATATCAGAAAGCAGCATGGGGAAAACTTTGCGCAGAGATCATCCAGGAGCTGACATCCGGATTTAAAGAGGTAGATGTGACACTGAGTAAACTGTCCGCATTTCTTCCGGTGTGCAAAGCAATGTTGGATCTGGGACCGGAATGGTTGGATACTTATGTGAGACAGGTCCTGTATGAAGCACTTGCAAATGGATTGGAAGACGGCATCATTAATGGAACTGGAAAAGACATGCCAATCGGTATGACAAAACAGGTAGGAGACTCTGTTACGATCAAGGGTGGAGTATATCCGGATAAAAAAGCAGTAAAGGTTACAAAGTTTAATGATGTGCAGCTTGGAAAACTGGCTGCTGTTCTGGCAATCAATGAAAAAGGACAGGCAAGAACCGTAGACACACTGATTCTGGTGGTAAATCCGTCAGATTATTTCAGTAAAGTCCTTCCGGCAACACAGAGACCAGCGCCGGGCGGTGGATATGTAAGTACACTGCCATTCCAGATCGATGTGATCCAGTCTCCGGCGGTAGGAGTCGGAAAGGCTGTATTTGGTATGGCAAAGCTTTACTTCATGGGATCTGGAATCGAAAATAACGGAAGAATCTTGTATTCAGATGATTACAGATTCCTGGAAGATGAGAGGGTTTACCTGATCAAAATGTATGGTCATGGATTTGCAGTAGATGATAATGCCTTCATGCTTTTGGATATCAGTGATCTGCAGCCAGCGTATTATGAAGTGGAAGTTGTTCCAAGTGTAGAAAATGTGGAAAATGCAAATCTTGCAGATTTTAAGGTGGGTGGACACACGCTGACACCAGAATTTACAGAAGGAGAATTGACATACACCCTGACAACAACGGATGCATCAAATACGGTGCAGGCGGTAATTGCAGACAGTACTGCAGAACTGGAATTGACATACAATGATAAACCGATTGCAAACGGCAGCAGAGTTACATGGGCTTCTGGGGCTGGAAATGTTGTGAAAGCAAAAGTAACAGACGGGAAGACAACCAAGACGTATCAGGTGACGGTAACGAAGAATGAGGGATAATCATGAGTGATCTTTTAGAAGATGTGAGAAATTTTCTGGACATTACATGGGATATGGATATCAGAGAGCGCAAAAAGCTCTCTGGTATTGTAGAAAGAGGGAAAAAGTATCTTGAGGGGAAAATCGGACAATGCGATTTTGAAAGCGAAACACAGGAAAAAGATCTGCTGTTAAATTATTGTATGTATGCAAGAGCCGGTCAGGTGGACGAGTTTATAAAAAACTATAAATCGGAAATCATATCCCTGCAGATGCGCAGTTTTCAGAGGAAAGCAGGTGGTTGTGATGCCAAGACGTAAAGATACAAAATTTGTCACATTTAATGACGGAATGTTGGATATCTGCAGCGTGAAAGGGCGAAAAATTGTAGAAACAAAGCATTGTGGAATCCGGTTTGGGTTTCGGACAGTAGGAATCAAACGGTTTTATGAGGCAAAGGTATTATCCAATCAGATTGACGAAGTAGTTGCAATTCTGCCGGTAGAAGACATTTCTACGATGGACATCTGCATAATCGGAGAAAAGCAGTACAAGATCATACAGATCCAGAATAAATACGATGCAACGCCACCTTGTTTACTGCTTTCTTTGGAAAGAGTAGTAACGACTTATGAGGATGTGAGGAACCATGCCGAAAATTAATATTGCAATCGAAGTCATGCAGGAGTTAGATGCGTATCGTGAGGATGTACAGGAAGCCGTGGAAAAGGCAGTGAAAGAGACGGCGAAGCAGACAGCTGCGGAATTACGTTTCATATCACCGGAAGGAGATACCGGTGAATATGCAAAGCACTGGAGCTATAAACGAGACAAAAGTTTGAGTGGAAGGCACCGCTATGATATGGTGGTATATTCCAAAAAGCCGGAATACCGGATTACACATTTGCTGGAAAAAGGACACGCAAAGAGGAATGGTGGAAGAGTGGACGGGATCCCGCATATCAAAATTGCAGAAAAGCACGCAAAGGAAATTTTACAGGAAAGGATAGAACGATATTTATGACAAAGGAGAGGATAGAAGCAATTCTGGATGTACTGGAAATTGAATATAGGTATCATCATTTCGAAGAATGTGAGGCGGTGAATCCTCCTTTTATTTGCTGGTTGATTCCGGAAACGAGAAATTTTTCCGCAGATGGGAAGGTATATTTTAAATCAGACAAAGTTTATATTGAACTGTACACAGATGAAAAGGACTTTGAACTGGAAGAACGTGTAGAAGCGGCACTTGATGCAGCAGATCTCTTCTGGCAGAAAAGTGAACAGTATATTAAATCAGAAAATATGTATGAAGTATTATATGAAGTGGAGGGCTAAGTAAGGAAAGAAAGACAGGCAACAAAAAAGGATAAAGTCAAATTCAATATCCATAATGCGCATGTTGCGCTTTTGCAGGAAAGTGATACGGGAGAAATTACATTTGATACACCGTTTGCGGTACCTGGCTCCGTATCGCTTTCACTGGAAGCACAGGGAGAACTGACACCGTTTTATGCGGATGGAATCAAGTATTATGTTTCTTCTTCCAATAGCGGATATGAGGGAGACTGGGAAATGGCGCTGATCACGGATGAGTTCCGGGAAAAGATTTTAAGTGAATACATTGACAGGAACAAAGTCATGCTGGAGGAAGCGACTGCAAAAGTAAAACGGTTTGCGCTGGGATTTGAAATTGACGGCGATGTGAGGGGAACACGGTTCTGGTTCTATTGCTGTACCTCTACACGTCCTACAACAGAATCCAGCACAACAGAGGACACGATTGAACCTACAACTGACACTGTCACAGTTTCTGCATCCGCTGTACAGCTTGGAACAGCTAAGAAAATGGCAGTTCGGGCAAAGACAACAGCAGATACAACAGATGACTTATACGAAAAATGGTTTGATAAGGTGTACATTCCAGATCAGGAAGTTGCAGCATAAAAGGAGAACAGGATGAGAAAGACGATCACAATCAATGGAACAGAATATAAATTCAAAAGTTCTGCCGCAATCCCCCGGATTTATCGACTGAAATTTGGGAGAGATATTTTTGTAGATATGCAGAAAATTGAAAAGCAGATCAAGATCCAGGAAAAACTCAAAGACGAGATGCAGAAAAAATGCGCAAAAGAAGGTACAGAATTTGATGAAAGTAAGTTTGAAAGCGGAATCCCGATCGAATCACTGGAAATGTTTGAAAACATTGCGTTTCTGATGCATAAACATGGCGATCCTGACCAGCCGGACGATATCGACGAGTGGTTGGATCAGTTCGAGACATTTGATATCTATGAGATTCTGCCGGAAATCATGGAAATGTGGAAATCAGAAAATAAACAGATGTCAGTTCCAAAAAAAAAGAGAGGGAAATAGACCGTGAGGTCAATACCGCATTGTTTATGCTTCGATGTGCACAATGCGGTATTTCTATTTCTGATTTAGACCTGTTAAGCATTGGAATGATCAACGATATGTTTATCGAAATGAAGAATGATGAGTATGATTATCCGAAAATTGCAACACAGGCGGATATTGATGCACTGTAAAGGAGGGATGTAAGGGCAGGGAGCAGAATAAAAGGCATTACCATAGAGATTGGCGGCGATACTTCCAAGTTGGAAAAGGCACTGTCCGGTGTTGACAAAAAACTATACGGTGTAGAACAGTCATTAAAAGATGTCAATAAATTGCTGAAGCTGGATCCCACGAATACGGAATTGCTGAATCAGAAGCAGAAGTTGCTGCAACAGTCGATCAGTGAAACAAAAAACAGGCTGGAAACTTTAAAACAGGCAAGCGAACAGGCAGCAAAAACCGCCGGAAATTATGATGCTTGGAAAGAGGCGTATACTCCGATTCAAGAGGAGATTGTAAAGACCAACGAAAAAATGGACAAGCTCAAAAAGAGCATGAAGTCTATGGAAGAAAGTGGTCAGATTGATACGGAAGAGTACAAAAAACTGCAGACAGAGGTAGACCAATCGTCTGATAAACTGAAAGAACTGAAAGCACAGAAAAAGCAAGTAGATGATGAATTTGGACAGCCGATCAGTCCAGAAGGATTCGATTCTCTTCAAAGAGAGATTGTTGAGACAGAACAGAAACTGAAATCACTAAAAGAGACTACAGGAAGTGCAAGTGCGAATCTTGCAAAAGTATCTGCGGTATCCGGAGAGTTTGGAAATAAGGTCAAAGGAGTGGGACAATCCTTGCTACCGGTAACGGGGGCACTGACCGGTGTAGGGGTTGCATCCACTGTTATGGCAAATAATTTCAACGATGCAATGAGTCAGGCGGCGGGAGCACTTGATAAGCCCATGTCTGAAATGGAAGATCTAAGACAGCTTGCAATCCAGACCGGACAGGATACCGTCTTTTCCGCAACAGATGCAGGGAATGCGATCACAGAACTGGCAAAAGGTGGTTTGACAGAAGCCGACATTAAAGCAGGGGCATTAAAAACTACAATGGACCTTGCGGCATCTTCCGGGATGGATCTTGGAGAGGCAGCAAATGTTGTCGTACAGGCAATGGGAGCGTTTGGTCTGTCTGCAAATGAGTCTGCAGAAGCGGCAAACGCTTTGGCCGGGGCAGCAGCTGCATCTTCTACGGATGTAGAACCTCTCACACAGGCACTGGCACAGTGTTCTGCTGGAGCAAAAAACGCTGGATGGTCTATACAGGAAACAACAGCGGTTTTGGCTCGTTTTGCAGATGCGGGAATTGAGGGAAGCGATGCGGGAACATCTTTAAAAACCATGCTCCAGAGGCTGGCGGCACCAACAGATAGCGCTGCAACAATGATTGAACAGCTTGGAATACAGACAAGAGATTCCAATGGGGATCTCCTTGGAGCTTCAGAGATTGCTGAGGAGTTGCAGAATAAACTTGGAGGTTTGGATTCGGCATCCAGAGATGCGGCGTTATCGACAATCTTCGGATCCGATGCAATGCGAGCTGCTACTGTGATGATGAATAGCGGGACTGAGGGGCTTCAAAAATATATCGACGCGGCAAATGATCAGGAAGCAGCACAAAGGCTGGCCAATTCTCAGATGAGTGATGGATCAAGAGCAATCGAGGAATTAAAAGGATCTCTGGAAACCGCAGCGATTCAGATCGGAGATACACTGGCACCAATTGTCCAGAAGGTAGCAGAACTTATTACCGCACTTGTCAATAAATTTTCAGCACTACCGGAAGGCGTGCAACAGGTGATTGTAGTAGTCGGAATTCTGGTTGCAGCATTAGGACCACTACTGATGGTAATCGGCCAGATATCACTCGGGATATCTGCGGTGGCAGGAGCACTGTCGAAGTTGTCTGGAAACGAAGGAGTTGCGACAAAGTTGGTCGGCGGAATTAAAACAGCGGTGACCGGACTACTTGGAATGATAACGGCACATCCTGTAATTGCGGTTATTACAGCAATTATAGCGGCGCTGGTTACTTTGTATAATAAATGCGAATGGTTTCGAGAAGGCGTGAACAGAATTTTAAAGGCAATCAGGGATGGATTTTTTGCAGCATGGGATGGAATTGTAGAATTTTTTACAGAAACGATTCCCAATGCATGGAATGAGATGTTATCGTCATTGCTTGCCAATCCAACGATAAGAACAATCGTAACAACCATTACAGATTCTTTTACGAAATTAAAAGAGAATTTAAATGGGATCTGGAACGGAATTAAGCAACTTGCACAAAATGCATGGGAATTCATCAAAAACGCTACACTTGCACCAGTACTATTGATGATTGATCTGGTGACTGGAGATTTTGAAAAATTAAAATCGGATCTGGAGAATATTTTAAATAATATCAAAAATGCAGTTGCGAATATTTGGGATTCCATCAAGGAGATTACATCAAATATTTGGAATGAAATTAAAAATGTGGTATCCACATTGGTATCTCTGGTAAAAGAAACTGCGATCAGTGGGTTTGAAGCATTACGAGATGGAATTAAAAATGCAATCCGGGAACTTCCGAAAATTGTAAGTGATATTTTCGAAAAAATTGGATCCACAATTTCCGGGTGGATCGATAATGCCTGGGAATGGGGAGCGGATTTTATCAATGGATTGAAAGAAGGGATATTATCCGGAGTCCGCGGGATTGTGGATGCAGTGAAAGGAATCGGAGATAAGATTCGATCCTTTTTACACTTTTCAAGACCGGATGAAGGACCTTTGAGAGATTATGAAACATGGATGCCGGATTTTATCGATGGAATGGTAAAAGGAATCAATGAGAATGTGTACAAGGTTTCCAATGCGGTAAAAAGAGTTGCCAAGACGATGAGTGAGAGTATGTACGGAGGAACTCCAGCTCTGGCAAGTGCTACACAGACTAACATTGTTTTGAACAATAATGTCGGTGTGCAAATTGGAAATCAAAAGCTTGATTCTTATATTGTAGAAACAGCCAAAAAAGGATTTACATCTCAAGTACATCACACAAAAAGAGGAAAGGGGAGACGGTAAATGTATGAAATTATCAGAAACGGCCATACAAATACAGAAATGGGAATACTTGTACGAGAAAGACCGTCTATCCCTTCGGCAGAGTATAACTATACGGAATTGAACATACCGGGAAGAGATGGGAGCATATTCAAAGAAGATGGAACTGTGAGCGACATTACAATCACAGTTCCATTTACATTTGCAGAAAATCCTCAAAGGTGGCAGGAGCGATTTCGGACTGCGAGAAGATGGCTCATGAGAAAAGATGATACAGAACTGATTTTAAGCGATGAACTGGAGTACTTCTATCATGTAAAACATACTAAGATCAATGCGGCAGAACGGCAAGTAAAAGAGGTCGGAGAGTTTGAGGTAGAATTTACGTGTGAGGGATACCGATATCGAACAGATGGAAAAGCAGAATATACACCGGAAGAGGTGTTTTACAATCCATATGACAGATCAAGACCAGTCTATTTGATCACAGGTGAAGGTGAGTGCATCCTGCAGGTAAACGGAAGTCAAATGAAAGCGAATGTTGGCCAGAATCTGGTGATTGATACAGACAGGCTGATGGCATACAGAAAAGATGGAAAATTGATGAACACATCTGTGTATGGAGATTATGCAGAACTACATCTTTTACCGGGAGAGAATACCGTGTATATCTCAAGAGGATTTGATCTGAAAGTGATTCCGAACTGGAGGTGCTTATAAGGATAGAACTTTATAAACCAGAAAATACGGATTATGAACATAACGGTGATATGCCATTACTTCCGGAGAGCGCTTCTGTAAAAGCAATACTAAACGGAAGTTGGAAAGCGGAGATCCAGCACCCGATCGATGAAGAGGGACGTTGGAAGTGGATAGAAGAGGACGCAGTCGTAAAACTGGAGTCATTCAATGGAACACAGTTATTTCGGATCAAAAAGAAAGCAAAATCAGATGCTGGCGTGAGTGCAGAACTGGAACCGGTTTTTATGGATGCGATTGATGATTGTTTTCTGTTGGATATACGTCCAACGGAAAAAAACGGGCAGCAGGCACTGGACATCATGACCGCACCAAATAAAAAGTACAGTGGAAAATCTAATATCAGAATAATATCAACAGCATATTACCAGACAAAGAACCTGATCGAAGCAATCTGCGGAGAAGAGGAGAACTCCTTCCTGAACAGATGGGGCGGTGAGGTTCTTTTTGATAATTATACGATCACCGTCAATGACCGAGTTGGAATCGATAATGGGGTGCAGGTTTTATACGGGAAAAACATTGCGGAAAACGGGCTGCAGGAAGAGATTGATACCAGCGAGGTCATTACAAGGATTGTACCAAAGGCATATAACGGATACATGATAGAGGGGAATGAACCATGGGTGGACTCACCACTGCTTGATAAATATCCAACAATAAAATACGGAGTGATCACATTTGAAGATGTGAAGATGAAGGCCGATGCTGCGGAAGATGACGAAGAGAACGGAATCGTGATCTGCAATACACAGGAAGAACTGAACAATGCGTTAAAAGAAAAATGCGAGGAACAGTTTGAAGCTGGAATTGACAAGCCGAAGGTTACGATATCCGCTGATATGGTTATGCTGCATGATACGGAATTGTACGCGGATATCCGGGAACTGGAAGAAGTTTCTATCGGAGACACAGTACATTGTCGTCACAGCAAACTGGATATTGTAACAGATGCACGTGTCATAGAACTGGAATGGGATTGTATCAATGAAGAGGTTGCATCTGTTGTGTTGGGAGACTTTCAATACAATTTCATTACGGATGTATCAAGTATGTCAAATCGGATAGAAAGTGCAATCCGACCGGATGGCACTGTGATAGGAGCACAGGTAAACGGCATCATAAACGGAGTGAAAGCACAGTTTCGGGCACAGTCCGACATCGCACAAAAACAGAAAGTACGCGCTGTTTTATTTGAAGATTTGAATCCGGAGTCGGAAACGTTTGGGGCAATGTGCCTTGGTACAATGGGGTTCGAGATTGCCAGCAAAAGAACTGCAGATGGAAGAGACTGGGACTGGTCCACCTTTGGAACAGGACAGGGATTCTTTGCTGATTTTATCACAGCAGGAACAATGCTGGCTGATCGGATCAGAGGTGGAACATTGGAAATCGGAGGATTTGACAATAATAGTGGCGTTGCAAGGGTGCTGGATGCAAGCGGGAAAGAAATAGTCAGACTGGATAAAGATGGAATTTACGCAGAAGGGAAATATATCTGCGATTCTTTGAACGATAATCGGCGTGTGACAATAAAGGACGGAACAATATTATTTTCAAACAAAAATGATGAGGGCGTTCTTTGTATGACGTATGTTGGAAATGCATTGTTATTCACCGATGGAAACAAAGAAGACAGCAAAAACTTACTAAGGATCACGAAGGATGCAGTTCTGTTAGATGCGGAAAACGTTGGACCAGGAGTTTATGGAAAGACTGGAACTGCAGTTTTTTCGAATGGGACAAATCTAAGGTTTGAAAAAGGATTTCTTGTGGGCGGAATCACGAAAGAAGGTGATTTCTGATGTCATGGACGATAGGAAACTTTTATCTGACCACAGAGCAGATGCAGGGGAATGCAAGAGAAGTACTAAGTTTTTTTGAACAAAAAGGATGGTCGCTGAATGCTATTGCTGGGATATGCGGCAACATGCAAAGTGAATCGAACATCAATCCCGGAATCTGGCAAAGCCTGCAGGAGGGAAACTATAGTGGAGGTTTTGGACTGGTACAGTGGACACCGGCAACAAATTATACAAATTGGGCAGGTGCGAACGGATATGGAATTACGGATCCAAACGGTCAGCTTACGTGGATAGATTCTGTTACAGTTTCTTTTGGTCAGTGGATTGCAACCGATGCATATCCGCTGTCGTTCGATCAGTTTAAGGTCAGCGGAGAATCACCGGAATATCTGGCATCTGCATTTTTGAAAAACTTTGAACGTGCAGGCGTAGAAGTGGAAGCCGAGAGGCGGCAGCAGGCAAGATATTGGTACAACTACCTGAGTCAATATGCAGGAGGATCTGAAAAAATAGAAGCTGCGGTAAACTGGGCGATTCAAATCGCAAATGATAACAGTCACGGATATGATCAGACAAACCGCTGGGGACCGGATTACGATTGCTCCTCGTTATTGATTCAGGCGTGGGAAAATGCCGGGGTTCCGGTAAAAAGCAATGGGGCAACCTACACCGGCAATATGCGGGAAATATTTTTAAATTGCGGTTTTACGGATGTGACAGGGCAGATAAATCTGGCAACAGGATCCGGTGTACAAAGAGGGGATATCCTTCTGAACATCGTAAACCATACTGCAATGGGAATTGGAAATGGACAGGTTGTGCAGGCCAGCCAAAATGAATTTGGCGGAACAACCGGCGGCCAGACTGGTGATCAGACAGGAAAGGAAATTTGGACAACCGGATACTATAACTATCCGTGGGACTGTGTGCTGCGATACAAAAGCGGTGGAGGTGTGTTGCCGGGAGACGTTTACCTCGTCAGGTGGATACCAGGATAAGAAAGAAGGTGTGATATGGAAACAACGACAACTTTATACATTGACGTGAGAAACCCGGGAATTATGCAAACAATCTATGCAGTACAGTACGATTCGGGCAGACTTCTGCGCTGTATGATTTCCGGAATGGCAAAGACAATCAGTAAGGCCAGGATTTATTGTAAGAAACCAAGCGGATCAGAAACTTACACAGAAGGAACCGTGATAAGCAATTATTGCGTCCTGTTCAGTTTGACGCAGCAAATGGTTGCAGAAGTGGGAAATACGGAATGCCAGCTACATTTGATTGATGGTAGCAATGCTGTCACATCATTCAAAGTGAAGATGGAGGTCAGAGAAAACTTAGTGGCTGTATCCGAAATACAGTCAACTAATGAATATCAGGCGCTCGTAGATATACTAAATCGTTTGGAGAAGTATGATCCGATTGAAATTACAACGATTGAAATTGATTCTCTGCAGTCAGGAACCATAGAAAGTGGAAGCATTGCTTTAAACGTGCAAAAGATTTATGCCTCTGTAGGACAGATGAATGCAGGATTTGAAACCGATGGTCTTCCGGAAAATGCGATTGTGATGATAAGTACCGGTAACCCGGATGATGCAGATAATGCCAAGGTTTATAGAAAGGGCGCAACTGGATATGAGTACATGGTAGATTTATCCGGTGCAACAGGGGCTAAAGGAGAGAAAGGGGATCCTGGTCCAAGAGGAGAAAAAGGGATTCAGGGGGATCCAGGGAAAGATGGAACGGGTGTTACTATACTGGGTTCCTATAAAACAGAAGAGGAATTGAACAGAGAACATCCAACAGGAAATGCGGGCGAATCCTATCTGGTAGATGGAAATCTATATGTATGGGACAACGTATCTGGCCAGTGGAAAAATGTAGGACGTATTCAGGGTCCGGAAGGACCGGCAGGAAAAGCAGCAACAATACGGATCGGAACTACTACGACCGGGGAGGCAGGAACAGAGGCGTCTGTTGAAAATTCGGGTACAGAAACAGAGGCGGTATTTGATTTCGAAATTCCCCGGGGTGATTCCGGAGAAGTAACAGGGATAGAGGGGATTCCGAATTCGGATATCGATTCGCTTGGAGGAGGCGCATAAGAATGATAATTGCAGTATTTGATGAATGTTCCAGGCGTGTGGATATCGATGGAAAACTTACACAATGGGATTACGGACAGGTTTTACAGATCTGCGGAATGGAAGTAGAAGAAGAACAAATACAAGTACATTTCACTGACAAATGTACGAATGGTGCATTGGTGGTACTTGGGAAAGTGGAAGACGGTGACATCACAGTCGACATTCCAAATGAATTACTGAAAAGAAGTGGAACAATCCAGGCATATGTATATAAGACTATTCCGGGAGAAGGAAAGACCATATTTGAAATTCGGTTAAGTGTAAAAGCACGAAAAAAGCCAGAAGATTATGAGGCCCCAGCGGATAAACATGCACTGGAACAGATCGTGGAGCGGTTAAAGCAAAAAGGAGACGGGCTGCAGTTAGAGGGGAATCAACTGCAGCTTTTGTCTGGTAAGGATACAATCAGTTCCGTAAATCTGTCAAACAGCGGCGGGACTGTGGAGATAGAGTCGATCACCAATTCGGAGATTGACGAGATTATGAAAGGAGCAGAGTGAAAATGCCAAGAAAAAAAGCAACAGAAGCAGCAGTGATCGCTGCAGAAAAGAAGTACCTGGATCAGGATGGACTTGCACACCTGGTACAGAAGAATGATGAGAGATACGTAAAGAAGGAGGTGGGAAAAGGTTTATCCAGCAATGATTTTTCGGATGAGTACAAGAAAAAAATCGATGACCTGGCGTACACCAAGATTGCAATCAACAGTCTGACTGCCACGAACAGCAGCAACGAAATCGGTGCGACAGTTACTGCATCTGATATTGCATGGGCGTTAAATAAAGAACCTAAGACCCAGAAAATCCAGTTTGCAAGCGAAGCTGCCGAAAATCTGGATAAGAGCATCCGGAAGAAATCATACACAGGAAAGACAGTGAAAGCAAATACGAATATCGTTCTTACTGTCACAGATGAAAGAGATGCGTCTGTATCCAGAACCGTGACAATCACATTCCAGCCAAAAGTATACTGGGGCAAGACTAACAAAGCATCACTCGAAAATGGGGATATCCTTGCGTTAGAGGGTTCTGCGCTTGCAGGCGGCAGAGGACGCAGTTTTACAGTAAATGCCGGAGCAGGTGAGAAGATCGTGTATGCAATCCCTACATCATTTGGAACTCCGACTTTTAATGTCGGTGGATTTGACGGCGGATTTACAAAAGCGCAGACATTGGAGTTTACCAACGCATCCGGATATAAGCAGAGCTATGACGTATGGATGTCTGTAAACGCAGGACTGGGGTCTACAGCAGTCACAGTAAAATAAGGAGGCTTGAAAGATGGCACAGAGCATTGAAGGTGGTGTTGTAATCGTCAACACCTTATCCACAAAGAATAATGGAAATTATCCGCTGTGCATGGCGGAAAGCGTGCAGCTTGCGGAAGGAAAAACTGTAGAGCAGAAAATCGGTGAACTGGAGGCAGGCACCGGAAACGAGATCATCACAGAAGATGAGATCAATGGATTGTTTTAAAGAAAAGGAGAGAGAAGAACATGGCAAAATTTTTAGATTTAACAGGACTTGGAACATTTAAAGAGAAAATGCAGGAATGGGCAAATGGTGCATTTCGAAAGAAAACTGACAAAGTAGTTTCTACTGATGTTACGTATAAGGGAAAATCGCTGGATGAAGCAATTAAAAGTGGAGAATTTAAGGGAGATAAAGGAGACAGAGGAGAAACCGGCGCAGCTGGAGCACAGGGACCAGCAGGACCGGCAGGAGCTGCGGGTGCACAGGGACCTCAGGGATTGCAGGGGCCACAAGGTCCGGCTGGGGAAGCGTTTAAAATCGCTAAGACATTTGCTTCCGTTGATGCGATGAACAAAGGGTTTGCGACAGATGGAGTAAAGACTGGGCAGTTTGTCATGATTGACACAGGAAATGTAGAGGATGCTGACAACGCCAAGTTATATGTTAAAGGTGCGTCATCTTACACATACATCACAGACTTATCAGGAGCCACCGGTATGACAGGTCCACAGGGACCTCAGGGATTGCAGGGGGCTGCTGGACCAGCAGGACCGGCAGGAGCAAAAGGTGAACAGGGGATTCAAGGACCTGCAGGAGCAAAAGGCGAAAAGGGAGAAACGGGACCACAAGGACCTCAGGGATTAAAGGGTGAGAAAGGGGACATTGGACCAATGGGACCACAGGGTCCGGCAGGCTCGGATGCAAACGTGGAAAGTATTACAAACGAAGAGATAGATTCGTTGTTTACCATGTAAAGTGGGGTGGTTAAATGAAATATTTAAGTTGGACAGGATTGCAGCATTTTTACAGCAAATACATTGGAAATCTGAATGAACAGTTAAAGAATGTTAAGAAAAGCATTGGAAACTTAGGAAACCTTGCGACAGCATCGAAAGAGAATTTAGTGTATGCAATAAATGAAATAAAGAGTGCATTATCATCCTTTGTAGAGAAAAAAGATATTGTGGATAATTTGACGTCACAGGCAGGTGATGCACCACTGAGTGCAAATATGGGCCGAGAGTTAAGCGAAGACATGAGTGTAGAGACGGAATGGAAGATTTATAACGAAAATAACTGGGAACTAAAATATCGGAAAAGCGGATACAAACGGTATCAGGTAAGAGCGATTTATACAGACAAAAATGGATCGCACGATAACAAAGACAGACTAATTATGAGGGGATGCCCATTTACTCCAGATGGAGACCAAAGGTTAGTGATGTTAATGAATGTTGCACAGCAAATTGTAGGAACGGGAAATATACAATTCAGAACAAACAGAAACGTTACATTGTCTGCAGAAGAATATAACAATCCTGTTACGTATGAGTGTTATGGAGAGGTAATCGTGCAATAAGAGAGAGTCTGTACACATTTTATTTTACAATTCGAATACAGGAAGGAAAGTGAGGATATGAAGAAAATGAATTATGCAGAACCAATTATTGATGTTTATAATGCGATTGTAGGAACGGTCGTTGCTGTTCTCTCGTACATCCTCGGAGAACATTGGATTTTATTTGTAGCATTTTTGCTTTTAAATATTGCTGATTGGCTAACAGGATGGATGAAGAGCAGAATGGCTAAGAAAGAAAATTCTGTTAAAGGATGGAAAGGCGTATTAAAGAAATTAGGGTACTGGTTGATGATTATGGTAGCATTTGGAGCAAGTGCAGTATTCATAGAAATAGGAAAGACTATCGGAGTAGATTTACAGGTTACAACATTACTTGGATGGTTTGTACTTGCAAGCTTGCTTATTAACGAGATTAGATCGATCTTGGAAAATTTTGTAGAAGCTGGATTAAATGTGCCAGTTGTTCTTATCAAAGGATTAGAAGTTGCAGATAAGTTGGTAAATAAAGACGATAATACTAAATAATGAATGTTTATGGAATGGGGGTGATTCCAATGTGTGTATAAATATAGAAACTCGTAAATAAGTAAAAGAATAGATTATGGAGGTATTATTTTATGGCAAATTTAGAACAATTCATTCAAAATATGATAAACATGTGTAATGACAATTCATATGGCTATCGTCTCGGAGGATGGGGACCAAAGGATTACGATTGTGCAAGCTCCATCATAACAGCATTGCGAAATGCTGGATTTGATACTGGATCAGCTACATATACAGGCAATATGGCTGCAGAGCTTTGTGCGAGAGGATGGACAAGACTGTCAGTTGGCACTTCATTGAACAGAGGAGATATTCTTCTAAATGAAGTGAATCATGTGGCATTATATGTAGGTAATAACCAGCTGGCTGAATTTTCTTCTGATTACGATGGAGCTTCAGGGGACAGCAGTGGAAAAGAAGCGAGTGTGCATGGGTATTATAATTTCCCGTGGGATTGTATTTTGAGATATAAAGGCAACACAGAAACGGAAGAAATTAAGAATGTACATTTATATGAATGGAACGGGGGAGATAATCAGTGGTGGAAGCTGATAAAGGACACAGATGGATTCTATGAAATGCAGTGCAAAGGAAATGGTCTGTTTTTGGATGTACATGAAGGTAAAGATGAGAATGGACAGAATGTTGTAGCCTATAAAAGGAATGGAACAAATGCTCAGAAATGGAAGATAATCCCAGTAAATGATTCAATATTAGGGAATTTTGCGTTTGAACTCGCTCCGAAAATCAATACAAATAAGCGTTTGGATGTGTTTGGAAATGGAGTAGACAACCATACAAATATTGATATTTATGATACAAATGGTTCAGATGCGCAGCGTTTTTACATGAGACCAATCGGAGAGGGCTATTATCAGATTATCAATATCAACAGTTTAAAATCTGTTGATGGAGGCGGAATCTTATAATAGTGAAAAGAGAGCTTGGAAACAGGCTCTCTTTTATTATGCAAGGAGGTGAGAACATGAGCGAACAGAACGAATTTGGCAGAGTATCCGCAGAGGAACTGGAAAAGGTATTTGAGACAGAAGAACAGGAGGAACAGGAGTAATGAGTATCTGTAGAGGAATTGCCGGCAGGAGAGGGAAGAATCCTGTCGGTATTTTTATCCACAATGATGCAGGTGGCAATTCTCTGAATGCAGCTTATTGGGCTAATTCTTTAGCAAATGGTAGTCAGAACAAAGAAAAAGGGTTCGCTCACGCATATTGCGGTAGCGATGGTGTTAGGCAGGTAGAGGATGACGCAAACTGTGCTTGGCATTGCGGAAATACAGACGGCAATATAAATTACCTGAGCATCGAAGTTTGTCAGAGTATGGGAGATTTGAACACATTTAAAGCAAATGAGGAGCGCGCTTTACAGTGGTGCGCTCAAAAGTGTAAGCAATATGGAATCACGCCTAATGAAAACACAATCCGATTGCATCAGGAAGTGTTTGCAACCGCTTGTCCGCACAGATCAGTGGAGATTCACGGCGGTGCAGCGCAGACAAAAGCCTATTTTATTAACCGTATCAAGGAGCTTATGAACGGAAACCAAAGCACAACGACAGATCAGGAAGGAGTAGAGGATATGCAGTGTATGTTTACAGTAGAGGGAAAAGGATGTGTTTATTGGATGCATGATGGAGTGGTTACAGCTTTAGCACACCCTGACGAGTTAAAAATCATTCAGCAAATTTATAAGGATAACTTTGGAAAGGATATGCCATGCTACAGTTGGGGGAAAAGTGCACCATGGCATGTGAGACTAATAAACCCATTGTATCGGGATCCAGTCAAAACCATCTAATAAAAATCCCCTCGGAGATCAGCTCTCTGAGGGGTGAATATTGTATCATCTTATCGAATAAAAACATTCTATTTACAACACACTTACAACAAAAATGCCGACAAAGCCCGTAAAACCGTTCAGAAACTTTAAGCATTTTTAAGATTTGCTTTTGGATTTTTTTAAGAAAATACCAGTATCATCGTTTCCAGGAGGTAGACAGAATATGAAAACTGAAACAATTACTGTAATTATCCCATGCTTTAATGAAGAGGA
>ENA-OQKD01000106-OQKD01000106.1-human-gut-metagenome-genome-assembly--contig:-NODE-106-length-22594-cov-2.897628_pt1 | contig 22594 bp, 23 predicted proteins | sample MGYA00242775_ERZ504792 | MGnify/ENA primary metagenome ERZ504792 (study PRJEB26092, sample SAMD00036401) | human gut metagenome | host: Homo sapiens | study: EMG produced TPA metagenomics assembly of...
ATTATTTCTATATTTTCTATAGTTTTTTTCAGTTTTTTTTAGTTGATATGCACATTTAAATTGCACGTTTTTATTCAACTTTCCGCAATCACTTTAATCTACAGTGACTGCGTCTCGATTTGTTTTAAAATACATAGCTCTTGCAATTTTGCTCTTTTCAAGATACCCTTGCATCTCAAGATTTCCAAGCACTTGCTTTCTCAAATACGTAGAATCACTGATTCCCAAGTGCTCTGCAATCTCCGAAACTTTATGAGCCCGGTGATAGCAAAAAGAAAGAACCTTATCATCATAATCAGTCCCACTCTGTACCGGCACAAAATTCAGAACTGGAAGATTGTTATCTTCCACTCCATCCATATAGGTCAAATCTGGTAATACAAGCGTAAAATGATCCGATGAAGAATAAATATATGGTCGATGCATTTCATCTGCCATTTTATACTCTTCCACAATTTTATCAAATCCTGTACCGGCCGCCTCCATCACATTACAGCTTACTAAGACAGCTGTAATCAGTTCATTTCTTCTTTTCGAAATAATACCTGATAAGTCATACGTTTTTCCTATCTTTTCGCCTCTGTAAAAACTTCCCGGAGAGGAAATTTCCAATCTGTCCTTAAACATATCAACTTGAATCTGTGTCCCATCAAGAAAATAATCCCGATGTGCAACGGCATTAATTACCCCTTCAAATAATGCTCTCTGTGGGTATGCATCGATATTTTTTCTAGTATCTCCAAGTTTAATCATAGAATGATTCATTCTCTGCGTGACAAATTCCATAATGTAATTGATGACATCCAAAATATTTCCTGAAAAACGATTGATTGTTACAATTCGTTCGCTCCCCTTGTTAAATCCAGAAAATACAGAACATTGCACCTCTGTCTTTTTATCTTGATAATCATCAGCAAACAACGTTGCTCCATTCGCAAGAAAACCTTCCTCATCATAAAATCCCATTGATTGCAATGCTTTTTCTGATAACTCTTTTCCATTATTGTGTGAAGTGTAAAACTGACGAAGCTTTTTAAACTTGGACACATCATATTTTACATCTGATGTCAAAATATCATATTGCGTATTTTTACTTTTCACACTCATTTCTATAATTTCTTCATAAGTTGCTCCATTTGTAAAACCATCTCTTCTCATAAAAATAGATGGGATATTTTTATATTTTAAAATGATTGGTTTGACAGCAGATTCCAGTACTCTTACACGTATCAGAAATCGTTCTTTACCTTTGATTTCATAACGAATAAAAGAGGGTTCCATCCGTGGTCTCGGCACCAAATGTTCATTGACCTGGTTATTGAAATAATTACGTTCATTATCTGCCGCACTTCTATCAAACCCAATCAATTTATTTGTTTTATCCTCTACTCCAATATAAAACTCTCCGCCCTGAGCATTTACAAATCCTGCGATTGTCTTCAGCCATCCTACTACATCGTCTCTGTTTAATTTGCTCTTGCACTCAAATTTGTCGTTCTCCAGTTGTATATCGTCTATCACTTCTTCCAAATACATCTAATCACCTCACCTATTTTCTCTACGATTATTTTACTTCAAGCTTACTTCAAAGTCACTTCAAAGTAATTTGAAGTGAGAGTTTCACACAATTAGTTTTCCACTAAAAAAACGATTTCAAACCGGTAGTTTTCCCCCACCGATTCAAAATCTTTTACTTTCAACTTTTCTATTATTCTACATCTGTCACTTCCACTGTGACTTTATCCAGTTTCCAAATATCATCTACATATTCCTGAATTGTTCTGTCTGATGTAAACTTACCACAAGATGCTGTCTGGATCAGCGCCATCTTAGACCATCTGTCCTGATCTCTGTAAGCTTCTTCCACACGTTTCTGTGCTTCTGCATAGCTTCTGAAATCTTTCAAGATAAAGTAAGTGTCGGCTCTGTCGCTGCTGTTTGTATTCAGCAGAGAGTTGTACAGATCTCGGTAAAGTTCTCTGTCACCGTTTCCGTAAGTTCCGTCTACAAGCTGGTCTACCACACGTTTGATATCCCAATCATTAAAGTAAATGTCAATCGGATTGTATCCGCCATTGTTCTCATAGTTAATAACTTCATCGGAACTCAACCCGAAAATAAATGCATTTTCCATTCCGACTTCTTCCACAATCTCCACGTTTGCGCCGTCCATTGTTCCAAGTGTCGGAGCGCCGTTTAACATAAACTTCATGTTTCCGGTTCCGGATGCTTCTTTTGATGCTGTAGAAATCTGTTCACTGACATCTGCTGCCGCGAAGATCAGCTCTGCATTGGATACTCTGTAATCTTCGATAAACACAACTTTAATCTTTCCGTTGATGCTTCTGTCATTATTAATCACATCTGCGACAGAATTGATCAGCTTGATCGTCTGTTTTGCGCGTATATATCCAGCCGCCGCTTTTGCGCCAAAGATAAATGTTCTCGGATAGAATGACATCTCCGGATGCTCTTTGATCTGATTGTACAGATACATCACATGTAAAATGTTCAATAACTGACGTTTGTACTCATGAAGTCTCTTCACCTGAACATCAAAGATAGAGTTCGGATCTACTTCAATTCCGTTGTGTTCCAAAATATATTTCGCAAGACGAACTTTATTTTGATACTTGATCTCCATAAATTCTTTTCTCGCTTTTTCATCTTCCACAAGTGGTTTCAGTTTTTCCATCTCCTGCAAATCTGTGATCCATCCTTTTCCGATATGAGCTGTAACCCAGTCAGCGAGAAGCGGATTACCATGCAGCAAGAAACGTCTCTGAGTAATACCGTTTGTCTTATTGTTAAATTTCTCCGGCATCATCTCATAGAAATCTTTCAGTTCCTGATGTTTTAAAATCTCTGTATGCAGTTTTGCCACACCGTTTACAGAATATCCTGCTACGATCGCAAGATGCGCCATCTTCACCTGTCCATCATATAAAATCGCCATACTGCGTACTTTATCTTCATTGCCAGGATATTTTGCACGGATTTCATTTACAAATCGGCGATTGATCTCTTCCACAATCTGGTAAACACGAGGTAGCAGTCTCTGGAACAAGTCGATTGGCCATTTTTCAAGCGCTTCTGCCATGATCGTATGGTTTGTGTAAGCACAAGTCTTCGTCGTAACCTCCCACGCTTCATCCCATTCCAGTCCATGCTCATCCATAAGCAGTCTCATAAGCTCTGCAACCGCAACTGTAGGATGCGTATCATTCATCTGAATCGTCACTTTTTCGTAGAACTTATGGATATCATCATGGTCTCTCAAATATTTGTCAACGGCTTCCTGCAAACTTGCAGAGATAAAGAAATACTGCTGTTTCAGACGAAGCTCTTTTCCCGCATAATGGTTATCATTCGGATACAGTACCTCTACAATCGTCTTTGCAAGATTCTCCTGCTCTACAGCTTTTTGATATTCTCCACGGTCAAATGAATCCAAATGGAAGTCTGTGATTGCCTTCGCATCCCAGATGCGAAGTGTATTTACAAGGTTATTGTTATATCCGACAATCGGCATATCGTATGGAATCGCAAGGACAGACTCAAAATTCTCCTGAATAAACATATCCTTTCCTGTCTTTGGATCTTTTTCCACACGGATATTTCCTCCGAAACGCACCTCTTTTGCGTATTCTTCACGTCGGATTTCAAATGGATTTCCTTCTTTTAACCAGTTATCCGGTGTCTCGACCTGATATCCATTCTCTATTTTTTGTTTGAACATACCGTAATGATAGCGGATTCCGCAGCCATAGGCTGCGTATCCCAAGGTTGCAAGTGAGTCAAGAAAGCATGCTGCCAGACGCCCGAGTCCGCCATTTCCAAGTGCCGCATCTGGTTCTTGATCTTCAATCACATTCAGATTGATTCCCATCTCCTCCAATGCTTCCTGCACTTCTTTATAGTCAGTCAAATTGATCAGGTTGTTACCCAAAGCTCTTCCCATCAAAAATTCCATAGACATATAATATACAGTTTTTGGGTCATCTTTTTTATATTGTTCCTGTGTCATCAGCCATCTGTCGATGATATCATCTTTTACAGCATAAGACACTGCCTGAAACAATTGCTGCTGTGTTGCTTCCTCTACTGTCTTTCGATACAGTCTTTTTACATTGCTTTTTACAGTTTTTTGGAATTCCACCTTATCAAATTTTTCACGGTACATAATCACAACCTCCTATTTTTCTACTCCCATAGTCATAGTTTCACCGTTGATGTTCCATTCTTTTTTGTATCCGCCAGGTGTTCCTTTGATTACTTCTGTAGCCAAAACTTCTCCGCCAATTTCAGTTTCATATTTTTCAAATACAGCCTCTGCCTTTTCTGTTCCCTGATAATATAGTTTAATCTTATCTGTCACTTCAAAGTCTGCTTCTTTTCTCATTGTCTGAATCTTGCTGATCAGCTCTCTGACAAACCCCTCTTCCAGCAATTCTTCTGTCAGGTTTGTGTCTAAGACAACTGTGATTCCATTATCACTCTCAGATACATAGCCTTCCATCTGAGCTGTATCGATCAAAAGATCCTCTCTGAACAATGTCACTTCCTGTCCATTTACGTCCAATTTCAAAGCTTCTGTCGCATTCAGTTCATCCATTGCCTGATTTCCGTCTAAGTTTGCTAAAGCTTCTTTGATTCCGCCCAGTAATTTACCGTATTTCGGTCCTACTGTTCTCATCTGTGGTTTAAATGTATAAGAAGTAAAGTTTCTCACATCATCTGTGAATTCCATCTCTTTTACGTTCAACTCTTCTTCCACGATTTCCTGATAAAATTCAGGTAATACTACATTTGATTTTACAAACATCTTTCCAATTGGCTGACGGTTCTTGATATTTGCTGTATTACGGCACGCACGTCCCATAACAACCAGTTTCAGAACTTCGTCCATGTTTGCTTCCAAATCTTTATCGATATAAGCCTCGTTTGCAGCTGGATAATCACATAAGTGAATACTTTCCGGAGCATTTGCATCAATGCTTCTTACAAGATTCTGGTAAATGTCTTCTGTCATAAACGGAATCATCGGTGCAGCCACTTTTGCCACTGTCACAAGTGCTGTGTAAAGTGTCATATATGCGTTGATCTTATCCTGCTCCATTCCTTTTGCCCAAAAACGTTCACGGCTTCTTCTTACATACCAATTACTCATATCATCTACAAAATCCTGCAATGCTCTTGCACTTTCCGGAATTCTGTAGTTTGCAAGATTATCATCTACTGTCTTGATCAGTGTGTTCAGTTTTGACAGTAACCATTTATCCATAACAGATAATTTATCATATTCCAAATTGTATTTTGTTGCGTCAAATTGGTCGATTTCCGCATAAAGTACGAAGAATGCGTAAGTATTCCACAATGTACCCATGAATTTACGCTGTCCTTCCACAACCGCTTTTCCGTGGAAACGGTTCGGCAGCCATGGCGCGCTGTTTACATAGAAATACCAACGGATTGCATCTGCTCCGTATGTCTCTAATGCATCGAACGGATCGACTGCATTTCCTTTGGACTTACTCATCTTCTGTCCGTTCTCATCCTGTACGTGTCCGAGAACGATAACATTCTTATAAGGCGCTTCATTGAAGATCAATGTGGAGATCGCAAGCAATGAGTAGAACCATCCACGAGTCTGGTCAACCGCCTCTGAAATAAAGTTTGCCGGGAACTGCTGCTCGAATAATTCTTTGTTCTCAAATGGATAGTGGTGCTGTGCAAATGGCATTGCTCCACTGTCAAACCAGCAGTCGATTACTTCCGGAACACGGTGCATCTCTTTTCCACAATGCGGACACTTGATTGTCACAGCGTCGATAAATGGGCGGTGAAGTTCGATGTCATCCGGACAGTTGTCGGACATCTCTTTTAATTCTGCAATGCTTCCAATAGAGTGCATATGTCCGCATTCACACTCCCAGATATTCAGCGGTGTTCCCCAGTAACGGTTACGGCTGATTCCCCAATCCTGAACATTTTCAAGCCAATCGCCGAAACGTCCTTTTCCGATGCTCTCCGGAATCCAGTTAATCTTGTTGTTGTTTCTGATCAAATCTTCTTTACCGCTGTCATCTTGATGAACCATGACTCACGTGCATAGTAGATAAGCGGTGTATCACAACGCCAGCAGTGTGGGTAGCTGTGCTCGAAATTCGGAGCATCAAATAAAAGATTTCTCTTTTCCAGATCTTCTAATACAAATGGGTCTGCTTTTTTACAGAATGTTCCTGCCCAAGGTGTCTCTGCTGTCATCTCACCTTTTTCATCTACTAACTGTAAAAATGGAAGGTCATATTTACGTCCTACCTGAGCATCATCCTCACCAAATGCAGGAGCAATATGAACGACACCTGTACCGTCTGTCAATGTTACGTATGTGTCACATGTCACATAGTATGCTTTTTTATTCAGTTCCACAAATGGGAATAATGGTTCGTATTCTTTTCCTTCTAAATCTGTACCGACATAGCTTTCCAATACTTCGTATGCAGGAGTTCCCTCTTCCGCAAGATTTCCAAGTACTGTGTCAAGCAATGCCTCTGCCATATAGTATGTGAATCCGTCTGCTGCTTTTACTTTTACATAAGTCTCATCTGGGTTCACACAGAGAGCCACGTTTGACGGCAATGTCCAAGGTGTTGTTGTCCATGCCAGAATATAAGCGTCTTCGTCTTTTACTTTAAATCTTACGATTGCGGATTTCTCTTTGACATCTTTGTAACCCTGCGCTACTTCGTGGCTGGAAAGCGGAGTTCCACAACGCGGACAGTAAGGTACAATCTTGTATCCTTTATATAACAATCCTTTATCCCAAATCTGTTTTAATGCCCACCATTCTGATTCAATGAAATCGTTGTGGTAAGTTACATATGGATTTTCCATATCTGCCCAGAAACCAACAGTCGCAGAGAAGTCTTCCCACATCCCTTTATATTTCCAGACACTCTCTTTACAGTGTGCGATAAATGGCTCCAAACCATACTCTTCAATCTGTTCTTTTCCGTCTAATCCAAGCATCTTTTCCACTTCAAGCTCTACCGGAAGTCCGTGTGTATCCCATCCTGCTTTTCTAGGTACCATGTACCCTTTCATTGTACGGTATCTCGGAATCATATCCTTGATAACACGAGTCAACACGTGGCCGATATGCGGTTTCCCGTTCGCTGTCGGAGGTCCGTCATAAAACGTATATGTCTCCCCCTCCTTACGATTTTCCATACTCTTCTCAAAAATCTTGTTATCAGCCCAAAACTTTTCCGTCTTCTTTTCACGATCTACAAACTTTAAATCTGTGGATACCTTCTGATACATTTCTTCTTCCTCCTTCTTATTTGGGGACGTAGTATTTTTCAATTTTACTACGTCCCTAATTGACACATGCCCTGTCCCTTTTTGAATTTTGATACAAAAAAACTCCCATCCTGTAATCAGGACGAGAGCTGTAAAACCTTCGTTATACCACCTATTACACCATACTGACATATGCGTTCCTGCTAACGGTGGAATCCCGGCAGTACCTATTGGACAACTTCGTTCGGTCACTGCAACTCAGAAGTGATCTTCAAATATATTCTACTCGTATCAGGCTCTCACCATCCCTGACTCTCTTTGACTTTAAAATATATCCTACTGTCTTCGTCAACGTTTTTTCATATATCACTAACATTATAAAAAGAAACCCTTGGTTCGTCAAGGGTTTCTCTATTTTTTCTCTTACTCTGCGACTTCTGATCCTTCAATAATTTCTCCTTGTTCCACTCGGTTGATCAAATCCTCAATGTTTGCAACCGATGTCTCATCCGGATATGTAACATAGAGCGGACCTGAGCTAGCTGCCGAATAACAGATATCTTTTCCTCCGGTTCCCTCCGCTGCGACTGAATAAATATTCCAGCTTCCGCCTTTACTCAACTGTGTCTTGATCAAAGATTGGATCTGTTCCTGAGACATGTTAGTCTCTACATTTCCACTTACGTCGTCGATAATTGAGTTCGCTTTCATAAGCATCTGAGGCGAAATCATTTTCTTGATCATGGCCGTGATAACTGCCTGCTGATTCTTTCCTCTCTGGTTATCTCCGCCCGGCACATTCTCACGTTCTCTTGAGAATGCCAGCGCTTCTTCACCGTTAAAATGGTTGATTCCCTGTTGTACATCCATGACATGTTCCGAGTTCTTACTTGTCGTAAATGCATACTCAGAATATACATCAACACCACCTAAATGGTCTACAATGTCAATTAAAGAAGTAAAGTTAATTCTGGCATAAAATGGAATCTCAACTTGATACAACTCTTCCAATGTCTTCATTGAAACATCCACACCATAATTTCCGGCATGTGTCAGCTTATCATTCTCCCCTCCGGAAATGCCCGGAATCGGCACATAGTAATCTCGCGGTGTAGTAACCAAAAGAATCTGATGCGTCTTTGGATTCACTGTGGCAATGATATTCACATCACTTCGGCTTGTCTGTTCAATATCCCCATACACATCAATACCACTGATATACACACTGAATGGATCCTGTATGCTCGTATCCACCGACGTGCTGGCAAGTTCTTTCTTAATCTTGTGCTCATAAATAATACGAACACTCTTTTTATATCCTGCAAATGACTCAGAAATATTATCTGTATAACCTTCATTGTAAATAATCGCATCTACTTTTTTATCATGCAGTGCCTCTGCCTGTTCCTGAAGATCTTGATATTCAACTACCGTTATGTCTTTTCCAAGCTCCTCGGAAACCATCTGAATAGCTGCCTCCATATCCGTTCTTCCCATCTTATACTGAACACCAAACGTGTAATTCTCAGTATCTTTGATATCTTTTGCCGGGTCATCTTTTAATACAGCTACAACCATATTATCAATCTTATAGTTGCCTCCCGTAATCTTGTCCAATGCCCCGTTCGCCTTTCCGATATAATATGTTCCGACGCTGATCACCATAATCAGGACTACACTCAATATCTTTCCGCCAATTGCTTTCTTCTTTCTATTCAACTGCGTAAATAGTGTAAGCCCAAGCAGCAACAATAGAATACCTCCGATTATAAGCATGTATTTCAACGGAATAATTCCTATAATGTGGAGCATACCAACACATAACATCGACACAATTGCCTGAATTGTGACAAGAGTCAATCCTACCTTGTGCGGCTTTGCTCTCCCTCTGCGTCTTACATTTTTCCTGTTTTTATTTTTTCTGCGCTTTCTAGATCTTGTTTTTCCATCCTCGTCCAAACTTTGCCGATCTCTTGCGTTCTCCAGTTTTCTTTTTTTCCTCTGCTGTAATTCCTCAAATGCCTCTCTTTGCTCTTGATTTGTCCTTTTTCTAATCATTTAATGAATCCTCTTTCGCATGTTTCACATTTTGCTTCATTTAAACTCAATGATTATATCATATTCTGTCGAAAATTACGAACATTTTAAGATATTTTTAATAAAAAGGCATTTTCACATTTCCTACTCGTCTAAAATTCCTGCTTCCCGAAATTTTCCCACTACAGCTGCAGTATCCTTTTTTGCCTGCTTTTCCTCCACGTCATATTCTTCCATTAGCGCTTTCACCAGCTGCTCTTGCGTACATTCTTTTTCCAGATTTCTCCACAGAAATGCTCCTGTCTCATTCAATTGTATCATGCCGTGGAACTGTCTGCTCTCTCCTTCCACCGGAACTGCCGCAAACACTCCTGCTACCTCTCTCAATATAAATCCTTCTCTAATTTTCATGCTCTGATTTTTCCTCCAATCCCATCTCTTTCATACATGCTCTTATCTTTTTATTCTGATCCTGATTTCTAAGCGTGCGAAATTCTCCGATTATCTTTCCCGGAGAACATATCACTTTTTTTGTCAAACGATGTATCCACGCCATCCAAATTCTCCGTGGGTATTGTGCCAGCCACGGATATGCAACAATTAACTGTTCCTGGTTTGGAAATATCCTCTGCAGGAAATAAGCTTTTTTATTCTCATATCGATTGACCTCTGTCTGTAAATGAAACTGAAAAAGACCATAAGTTCCACTCTGTACTATATAATTCCAGACCGGCTCTTTTTCAAGGCGCTCACCACATTTTCCTTTTTGAAGCAACTCCCTGATTTTCTTTTCCATTGTAAAAAGTTTTGCCTGAGTTAGCTGATTTTCCACAATTTTTGTATTGCAGCAACTCATCTTTGTGTTTTCAAACACAAGAAAATCTAACAGCATCCGTATCCCTGCTCCTCCATGCTCGAAGTGCTTCGCCATATGTCCTGTCTGGTACAGATAAAAATCTTCCCAGGACATCTGATACTCTGTCTGACATCCTTCTTTTTTGTGCTTCGTTCCCAGACTCCTTCCATATAATTATCCAAAGTCTCATAGCCTGTCCCACAGTCTTTGTGAATTTCTACTGTCATACAAGGCTCTTTCTGATAGACATCATGATGCCCTCCCTTATGCAGGACCCGATATCCAAGCTTTTCCATCAGCACAGATACCCGCTCAAGATCTTTTGTCTTTACTAAGATATCCAAATCTGTCAAAAACCGCATGTCCTGAGAAGGATACTCGTATTTTAACAAACCGCCTTTCAGCAGCATCCGCTCAATGCCTTCCTCCTCAAAAAGTTTTGTCAGCTTTTCATATTCATGGTATTGTATCGTCTCCCGCATAATTCCGGATAATCTTGCTTTTTGAAACTGCTTTTTTACTTCATCCGGTATCTGTTCACAATATTCTTTATTCAGGCATAGTTGTTCCACCGCATACGCCACAATATTTTCAATGCGATGATAAGCACTTATCTCATATATCTTCTGCCAATCTGGCCACACATTCGGAAACGGCACGTTCACCTTTCCCACAACTGCACATGCCATATAAAATATGTACTCGGCTTCCCTTTCTGTCGTCATCTGCTTCTCCTTTTTATCTGAAAAGAACCGGCAAATCTGTAAAAATCCGCCAGTCCTTTTCCACTCTTACTCATCCGGTTACATTAGATTACTCCCAACCTGTGCCAGGCATAACTAGATCATTATCTCCCCATGTGTCATCGTCGTTTTGACCGCTCAATGTCATCTGCATCTGGATATCTCCTTCAAACGCAAACACTTCCACAGCATCCGGCATTCCGCGTAAGACTGGGTATCCTTTATTGGATGCCGTATCTGTATTCCAAATAGACGTATTTAACATCATAGAGTATGCATAGAACGTCGGTGATGTCAAACCTCCGGTCCACGACTCCGGCTCACTGATTGCCCAGTGCGATGGAACTGTTCCCGGTTTTGCAGGAGAATGGTAAATCTTAACCCAGTTGCTCAATTCTGATGCATCATCTACATGTGTAATCTTCCATCTTGTATTTGAAGAAGATATAACTGTCTTTTATGCAGGACAAAAAACAAAGCCCATCGGCTCAACGGTTCTTACCTGCCCTCCAACTGTCTGTAGATTTTCCTCTTATTTCCTTTTACTGTCATTCGCTGTTCTAGTCCTTCCTTAGTATATTCCTGTTCCCCAGCCCGGTTCCTTTACAATTGGGAGCTGTTCTGCCGGCTCTTCCGGCTCTGTCTGTTGCTCATCATTGTTATCTGAAGGTTTGTCCGTTTCTGACTGATTCTCCTCCTCTGATGGCTGCTCCACTTCTGATTGCTGAATTTCCTATGACTGTGTATTTGTTTCTTTCGATGCTGTATCCTGCTTATTCTGTTCATCCTGCCCTGTCGATGCTACAGCTTCTGCCAACTTTTCTTCCAATTTCTTTTGTTCCTTTTTCGTAAGTTCTTTTCCTTCAAATGCATCGGGCTCTGCCACATTGTCCCTCGCATTTATATTTTGTATTTCCTGCACCTCATCTGGCTTCTCTTTCACTGTACTTTGAGACTTACTTTGTCTGTTCCACAAAAAAATCCCTGCTGAAAATCAAAAAATCACACCGCTATACTTCCCGCGATCCATAGTACTTTTTTACTAAATCTTTTTCTATCCAAACATTTTCATCCTTTCCTCTTCTTATTTGTAAATTTTTCAACAAAAAAACTGAGGTATGTCTATTTGTGGGCAGGCCTCAGTTTCTCTATTCACTTATGAGTAGTCTTTTCTAACTAATCGCTCTCTAGTATACAATAGACTATTTCCTCAGTGCAAGTGTAATTTTTTCCAATTATTCTCTTTTCATTCGCTGCTGTCTCTGATGTCTCATGCGAGCTCTCTTGCGGCGTTCTTTTATTTTTTTTCTCTTATAAGCTAACAGAAGAATCAATGCAAATGCGAAAAGAATCACAATCCCTAAAATGACCAGTAAAACTACAACTACTGTTGGAAGTCCTTCTTCTTTCTTTGTCTCTTTCTTCTCCGCTTTTGCAGTCTTCTTTTCCTCTATTCCATGTATCTTATTATAATATTTATCGGTAATAGTCACAGGCACTTTTCCAACTTCCTGACCTTGATAAGTGTAGATCAAAGTTCCACTTTTATCTCCCAGCTCTGTTGGCTCCTGCAGTGTGGCATCCAATTTATCAAAAGTCACTCCTGACGGCAACATGACATATGCATTCTCGTCGACAGACTTTATATTTTTGTCGGTAACCTGTTCTTTCGTTACCGGAACCTTTGAAAAATTATCAAACGCATAATCCAGCATTGCTCTCGTGTCTACATATGCATTCTGTCCGCCTCCGTGAACCCTGAGAGTAACCGCCACAAGATTCTTATCATCCTTTGTCGCAAATGTTACAAGTGTCGTCAATGCCTGATCTGTATATCCTGTCTTTCCTCCTACACAGTACTCATAATAATTGCGGTTTCCCTGAAACAGCATCTTATGATTCTGCTGAAATGTTCTTGATTCGCTCGTAAGCGCAGTCGGTCCAATTGTGTACTGACGAGTACCTGTTATTTTTCGAAACTCTTCATATTTAAATGCGGCAACTCCGATCAAAGCCATATCATGTGCCGAAGTATAATGTTCATCATTATGAAGTCCGTTTGCATTTACAAAGTGTGAATTTGTGCCTCCCAGTTCAGCCACTTTCTCATTCATCATATTGATAAAATTATCGTATCCGCCATTTACACTGTTTGCAATGGCATAAGACACCTCGTTCGCCGAAGCGAGAAGCATTCCATACAAGGCATCTTCCATCGAAATCTCTTCGCCAACTTTCATTCCGATATGTGCATCTCCATATTCGAGAAAATCAATACAATTCTGTGTGAATTTCACCCGATCTGTCAACTGGCTGTTCTCCAAAGCGACCACTGCAGTCAAAATCTTTGTAATGCTCGCCGGATAATGCTGATCATCTATTTTCTTTGCATAGAGAATGGCGCCACTATCCATATCCATTACAATTCCCGATTCGCTGTAAATATTCGGTCCGACAGGCCATCCGGCCAGCGCATTCGAATCCACTTCCTGATTATAGACACTGTCTACTTCTTCCGCCGGAATCTGCTGATCTACCTGTATCTTTGCTGCATCCACATTCATTCCCATGGTTCCCATCACTAAAATGCCGGCAATCAGACCCGATAACAGCCTTTTTCAAATCTCATTTTCTTTCCTCCACAGTATGTAACTTAAAATCTATTTTGTATTATAAATTATTTCTATATTTCCCGCAATAACAACTTATTGTGGTATAATAGGGATATCAAATAAATCTGGAAAGGGGTGTTTTATGAGTAAACGAATTATTACAATCGGAAGACAATTTGGAAGTAACGGACGTCTAATCGGGATTGCGTTGGCAGAACGTCTCGGAATCAACTGTTATGACAAGGATCTGATCAAACTTGCCTCAGAACACACAGATATTCCATATGACCAACTGAAACTGGTAGACGAAAAAAGAGAAAAACCTTGGCGGTATCAAGTAGACGAAAACAGCAATATCGATCGTCACTATCGTTACGGTCACATTGATGAGATTCTGTTCAACCTGCAGTCAAAGATTATCAAAGAAATGGCTTCAAAAGAAGACTGCATTATTGTGGGACGCTGCGGTAATTATGTGCTCCGCGATGAAGAAAGATGTAAAAATATCTATCTGTACGCCCCTTTAGATGTCCGTATCTCAACCATTATGGAGCGATACCAACTAGATGAAAAGGGCGCTCACTCCTTAGTGCGCAAGATGGATAAAGACAGAAGCTACTATTTCAACTACTACACCGACCAGAGCTGGGATGAGATGAACACTTATGATCTGAGCATAGACACAAGTGCATTTACCGTTGATGAGATTGTCGATCTGCTTGAGATGGTTTATAACAAATTGTAAATAACTGTATGGCTCGAACGATTGAGCCTTGATATGACAACAAGGGAGATATCACCGTGTATCTCCCTTTAGTTTTTTCTTTCACAAGTGTCAGACAGATGAATGCTCATTTCATGCCACTGCTCGCCGCCCCAATTAGACTCTCCAATGCCATGATCATGAAAACCAAATTTTTCATACATATTTACTTTCTCTTCTACACAGGTCAAAATGACTAACTTGCGATTCTTTTCCCGCTCTCTTCTCAAATATTCATCCACTAGCGCTCTCGCCAATCCCTGACCTCTATGGTCCGGAAGCACATCCAGACCAAGCAGCATAATGTTCTTTCCTTCCGGATTATGTACGCTGGCATCTGTAAAAAAATCATCGGTGAGATGTTCCCGATCTGTTGCCAAACCATTGAGAAATCCTGCTAATTTTCCTGTCTCCCTATCCACTGCTACCAAAAACAAATCCGGTGCCTTTTTTATACGTGCTGCCATGTGCTCATAAGAACACGCTTCATTTGGCGGAAAACAGATTTGTTCAATCTCTGCTGCTTGTTCCGTCTCCTCTAGTCGAATCATTCGAAATTCATATTTTTGTAAAATTGTTTCCATCTTATTCTCCCTCTAATGCTCTTTTTCTTACCTGCCCAATATTGTACATATCAACTTGTCAAACGCCTCTTCAAATCTTTTATTATCCAACTCCGTTCTTTTTGCAGGTCCTTTTAGATGCTGTCGTTTTTTTGTATTTCTCGCTTTTTTTGCCAAATGGCGTTCCATTAACATCTGATCTATGTTTTCATTTGTGTACCATTTTCCACTCTGATGAATACCATAACCACCTTTTCCGAGAATCATAGCAGCCACACCATAATCCTGAGTCACAACAATATCTCCTCTTTTGCAGATGCTGACTAATTTAAAATCAACCGCATCTGTCCCAGCACCGACAGTCACAACTTGACTGTACGAAGACTCCAGTACGTGATTGGTATCACATAATAAAATTACCGGTATCTGATAGTTTTTGTGCAATCAGCTCTACAATAGTTACTACCGGGCAAGCATCTGCATCCACTAAAATTTTCATATTCTCGTTCATAATAATACCTACCTGTGCCAGTTCTGCTGAATCTGCAATTTATTCTCCCTCTTTTTATAAAAGTTTTTCACTATCTGAACTTACCCTCAACGCCGTACACTCTTGCGCAAAAGATGATCCGCCTTGTAATAAATGCCCGTTTTGGATCGACTTCATCTCAAGCCTGACCAAAGCGGGCATTTTGTATATAATATACCGCAGAATGTACTGCTTGTCTACGGTGTTTTCTGTACTTTTAAACTTTCATCTGAAAACCGATAGCCTCTCGGCAGACAGAAGCCTTTTTTTATCTCATCCGGCATTTCATGTGCTTGCAGCAATAAAGCGGTTTTATTCCTTCGGAAGCCTTTTTGATTATAAAATCCGACTCCGCCGGGATGTGTATTCAAAAAAATATTTTGATCTTTCATTTGACGCGAGAGCTTGTCCACAATGTTCCATCCTAAATGAAGTCCCTGATAGTCAGGATCAACAGCCACATTTAAAATCAGTGCATGCGCTCCATCGGAAATTGCTCTGGCACAGCCGATTAATGTTTCATTATCGTATGCATACTGTACGTACTGACTTTTAGAAAATGTGTCTTTTGTCACATATTCGTTTCGTTTCCCTCCAAAAGCTTTTTCTAGCAGCGCATTTACCTGATGATAATCGGCACGGTCAGATTTATCGGAATAAAAACCTTAAATTTTGTTATCCGATTTCTTCCCGACCGGAAACATTCCTGTAAGAGGCTCAAATTCCGTTTCATATCGATACCCGATTGGCAGGTATAATCCACTTTCTCTCCCTCATGCTCTCCCTACCAGAGGACTGGGGATTACACCACCAAAGGGCTTGCAAAGATATGCAAGGACGGGGTGGACAGCATTTGCTCAACGGTAAATGAGCTGGAGGAACACGGCTATGTGATACGGGAGCGTATCCGAAACGCCAAAGGGCAGCTTACGGATATTCAGTACACCATTTTAGAACAGCCTAAACCGCCCCAGCCGGGACAGGGAAAACCTAAACAGGAAAATCCAGTTTTGGATAGCCCAGTCCTGGGAACTCCAAAGCAGGAAGAACCTGAACAGGGAAACCCCGCACAATTAAATACTAAGAAATCAAGTAACCAGGGATTAAATACGGATTTATCAAATACGGAGGTATCAAATCCTATCCGATCAAATCCGGATGAGGATGAGCCACAGGCGGCGGATGGGATGGGAACGGATACGAGGCCTGCCAGAGAGATTTATCGGGAGATCATCCTGGAAAATATCGAGTACCGCCATCTGGTCCAGAATAACCAGATTGACAGAGAGCGGCTTGATATCTATTCCTTACAAGATTATTACCGATCAATTTTCATCCGGGATTATTATGTAGAAATGGATTTTAAAGACAATTCTGTAGAAACAAAAGCCTTTTATCTGCCAGAAAGATAAAAATTATAATATACTGAAAAAACGACAAATTTGAATTGAGATTTCACCTGTTTTAAGAAATTTAATAACTGTTATATTTTGTTATTAAATTCACTGTAAACCTTTGAAAACGCTGGATTTGTCGCAGGTGAGCTTTCCCTTATTGTTTCCCTTGTGTTATATCTTCCCATATAAGTTTACGAACTCTGATAAGGGAAAATACAAGGGCAAAAAAAATCTGATAACACATTATAACATAAAATGAAAATGACATGGTGAACTGATTGAAATGCTTCTATATTTTTATTGATTTGAAGGAGACACAACATGAATACCATTTACGCAAAATACAACATGTATCACAACAGCATTGACATTTATACATCTGCCGGATATATGTTACGCATTGACTGTAATAAGGCAGAGGATGGACTAAAAGCCACTCCCCGCTCACAGTATTCGTTATATGCACTTGCTGCTTTCCAATGGGGCAGTGGAATCAATAATCTGTCTTCCGATTACTTTTTCAATCTCTAAATAGTTCATAGCGATATCTCCTCATATTTACTCAAGAACCAATAACAGTGCCATTTTGAACTGCTTTGTTGCACTTACTGAGTGCTTTCCAAACTTATCAAACTTAAAAGTTTCTCCTGCGTGGATCACCTGCTCCTGTCCCTCATATCCAATCACAGCCTCTCCATCAAGTGCCATCACAAGGGCTTCTCCCGGAGCTGCATGCTCTGAAAGACCTGTTCCTGCATCAAAACTCATAACAACAAATTTCATCTTGTCATTATGCGCCAAATCCATATTTACAATCTTTCCTTCCTGATATGGAAGTAACTCTGCTAACTTAAATACTTCTCCCGCCTTGATTACCTCGTTCATAATAGTCTCCTTTCGAAATTCAATCTCTTTATATATAGAATCTTTTATTGCACTAACTCCAACCGACCGTTGAATAGGTGTTAGAATACTTTCTCCAGGCAAAAAATTGATATCCCTGTGCCATTCTCATGATAGATTTGCTTCGAGATGGTACACCCTGGCACTGTTCTGTTTTCTCTTACAAAATCTATAATTTTTCCAGCTTGTTCTTTCATCGTTTCCACCTCTCTTTCTCTTCTTTACATCTATTATTTTATCCATAGGCCTCTTGTTTTTCTGTTGCTGTAGCAACAATATCGATGATATGATAAAATTTCATTTGAAAGGATGGTAATAAGCATATGAAGAAACTAGATGATTATCAGAAGTATCTTCCGATACTATCGAAAGCAAAGCTATTTGAAGGAATTCCTCTTGAACACTATCCGCAAATTTTCAACTTCCTCCAGGCCTCAATTCTCTCTTTTGAAAAAGACGAATTAATTCAACACCTAGGAGAACCTTTGTTATATTCCGGAATTGTGCTTGATGGAACAGTTGAAGGATCATTTATCAATGAAAACTACAGCAAAATCAATATGAATCATTTTGAACGTGGTCGATCATTTGCAGAAGCCCTGGCATGCGTGCAAACACCATACAGTCCAATACAGCTAAAAGCATTGACTAACTGCACCATTATGTTAATTAATCTTAAAGGTATTATAAGCGGTTCTTCCTGTCCATGCTCTTACCAACTGAATTTAACCACTAACATGCTCAAAATACTTGCCTCACAAAATGTTTTTTCAAATCTAAAACTAAGAATTGCAAATCAGAAATCTTTAAGAGATCGAATTCTAATCTATTTGCATAGTTTAGCGCCAGACTCAGAAGGGTATCTCCATGTTCCCTTTACACAGACAGCACTTGCAGAATTCTTAGGTGTAAACCGAAGTGCACTGTCCAGAGAACTTGGTCGTATGCAAGATGAAAATCTTATAGAAGTTAACGATAAAAAAATGAAACTTTTACTATAGAAAAAAGGGGATGCGCCCATCCCCTTTGCCAAATACGCTGTATGCGATTTCACAACAATTTTATTCCAATGCCTCTTCCAGCACTGATTTCAGTGTTTCAGCTGATTTGTGTAATGCCTTGATTTCATCTTCAGATAGTGAAATGGGAACCTTTGATATAAATCCTTCTGCACCTACAATACTTGGCATAGACAGAACTACATCCTTGATTCCGTATTCTCCATCCATCATTGTTGAAATTTGAAGTATCGAACGTTCATCTCTGATTATAGCTTCACATATTCTCTTTACCGACATTGCTATTCCATAATAAGTAGCACCCTTCCTTTGAATAATTTCATAGGCGCTGGTTTTTTACTTTCTCCGCAATTTCTGACGTAGCTCCTTCATGGTCATGATGCCCTCTCATCTCGCAGAAATCATGGAGTGGAATACCTGACACGTTGGCACTTGACCAAGCGGCAATCTCACTGTCTCCATGTTCTCCAACAATAAACGCATGAACACTTCGACTATCTACTTCCAGATGCTCCCCGAGACGTTCTTTTAGTCTTGCTGTATCCAGAACCGTTCCTGATCCAATCACACGATTCGGTGCATATCCTTGCCCTCCTTATTGTTCAAAATGCTCTTTTGCAAACTGCATATCCTGTACTACTTCAACCGTTCCAAGATAATTGCCTTTCTTATCTCTTACTGCCATATATGTTACAAGGAATGGTTTTCCATTCTTCTCCATCCAAACTGGAACTCTGTCACGCTTATTATTTCTAAAATCATCTAAAATTGCTCGCACCATCGCTTCTATCTTAGGTGGATGGCAAGAAAATACTTCCCTGTCAATCGCCATCTGAGGGCGTTTGAACACCTTTGGTCCTTCGTTGAAGAAGCGATTGATATTATTATCATCCACAAATGTAATCTCGATAGGCAATGTATTGAGAAGTGCTTCCAGCTGTGGAACTGTCATATGACCACCACCTAATATGATTTCTCCATCGCTTAGAGCCGCCTCTGTTCTTGCTTTTTTATCAGCACTATATTTTTCTGCCTCATCCCAGATCATTTCTACTCCAAATACAGGTGCATAGTCCTTAGCATCCTCGTAAATGCCATACCACTCTTCCCTGCTGAAATTCACTGCGCAGATAGGGTATAAAATATTATTTTCTTTATAGATCATCTCATCTGCTCGTTTGAGAACTGTCTGAAGTCGGTTCATCCATTCTTCATCATAATCTGATATTTTATCAAGTGCAGCTAGCTCATCACGAATTTCATCATCCACTGTCCACATCACATCCGAAGGTCCTGAGATCTCATAGCGTACCTTTAATACCGGATAGACAAGATCTCCTTTTTCTGCATAATGAATAGAAATCTGTCGAAGCTCAGATAGCTTCTCTCCTACATCATTCCCAGACTCAATATCTCCTTGAATTTCATGAATCAATGCGGCTATCTTCTCGTTTTCAAGAGCCCATCGATACATCGGATGTCCAACAGTTTCTCTAAGAGTCTTTGCTGCAGCATGCTTCTGATTGTATGCATCCGGCATCAGTTTCTTAGATGTCTCCTCTTTCTTAAGTGACTCTTCTACTGCTTTTTCTGCATTTGCAATCTTTTCTTCCTTTGTTGCACCGTGAAATAAGGCACTGTGAACATCGCACAATTTCTGCACTTCTGTGATTGGTGTGCCTTCCTTAATTAGCTCCTGCTCAGCTTTCATAATTTCAGATGCCTCTACCTCTGAAAAATTCTCTACGAAGTCTTTGCGCACACTCTCTAAGTCTTCGCCTTCTCCAAGTCGCTTTAAATAGCTCTTTATCTTTTCTCTTGTATTTTCCTGAAAAGCCCCATCTTCACTGCTGGTCTCGTCTCCTGCATTATTCTTTCCAAGTGCAAAGATATTTGGCATCTTCCCAATAAGTTCAAACCCATTACTCATAAGTGCCGGCACAACCTTCATCATGGATATGTTTCTCATCTTAGCTCCCTTTGGAATTGTTGTGATGCGTCCCACAGAGTTAAGCATTGCAGGCTTTGTAATCTCTGAAAATCCTAAATCCTTTAAAACATCTACAAGCTCAGGATATTCCTGAACCAATTCAAATACTGGTTTGTTTAAGTCTAATTTCTTTGCCATATAAACATCCACACCTTTCTATCTTTCCTTGTTACAAAATAGAATAACCTAAATTCCCTAAAATAATCTGTTGCTCCAGCAACATTTCTCAATGTCTCTGTTGTGTGTCCAGCACCTCCGACAATAATATTTTTCTTTGCCACTTCGTTCTGAATGGCTTCAGCAAGAATATCACCACCAGCTATAATGCTTCCTCCAAATAAAACCATTACATCAGCCTGATTGATTCCAATTTTTTTCTAATACATTTTGTGTAAATTCTTCTATATCACGCTTGCCACAAAATTCTCCCAAAATATTAATTGCTTTTGCTTTTTACATAACTCACCTCATAAAATTCCGATTTTTTACTTTTGGGAACATAGTTGATTGAGCAATAAACTGCTACATTATAATTACTTCCATATACAATTAAAGCATTCATATGCAATTTGCTCCATTCATTACATTTTAACAATTTTTCTTACTGTATTTGCCGTCCGGATCGTAATTCTGTCACTGATCTTTGAACTGGCAGTTTTTGACCACCAATTTGTTTTTTGATAATCTTTGCGGCTAAAAGACCAGAAAATCACATTTTTATAATGATAGATTTTTTCGTACTCTTCTTTTGGATTTCCAACTTCATTATAAAAACTGTCATAAGATATGTCCGGAAACATAAAAATAAGATTATCATAGATCTCCTTGTTGCTGTCTCCCCACCATTCTGGAGCATTTTTCAATATGTCTTCCAACTCTTCCTGCGAAACAACAAAAACGGGAATGTCCAACACAAATCGTTTATTTATCATGGATCTTATTTCATTTGAAAGTCTCTCTTTGTCATCAATGTCCGCGCAGAAAACAACATTGCCGCTATTAAGATATATAGAAACTGCTGTATATCCAAGTTCTGCAAAACCCGCTTTTAATTCAGACATCGCTATTTTGTTTTTGCCACTGATATTGATTCCTCTTAATAAGGCAACATACCTTTTCATACAACCATTCCTCTCTGACATTTTTTTGTTTTCTCAATATATTGTATAAATTTTATCATATCACAGACTTTTTGTGTAGTGATTTCTTTTTGATCCGTTTTTGTTCCTTAAGAGAAAGCTCCTTTCAGTTCTTAACTCAATTTGAAATCTGATAATCATAAATAAAGAAATTCATTACTGCTTGCTGTCCTTTGATGTTAAATATGTGTTCTTTTTCTAATCGTCTTTCCATTCCTTGATGTTCATAAAAACCATAATTACAGCTTGTGTCTGTAAACAAATAAAATTCTTTCAGTTTTTCCTGCTTCATGTAATCGAGAGTTGACTGAAAGAGAATTTTTCCCAATCCCTTTTCCTCTGCATGATGAACTTACAGCAAATAAGGCAAGCTCTGCTGGATAAATTTTGTTGTTTTCATTCAGTAATTGTTTATCTATTCCATTGACGTTACCAAAAATTTTTGAAACATTTCGTCCCTCTCTTGAACTGTATAAGGATAATATTGACTTTATCTGTAACAGTCGATTTGAAAGAGGACATTTATGCTTAGCGATATTGTTAGCCAATATAATACCCACCACATTTCTGTCCATTACCGCTACCCTTGAAAAAGTGTAGTTTGTTAAACAACTACTTAGAAATACCCTTGCTAGTTTAACCGCTGTTTTGGGACTGCTAAAATCATCATAATGCCATGTTTCCCTAATGATAGTTTCTAAAGCCTTAAAATCTTGTTTTTGATATTCACGTAATTCT
>ENA-OQKD01000107-OQKD01000107.1-human-gut-metagenome-genome-assembly--contig:-NODE-107-length-22443-cov-4.977236_pt1 | contig 22443 bp, 22 predicted proteins | sample MGYA00242775_ERZ504792 | MGnify/ENA primary metagenome ERZ504792 (study PRJEB26092, sample SAMD00036401) | human gut metagenome | host: Homo sapiens | study: EMG produced TPA metagenomics assembly of...
GCTCTCTGAAATTTTGTCCATATATTCACGCAACACAGTATGGTTTTCTCCGTGTTGCCAAAAGAAAGGGTATAATCCATTCTCCATTTTCCACACTCCTGCTTTCTATCTTACTTTACTTTCCCAGGCTACATTTGTGGATGATTTAGGAGCTGACTCACTGGATATTTTCCAGATTATCATGGGAATTGAAGAAGAATTCGACATTGAGATCGACAACGATGAGGCTGAAAAGATTTCAACAGTGCAGGATGCAGTAGACCAGATTAAAAAAGTAGTAGAATAAAAGGCAAGAAGAGATTTTTGTCTCTGGCGATCGGTTTGGGTGCGTGATTCTGTCGCGCACCCAAACTGTATTATTCAGGCCGGAACAAAAAGTTTTAGATAAAGGGAAAAATATGAAGAAAAATTTAAAAGAGCTGGAAAAAAAGATAGGATATGAGTTTCAGGATTTTTCATTGCTGGAGCAGGCGATGATGCACAGTTCTTATACAAATGAAAAGCATCTGGAAAAATATCATTGCAATGAGAGACTGGAATTTTTAGGGGATGCAGTTTTAGAGCTGGTGTCCAGTGAATTTTTATTTCTTGAATCACCGAAAGTATCGGAAGGAAAGCTGACAAAAACAAGAGCGAGTATGGTGTGTGAGCCTTCTCTGGCGTTTTGTGCGCGGGAGATCGAACTGGGCAGTTATCTGCTTCTCGGAAAGGGAGAAGAAGCAACAGGAGGACGTCAGCGGCCGTCTGTGACATCGGATGCGATGGAGGCTCTGATCGGCGCGATTTATCTGGACGGTGGTTTTACTAATGCAAAAGAGTTCATTCATCGGTTTATCCTGACAGATCTGGAGAACAAAAAACTCTTTTATGATAGCAAGACTATTTTGCAGGAGATCGTACAGGCTGATATGGAAGAGGGAATCTCTTATCACCTGATTAAAGAAGAAGGTCCGGATCACAACAAATCTTTCACTGTGGAAGTGAAGATCGGGGAGACTGTCTATGGAACAGGAAGCGGACGGACGAAAAAAGCAGCGGAACAGGAAGCCGCTTACAAGGCAATTCTGAAGCTGAAAAACAAACTAAAGCGGGTGTTTTATGTATTTAAAATGTATTGAGGTACAGGGATTTAAATCTTTCGCCAATCGGATTAAATTTGAGTTTCACAATGGAATTACGGGAATCGTGGGCCCAAACGGAAGTGGAAAGAGCAATGTGGCAGATGCAGTCCGCTGGGTGCTGGGAGAGCAGAGAGCAAAGCAGCTTCGAGGCGGTTCCATGCAGGATGTCATTTTTTCCGGAACGGAAAACAGAAAGCCGTTGAGTTATGCTTCGGTAGCCATCACACTGGACAACTCGGATCATCAGCTCCCTGTGGATTATTCGGAAGTGACAGTGACAAGAAAGCTATACCGCTCCGGTGAGAGTGAGTATCTGATCAACGGAACCGGATGCAGACTCAAAGATATCAATGAGATGTTTTATGATACCGGAATCGGAAAAGAAGGATATTCGATCATCGGGCAGGGACAGATCGATAAGATTCTGAGCGGAAAACCGGAAGAGAGAAGAGAATTGTTTGATGAGGCAGCCGGAATTGTAAAATTCAAGCGCCGCAAAACGCTTTCCCTGAAAAAGCTGGAAGAAGAACAGAACAATCTGACCCGGGTCAGTGATATTCTCTCAGAGCTTGAGAAACAGATCGGACCGTTGGAAAAGCAGTCTGCAGTGGCAAAAGAATACCTGAAGAAGAAGGAAGAGCTGAAGGTTTATGATATTCATATGTTTCTTTTGGAGACAGAGCGTTTAAAGGATCAGCTTCAGGGTCTGGAAGAAAAAGTCCGGATTACTTCTGATGAGATGGAAGCGGCAAAGAGTCGCTATGAAGAAACAAAAGAACAATATCAGGCTGTGGAGACACAGGTGGAAGAGATTGATGCAGCGATCGAAAAATCGAAGAACCAGCTGAATGAGACAACGCTTTTGAAGCAGCAGCTGGAAGGACAGATCAATGTTTTAAAAGAGCAGATCAATACAGCCAGGATCAATGAAGAACATTATGCGAATCGCCGCCGTACGATCCAGCAGGAGTGGGATGCCAAGAAGGAGCAGAAAGCCGGATTTGTAAAGGACAGCGAAGCGATCCACGGACAGCTGGAGCGGATATCCAATCAGGATACGGATGCAAAAGAGCAGCTGATCCAGGTGCAGTCACAGATTGCAGAAGAGACGATGGAAATCGAGCAGAGCAAAGAAGAGATTATGCGGCTTTTGAGCAATCGGGCATCGACGCAGGCGAAGATCCAGCATTTTGATACCACACAGCAGCAGATCACGACCAGAAGGGCTCAGATCCACAGAGAGATTCTGGAAGTGTCCAGTGAGGCAGAGCAGTATGGACGGGAATTAGAGCAGCAAAGACGGGGATTCGAAGAGATCACGGCGGAGATTCAAGCGTTTCAGGATCTGATTTCTGTCAATGAACAGAACATCGCAGAGTTTCAGCGCCAATTGGATGAGAAGCAGGAAAAATTGCGGATCGGTCAGACTGCATATCACAGAGAATCCTCCAGACTGGAGTCGCTGAAGAATATTACAGAACGATATGACGGATACGGAAACAGCATCCGTCGTGTTATGAGCTGCAAGGACCGGGAAAAAGGTCTGATCGGTGTTGTAGCGGACATCATCAAGGTAGAAAAAGAATATGAAATTGCAGTGGAGACAGCGCTTGGAGGCAGTATCCAGAATATTGTGACGGACGATGAAGAGACTGCAAAGCGGATGATCGCATATTTGAAGCAGAATAAGTACGGACGCGCGACATTTCTGCCTCTGACAAGTATGCAGGGCGGCGCAGAGCTGCGGCAGATAGATGCACTAAAAGAAACAGGCGTGATCGGACTTGCCCATACCCTGGTGCATGTGGAAGAGCGTTTCCTCGGCCTGGCCAAACAGCTTCTCGGCCGGACTATTGTAGTGGAGAATATTGACTGTGGAATCCGGATCGCAAGAAAATATAAGCAATCCCTCCGACTGGTTACTCTGGAAGGAGAGCTGATCAATCCGGGAGGTTCCATGACCGGAGGTGCGTTTAAGAACTCCAGCAATCTGTTAAGCAGACGCCGCGAGATCGAGGAGTTTGAAAAAACAGTAAAGTTGTTAAAGCGTGACATGGAAGAGATGGAGCACTCGATCAGTGCGATCAAGACACAGAGAGCAGAGTGTTATGCCGGGATCGACGAGATCCAGCAGAAGATCACAGAAGCATCTGTCCGTCAGAACACGGCACGGATGAATGTGGAACAGGTGCAAAGGCAGCAGACGGAATCCAGACAACGTTGTGAAAGCTATGCAAAAGAACAGGAAGAACTGGAAATAACGCTGCGGGAGATCCGTGAAAACGGGGAGTCGATTCAGGTTGAATTGGAAGCGTCAAAAGAACTGGAAGCTGCACTGAATCAGAAAATCGAAGAATTGCAGAAGCAGTTGGAAATTCACCGCGAGGCAGAAGCTGCACAGCTGAAACAGTCTGAAAAGGTACATTTATCGCTGGCAGGTTTGCAGCAACAGGATCTTTTTATCAAGGAGAATATTGCACGTATCGATCAGGAGATGCTTCGTTTAGAGAAAGAAGCCGGAGAGCTGGATCAGAATAAAGGAAATACAGCGGAAGAAATCAGTCAGAGAGAAGAGAAGATTCAGGAGCTGAAAAAAACATCGAAGAATCCACAGAGATATTTTCTGAAATTGAGACAGAAATCACGGCACAGACCGAAAACAGAGAAGCGCTGAATCAGAAGCATAAGGCATTTCTGGAACAAAGAGAAGCGCTGTCCGGTCATATGGCAGAGCTGGATAAAGAGTTATTCAGACTTGAAAGCCAGAAAGAGGATTACGAGGAAGCGTCCGAAAAACAAATGAACTATATGTGGGAAGAGTATGAGATTACCTACAATGGCGCTTTGAAGCTGCGGGATGAGACACTGACAGACCGTGCATTTATGAAAAAACAGATTCTGTTTTTAAAAGGAGAGATCCGTAAGCTTGGAAACGTCAATGTCAATGCGATTGAGGATTATAAGCAGGTTGCCGAGCGTTATGAATTTTTAAAAGAACAGCATGAGGATCTGGTCGAGGCAAAAGAAACGCTGATTCAGATTGTTGCAGAGCTGGACGCGGCAATGCGTGCTCAGTTTGAGGAACAGTTTGCAAGAATATCAAAAGAGTTTGATGCGGTCTTCAAGCAACTGTTCGGCGGCGGAAAGGGAACGCTGGAACTGATGGAGGACGAGGATATCCTGGAGGCAGGAATTCGGATCATTGCGCAGCCGCCTGGAAAAAAACTGCAGAATATGATGCAGCTTTCCGGTGGAGAAAAAGCATTGACAGCCATTTCGCTGTTATTTGCGATCCAGAATCTGAAACCGTCTCCGTTCTGTCTTCTGGATGAGATCGAGGCGGCACTGGATGACAGTAATGTAGACCGGTTTGCGCAGTATCTGCACAAGCTGACAAAACATACTCAATTTATCGTCATCACTCACAGAAGAGGAACGATGACGGCAGCAGACAGGCTCTATGGAATCACCATGCAGGAAAAAGGAATTTCCACACTGGTATCTGTAGATCTGCTGGAGGAAGATCTGACCTGATGTCAGAAAAAAGGAAGGAGAGCATATGGAAGAGAAGAAAGGGTTTTTTAGAAGACTTGTCTCAGGTCTGACAAAGACAAGAGATAATATCGTATCCGGAATGGACAGTATTTTTCACGGATTTTCCAAAATTGATGAGGACTTTTATGAGGAGCTGGAAGAGACTCTGATCATGGGAGATCTGGGAGTGCATACTACGACGGAGATCATAGAGGATCTGCGCCGGAAAGTGAAAGAGCAGCATATCAAAGAACCGGCTGCCTGCAGACAGCTTCTGATCGACAGCATCAAAGAGCAGATGGATGTGGGAGAGACTGCTTACGAATTTGAGGAGAGACAGTCTGTTGTATTTGTGATCGGAGTCAACGGAGTGGGAAAGACGACCACTATTGGAAAACTGGCAGGGAAATTCAGAGAGCAGCATAAAGAGTCATTCTGGCAGCTGCAGATACATTTCGTGCAGCTGCTGGAGAGCAGTTAAAAGAATGGGCCAACCGTGCAGAAGTAGAGATGATCGGCGGCCAGGAAGGTGCAGATCCGGCTTCTGTTGTATTTGATGCAGTGGCAGCGGCGCGCGCAAGAAAAGCGGATATTTTATTGTGCGATACAGCAGGACGCCTTCACAATAAAAAGAACTTGATGGAAGAACTAAAAAAGATCAACCGCGTGATTGACCGGGAATATCCGGAAGCGTACAGAGAGACGCTGGTTGTTTTGGATGCGACCACCGGACAGAATGCACTGGCTCAGGCAAGAGAGTTCAATGAGGTTGCAGATATCACAGGGGTGATCCTGACGAAGATGGATGGAACAGCCAAAGGCGGAATCGCAGTGGCGATCCAGTCAGAACTTGGAATTCCGGTCAAATATATCGGGGTTGGAGAATCTATTGATGATCTGCAGAAGTTTGATGCAGATGAATTTGTAATGCGTTGTTTACAGTGATTCCAAGACGGAAGAAACAGAAGAATAAAAATATGTCAAAACGACAGAAAGAGGGATGGAAGATGTTGACTTGGGAGAAATTTGAAGAAGCAAGTGAAGTAGTAAAACAGGTGACGACTCCGACAAAGCTGGTGTACAGCGAATATCTGAGTGCTCAGACAGGGGCCAGAATTTATCTGAAGCCGGAAAATATGCAGCATACGGGAGCGTATAAGCTGCGCGGAGCCTACTACAAGATCAGCACGTTGTCAGAAGAAGACAGAAATAAAGGGCTGATCACAGCATCTGCAGGAAATCATGCGCAGGGTGTGGCATATGCGGCAAAACGCTATGGATGCAAAGCAACGATCGTAATGCCGACAGGAACTCCTCTGATTAAAGTGAACCGTACAAAGAGCTACGGTGCAGAAGTGATTCTTCATGGAGATGTATACGATGATGCATGTGCGTATGCATATAAGCTTGCGGAAGAACACGGCTATACGTTTGTCCATCCTTTTGATGACCTGGATGTGGCAACCGGACAGGGATCGATCGCCATGGAGATCATTCAGGAGCTCCCGACGGTGGACTATATTCTGGTTCCGATCGGCGGTGGCGGATTGATCACAGGAATTTCCACACTTTCCAAGATGCTGAACCCAAAGATCAAAGTGATTGGTGTGGAGCCGAGAGAAGCAGCGAGCATGACTGCGGCGTTAAAGGCCGGAGAAGTGGTGGAACTTCCAAGTGCCAACACGATTGCGGACGGTACTGCGGTAAAAGCGGTTGGAAAACAGAATCTGCCATATGTGCAGAAATATGTAGATCAGATTCTTCTGGTGGATGATGATGAATTAGTCGGAGCATTTCTGGATATGGTGGAGAACCATAAGATGATCGTAGAAAATTCAGGACTCCTTTCTGTGGCAGCATTAAAACAGCTGGATTTGAAAGGCAAAAAAGCGGTTTGCGTGTTAAGCGGCGGAAATATGGATGTGATCACCATGTCTTCTATCGTACAGCATGGATTGATCCAGAGAGACCGTATTTTCTCGGTTGCAGTGCTTCTTCCGGACAAGCCGGGCGAACTGGTCAGAGTGGCATCGATCATTGCAAACGAAAAAGGAAATGTCATCAAACTGGAACATAATCAGTTTGTCAGCACCAATCGGAATGCGGCTGTGGAACTGCGTATCACGATGGAGGCATTCGGAACAGAGCATAAGCACAAGATTTTGAATGCGTTAAAAGAAGCAGGGTATGAGCCGAAGAAAGTCGGAGCGAAGCTGTACTAAACAATATAGAAGAAAAAATTAAAGTGTCCGAATGACCTGTGTGGGAGCGGACACTTTTTATATGAAAAGGATGGAAAATCAGAAGAGAGGCAGTGTAAATGTATTTAGTATCGATTTATTTTGATGAAAAAACGACCAGTCGAATTCAGGGATACATCACTCAGGTTGCAAAAAGAAGCGGAAATCCATTTATGATTGAGAAAAATGTACCTCCGCATTTGACGATTTCTGCATTTGAAACGCGAAGCGAAGATCAGGTAATCTCACTGTTTGAAGAAACGAGAGATATGTTTCAAAGCGGGGAGATAATCTGGTGTTCAGTGGGAGCGTTTTTCCCGAATGTGCTGTATCTTTCACCGGTTTTAAATACTTACCTGCAAGAACTGTCAGAGAAGGTTTATAAGGAGTTATTGAGAATAGCGGATGCCAGGGTACACAAATGTTATCGTCCGATGCAATGGGTTCCCCACGCAACGATCGGAAAGAAACTTTCTAAAGAAGAGATGCTTGCAGCGTTTCAGGTATTGCAGGAGCAGTTTGGAGTGTTCAGCAGCCGGGTCGTGCGGATCGGTTTTGCAAAAACAAATCCATATGAAGAGTTGTGGAATTTTGAATTATGAAAATAGCAAGAAACAATTTACCCGAATTGTACAGACTGAAGTATAGGATTTTCGGCAAACATTTGTTATAATATAGTTGTCAGGAGGTAGGAAGAGAATGTGCAGAGAGAAAAGAAAACTCCCGATAGGAATAGAAAATTTTGAACAGATCATCAAAGATGATTTTTATTATGTAGACAAGACAGGATTGATCTCTGGACTGCTCCGCAACTGGGGAATGGTAAATTTATTTACCAGACCAAGACGTTTTGGTAAATCTCTGAATATGAGTATGCTGGAACACTTTTTTTCTGTAGAGGGCGACTAGAGCATTTTTGATGGATTGAAGATTTCGAAAGATAAAAAGTTATGTGAAGAATATATAGGAAAGCATCCAGTTATTTCCATCTCACTAAAAGGCATCAATGCTGCTTCTTATGAGGCTGCATTTGAGTTAACTGTCAAGACCATAAAGGGAGCAGTGCAAAAGGCAGGATTCCTTAAAATGAGTGATAAACTGGACGAGGACGAGAAGAAAGAATATCGAGCGATTCTTGATGAAAATATGAGTGAGGCTACGCTTTTTTGGAGCTTAAAAAATTTGTCAGAACTTTTGGAGAAACACTATGAAACAAAAGTAATCCTTTTGATCGATGAATATGATGTTCCATTGGCGAAAGCGTTTGAAAACGGATATTATGACAAGATGGTTTTTCTTATCCGTAATTTACTGGAACAGACGTTGAAGACCAATAACAGCCTGAAATTTGCAGTAATGACCGGGTGTATGCGAATATCGAAGGAAAGTATCTTTACGGGACTGAACAACCTGAAAGTGTTGTCGATTACAGATGAGCGTTTTGATGAGTACTTTGGATTTACGGATGAGGATGTCAAAGAAATGCTGCGGTATTATGATCGGGAAGATCATTATGAAGAAATGAGAAACTGGTATGATGGATATCGGTTTGGTAGTACAGATGTCTATTGTCCATGGGATGTATTGAATCATTGTGATAAAATAAAAGAGAATGCTGCGGCTTTTCCTGAAAATTATTGGGTTCATACCAGTAGTAATGAGGCAGTCAAGAAAATCATTCAAATGTCAGGAAATATTACAACAAAGCGCGAGATTGAACGTTTGCTGGCGGGAGAAGAAATTGTCAAAGAGATTCGGCAGGAACTTACTTATCAGGAAATGTATCAGTCTGTGGAAAATATCTGGAGTCTTTTATTTATGACCGGATATCTAACACAAAGGCAGCGACTGGATGCCAGTCATTACAAACTTGCAATTCCGAATCTGGAAGTACGGGATATTTTTAAAACGCAGATCATGGAATATTTTAAGGAAGGTGTTGCAAAAGACGGAGATACGTTAAAACAGCTCTGTGATGCACTGAAAGGCGGAGATGCAGAAAAAGTAGAACGTCTTTTTGAAGGGTACTTGAAAAAGACAATCAGTATTCAAGATACATTTGTGAAGAAATCATTAAAAGAGAATTTCTACCATGGAATTTTGCTCGGCATTTTAGGTGTCAAAGAAGACTGGGGAGTATTCTCAAACAGGGAAACCGGAGTTTCCCATAGTTAAAGATACCACACCAAATATGATGAACCCACGCTTATACACTACCAGCTATAATAAACCGCAAGGACAGCAATTTGATGATACTGCTGTCCTTTCTTTTATAAAATTGCAGTACACATAAAAAAGCTGTAAAATGATAAATATATTTGTCCTTGTAACAATTCTCGGACATTTGCCTGTTATACTATCTGCAAAAAGCAAAGGAAGTGAGAATATGGAGCAGATTTTAATTGTCGAGGACGACAGTTTTTTGAATAAGATGTTAGACTATAACCTGACCGCAGACGGCTACGGCGTGACTTCTGCCCTAAATGCCAGAACCGCAGCCGAAGCCATCCGCCAGCGGGAATTTGATTTAGTGCTGCTGGACATCAACCTGCCGGACGGGAACGGTTTTGAACTGTGCAAGCTGATAAAGCCCCGGCACCCGGACACCATCCTAATTTTCCTGACCGCCAACGATCAGGAGAGCAACCAGATACGGGGCTATGAGGTGGGCGCGGTGGACTACATCACAAAGCCTTTTGTGATTGGGGCCTTGCAGGGGAAAATCAAAGCCATGTTCGCCATGCTGGAACACCATAAACCGGCCAAGGACATTTACGACGACGGGCGGCTGTTTCTGGACTTCTCGGAGCAGACCGCTTCCCTGAACGGAAAGCCACTGACCCTATCCCAGATGGAGTACAAAATGTTGAACCTGTTCCGCAAAAATCCCCGGCAAGTGCTGACCCGTGGGCAGCTTTTGGAAAAGCTGTGGGATATAGACGAGAGGTTTGTAGACGAACACACCCTGACAACCTCCATCAGCCGGATTCGCAGCAAGATTGAAGCCGACGGCGGCGCGCCCTACATCAAGACCGTTTACGGCATGGGCTATCAATGGACGGGAGGCGAGGCAAAATGAAGTTTCAAAACCTATCGGTAAAGCGGCTGTTTGGCCGGGTGGCAATAGGGCTTGTCCTCTCCATGTCCGGGATCACCATAGCCCTGGTTTTTTGTGACAAAACAGACGGCGGTGCTGCTGACGGGCGGGGCGCTGCTGCTGTGCGCCCTTGTGGGGATTTTTGTACTGACGCAGGCGTTTGGAAAGCGGCTGTCGCAGTTTACCGCTGACCTGTGCCAGACCTTAGACCACATGATCGCCGGAAATGAAGCACCCCAGCGGCCAGAGGACAGCGAAACCCAGCTTGCCAGAATCGGACACCGGCTGGCAAGGCTTTACCAGATCATGCAGGAGAACCGCCGCCGGGTGGACGAGGAACGGCAGGAGTTACAGACCCTTGTATCGGATATTTCCCATCAGGTGAAAACGCCGGTAAGCAATCTGAAAATGGCGACGGACACCCTGCTGGAAAAGCCCATGACCGAGGCGGAGCGCACCGACTTTATCCGGGGAATCCGCAGCCAGACGGATAAGCTGGACTTTCTCTTTCAGGCCCTTGTGAAAACCTCCCGTCTGGAAACAGGCGTGATCCAGTTGGACAAGAAACCGGGTCGCCTCTTTGATACCGTGGCGCAGGCCATGAGTGGGATCGTGTATGCAGCGGAGAAAAGGAAATCGCCGTGTCCGTGGACTGCCCGGAGGATTTGACCTTTTCCCATGACAGCAAGTGGACATCCGAAGCCCTCTTTAACCTGCTGGACAATGCGGTGAAGTACACCCCGGCAGGCGGGAAAATCGCTGTGTCGGTGGTGTTGTGGGAAATGTATGTGGAGATCAAAGTGACCGACACCGGCAAGGGCATTTCCGAAAGCAATCAGGCCGCCATCTTCCGGCGCTTCTATCGTGAGGAAGAAGTACACGAACAGCAGGGCGTGGGCATTGGCCTGTATCTGGCTCGCGAGATCGTAACGCGACAGGGCGGCTATATCAAAGTGGTTTCGGAGCCGGGCAAGGGTTCAGAATTTTCCATTATGCTGCCGACAAAATAGAACGCGGCGGACGGCCATTTCCGGCTGCCCGCCGTAAATTTTTTTGAAATGTCCGAGCGTTGTAACATTTCACCCCCGATTTTCAATGAAATTTTTTGGCCGCTGTAACATTTCGCGGACATTTGGGTTTTACAATAGCCTTATCAACAGGCAGAAAGCCTTGAAAGGAGTTTTGAGTATGAGCGTTTTACAGGCGATTGATCTGAAAAAGTATTACGGCACAGAGCCGAACATTACCCGCGCCCTTGACGGTGTGAACTTCTCCGTGGAGGACGGCGAGTTTGTGGCCGTTGTGGGAACATCCGGCAGCGGCAAGTCCACCCTGCTTCACATGATGGGCGGGCTGGACACTCCCACCAGCGGAACCGTGATCGTCCGGGGCGAAGAACTGGCAAAGAAGAACGATGAACAGCTTACCATCTTTCGCCGCCGCAACATCGGCTTTATCTTCCAGAACTATAACCTTGTTCCTATTCTGAATGTGTATGAGAACATCGTCCTGCCGGTGGAGCTGGACGGGGACACGGTGGATCAGAAGTTTTTGGACGAGATCGTTCACCTGCTGGGGCTGGAAGATAAACTGAAAAATATGCCGAATAATCTTTCTGGCGGACAGCAGCAGCGTGTGGCGATTGCCCGCGCTCTGATTACCAAACCGGCTATTGTGCTGGCCGATGAGCCAACCGGTAACCTTGACAGCAAGACCAGCGCCGAGGTGCTGGGACTTATCAAGCGCACCAGCGCGGAGTTCCGGCAAACCGTTGTAATGATTACCCACAATGACGACATAGCCCGCCTTGCAGATCGGATTGTCCGCATTGAGGATGGCAGGATTGTGGAATAAGGAGGTGGCAAGCTATGACATGGCCTTTTGAAAATGATACCAGTGACATTGAAAAGAAGCTGGCAAAGCGCAGTTTGCATCGTGAACGGCAGCGTAATTTATTTGCAATCATTGCTCTTGTGCTAACTGCATTTATGATAACTGCGACATTCAGTATTGGTTTTAGTTACTTTGAAACCTACCAAATGCAACAAATTCGGTTAATGGGAACTACCGCTGATGTCGGAATCACAAATGTAACAGAAAATCAGTTGGTTGAAATTTCAAAATCAAACCTTGTCCTTGACGTAGGTATACAGCAGCGTTTAGGTAGTGTTGATACAGAACAACTGAGAAACGCAAGATTAGGTGTAGTATGGATAAATGATACAGAGTGGGAACACCACCGTCTTCCTACTATATCAGGTGTTGTAGGAAATTACCCATCAAGTAAAAACGAAATTATGCTACCTACATGGGTGCTTGAACAGATGGGCATTTCTGATCCGCAAATAGGGATGGAGATTGTGTTGTCATACCAAATTGGCGATAGCTATGATTATGTCACGGACACCTTTTTGCTGTCGGGCTACTATACGGACTACATTCCAATGCGCACAAATAATCGTGGTTATGTTTATGTTTCATCCGCTTTTAAGGATAGCTTAAATGTATCACTGGATAATAGTGTTACGGCAATGATCCGTTTTCAAGGCAATGATAATGCTGACAAAAACTGTGAAAGATTGCGGCGTGAGATTGACTTTACAGAAGGGCAAACATTTGAAATTGTACCATTAGAACAGGCAAATGGTGGAACTATTATTTTAGCTGTAATAATTTTAGCAGTTTTTATATCCTTTAGCGGCTATCTGCTGATTTATAATATTCTTTATGTCTCTGTCATAAAAGATGTGCAATTCTATGGCCGTCTTAAAACGATTGGAACGACCCAAAGGCAGATAAAGAGAATTATCTATAAGCAGGCAATCAGAATCTCTTGTATTGGTATTCCGATTGGTCTGTTACTTGGTGCGGTTGTTTCCTTTGGCATTGTTCCTTACTTCCTGAATATGATGTATTCAACAAATTCTGATGTGGGAACAAAAGTATCTTTTTCGCCGTTTATTTTCATAGGAGCGGCCATATTTACGTTCATTACCGTTATGATTGCAAGCATGAAGCCCGCCAAAATTGCCGGAAGTGTTTCACCAATAGCAGCACTCCAATATACAGCAGCCAGCACAAAGAGTAGCGCCAGAAATTGTAGCAAAATGAAGTTGTCCAGAATGGCATGGAACAATGTCTTTCGTAATGCTAAGAGTACAACCCTTGTTTTTGCATCGCTTTTTTTCGGCCTTTCCTTGTTCCTTGTCGTCACAGGGCTATTACATGGTTTAAACCCGGAGAATTATGTGAGCCAATGGGGAGTAAGCGATTTTGCACTCACATATAGTATCCACGAAAGAGAAGATTTAATTTCCAGCGAAATGGTTTCAGAGATTGGTCAGCTTGACGGCATTGAGAATTTGAGGTTGACCTATGCACCTTATCCTCAAGTAGTAGCAGATGTTGTATATGACGATGCTGTATTTCACGAGTTTCTTGCGTCATTAGACGGAGTAAACGGCATTGATTTTTCTGATCCGGCAAAATTAGAAAATTATCAGCAAAACTTTTTTAGTGGGGTTTTTGGAATTGACAGTGCATATTTGGAAGAAATCAATAAAACCTTAAACTTGCCTATTGACACGTCTGCCTTTGAACAAGGAAAGGTTGTGCTGCTGTCCAAAACAGTAGAAGACCTTATTCAGCCGGGGCAGGAAATAACAATCCAGACGCAGAACGGACAGCATTCCTTTATTGTAGCGAACGGTTATTTGAATGAAGGGTTTCGAGCAGGAGGAGGCAATGAGAGAGGGACGGCTCCTGATTTGTATATTAGTCAAACAGCTTTGAAAGAACTCTTTCCGCAATATAGAGTGTTCCGCGTGGCCTTTGATACGGATGGTCAACATGACGAAAGTATACTGCAAGAATTAAAGCAAATCACCGCATCACAAGCTAACATTGATATTATATCCCGATATGAACGGCGAGAAGAAATGCAGGAATATCTCATTACAGCAAAGGTTTTAGGAACAGGGTTGTCCGTGATCCTGCTGCTTGTTGGTGTCATGAACTTTGTCAATACAATGGTTGTCAATGTAAATACTCGGCGCTATGAATTAGCTGTTCTTGAAAGCATTGGAATGACAAAGCGACAAATCAAACGAATGCTATTTATGGAAGGTTTCTATTATTGGGGCGTTTCCCTTTCCCTTGCAGTCACCATTGGAACAGCAATCTTCATCTTGCTATATATGATTTTTAGTAAAGTGGCCTATTATGCTGTTTTCTCCTATCCATTTATCCCACTGGTGCTGGTGTCTGGACTGGTGTTGCTAATCTGCCTTATTGTGCCTATATGGGTCTACAAAACTGACGTTAACCTTCCAGTTGTGGAGCGATTGCGGTTGACAGAGTGAGTTTAATCAAATAGCAAAACATCCTTAGATCAATCATATCGAAGCGGAGCAGATTTTAGCTGCTCCGCTTCTTTAGTGTTTTTCAAAAAATTCTTTTGAAATGTCCGAGCTTTGTAACAATTCAGCCTGTTTTTCTGTCGAAATCAAAGGCACCTCGGACATTTATAGTTCTTCCAAAAGTTTGATGATAATATTACCATTCATGGAAGAAGCAATCTGTTATTGCAATAATGCGAAATTGACGATAGAAAGTTTTTCATATCTCGGTCAGCTCAACAATTACATTACTCTGCTGATACAGCCAGTCCGTAAATTCTTTCGGGCTGGCCGTTCCTGTTTTTACAGCCTTTTTTCTCTGTAAGGCTTCTTTCTTAAAGTCGGAAAAGGAAGCCTGTATTTTTTCCAGACGGTCAGCCGGAAAGCCTGCGGTATTTTTTACCCGGTTTATTTTGTTGCGCCAGTTCTGGCATTCATTTTTATAAAGCAGGTCATAGTTATTTTCTCTTGACCTCTCGTCAAATTCCCGCTTGTTTTGAAGCGCCTGTGCTTTTCGGCACTTGTCGCTGCACAGCTCATACCGCTGGCTCTTTGCCAGAAAATATTTTCCACAGACCTTGCACCGCCGGAAGCAAAGCCCCCAGTCATTCAGCCTGTTCAGATAATAGGTAATCAACGGGTAGAGGGACGCATAGGCAGACACACATTCTTCTGTGCGCCGGTTGTCCGGGAACCAGAGGTCAAGCCGGGTATCTTCTGACGGTGCGCCTTTGAAATAAAGGCTGCCAGCTTGAAATTGTTTCGGTTTTCCTGTCTCCCTGTCAAAGCTCATGGTTTCGTTTTGGAATACCCCGGTCAGTCTGCTCATTTTATCCATGAAGCGGTCACAGGCAGCGTTACGGTCACGGGGTTCTCTGGCAAGCAGATAGCTGTTCCAGATACGGAACGCCACATACATTTTCAGAGGGTCGTTGCTAAGATATTTCTCCCAAAGAAATTCGCTTGCCGCCTGCTCTAGCTCCGGCTGTTTCCATCGGTTGGAGTGGAGAGCTTGCCGCAGCGGAGAAAGCCCGTATAAGTTCCAGTCTCTGTCCGTGTCACGCTCAAAGTTTATCAAAAAAGTTCCCAGTGGGCGTGTCATATCACAAAGCACCTCTGCGTTTTGGCTCCCGTTCAGACGGAAGCGGATCTGCTGTTCTTCCCCAATCAAAATCCGCTCTTTCATTTTCTTCCTGTCCAGCGTCAGGACAAACAAAATCCTCTCAAAACATGGCTCATGCCGTATAAACTGATTCTCCATCCCTATCCCCTGCCTTTGTTTATGGTAATTATATAATTCAGTTATATCCGTTACACTCATGGTATCGCAGAATCATTGTTTTGTCAAGGATAGTACGCTATGATGATTGCGGTTGGTAATTTCGTACCGCACAGTACCTTGACAAGTGAATGACCGTCCAAAAGGGATATGACCGGCAGGAGAAGTGACGCATTCGGCGCACCAATGCAGGGAAACACCGCAGGAATGGGGCAGGAAAATGGCTTTTGGGGAGAACGGCAACAGGAAGCATTTTAACCTATTTGATTTATGGGAGGAACAGAATGAACGATAAAAAGAGATTGAACAGCTACGAGGATTTACCGCTGGTTCTGGATGTGGCGGACATTCAGCGGATTATGGGAATTTCAAGAGCGAGCGCCTATGAGCTGGTACACACACCCGGCTTTCCAGCGTTCCGCAGGGGCAGACTTATCAAGGTCAGCAAAATTGCTTTCTTTGAATGGATGGCAAAAGGCTCCGAAACCGTACCGGGAAGCGACAAATAAGCGTGAGGTATCATTCCCTGACTTGCAATACTGCCGCACTTTCCAAAGGGGCATACAGAGGGAAAAAAACTTAAAAATGATACCGAGACGCTACATCAAAACAGCCTATCTGCGTACATCAGATAGAAACGGAGAAAGGAGCCGGTTATGGCAAGAATGAGTAACAAGCGGCGGTTGGAATGGTCTTTCTTCTTAAATGACCGCAGCCGTATCACTTACAACGAACTGTGCCGGAAATGCCAGCACGAATGTAAACAGAGCTTCCGGGCGGTTGTGGTTGACTGCCCGAAGTATCTTTCCAAGCGTTCCAAGAAAAAGGACAAGACTGCCGGAAACGGCAAAATCCCTTAGGAACTAAGGGCGCACTTCTATACATAGTCTAAAGACCATGTATCGTGCGTCCTGCGGAGCTTACCTCTGCCGCTGATAAAATCAGCAATCCGAGGTCTGCGTTCGCTTTGCTCCGACAAGGTGGCTACACCCCCTTGCGCCGCTAAAGCGGCTATCCCCTGTGTACCCGCCGCAAAGAGAAATCCGCTCTGCGTTTTTCCCTTTTCATCGGGTTTTATAGAAGCACTGACACACAGACTGTCTGCGGATGGTCTTTCTTTATCTTATAAGCAAAGGATGTGAGAACATGGAAAAATCTTTGGAACAGTTGAAGCAGGAATATGAAAAAACCACTGTCCTGCTGGAACAGGAAAAACGGAAAATGCAGCGTTTGAAAAACCGGCAGGCGTATCTGGAAAGCGGTTCCCGGAAACAGAGGACGCACCGGCTGATTACCCGTGGGGCAGCTATTGAGAGCATTGCACCACAGACAAAGGAGCTATCCGAAGCGGAATTTTATTCCCTCATGGAAAGCATTTTGAATCTGCCGCAGGCGGAGCATTTCATCCGGTCTGCCACAGAGAACCACGCCCGTATTTCCGGGCAGGAGAAAGGCGGTGACTAAGGATAGCACTTTATCATTTTTCAATCGCACAGATCAAGCGCAGCGCCGGTCAGAGCGCCATTGCCAGCGCAGCCTACCGAGCCGGGGAGCGTCTTTACAGCAGCTACTATGGAGAAGTCAGCGACTACACCAAAAAGGGCGGCGTGATCGCTTCGGAAATCATGCTGCCGCCCCATGCGCCGGAAATATATCTTGACCGGGCGACCCTCTGGAATGCTGTGGAGAACTGCGAGAAACATCCAAAAGCACAGCTTGCCTATTCCTTTGATATTGCCATGCAGAATGAATTGACGCTGGAAGAAAACATGGAGCTGGCGAGGAAGTTCGTGCAGGAGCAGTTTGTGGCAAAAGGCATGATTGCCGATCTTGCTTTTCACAGCCCGGAGAAAGAGGACGGCGGCATCCCTAACCCGCATTTTCATGTGATGACAACCATGCGCCCTTTGAACCCGGATGGCACATGGGGACAAAAACAGCGTCGGGAATATCTTCTTGATGAAGATGGAAACCGAATCCGGGATAAAAACGGCGATTATATGTTTAACGCTGTCCATACAACAGACTGGCATGAGCCGGAAACGCTGGAACACTGGCGGGAGCAGTGGGCGGCTGCCGTTAATACAAAATTTGAGGAAAAAGGGCTGGATGTGCGTATCGACCACCGTTCCTATGTGCGGCAGGGGCTTGACCTGATACCTACTGTCCACGAGGGAGCTAATGTCCGGCAGATGGAAGCAAAGGGCATCCGCACCGAGAAAGGGGAACTGAACCGCTGGATTAAAGCCACCAACCGGCTCATGCAGGATGTGAGGAAGAAGATCAAAGCTCTGTTTGTCTGGATGGCAGAGGTAAAAGAAGAACTTTCCAAACCCCAGACACCGAGCCTTGCCGACCTGCTGATCGCTTATTACAACCAGCGCAACGCAGGGGCATGGAGCAATAAAGCCAGAACCGGAAACTTAAAGCAGTTTGCCGAAGTCGTCAATTATCTGACGGAAAACAAGCTGCTCACATTAGAGGATTTGCAGGAGCGTCTTTCCTCTGTCAGTGAAGAATTTGAAGCATTAAGCGGCTCCATGAAAAAGAAATCTGCCCGGATAAAGGAATTGCAGGAATTGATACGGGAGGGCGAGAATTACCAGCGGCTAAAACCTGTTTATACGGAATTGAACAATATCAAGTTTAAGAAACAGAGGGAGAAATTTGAAACATCCCACGATGCGGAGTTACGGCTGTTTTATGCCGCCCGCCGTATTTTGAAAGAAAAACTGGACGGAAAACCCATTGCCTTGAAAGCATGGAAACAGGAATACGCACAGTTAAAAACAGAGTATGCCGAACTGTCTCCGCAGCACAAGCCGCTCCGAGAGGAAGTGATACGGCTGCGGCAGGTACAGAACGCCGTAGATACCGCACTGCGCCGGAGAGAGCAGCCACAGGAAGTACAGAGAAAGAAACACGAGATGGAGCTATGACATAACCGGCAGCTTTACCGCTACCGGCATTTTTATGGAGGGAGCATTTGAATGTATTTGAAGCGGTGAAACAGTCTGTTACCACCCGGCAGGCTGCTTCATTCTATGGAATCCGGGTGGGGAGAAACGGCATGGTCTGCTGTCCATTCCACAATGACCGCACGCCCAGCATGAAAGTGGACAGCCGCTTTTACTGCTTCGGCTGCGGGGCTTCCGGGGATGTGATCGACTTGGCCGCTTTGCTGCATGGATTGGGGAAACGGGAAGCTGCGGTCAGGCTTGCGGAGGACTTCGGCGTTTCCTATGAGAAATCCGGCAATGCGCCGCCAGATAGGAAGCGTCACAACAGGTCACAGCCCCGACAAAAATCAGCGGAGCAGAGATTTCAGGAAACGGAACGGTATTGTTTCCGGGTGCTATGCGATTATCTGCGCCTGCTGGAGCATTGGAAAACAGCACACGCCCCACAGCCGCAGGATGCCATCTGGCATCCTCTTTTTGTGGAAGCGTTGCAGAGGATAAGCTACACAGAATACCTTTTGGATATTTTGTTATACGGAGAAATAGAAGAAAAAGCGGCATTGATCGCCGCACAGGGAAAGGAGGTGTTGCGGCTTGAACAGCGAATTTCAGAGCTTGCCGCCGGAAACGCAGGAAGCGGTCAAAAGGACGATGGACACAATGGAACCGGCGCAGACACCGGAAGAAATCCGGGAGACGTTAGAGGGGACGCAGAAAGGCGGCGTGAAGAACAGCATCCGAAACTGCCTGACGGTGTTCCAGCGTGACCCGCTGTTTCGTGGGGCACTGCGTCTGAACCTTTTGACGGAGCAGATTGACATTGTGAAGCCGCTGGGCTGGGAGCGCACCAGTACCACGCTGACCGACATGGACATGAACTACCTGCTTTTGTATCTGGAAGAAAATTACGGGCTTACCAGCGAGAAAAAGGTGCAGAGCGCCATCAAGATTGTTGCCAATGAAAACCGCTACCATCCAGTCAGGGATTACCTGAACAGCCTGCAATGGGACGGCACAGAGCGCATCCGTTACGCCCTGCATCACTTTCTGGGAGCCGATACGGACGAATACACCTATGAAGCCTTGAAACTGTTCCTGATGGGAGCCATCCGGCGGGTATTCAGACCGGGGAGCAAGTTTGAGGTCATGCTCTGTCTGGTTGGTGGTCAGGGAGCCGGGAAATCTACCTTTTTCCGGCTGCTGGCAGGCAGGGACGAATGGTTTTCAGACGATTTGAAAAAGCTGGACGATGAAAATGTGTACCGCAAGCTGCAAGGGCATTGGATTATCGAGATGTCGGAGATGATTGCCACAGCCAACGCCAAGAGTATTGAGGAAATCAAGTCATTCTTAAGCCGCCAGAAAGAAACCTACAAAGTGCCGTATGAGACACATCCGGCAGACCGGCTGCGGCAATGTGTATTTGGAGGGACGACCAACCGGCAGGACTTTTTGCCCCGTGATCGCACCGGCAACCGGCGCTTTCTCCCCGTGACGGTGTACCCGGAACGGGCGGAGGTTCACATACTGGACGATGAAGCGGCGGCGAGGGCGTATATCGAACAGATGTGGGCGGAAGCCATGACGGTTTATCGCAGTGGGAAGTATAAGCTGTCATTCAGCATGGAAATGAACCGATACCTGAACGCCCACCAGCAGGACTTTATGCAGGAAGACACACAGGCCGGCATGATCTACGCCTATTTGGAGGACTACACCGGCGACAGGGTATGTTCCAAGCAGCTTTATGAGGAAGCGCTGGGGAACTTAAATTCCCCGGCAGACTGGGAGACACGGGCAATCTGCGAGATTATGAATACCGGCATTGCGGGCGGCATCATACAGGGCTGGGTAGCCTACAAAAGCCCGAAGCGGTATAAGAAATACGGTTCTCAAAAAGGCTGGGAGCGTGTCAACCAAGCTCCGCCGGAGGGGGACGGTTTTCAGGAAATCACGGAAGAAGAAGCCCGGCAAATGGAACTTCCATTCTGAAAAGCCACCGGTTGACAGTTTGGTTGACGCTTTGGTTGACAGCCGGTTGACGGGGAAAAGCCTGATATTTGGGGCATTTCTCTCCTTTGTCAACCATGTCAACCAAGAAATCAAAGAAAAAGTAAAAAGTAATAATAGAGCGCCTATGGATTGTTTTCAAAGTCTTTTCTGCCGGTTGACACGGTTTGGTTGACACGGAGACAGTCTGCGGCTGTACACCTGTCTGACATTCCCTTGTCGGGCATATTTCATTTATGGAGGTAACTGCCTATGGCAAAAAGCAAAAACGAGAGCAATAACAAAAACAGCGGCACCCTGCTTACCGAAAAAGACGGCACCCAGTATTTTGTCATGGGGAAAGTCCGTATCAAGGTATCGGAGCATTTCGCACAGGATGGGAAGCCGCTTGACAGCCTGCTGGAAGATGTGATCCAGCACGCTGCCGCCGCTTCCTGAAAAAATACGGAATAACGACTGTCAATCAGCCCACGCTTATGATATACTTGTACCAGCGAGTATTGTATAAGCGTGGGTTGTTTCTTTTAGAAGGAGGATTTTTAACCGTGAAACAACCATACAATACAACGATTTATAACACTGCACTATATTTGAGATTGAGCCGTGACGATGAATTACAGGGGGAAAGCGGCAGTATCCAGACCCAGCGCATGATGCTTAGACAGTATGCCGCAGAGCATGGGCTGACCGTTGTAGACGAGTACATTGACGACGGATGGAGTGGGACAAATTTCGAGCGTCCAAGTTTCCAAAGGATGATTGATGACATCGAAGACGGGAAAATCAACTGCGTTGTCACAAAGGACTTATCCCGTCTGGGAAGAAACTATATCCTGACCGGTCAGTACACGGAAATCTATTTCCCCAGCAAGGGAGTACGCTACATTGCCATCAATGACAATGTGGACACCATCAACGGAGAAAGCGAGCTTGCACCGTTCTTAAACATCCTGAATGAAATGCACGCCCGACAGACCAGCAAAAAGGTCAAGGCTGCCATGCACACAAGATTTGCCAATGGCGCACACTATGGAGCCTATGCACCGCTGGGCTATGTAAAAGACCCGGACAAAAAAGGTCATCTTCTGATCGACCCGGAAACACGCTGGATTGTAGAGAAGATTTTTGACCTTGCTGTACACGGGCGTGGAGCCGCCAGCATTACACGGATTCTGGTGGAGGAAAAAGTACCTACCCCCGGCTGGCTGAACTATGAAAGATACGGGACTTTCGCCAATATCTACGCCGGTGCGCCCGCAGAAAAAGCCTATGCGTGGACGATAGCACAGGTCAAGAGCATTTTGAAAGAGGAAACCTACATCGGTCACAGCATTCACAACAAGCAGAGCAACATTTCATTCAAGAACAAGAAAAAGGTGCGGAAGCCGCAGGAAGAATGGTATCGTGTGGAAAATACCCACGAAGCCATCATTTCCGAAGAAGTGTTCCAAAAAGTTCAGGAGCTGATTGCAAGCAGACGCAGGAAACGCAGAAACGGTACGACACAGATTTTCGCAGGATTGATAAAATGTGCAGACTGCGGATGGTCTTTAGCCTATGGGGAAAACAAGCAGAATAAGAACCCATACGGGTACTACCATTGCAGCAAGAACGGGCAGGGATTACGCCAGTGTTCCATGCACTATATCCGCTATGATGTACTGTATGCCTATGTGCTTGCAAGACTGCAATACTGGTCTATGCTGGCACAGAAAGACGAGGACAAGCTGCTGAAACGCCTGCTCAATGCCAGCGACAGGGAAAGAAACTCTGCGAAGAAAAAGCAGGCTGCGGAGCTGAAAAAG
>ENA-OQKD01000108-OQKD01000108.1-human-gut-metagenome-genome-assembly--contig:-NODE-108-length-22425-cov-3.092789_pt1 | contig 22425 bp, 21 predicted proteins | sample MGYA00242775_ERZ504792 | MGnify/ENA primary metagenome ERZ504792 (study PRJEB26092, sample SAMD00036401) | human gut metagenome | host: Homo sapiens | study: EMG produced TPA metagenomics assembly of...
AAGCTCAGCCTTTTCTCTGTCGCTGTCTTCCTGAGGAAAAAGCTGCACCTTTGCCGGAAGCGTCAGTCTTTTTTCTCCAATATCAATCCCCTGCTCCAGCTTTTGTCTGTCCTCTTCTGTTACCGTTCCCTCCACTCTTACGAAATACGTTTTTTCCACATGATGCGCCGGGGATAAAAGCTCATGAGCCAGTCCCCCGTCATCTGTGATAAGAAGAAGTCCTTCTGTATCCTTATCCAGGCGTCCTACGGGAAACATTCCCTTTCTTGCCTCCGGAATCAGTTCCATCACTGTTCTGTCATATCTGTCCTCCGTGGCGCTTACGTAACCGGCCGGCTTATGAAGAAGGTAGTACACAAACTCCGGAGCCATGGATACAGGATTTCCCAGAAGCTCCACCCGGTCCTCTTCTGTTATCTTTTGCTCCGGTTTTTTCACAGTCCTGCCGTTGACCTGCACCAGACCTTTTTGTATGAATTTTTTTACCTCGCTTCTGGTTCCCTTTCCGGCATCCGCCAAAAATTTATCCAGTCTCACTGCTTTACTCATCCGCTCCCTCTCTTTTTTCTTTCTCAACAGAAATCTCTGCGGGTCCGTCGACCCCTCCTGTAGCCTCTGTCCTCTCCGGGTTTCCCGTCTCCGTCAGTTCGCCTTCCCTGTTGTCCGTACTTCCGCTTTCCTGACGGATAAATTCCGGAATGTGGCCCTTCAGGAACTCTGCATAACATTCTTCCCCCTGTTCTGTCTGAAAGATTGCCGCTACATCCGGTTCATATTCTATCCAGGCAAAAGTGCCGAAAGATGGAGCCGCCGCCTGTACCAGAGCTTCAAGCTGTTCTTTTTCTGTATATTCTGCAGCTGTTTCTTCTTCTCCCGATTCATTATAATAGAGGATCTTTGCTTTTTTGATTTCCGTTTCTTCAAAGCTTAAAGGATATCCTGTCTCTTTAAGAACAGCAATCGTATTTTTATAAGAGGGAAAAAGATTTATTTCTCCATATGCATGTCTTTCCGGTTTCTCCTCTCCGGGAACCAGACTGTGTATATCCTCAGCTACCGGAAGTATATAGCTTAGATGAAGCTCCGCAAAAGGAAGAGCAAGCAAATCTTCCGGAGCAGCTTCCTGAATATCTGTTTTTACCGCCTCAATCAGTTTTTTCTGTTTTTCCGGCTGATCCTGAAAAATATCATATCCTCTTCCGTTTCCTGAAATAAAAGAAATATTATCCAGATATGCGGTATCTGAAGCCAGAAATTGTTCTGTTTTATTTTTCAGATTTTCTTCTTTATAAAGATTATACAAAAGCTCACCGCATTCTTCTGTATTTATCACATAACTGCGCTTCACTTCTCTGCCTGACCGAAGCTGATACCCCAGCTGCAAACGGCGAAAAGTTCCTTCTTCTGTCTGTTCTCCTCCATATCTGAACTTTCTGTTTTCCTGATTTTCAACAATTTTCTGCAGAATCTCATAGGTTTCCTCTCCGATTCCGTCTTTTCCGGAAAAAGCATTCTCTCTTTTCTCCCAGGATGTAGAGTCTTCTATAGAGAATGTACCGTCTTCCTGTTCTTTTACATAGTCTGTCATATCGCCGGACAGTGTCATCATATCCAGGTTGAGCGCTTTGATGTCTTCCTGACGGGGAATATAGGCATCAAAATTCAGAAGATCCTTCTGGTAAGTCAGTGCGCATACTGTAACAAGGACCGCCGCCGCAAGCAGCTGTACCTTTTTGGAAAAAAATGCGTGAAAATCCATTTGGTACAATGCTTCTATCATTCCATGAGCAAGTACCGTTCCAAGTATCATTCCAAATACACACCAGATATTCCGAGCGTGACTTGTGGGAATCAGATAAAAAACAAAGCCTGTTCCCATGCCGCACGGCACAACAACCATAAATTTTATTACTGCTGCCAGTTTCCCATACACCATTGGTTTCCCTGCTGCCTCAGACGGCCTGTGTATGTAGGCAAAATAAGAGACCGCTGTAAATATCAATGTCAGAACAAACAGAACAGCCGCCAGTGCTGCGCCCTGTCCAGCCTCATATTTTTGCCAGAACGCAGCCGTCAGAGTAATCGGCGAGGCATAGTCCTCCAATGCTTTAAAAATCCCATATGGATAGTTTGAAGAAAAGGTGTCGAAAAAGCCGTATGCGCAAAATGACATCAAGATTCCCAATGCCGGTCCATATAACTGCATACCTGCCAGGCATAAAACTCCCATGAGAAAATTCCCCGTCACACAAAAAACAAGGACTATACTGAAATAAAACAGAAAGTATAAAAGCAAATGAACAAGCAAAAGTCTGGCAGCCAGCTCCATAAGCTTCAGACTGAAAAATCCTTTTGCCGCTCCTATACAAACCGCAAAAAACTCCATGATCATATAAGGAACAAGATAGTATAAAAGTCCCGTGTATACACGATTCCAGAACATCCGGGAACGCTTTACCGGAAGGCTGTGATAAAAGTCCACCTTTTTGCAGGAATAAACATAGCTGAATCCATTTATGCTGTTCATGATCGCAGCAGCTGCCGCTACCGCTCCTCCTGTAATTACAAGCTTTCCTTTCCAAAGGCCTTCATAAAGAAGCTGAAGCTGTTCCTGTGTATAGCCGGCTGCGCTCCAGTTTCCCACCAAAAGAAGCAGCGCAACCGGAAATGCCAAGAAAAAGCCAAGACTCAAAAACGCAGGAATCCAGCTTTTCCCTCTGGAAACCGTTCTTACATATTCAGAAGAACAGATTTTTAACTTCATAGCCTGCCACCTCCGTTTCACTGATAAAAATTTCCTCCAGAGTCAGTGGGAGAATTTCACAGAACAGAGGATTTTTCCCCTGTATCTTCTCCATGATCTGCTCCCGTGTTCCCCGTACAGTCAGAAGCAGCAGAGAACCCTGATGCTCTGTCTTTAATACATCCATTTCTTTCTGAAGCTGACGTTCCTGGTCTTTGTCTTTCAGGACACACTGGATTTTATGGATATGAAATTTCATGTCCTCCAGATCTCTGGAAAGCAGAATCCCCCCTTTGTACAGAAGTCCCACATGATCGCAGATATCCTCCAGTTCTCTGAGGTTATGAGACGCGATCACCGGTGTGAATTCTCTTCCCATGATCTCTGATGCAAAAAGACTTTTTACTCCCTGGCGCATAACAGGATCAAGCCCGTCAAAAGTCTCATCGCAAAGCAGATATTTTGTACCGGCACTGACTCCCAAAAGCACAAGAAGCTGTTTTCTCATTCCCTTTGAAAAAGTACTGATTCTTTTTTTATCATCCATATGAAACTGCCGCAGGAATTTCGAAAATCTCTGTACGTCAAATTTCGGATAATAATATCTGTAAAAATCCGCTATATCCCGGGGTGTGTAATCAGCCGGAAAATAGCTGTCGTCAGGTATATAAAAAATGCAGGCCTTTGCTTTTTCATTATCGTATATATTTTCGCCGTCAATCTGTATCTCTCCCTCATCCGGCTTTAAAATCCCTGCCGCCATACGAAGAAGAGTGCTTTTTCCTGCACCGTTGCTTCCCACCAGACCAAACACTTCTCTTTCTCCTATTTCAAGAGAAACTTTATCCGCTGCCTTTACAGAGCCAAAAGACTTACTGCAGTTTTTTATCTCTATCATTGGCCATCCTCCTCATAACAGGAGCTTACCACCTGTATCACCTCATCTCTCTGTATTCCCAGGCTCTGCCCTTTTTGTACAGTTTTTCGAAGCTCTCTGCGGTAATCCTCCCTTTTTATTTTTAATATCTGATTGGCATCTGCCACAAAATTCCCCTTGCCCTTGACCGGATAGATCAGCCCCTCTTGTTCCAGCTCCGCATACGCCCTCTGTATGGTATTGGGATTAATAGAAAGCTCCATGGCAAGCTGACGGACAGAGGGAAGACGACTGCCTGCCGGAAGGGCTTCCTGATAGATCAGCATACGGAATTTTTCTGTCACCTGCTCATAGATCGGCCTGCGATCCTGATAATCTATAATAATGATAAGACTTTCCTCCCTTCTGGCTTATAGTGTATTAACTGTATTGATACACTTATTGTACCATGTATTTAAAATCTATTCAAGATTTTTATACAAGAAAAAACCGCCAGAAGGCTGGGCATAAGCCGCAGCACCCTCTGGCGGATATTAAAAAATAAATCTTTGTAATGTTTTACATACGATCCGGTGCGGAAAATCCCAGAAGATCGATACTGGTCTCCAGAATGCCTTTTGTCACATCAAGGAGCTTCAGGAAGGATTCCTTCTGCGCCTGATCTTCCTCACTTAAAATCTTTGTCCCATGATAAAAGCTGTTAAATGCATTGGAAACCTCGTAGATATATGCACAGATCTTGTGCGGCGCTTTTTCCTCAAAAGCATTCTCCACGGTTGCACCGAATTTTGTCAGCTCCAGCATCAGGTTTTTCTGGCTGTTATTTACTGCAGGAAGCATCTGGATTCCCTCAAGGCTTCCTCCCTCTTCCACATAACGGTTCAGAATAGATTTGATACGCACAATCGTGTAGAGGATGTACGGACCTGTATTTCCCTCAAAAGAGGTAAAGCGGTCAATATCAAAAACGTAATCCTTGGTAGCCTGATTGGAAAGATCGCCGTACTTGATTGCAGACAGACCTACGATCTGAGCTGTCTCTGTGGCATCCTTATCTCTTACGCTTCTGTTTTCTACGATCTTGGTATACATTTCCTGGTCAATAATCCGCGATCAGACGTTCCAGACGCATAACGCCTCCTTCTCTTGTCTTAAAAGGCTTGCCGTCTTTTCCGTTCATGGTACCGAAGCCAAGGTAAAGAAAGCCTGGTGTCCTCTTTTACAAGGCCTGTCTTTCTCGCGCAGCGGAATACCTGGATAAAATGAAGTTCCTGGCGTTTTGTCCACCGACATAAAGGATCTCGTCCGGATCATAAAGCTTCATACGCTCTACGATGGTTGCAAGGTCTGTTGTTGTATAAAGAGAAGCTCCGTCTGATTTCAAGAGCATACAGGGCGGGATTTCCTTGGTGTCTGTCTCTTCCTTTACATCTACAACAAGAGCGCCCTGATCCTCATAAGCAAATCCCTGATCCTTCATGGCCTGGACCATATCCGGAATATAAGGCTGCGCGTCAGATTCCTTTTTCCACAGATCAAAGGAAACATTCAGATTATCGTAATTTCTTTTAAGGTCTGTTACAGAAACCTGCATGATATGATTCCAGAGAGCCATATAGCCGGGCTTTCCCTGCTGCAGAAGGTGCGTTGCCTCCAGAGCCTCGTTGCGGTAATCCTCATCCTCTTTGGATTTTCCGCTGGCGCAGGGATAAATCTCTTCCAGTTCTCCAATGGTAAACGGCGCTTCTGCAGGATATTCCCCCTGATAGCTGTCGTCAAAATATACCAGCTCCGGTTTGCGGTGTTTCAGTTCTGTGATGATCAGGCCCATCTGAAGTCCCCAGTCTCCCAGATGTACATCGCCGATCACTTTATGGCCTACAAAACGTCCGATTCTTTTAATGCTCTCTCCGATGATTGCTGAACGAAGATGACCTACATGAAGTGGTTTTGCCACATTTGGTCCGCCATAATCAATAATGATCGTTTTGGGATTTTCTGCCTGGGCAACAGAAAATTTCGGATCCTCTGCCATCTCCTTCAGATAGTCTGCAAGGAACTCTTCTTTTACTTTCAGGTTGATAAATCCGGGTTTTACTACCTCTGCCGCAGAAAATACCCGGCTGTCCTTTAAATATTCCACCACATCATCTGCGATCATAAACGGAGCTTTTTTGTATGCCTTGGCTCCTGCCATTGCCCCATTGCACTGGAACTCACAGAGATCCGGCCGGTTAGATACTGTTACCTTTCCGTACTCCGGATTATATCCGGCTTTTTCAAAGGCTGAGGAAAGTTCCTCTGCCATAATTTCCATCAGTTTCTTCATGTCTTATGACTCCTCGTATTTATTCTTTTCTTTTTTCAGACAGTAACCTTTTTTGAGCAGGCAACTGCAAGAGCTCCATATCCGATATGACAGGCAACGCTTAAAGACAGGGGATCCATCTGGATCTCATAATCAGGAAACATTTCCTGAACCTCTTTTTTGAATTCCTCTGCTTCTTCCTGATTTCCCGTATATGCCATCTCCAGACACATTTCGCCGCGCTTTGCATATTCTGCAAAACGACTGTCGAAATCCTCTTTCATGGCCTTCAGCATCACTCTTTTGGCCTGCTTCTTTCCTCTGACCTTTGAATAGGCGTCCAACTTGTCTCCCTGGATCTGCAGTACCGGTTTCAGATTCAGAACTGTACCGATCGCTGCGGCTGCCGGTGTGATACGTCCGCCTTTTTTGAGATATTTCAAAGTTTCCAATGTAATATAAATGCTGGATTCCCGGCTTTCTGCCTCAAGGATCTCACGGATCTCCGCAGCGCTTTTACCAGCCTGTACAAGCGTCAGCGCATCCATCACAGACTGCTTCTGAGTTACAGAAATCCTCTGGTTATCCACAACCTGAACCTTACCGTCATAATCACGGGCAAGTCCCATGGCCGTTTCACAGGAAGCGCTCAGCCCGCTTGACATGGGAATATGCACGATCTCATCGTATTCTTTTAAAAGTGTATCCCACAGTCCGCAGATTTCACCCGGATTTGGCTGAGAGGTGGAAATAGGTTCATCCTTTTTCAGGCGCTCATAAAACTCCTCCTGAGAAAGCGTAACCCCTTCCAGATACATAACCTCATTAATATAAAAGGGCATCGGCAGGACAGAGATTCCAAGCTTTCTTCCCTCATCCTGCGTAATGCCGCTGTTGCTGTCAGTTACAATGGCAATTTTTCTCATACTGCATTCTCCTTATTTCCTTTATCCTGAAAAATACATGCTGTATACAGTTTAACATACTTTTGGGGGTATCTCAATTAAAAATTTGCCACGATAGTCTCACCTGAATATAACCCCTGCTTCACAAGCTTCTGAAAGCATATTTTCCACTCATATTTTAACACATTTTTCTGAAACGGCAAATCCCGGATACCGAAAGATACCCGGGAGCCTAAAATGTATTTTCTCATGCAGATGTTCTTTCGCTTCTTTCCCTTTTCCATAACAGTGCCAGAAGACCAATAAGCGCAGAGCACATTGAACAGCCTGCGCACTTTACAAACTCCAGAATAGTCTCCGCCTGCCCCACAGTCTTTGGAAGCATGAGAAAAAGTCTCACTTTTTCTTCCAGCTGCCTGAATTTATCGGACCAGAACTGAAAATCCGACCATCTGGACGGGATCCACTCCTGAGGGATCTCAAGTTTTTTCCAGAGCAGCACTGCGGCTGCTGCCACAATCAGGACGCTGGCTCCTGTCCACATCCACAGGGCGCCCTTCTCCCCCCTGCAAAGCCTTCTCTCCTGGTTTGCTTTCAGAAAGAGAGCCCCAAGCACAATCCCTGGAAATATCAGCAGAAGCATTCTGGCCGTACTCATAAGAAATCCGGAGTCCACCACCATGCCGTTCAGTCCATAAGCCATCAGAAACTGCTCTGCTGTTTTTTGAATCCTGCAGTCTCTCATTTTTCAGAAATACTCTGGTATACACGGTTTCTTCTTTCTCCGGACGGATCAGGATCATCCTCTGCTTCCAGGGAAGCACCTGACGGACCTGATAAGTTTTTTCCCCGTATACAAGCTGGCGTCCCTCTGCCTCTCTGGTGCCAAAAAGCTTCCAGGCTGTATCTCCGTCAATTATGCAGCCCTCTTTATCCTTTTCCCAGAATCCACGGATTCTTTTATCATAAAGACTTCCGTCTCCAAGAATTCCTGCAGCCATTACCTGGGCACTCCGTCCATAGTCCGGCTCTGTAAGTGTGGTCATGCCGCCGTCCCAGTAAAAGCAGGCAGAGGTTTCTGCTTCTGTCTGTTCCAGTGTTTTCACAATCTCCTCTGCCTGTTCTTTTTCCGGATATGTTCCTGACAGAAACACCGAAACAGAAGGTTCTTCCATCATACTACCAAATGCCAGCACTGCCCCTCCGTAAAAAAGCAGCGCCAGAACTCCCAGAAGCAGACGTTTCCGGGAAATTCCATAAAACGTCCGCTTACCAGGAATCATGATTCCTGCAGCCTTACCCGGCTGCCGTCTGCAATCTCTCTGTCTGTTTCTGTAATGATTTTCTGAGAGCCGGAAAGTGTCCCTTCCTGAAGAGCTGCAGTTGTCTCAGTTTTTTTCGATTACTGTAACCGGAACCTTTCTGGCAACCTGTATTTCTCCCAGAACCGAGTCTCTGGTGTCAAGCACAAGCACATATTCCTGGCCTTTCTGCCCGTAAAGTGCAGAAAGCGGCACACAGCAGGCATAAGGTCCTTCCTCCTTCTGCACAGTAAAATCCACGCTTTCCCCTACGCTCAGCCCACTTTGGGGAACGTCCACAGTAAGGATATAGGTTCCCGGATTTGCAGAATCTTCCTGAACCGACTGAACCACCGCATTCTCCACAACCGTTTTGCTGTTGCCCTCCAGATGCACAGACGATCCTGCGGAAACGTATTCCAGATCGTCCTTTGTGATCACTCCTGTCATACTTAATCCCCCTGTCAGTTCATAGAGAACTGCTGTCGCATCCTGAGCTGTCTGCCCGCCGGTCTGAACAGAAACTGTTTTTACCACGCCGTCTGCCGGAGCTGTGATCTCCCCCTTACTCTGCATCAGAACCTTCAGCTTTTCCAGCTCTTCATTCAGATTGTCAAGCTGTGTCTGAAGTGTTTCCTCTGTGCTGTCCTGAGGCGCCGGAAGCGCTGCCTCCTGTTTTGCCCTGTCTGCAGTGGTCACTTCCTGATTCCGGCTCATGATCACCTGATTCAGCGCCTCTGTTTTTGCCCGGACATCATCTGCAAGAGCCTGCTCCTGTGTATCCTCTTCGGAAATAATGGGCTCCTGAGGAAGATTGCTTCCGTCTGAAAAAATCAGTCTGTCCCTCTCCCCCGTCTCCAAAATCCGATCCCTGGGACTGCTGATCCAGTTCCTGCTGCTTCTGAGCCTCTGCTTTTTTCTGTCTGTACTCTGCAAGCCTCTGCTGGGCAATATTCAGCTCATTCTGGGCATTGGAAATGTTAATATCCCCGTTTCCCAGAGCTGTATCAAGATCCTGCTGTGCCCAGCGGGAGGAATTTTCCCGTTTCTGGGCATCAATGTTTTTCTGGCTCTGGATATCGCTGATCTTCAGAGAAGCCTCCTGAATCTCGTCCTTTTTTTTGTCAATGCTTTCCTGGATACTGCTTTCCAGTAAAGTCATCAGCGGCTGTCCTTTTTTTACCGCTTCTCCTGCCTTTACATGGACCTGAGCGATCTTAATTCCTTCCTGGACAAAAACAGCCGTCTCCTTTGTACTTTCTATTTTTCCTGTTCCCGATACTGTATGGCTGATCAGCTGATTCTGAGGCGCTGACGCCAGTACCTTTGCAACACTGACGGAATCTGCCGCCTTTGACAAAAATGTAAATACAAGCATTGCCGCAAAAAACGCTGCAAACCATTTTAATAATTTTTCCCGCTTCATTTCTTTTTACTCCTTAACTGCCGTAGAAACAATTCCATGTTCCAGATAATCCTGACCTGCCAGAAATACCAGCACTGCCGGAAGCAGAACAAGAACAGATGCCGCAAAGGCGGTTCCCGCCTGTTCTGTACTGATATTCGGAAGATACAAAGACAACGGCCATTTTTCCTTTGTTTTTAAAAAAGCCATAGGCTGTTCAATAAGATTCCAGTATTCCAGAAACCCCAGAACCAGAGCCGAGATCATTCCAGGAGATCCCAGCGGTATTCCGATTCTGAAAAAGATCCTCAGCTCTCCTGCGCCATCAATTCTGGCAGAATCCATAATTGCTTCCGGAAGCCCCTGAAAAAAACGGTACATCAGAAACACCGGAAAGGTGGAAAACACTGCCGGCAAAATAATCCCTGCCATAGTGTCCAGAAGCCTCATCTGATCCAGAACAAGATAGTTGCTGAGCATCATCACCTGAAAAGGCATCATCATAAGCGCAATATAAATAGTAAATAAAATTTTTTTACCCGGAAACTGGTATCTTGCAAATCCCCATGCCGCCGGAGTTCCCACCAGAAGCTGACCTGCCAGAATCGCTGCTGTAAGCTTTACGGAATTCCAGAACATTACAAAAAATTCCGGGGAGTCAAGAAGAAGCTCCACATAATGCATCATAGTAGGATACTGGGGCATCAGTTTCCAGGAAGCAAAGCCCTCCATATTTCCAAGAACCGGCATAAGAAGCTCTCTGATTTCCATATTGCCCATAAAAGAACCGCAGATAAGAAACAATATGGGAAACACTGCAGTCAATGCCATACAGAAAACCAGACCTGTCAGAAGTTTTTTTGTCATAATGTATCCTCCCTCGCCCAGGCTTTCTGAAGAAACAGAATCAGGATGAGAATCGCCGCTCCTGTTACCACTGCCGCAGCCGCCATTTTATCCAGGGAAAGATCCCGATACCAGTTGTTAAAAAGGTGCTGCAAAAGATACATACTGTCCTGAGGATAGTCTCCTGCCACCAGATACGCCTCCCGGAACACTTTAAAACCGTTTAACAGAGACAGTACCACAATGGTAAAAAGAGAAGGCAGGAGATTGGGAAGAGTGATTTTTATAAAGCATTTCCACTCTCCTGCTCCGTCCACCCTTGCAGCCTCATAAAGAGCAGTTGGAATGGCTCCAAGCCCTGCCACCCACAGAACAATATCGTATCCCAGATTTCTCCACAGATAGCTTACTACCAGCACCCAGAAGGAAGCGTCCGTATTCATCCAGTCCACGCCCTGAAGGGAAAGAGTTTCCAGAAAATGGTTCAGAAGACCCTGATCGTGAAACAGCACTTTCCACAAAAGAACTACAGAAGCCACAGGAATTGCCATTGGCAGAAGGAACATACTTTTCAGCGCCTGCATACTTTTTTTTCTTCTGGTAAGAAGAACAGCGATCATAAGAGACAGCACTACCAGAAGAGGAATACACACAAGAAAAAAACGAAGCGTATTCCCTGCCGCCAGACGAAAGGCCTGGTTCTCAAAAATTGTGCTGTAATTTTTCAGGCCTGTAAATTCTCCGCTGACTGCGCTGAAAAAAGAGCGCCTGATCACGTCCAGATACGGAATCACCCAGAACAGACACACACCGGCAAAGCTTGGAAGCAGAAATAAGAATCCCTTATATTCTCGTTTTTTTTAGTTTTTTTTGATCCAGTCACGTTTTTTGTTCTCCCCAATGATGATAAAATGTTACTGTTCTCGGAATATACTGGACAGACTTCCATCACCGAAAGTAATTTGAATCCATTTTGTCCGGCCGCTGTGAACACCATAAACAGTAACGATAAAACAAGTGTAACAGGACATTCTTTAAAAAAACTCTAAGGGGGGTTTTTATTTTTAAAGGAAGTTTACAGAATACTTTGTTAGAATAACAGGATAGCATCAGACTGTAAGCATTTCTCTGCAGGCTGATGCAAATTTCCGAAACAACGAGAGGTAAACATATGAATATTTTAATGATCGAAGATGACCGGGAGCTGTGCTCTGCTGTTTCCTTCCGTCTGGAGCAGGAAGGCTTCTCTGTCACTCTCTGCCATGACGGGGAAGAAGGCCTTTATTATATGCAGGAAACACCCTATGACCTTGTGATCCTGGACCGGATGCTTCCTCATATGAACGGAATTGAAATTCTGAAGGAAGCCCGCTCCCGCCAGATCAAAACCCCGTTTATCATCCTTACGGCCCTTGGGGAGCTGAACGACCGCCTTACCGGACTGAACTGCGGAGCTGACGACTATATGGTAAAGCCCTTTGCCTTTGAAGAGCTTCTTGCCAGGATCCGCTGTCTTCTGCGCCGTCCTGCCGCCTACAATCCTGCTGCTGACGCAGTTTCTCTCGGAGACGTTACTTTTATACCGGAAACCCGCCGCCTTTCCAGCGGCAAAAAGGACTGTACCCTTTCCAGCCGGGAGGGAGACCTTATGGAAGTATTTCTCCGCAATCCCGGACAGACACTTCCCCGCCAGCTTCTTCTTACAAGAGTCTGGGGACTTGACGCAGATGTGGAGGAAGGAAACCTTGACAATTATATTCATTTTCTGCGCCGGAGGCTGAAAACCGTAGAAAGCTCCCTGCAGATAAAAACTGTCCGGGGTGTGGGATACCAGCTGGAAGTTTTTCAGTAGCATATCCCCAGCCCTACTGATTTTATCCTGTCATCTGTCCGGTTTTCTCTCATATCCATTCATTTATCCATTCAATCCAATGCACATCAGAAACGGCAGTTATCTCTTTCCGGATTCCTCTTCCTGGATTCCGGCTGTAAGATAACCGCCGCTTTTTTATCTTTGTCCCCTCATCAGTAAAGCTGTCTGAATATCATTTATCCAGGTCATGCAGCCGTCTGCCGTTTATTCAGACAGATACAGATTTACCTGCTGGATCGCCCCTTTTGCCGCCTCTTCAAGGCTGATCTCGCCTTCCAGATATCTGCTGCCGTTTGAGGCAACTGCCTCCAGTATGATTTCATTCTGTTCTGACGGCTGAGTCAGAGTTTTTCCAAGCTCCTGAACGCGCTTTGTGGTTTTTTCATCTGCTCTTACAATATCAAACTCTATATATTCGCCTGTATCTACGTTTCCGGATCCAAGAGTTCCCAGATTTCCGTTTTCATCTCCCACTGCCCAGTACTCCTCACAGTCATAAACCGCTTCATTTACCGGGAAGCCTTCACTTGCGCCTGTTTCCTGACCTTCTTTACTGAACAGAAACTCTACCAGCTTTTCCGCAGCCTCAGGTTCTGCTGCTTTAGCGCTGATTCCCACTGTCTGTTCCGGGATAAAGCAGTTCTGCGCCTGCCCGTTCCAGAGACTGTGTGTCAGATTCGGTTCTTCCTGTTCTGCACTGTACAGAAAGGCAAGTCCGTCCGGAGACAGCAGCCTTCCGGCTGAAAGCTTATAATACCCTCCCAGTACGCTGATTGCAGAGGCTGATATATCAGACATCATATTTCTTTCTCCAATAGAATATACGGCAAAGCCCTGAGCCTTCAGCGCGTCAATTCCGGTCTTTCCGGTCTGATAGATACGATTTGCCTGCTCCAGATATTCTGTCACAGCAGCTTCATCCAGGGTTCCGTCCTCCTTCAGCCATGCAGGAGCATTCACATCTGCAAACTGTCTGATAAACGTATCTGCCCCTCCCACAAGAAGAGACATCGGCATATGCATTTCAGAATATTCACTCTGATAGTTTTTCCAGAGTATCTGCCATGGATGCAAGGTCTGTAACAGCAGTTACATCCTCTCCCTGTCCCTGAAGCATGGGAATTCCAAATCTCACCGGCATAACATACTGGCTTCCGTCCTCCTGCACATAGCTCTCACGGATGTTGTCAAGAATACCGTCCTCTTCCTCAATTTTATCAAGAATACCGCTGATGTCCTTCAGCATGCCTTTTTCCACATAGGTATCTGAAGGAATGCCATCCATCACAAGAACATCCGGACCATTTCCTGCCATGATCTCTGTATTCAGATTTTTCAGGGCGTCTGTACTGGTCACGGCTTCTTCATCCGTAATGCCGATCTCCAGATTCAGATAAATATCCGGATACTTTTTCTGGAACAGGGCTGCTACCTGTCGGATATAAGTGTTATCTGTAAGAGAATAGACCGTCAGCTCTGTATCCGGTGTTGCAGGGGTATCCGGTGAATATGCATATTTCAGAAGCTTTCCTGACCTTCCCATATCTGCAGAGCTGTCCTGAACCGCCAGATAAAAGTTCCCGTCTTTATCCCTTACCATGGAGACCAGAGAAATGTCCGGTGAGGATATCCGGTTGAGATTTCCGTCAATCACCTGTTCTACCACACTGCCGCCAAAGGAATACCGGTACATGCCTTTATCATCCGTATAAAAAATACTGTCCTCCTCGTCCCCTTCTGTAAACACCATAGGAAAAGAGCTTGTACTTGTCAGCTGAAGGTTTGTCTCATCAGAAGTGATCTGTTCTGTAAGAGCCGCCTCATCCTCAAGAGGTTCCCCTGTTTCCAGATTATAATAGTGAAGAGTGGTATCTGTTACGGCAATCAGATGCTTTCCAAGTACTGCAAAGCAGCTGACCGTTCCTCCTTCCTCATATTTACGGACAATGCTTCCGTCATCCAGACTGATTTCCACAAGTGCTGTGCCAAAATCATTAATAATGACCGTATTATTATGTGTGAATCTTGCATCTGTAACATATCCGCTGGAAAGCTCTTTGCCGATATCCATTTTCTGATTGGTTCCGTCAGGAGAAATGTAGTAATAAGACATTTCTTCCACGTTTTCGGAAAAAGGATAAATGGTAAGAAAAATGCCTCCGTTTGCACCCAGCTTCGGATAGGAAACCGTATATTTTTCCGGATCGATTCCCAGAAGCTCTGCAAGGTTCTTTGCCTCCCCCCAGGTTTTTCCTCCATCGGAAGAATCTGTATAAAAGGCTCCTTCCCCACTTCTGATATAGCAGACCCGAAGGCTTCCGTCCTCAAGCATTGTCATATCCGCAATATCTCCGCATCCCTCCGGAAGAGTCACATCCTCTTCCAGATATCTGCCCATTGCCACCTCCTTTTTTTCTTTATCCTGTTCACCGGACTTTCCGGAATCCGCGGCTTTTTCCTTTTGTTCTGAGCCGCAGCCTGCAAGTGCCGGCACAACCGCCAGAGCAAAAGCCGCTGTCAGCGCTGTTCCCTTTTTCCATATCTGATGTCGCATTTTATGTCCTCCTGTTTATTATTTGTGACTGTTCACTACGTTTCCGGTAATCTGTGAACAGTTATTTTTGTTTTGCCGCGGCCACAAAACTCAATATCCGCAGTACCCTGCTTTATTAAGCGACCCGGCATATCCTTTCACGAAATTCATCTCAGACTTTCATCCTTATGACTCATTCCGTTCTCTTATGATTTCACATCATATCAGCCTTATCTTAAAACAACCTCTAAGGATTTATTCTGCCAGGTAAAGCTTTACCTGAGACACGGCCTGCTCTACCGCTTTATCCAGATCTGTTCCCCCGTACAGATAACGTTTTCCGGCTTCCAGAACAGAATCCTGGATGATCCGGCTTCCTCCTGAGGGCATCGTAAGGATCTTTCCTAACTTCTGTATTTCCTTTATCTGATCGTCTGCCGAATGAACTACTGTTATCATATCATGACTCTCGCCATTATAAGTCGAACTGAATCCGTATTCTATATTTCCTTCCTGTCCAAGCTCCCAGTATTCTTCACTGTCATAAACAGATTTTCTTACAGGAAATCCGGCTTCTTTGTTATTTTTCTGCTGCTCCTCGCTGAACAGAAAACTGACAAATAATTCTGCTGCCTCCTTTTCCCTTGCTTTCACACTGATCCCCATAATCATCTCCGGAGAAAAACAGTTTTCAGCCTGACCGTTTAACAGCCTGTGACTGATATCCGAAATTCTGCTTTTCGATGGTAGTTAATAAGAACAGTTCTTCCAGTAGAAAACAGATAGCCATAGGAGAAAAGCGCCTGCCCGTCTGCACAAGGCACCAGAGTATGAATTGAGGAAGACTCCTCTCTTCGATTTTTGTCATAAATTCTTTCCATTTTTTCCGCATACTCATAGGTACTGTCCAAAGATGCGTTGCCTGCCTTCTGTCCTGCCTGATAAATCCTGTTTACCTGCTGAAAAAAATCTTTTACTTTTTCCGCATCCAGGGTTCTGTCTTTTTTCATCCATTCTGAGGCAGAAATCTCGCCAAAGAAGCGAAGCATTACTCCCGGCCATCTGGTCTGATAGGCCGGAAAAAAGGAATCTGAATATTGATTTTCGTACTTTTCCGTCATATCTGCAATTTTTTCAAGATTCACTGCATTGTCAATCTCTCCGGAACCCCCTGCCAAAATAGGAATGCCGAATCTCACAGGCATACAGTAAATACTTCCGTCCTCTTCCTCATAGGCCTTCTGAATATTCTCCAGAATCCCTGCTTTTTCCATTATTCCGCTGATATCCTCAAGCATTCCCCTCTCAATATAATTTTCTGCATCCAGATTGTCCATAAGCAACACGTCCGGCCCCTCTCCTGACATGATCTCTGTATTCAGGTTTTTCATGGCATCTGTGGCAGTAACCCCATCCTCTCCCGTCATTCCCTCCTGAACCGTTACACTGATATCCGGATATTCTTTCTGGAACAAGGAAATCATCTGCTCCATATGAGTGTCTCTTTTCAGCATATAAATATCAAGCTCTGTGCCAGGAACCGCTTCCTGTTCTTTATCATACCCGTACTTTAAAAGCATTCCTGTGGGATTATCTGAGTAGCGGTCTGAAACTGCCAGGTAAATGTTTCCATCTGCATCTGTTTCCACGTCCATCAGCTCTGTTTTTGAAGAAATCCCGGTCAGATAGCCTTCGCTTAAAAGCTGTTCCACAACAGAACCGCCCAAATTATATACGTAAATCCCTTTTTTGCTTACATAGAGAATGCCTTGCTCTCCCATTCCTGTAAATACTCTGGATGAAACAACTTCCTCTGTATTTTCCCCACTTTCCATCTGGAGATGTTCTGTAAACACTGTTTCCTCCGGAAGGGGATCTCCTGTTTTTGCACTATAATAATGTATCGTGTCATCTGCAAAAACAAGAAGCTGATTTCCTGCAATTCCAAAATCTGTAACATAGCCGCCACTTTCATAGGTTCGGATCAGTCTGCCGTCCTCCCTGCTAATCTCACATAAAAACTTATCTCCCATCAGCAGAATATTTCCCGAAGGACTGAACTGACTTTTATACACATATCCCTGTCCTTCCGGCATCAGGGTAAGATCAAACTCTTTTTTGGTTTCTTCCGCTGAAAGGTAAACTGCCAGAAAAGTATTCTCTCCTTCCAGACAATTCCAGCTGCTGAAAATCCCTCCGTCTTTGGAAAGATTCACCGTCATCGGCTCTGCTTTTTCACTTTTTCCAAATTCCTCCCACAGATCCCGGGGCGTCTCCCAGCTTTTTCCCTGATCCTTTGAATCTGCTGTTTTCAGCTTTGCCTCACTGTCCCGGTAAGCAATACGCATAGTTCCGTCTTCCAGAAAACAGATATCAATTACTGCCTTACAGTTCTCTTCAGGAAGAGAAAGCTTCTGCTCCGCATACCGTCCTTTCACTTTTTCTTTCTCTTCTGCCAGAACAATCTCACTTCCCATATTTCCGGCAATCCCTCCTGCTGACAGCATAATAGCCATCATATATACGATTCTTTTTCTCCAGTATTTCATTTCTCACCCTCCCATATAATTTCATTTTTCCTTATTTTAATATGGCAACCTCTAAACACTCTCTATTTTCAGATCAGGCTTTAATAACTTTAGAGATTATTTTAAGGATTGGGTGCAATAATCTCTGTATCTCTCGCAGTCATTTTTGTGCTATGATAGATGTAAGACCAGCTGTATTTTTCCTGTTTTTCTTCTATATCCTGCGAAAAACTATTTCTATGCTGTCCATAAAATCATATTATTAAGGAGGCTGTCATGTTCCGGAAACTTCACATCCATATGACACTGTTTTTCACCTTTATTACAGGAACCATTCTTGTTCTTCTGGCTTCTGCCTGCCTTATCATTACAGAAAGCAACATTTCGCCAGAAGCATTATACAGTATTTACCAACAATGCCTATTCCTGTGTTCTCATCTGGAAAGTCAGAACGTCCTGTCTCACCGATGGATCCAGCAGGCAGAAAGCAATTACGGCATAGATATGCAGATCTATGACGGAAATACCCCGCTGTTTTTTGAGCAGCTCCACGGCCAGGACAACATGCGGAAGATCTTTGATCTGGCAAAAAAAGAGTCTGCAGAAAATCACGGACTGAATCTTGACAGTGGCCAGACCTCTCAGACTCTGTCAAAGATAGTCATGTTTCAGCTTCCGGGGTATTATGCCTGCACAGCCAGGATTCCCAAAAACGGCGGCGTCCTGAATACCGTTCTTCTTTACTCTCTGGATGCACAATCCGGGCAGATCAAAACTATAAGGATTGCTTTTCTTGTGGCAGTCATTGCCGCGGTTTCCGCGCTGGCTGTATTTTCCTGGTTCTTTACCCGAAAAATGATCCGCCCTCTGGAAAAAAGCAGGAAGGAGCAGAATGCCTTTATTGCCGCAGCTTCCCATGAGCTCCGCTCTCCGCTTACTGTGATCCAGACAAGCCTGTCTGCAGTTTCCTATGCGGATCCGGAACAGACAGAGCACTTTATTTCCATCAGCCTTGATGAATGTAAACGAATGTCCCGGCTGATCCAGGACATGCTGTCCCTTTCCAGATCAGATAACCACACCTGGGTTCTGGACTGTACCTCCTGCGAAATAGATACTCTTCTGCTGGATGTATACGAAAAATATGAACAGACTGCCCGGCATAAAAAAAACGCAGCTTCTCATTGAGCTGCCTGAAGACTCTCTCCCTGTCTGTTTCTGTGACAGCCTGAAAATTTCTCAGGCTCTGGCAATCCTTATCGACAATGCTCTTGCCTATGTACCGGAAGGAGGCATGATCCGGCTTTCTGCCAGACAGGAAGCGGCTTCCGTTTCTCTGTTTGTGGCTGATAATGGCCCCGGTATTCCTGATTCGGAAAAAGAAGCCGTATTCCAGAGATTTTACCGTTCTGACACTTCAAGAAACGATAAGCAGCATTTTGGACTTGGACTTTGCATTGCAAAAGAAATTGCACTTCTTCATCATGGAACCCTCAGTGTTTCCGACACTCCCGGCGGAGGCGCCACCTTTCAGCTGACTCTTCCTGTAAGCTGACTCTTCCTGTAAAAAAAAAACTGCTTTTCCCTTTTCCGGAAATCCGGCTTCAGAGAAAAGCAGTTTTCTTTTTATTTATTCACTTCTCAATGCGTCAATAGGATTCAGGTTCGCAGCCTTTACCGAAGGCAGGAGCCCAAAGATCACTCCGATCAGAGTAGAAAACAGTACAGATCCTATGATTGCCGGTATACTGATGGCCGTAGGCGCCCCAGAGATTTCCGATACCACCCTGGACAAAACAATTCCCAGAATCACTCCGATCACACCTCCAATGCTGGTCAGCATGGAAGCCTCTGTAAGAAACTGATAAAGAATGACTTTTTTTCTTGCCCCGATCGCCTTTTTCAGACCAATCTCACTGGTTCTCTCAGTAACAGAAACCAGCATAATATTCATAACACCGATTCCTCCTACCAGAAGGGAAATACTTGCGATCCACAGAAGCTGCTGGTTTGTGCTTTCACTGAGCTGCTGCATATCCTTGACTTTTTCCATTACATTATCAGCTTTGTATTTAAACTTGGAATCTTCTTCGATTCCCTGATTTAAAATCTTAGCCGCATCGTTTCCCGCTGAACTCATATTATCTGTAGAGTCTGCTTTGATCACAACGTTTTCCGGCTCGTCAAACTGAAATGCAATGGGCCAGCATTTACTTGGAATCATCACTGTTCCGACAACCGTCTGATAATAGGAATAATATTCGTCAAGACTTGAAATGTTGGGCTGATAGCTGTCTCCCTGCTGAACGATTCCCACAACCGTAAAAGGGTCGTCTCCGACTTCAATGGTTTTTCCCAGAGGATCCTCTCCGGAAAAAAGATTCTCTGCCGCATTGCTGTCAATCAGAGCTACCTTGTTCAGATTGTCGTAATCCTTCTGAATAAATCCTCTTCCGGATCGTACCATATATCCGCAGGTATCCAGGTAATTTTCATCAATTCCGTATACCGTACCTCCCTGCAGAGCAGTATTCTGATAATATATACTGCTGTAAGTGCTTGTATGGAAAAATGTAGCGTTCTCAACGTGCTCCATATCCATAACTTCTTCCTTCTGTTCTTTCGTAAGAAGAGGAGGTTTACCGCCGTCCGTCATTCCAAACATGGGATCATAACCGCTGTCACCGGAATAAAGGCTGATCGTCACTGTATTATTTCCTGAACCGATCAGATCTTCTTTAATCTGTTCACTTGTTCCCTTGATTGTAGATACAATAGCAATAATAGAAGCAATTCCAATAATGATACCCAGCATGGTCAGAAAGGAACGCATTTTATGGGACCAGATTCCCTGAATGGATATCCTCATATTTTCAAGCATAAAATTCCACCTTTCTACTGATACAGTTCTTCAAGAGAGATGTCTTTTGTTTTTACACCCTCTTTTGCTGTTTTTCCATAAGGGAATGCAATCTTATCTTCTCTGGTAATTCCGCCTTTTACAATTACAGACATTCCGCCGTTTGCATTTCCGCCAACAGTCAGAGGCTGCTTTTTCAGTACTCCGTTTTCTTCCTTATACACATAATAAGCTCCGTTTTCAGTTCTTACAAACGCTTTGTCCAGAACAATGACTCCTGAATTATCTGTGCCTCCCTGGATATTAACACTCAGCCAGTCATCCTCTGTTACCTGAACTGATTTATCTGTGATTGTGGCACTGTAAGTATAATAAGAAACATTTGGATTTCCCATGCCTGTTCCGTAAACCTCATCCGATACCGGATACTCAGATACATCCACAACCTCTGCATCAAAAACTCCGTTTGAGCCGGAACAGTTCAGAATTGTCCCCTCCTGGAGCTTATCCAGAAGCAGTTCGCTGACCGTACCTTTTACATAATAGCCTTCTTTGCTTTTTATAGTCATAAATGCATTTCCGTCTGATACTCCTGTAATCGGATCGCCTACCTTTGCAATGGTTCCGTCCAGCTTACTGTAAATAACTTCCTTGTTTACCTTTTTTTCCAGCTTGCCAATATCAATGTCACTCTGTCTGATATCCAGCTTCAGACCTTCTACCTTTGTCTGCTGGATCTTAATGGCCTCTTCTCTGGAAATGGTCACGTCCGGATCACTGCCGCCCATATCGTCTCCGCCGCCGGGAATCTCAAAATCATCTTCATAGTGGGAAGCGCCCTCAAGAGTATATTCCACAGAAGCGGTTTCCTCTACCATTTTTTCCAGAAGACTTCCGTCTATCAGATAATATCCGGTGCAGGATTCTTTTCTGTCAGCAAAATTCGTGATCGTGTCATTCTGATGAAATTCCAGCTGATACCAGTATCCATTGATTCCCGGTTCCTTTGTTCCATCCGCCTTAAAGCCTGCCATTTTGTTTAAAAATCCTCCGGTGGCAACGACTTTTCCTTTGGCTGAGCTGCAGAGAAATACAAAAGGATCTTCCTCTGTACCTGTTCCTGTAAAAGGAACCGTATCTGCATCCAGCTTCTGATAAAACTCCGGTTCACCGTCTGTAATGTCACTTTCATTACTGTCCGGTTCCGGATCAATGATCTCAATGTCATTGTCTGAAGGGGTATCTGTAAATTCTTCATCCGGTGCTTCAGAAGGAAGCGGTTCCGGTGAAGGTGTCACAGAGGGATCCGGTGTGATCTGTTCCTGATTTCCGTCTCCAAAATCAACAAAGCTGTCGTCACCGGAAACTCCCTGATCGCCGGAATCCGGCTGTGCACCGGTGTCTTCCTGATCAGCTCCGGTATCAGAATCACCGGAAGAAAAATCATCCTCTGTCACAAGCCCCACATCTGCAGCAGCCAGAATCGGTCTGATTATGGCTGCCAGATAGCTTCCGTTTACGTTTCCTGCTGCCGAGGCCATCTCAGTATCAGATGTACTGTTGTCCGTCGGCAGATCCGGAAGCTGGCTGTCCTCTTCCTCAATGGGACCCCCGTTCTTCAGGCTGTTCAGCCTGTTGACAGCTTTTTCCAGATCCTGCTCCTGCTTCTGGTTTTTTTAACTTTGCAATATTCAGTTCCATCTGGACAAGAGTCATGTCAAAGGACATCAGCTTGTCTCCTTTTTTTACGGTGTCGCCTTTCTGAACATACAGATCTTTGATGATCATGTCTTTGTCCACCGTTACATTCTGTGTCACATTTGTAACAATATTTCCATCCAGAGTGGTATCGTCCATATAATAATCAGAGGCCAGGCTGTCCACACTGACTACGCCTACTGTCTCTTTGTTATTACTTTTTAGATAAACTGCTCCACCCGCAGCACCTCCTGCCACCAGAGCCACCACAACAACACCTATGATGATCTTTTTGGCATTTTTCATGATTTCACCTCTTTTTCCTGAAGCACACCGTCGCGGATCGTCACCACCCGTTTTGCATGGGCGGCAATATCCGGATCATGTGTGATCATCAGAACCCGTTACACCCTCGTCATTCAGCTTCTGAAAAAAGTTCCATTACCTGCGCGCCTGATTTACCTGTCCAGCGCACCGGTAGGCTCATCTGCCAGAGAGCTTGGGGCTGTTACAATTGCTCTGCGATAGCTACTCGCTGCATCTGGCCT
>ENA-OQKD01000113-OQKD01000113.1-human-gut-metagenome-genome-assembly--contig:-NODE-113-length-21980-cov-4.763877_pt1 | contig 21980 bp, 31 predicted proteins | sample MGYA00242775_ERZ504792 | MGnify/ENA primary metagenome ERZ504792 (study PRJEB26092, sample SAMD00036401) | human gut metagenome | host: Homo sapiens | study: EMG produced TPA metagenomics assembly of...
ACGAGCCCCACATAATAAGCAGAATGCTACTATCTGAAGATGTATTGAGGAAGACCAAACATAGTCAATGATGTAGTTGACATATGTTCAATATGTAAAAGAACTTGATATTGTATTCTCAGATATAAGTCATATATTTTCATAGGTGATTCATTTAAGAATAGCATGTTCAAGGAAGAGTTATTACAGCGTTATCCTGTAACTCCGAACAATATAGTTGCTTTTGGGAATAAGGATATTCCTGAGATTGTTGGATTTTACAGTCAAATGGACTTGTCTCAATTTGATAGTTTAAGAAAGAATATCGAAAATCTCTCTTATGAACAATTAGAACAGATTAAAATTGCAGAAGAAGATAGAAAAGCTAGAGAAGCTGCACTTAAGAAGCAGGAAGAAATTGATCTTGCTAATGCTGCTATGCGTGAAGATGAGAGAAAGTTCAATGCCGCCATTGTTGACGCTGAATCTTATGAGAAGAAAGGCGACTATAGCAGCATGATAGATCTTCTAAACATTGCTCTTACTTTAAAGCCTGATGATAAGGAAGTAAAGAAAATGTTGGATGAAGCAAACAATAGAACAGTATCTAAAGTTCCTAATGAAATTTTTACTTCATTAAGAAGATAATAATAAAACTGCAATACATCAGAATACTTTATATCAGCAATCCGCTTTTTTCCAAAGGTATCACGTACATAATGATCGTACGTATATAAATATGAACTTTTTGTAGATTCACGCAAATTATACTTCGTGGACATATACCGATCAAACGTATCATTCACACTTGCCTTGCCAGCAACGTAGAGATCCAATCCGTCCAACTGATCCTTCATCAGTTTAGCTTCTTTCTCTCTTAGTTCTGCCAGATCGTTAGCATATATAAATTTACGTCTGCCCATCGGGTCTGTATAGGTGTACATATATCTTTTATCTGATGATCTTTGTACTTCTCCTTTGCGTAAAGATCTTCCTCGCAAATCTTTTCTAACTTTCGCCATAATAGTTTCCTCCTCTTAAGAGAGAAGCACTCACTATTTTTTCTGCTCGGATAAAAGTATCTCTACCCCTTTTAGGACAATGTCCGTTGTAGTCATTTTATGTTGTTCGGCGTATGCAAGCATCTGGGAATATAGCTGATCAGGAACACGAATGCTTAATACTTTCTTCTTTGCATTGTCTGATTTTGGTCTTCCCATCTTTTTCATTTCAGCTCTTATACCTCCTATACCAACATTATACTTTCTGTATGACATAAAGTCAATTAAAAATGCAGAAAACTATAGAAGTTCTTCTCTCTTATTTTCTCTCTTAAAATTTTAATACTCTCGGAATGTTTCCAAATATTTTTCAAATATCTCACAATTAACTAAAGCTACTTTATCAATTTTATAGACTGCTTTCGCCTCTTTTGCTAATGCCTGAAATTTTGTCAATCCTAAACTGTATTTCTCCGCACCTTCTGGATATCTCACGAACTTCTTTTCCATTTTCTTAGTAGCTTCCACATCTTTTCTTGCAAAACCCATTTCACAAAACTCCTTTCCATTTATAAATAAGAAAGAAAACAAATTTGTCTTCTCATATAACGAAAGGAAATCAATGGATTTTACAGGGTGATTATGATAAAAAGTTAAAAAAATAGTTGTCAAAGACTTTTCTTCGACAACTATCGTTACAAATTACTAATATTCATATTGAATTATTTTATTTTCATATTTTATATCACAACCCATTTCTATAAATCTCGTTTATAACGGCCTGTGCCTGTTCCATTTCTTTTTTCTTTATGAATTCTTCCCGGTCACTTAAAATTGCTATCATCTCATCTATTACATCTTCTATTCTAGGTTCCGTGTAACGATACAAGTATCCTAACATTCTAGTCGCCGTATAATCAGTATTCAAAATATTGTAAGCTATTTCTGAACAAAGTTCTTTTGGATATCCTTTGGTAAGTAAAACCTTGTACAACTCATCTGTTCTCTCTGTTTTCATAAACCATTTCTCCTGTAAATTTTACGCTGCTTATATCAATATTCCTTCCCAATGATCCAATTCATGCTGACAGATCTGCGCGATCCATCCATCAAGTTTCAAATTCTGTTTTGCATCATCAAAAGTCTGTTTCATAATAATTTCAACATTCGTCCAACAAATCAAGATGATTAAGAATTCCATCTATATAAAATCAAAAAGTGATAGTTGCTCACACTTATCTTTTTCTTCATAGGTACGCAGATATTCAAACACTTTATCATTATCATGAACAATATGGTATTTGTCACATGTTTGATTGAATATCTTCCGTAGATGGTTTTCATTTGGGCTTGGCAAAATATATTGATTCCCATAATAGGCAATATATTTTCCTTTCAGTCCAGGAAACAGACGATCCAATTGTTTATAGAAATATTCACGATTCCCTTCTCGTAAAGTCAAACCCATACCAAAATTTATAATCCCATACACTTTTGCTTCAACGCAATAATTTAATATACCACGCAGATTTTCTTCAGTATCGTTAATAAACGGCAAGATTGGACATAACCATACAACCGTAGGAATGCCCTCTTGATGCAAAATCTTTAACGCTTCATACCGTTCTTTGGTTGTACTGACATTAGGCTCTAATTTCCGACACAACTGTTCATCGTAAGTAGTTAATGTCATCTGTACGACACATTTCGTTTTTTCATTGATTTTTTTTAAAATATCTAAGTCACGAAGCACTTGGGTTGATTTCGTAATCAGGGTAAACCCAAACCCATATTTTTCAGCAAGTGACAATGATTTTCTCACATACCGCAAGTCATTTTCCAATGGGATATATGGATCGGTCATTGCTCCGGTACCTATCATACATCGCTTCCGTTTTCTTTTCAGGGCATCCTCTAGCAACTCAAGTGCATTCTGTTTTACTTCAATATCTTCAAATGCATGATTCATATGATAGCAATCACTTCTTGAATCACAATAAATGCAACCATGCGTGCATCCCCGGTATAGATTCATTCCATTGGATGCCGATAGAATGCCTTTTGATGTTACATAATGCATTTCCTTCCCCCTTTCATCTATCGCCTGATATCTTGTTGTCCTACGCACACCTGGAAGAGGTAAACGTCTAGTTTCTGTCTCATAAGGCAAATTAGTTTTATCATTTTCTTCATACTTTTATTCTCAAAATCGTTTTTTGATTGATTCTGAATTGTAGTATAACAGTTTTTTAACTTTTTTTCTATCTCGCCCTGTATTTTCCCCTCTGAGCATTTCGATATATGAGAGGGTTAATCTTTCAAGAGCAAGATCCACCCGGGTAATACCGTATCCTCATTTTATGAGAACGGTCTTATCCCCGGGTTAGGTATCTTGATGGGGATTACGTTTCCCCATACCCTCGCTTTTGCATCAAAGATGCAGTCAGTATCCACAAAAATGGATACTGCACTAATTCTCTATCGGAAGGGACAGCCGATAAAAATTAGTGAACTGTAACACTATTCGATGTCACAGTTTAGAAAGGAAGGAGGAGTATGCCACCAAAAGAAAAATCAAAGGAATTGAAGCATCGAAACATAATCTGTCTGAAACTTACAGACATTGAATTGGAAATATTAAATCAGGCCGCAAGCTCTGTGGGAATCTCTCGTTCAGAATATCTACGAAGATTGTTCCTAAATAGACCAATTCAAATTCATTATGAAGTTGTCGCAGACATCAAAGTACTTCGGGAGCTGGTCGGGCAATACGGTAAAATCGGTTCCAATCTGAACCAGATCGCCAAGTATTTTAATACCGGTGGAACTCATTCCCAGGCTATGGAAAATGAAATCCATCAATGTATCTCCGACCTCTTCCTCTTGCGAAAAAAAGTGTTAGAAATGGCAGGTGATTTTCATGGCAATACTAAAACACATCAAAAGTAGAAATGCCAACTATTCAAATGCCATTGATTATCTGCTTTTCCAACATGATGAGAGCACTGGAAAAAAGATAAAAGATGAAATGGGGCGAAGTCTTTTAAGAGATGAGTTCTACATGGATGGTCTCAACTGTGATCCGATGTCTTTTGACAAGGAGTGTAGTCTGACAAATGCGAAATTTCATAAAACAAAAATCATCTGAAATCAAAAGTCATCACTATATCATCAGTTATGATCCTGCTGATGCTATTGAATGTGATCTGACGGGAGAAAAAGCACAGGCTCTATCTTTAGACCTTGCCAAAAAAATATTTCCGGGATATCAGGCTCTTATCGTGACACATACCGATGGTCACAATGGTTCCGGCAATATCCATACGCATATTGTGATCAACAGCGTCCGTAAGGAAGCTGTCAGAAGGCAACGTTACATGGATAAGCCCCATGAAGAAATTGCCGGATACAAACACCGATCCACAAATAAATTCCTGAATTATTTCAAAAAGGAAATTATGGATATGTGCATCCAGGAGGGACTTCATCAGGTTGATCTTCTCTCTCCGGCTGAAACAAAGATCACACAGGCTGAATATATGGCCCAAAAATCCGGGCAGAAAAATTAGAAGAGACCAAACAAAAAAATCATTGCAGATGGATTGAAACCAAATGCCACAATGTTTCAGACGCAGAAGCAGGAACTCCGAAATGCCATCGAAGAATGCAGCTCGCATTCTAAAAGCTTTCAAGAATTTCAATCTCTTCTTTTTGAAAAATATCAGATTTCCGTCATTGAAGAAAGAGGAAGATATCGTTATCTCCATCCGGATCGGAACAAACGGATTACAGAGAAGGCTTTGGGAACTCAATACGGCAAAGAACATTTAGAACAGCTCTTCTTACGAAAAGATCCGATAACCATTCTTTATGTCAGATCGCATTTACGGTTGGTAGTAGATCTTCAGAAAAATGTGAAAGCAATGCAAAGTCCCGGATATGCTCATCGGGTAAAAATATCCAATCTTCAAGAAATGGCAAATACCATTATCTATGTGCAAGAACATGGATACAATACCCAAATCGAATTAAAAAATGCCTTTTCCGAATCTCAAAAACAGTTAGATCAGGCAACAGATCAGCTAATGAAAATGAATGCAGATTTGAAAAACATCAACCGTCAGATCCATTACACCGGACAATATTTTTCACAGAAAGCAATCTATACCGAATTTTTAAAGGCGAAAAACAAAGGCAGATTCCGAAAGGAACACACCGCTGAAATTCAGGCATATGAAGAAGCCCGTGACTGGCTGAAATCTTTTTATCCCGATGGAAAGATGCTTCCTATCAAAACATTGAAGGAACAAAAAAACAGCTTGCAGGAACAGATCGACCAGCAAAAATCATCCATCCGATCTCTAAAGGATCTGACACAAGATTTAAGAACCGTAGACAAAAATGTGGAAGCAATTCTCCACAACCAGGTTCCGAAAAAGCAAAAGACACAGGAACCCGAATTATAAATCATTTTACGAAGGAGGAATTACAATATGACACAAAATGAATTTAATGTTGTCCTTGAACAACAATATCGAAAATGTGCCGATGTCCTGGCACACAAGAAGAAAGAATACACCGGAGACCGCATTGACCGCCTGAGTGCGTTTAAAATCGCTGCCTCATTACAGGGATGCACACCTAAGGCTGCTCTGGCCGGAATGATGTCGAAGCATGTCGTATCTCTCTATGACATGTGTTACTCTTCGCTGCTCCAATTTGACTTAGAACAATGGGATGAGAAGATCACAGACTGCATCAACTATCTCATTCTACTGAAAGCATTGATAAAGGAGGAACAAGCCTATGGATCACATTGAGACAAAGATTTTAAATAGTTATACCATTCAAGAAGCAGCTCAGAACATGGTATTCGCAGCAAGGCTTACCCAACAGGGGCATTCCATTCAAAACATGGATGATCTTATGGCTCTTTATCAGAAATCTTTTACAGATAAAACCGTAGATCGGATTGCCAGTCTCCTCATCCAACCGTACAGAAATTTACGGTGATCACTGTTGCGATTGTGGGGGCAAGCAGACGTTTTCTTGCACAGATTACTCGTCATCAAAACGAAGTAAAATTCATGAGTGCATCTCTGCAATATAGCAACTATTCAGAAAAAGCTGCATTTACGATCCCATATGAAATCCTTTTTTCCGAACAGAGATACATTGATCTCTATCTGAAAAGCTGCTTATCGGATCTCAGATGTTATCAGGAATTGTGCTCTGTGGGATTTCATCATGATTCTGCAGGATATGCCCTCCCTCATGCTTTAAGAAATATTCTGATTATCTGCGCTACACCTTATGAGTGGAAACATATGATCAGTCAGCGAATCTGCAGGAGAAATACCGACGAAACAAGAATTGTAATGTTGGACATCTGGCAGAAATTATATGAATTTGATCCGGTGTTATTTTCACCGAAGCTGACCGGTCCTTTCTGCCAGAGGGGATGTTGTGAAGAAGGTGCTATGTCCTGTGGAATTCCTATCCCAAAAGAATGGTCTCCATTAGAAATAATGAGAGCAGATTATCCTCTGCTCGTAGAAGGGAGGGAAACTGTTTATGAAAATTAAATTGATCGACTTTGGGTTAGAGAAAGATCATTATCCTTTCCGACCTCATGAAAACGATGCCGGGGCCGATGTATATATGCCTTATGACTACACATTAAAACCAGGAGAGATTGCAAGAATCCCATTAGGATTTGGTCTCATGATTCCAGATGGATATGCCGGTTATGTTTTTCCAAGAAGCAGCATGGCAGCAAAAGGGTTGGTCTGCGAACTTCCGCCTATTGATTCCGGATATCGAGGAGAAATTCATGCCATCATCAGTAATGTTAGTTCAGAATCCCAAATACTCCGCAAAGATACCCGTGTAGGGCAACTGGTTATCACTCCGGTTCTAATCGCCGACTTTGTTCTGGATCTCGGAGAAGCAAGAGATATCGGGGCTTTTGGAAGTACCGGGGAATAAAGATCATAAAACCAGAGGTGCCGAATAATTTATGATTCGACACCTCACACACTCAAAATAACTTGCAGAAAGGAATAACTACTATGATTACATTTGGAAGAAAATTAAATCATTTGAGACAGAAAAATCATCTCACACAAAAAGAACTTGGTATCGCACTTGGCTTCCCCGAAGATTCTACTGATATCAGAATTACACAATATGAAGCAACTACAAGAAAGCCTCTCGATGAAATCCTTGTTAAATTGGATAAAATACTTGGAGTATTATCACTTTACGACAAAATTAACTAACCTTAACATTTGTTCCACTACCACTATAAATTTCTAATAATCCTAAGGTTAACTGCTTTGTGTGTAGATATAAAATTGTCAAACTGGAATTTTATTTTCGCTTACTACTCTATATCATCATCATGTTTATTAGTAAAAAGACTCCCAACAAACATTCCCACTCCCAGTCCTATAGCTAATCCTAATATAGTATGATTGAATACCACGCCTAATGCAGTTCCTACACCTACACCGATGCACATCCCATATATCATTCCATTATATTTATTAGTTTTTTTCATAACTGGTCTCCTTTGCAAATTCAAGATTTATTATTCTTTCCCATTCAATAGTTTATTTACTCTTTCAACCGGAAATCGGTCTTCAATGTCAATTATTTCAAAAAAATTTAGGGGCAATTCTTTTTCTCCAATCAGAGTAAGATATTCATTAACAGCTCTGCGATCAATCATTATTTGAGGAACTGGGCGGCAAATACGAAAGGCAAGGGGATTATTTGATACCGTGCTTAACTGTACCCGCCGAAGAAGAACAGGCAATAGGCATCTGGGGGCAACGGCATTTAGATTATCTAAAACAGTACCGTAAAGTTACATACACCAATCTTCTTACAAGCGGCAGGCTAAACGCCTACCTTGCCGACATCAACAGACAGGCACAGGAACGCTTTGAAAGGCTCATAGAGGGTATGAAACAGGCACAGGGCATAACGGAACAGCTAAAGGCAGAAAACGCCTTAGAATGGACAGGATGCCTCAATAACATAAGGGCTTGTGCGAGGGAGATTGTGGAAAAGGAAATTATTTTTGCATAAACAGATGATTAGTGGCAGGGGGAAATCCTGCCGCTTTTTCTGCTTTAGTTTGTCAGCTTGACAAATAAAGGGTTAAGGAATATAATTAGATTCAGTATTATACAAGGAGTTAATAAATATGCGGCAAGGTATTCTTAAATAAACTGTCAATTTGATAGTGGGAACAAAAAGTAGCAGTCCCGTTTCACTTTTAATATGGGGCTTAGTTTTTTGTACCCAGTTTAAGAATACTTTTATCATGTAATTTTATATGCCCGAAAACATATAAGTGTTTTGGGGCTATTGGAGTTATTTACCCAGTGATAGGAGTATTTATCACTGGGTATTTTTATGCCCTTTTTTGGGTGTTGATAGGAGGAAAATCACATGAAAATAATTAACTTAGGCATTCTGGCTCACGTTGACGCAGGAAAGACAACATTAACGGAAAGTTTATTGTATACCAGTGGTGCAATTGCAGAACTAGGGAGCGTAGATGAAGGCACAACAAGGACAGATACAATGAATTTGGAGCGTCAAAGGGGAATCACTATCCAGACAGCAGTGACATCTTTTCAGTGGGAGGATGTAAAAGTCAACATTATAGATACGCCAGGCCATATGGATTTTTTGGCGGAAGTATACCGTTCTTTATCCGTATTAGACGGAGCAGTATTATTAGTTTCTGCAAAGGATGGCATACAGGCACAGACCCGTATACTGTTTCATGCACTACAGATAATGAAGATTCCGACAATTTTTTTCATCAATAAAATTGACCAAGAGGGGATTGATTTGCCAATGGTATATCGGGAAATGAAAGCAAAGCTTTCTTCGGAAATTATAGTGAAGCAAAAGGTTGGGCAGCATCCCCATATAAATGTAACGGACAATGACGATATGGAACAGTGGGATGCGGTAATTATGGGAAACGATGAACTATTAGAGAAATATATGTCAGGGAAACCGTTTAAAATGTCAGAACTGGAACAGGAAGAAAACAGGAGATTCCAAAACGGAACGTTATTTCCCGTTTATCACGGAAGCGCTAAAAACAATCTGGGGATTCGGCAGCTTATAGAAGTAATTGCCAGTAAATTTTATTCATCAACGCCTGAAGGTCAATCTGAACTATGCGGGCAGGTTTTTAAGATTGAATATTCAGAGAAAAGGCGGCGTTTTGTTTATGTGCGTATATATAGCGGAACATTGCATTTGAGGGATGTTATTAGAATATCTGAAAAAGAGAAAATAAAAATCACAGAGATGTGTGTTCCGACAAACGGTGAATTATATTCATCCGATACAGCCTGCTCTGGTGATATTGTAATTTTACCAAATGATGTTTTGCAGCTAAACAGTATTTTGGGGAACGAAATACTGTTGCCGCAGAGAAAATTTATTGAAAATCCTCTCCCTATGCTCCAAACAACGATTGCAGTAAAGAAATCTGAACAGCGGGAAATATTGCTTGGGGCACTTACAGAAATTTCAGATGGCGACCCTCTTTTAAAATATTATGTGGATACTACAACGCATGAGATTATACTTTCTTTTTTGGGGAATGTGCAGATGGAAGTCATTTGTGCCATCCTTGAGGAAAAATATCATGTGGAGGCAGAAATAAAAGAGCCTACTGTTATATATATGGAAAGACCGCTTAGAAAAGCAGAATATACCATCCACATAGAAGTCCCGCCAAATCCTTTCTGGGCTTCTGTCGGGTTGTCCATAGAGCCGCTCCCTATTGGAAGCGGAGTGCAGTATGAAAGCAGAGTTTCACTTGGATATTTAAATCAATCGTTCCAAAATGCGGTTATGGAGGGGGTTCTTTATGGCTGCGAGCAGGGGCTGTATGGATGGAAAGTGACAGACTGTAAAATCTGTTTTGAATATGGATTGTATTATAGTCCTGTAAGTACCCCCGCAGACTTTCGGCTGCTTTCCCCTATCGTATTGGAGCAGGCTTTAAAAAAAGCAGGGACAGAACTATTAGAGCCATATCTCCACTTTGAAATTTATGCACCGCAGGAATATCTCTCACGGGCGTATCATGATGCTCCAAGGTATTGTGCAGATATTGTAAGTACTCAGATAAAGAATGACGAGGTCATTCTGAAAGGAGAAATCCCTGCTAGATGTATTCAAGAATACAGGAACGATTTAACTTATTTCACAAATGGGCAGGGAGTCTGCTTGACAGAGTTAAAAGGATACCAGCCAGCTATTGGTAAATTTATTTGCCAACCCCGCCGCCCGAATAGCCGTATAGATAAGGTTCGGCATATGTTCCACAAGTTAGCTTAACAGCTTGCAAAAGTCATATAAAATGAGATTTGAAAGGATTAGAGACTAATTATGATGAAATGCGAATGGATATTGTGTCCTGTTTGTGGGAGCAAAACCCGTAATAAAATTAGGAAGGACACTGTTTTGGAGAATTATCCCCTTTATTGTCCAAAATGCAGACAAGAAAGATTGATTAAAGTTGACAACTTGAAGATAACTGTCATCAAAGAGCCAGACGCTTAAGACGCAGAGCCGATGAAATTGTGGAACAATTCACGAATCATCGGCTCTTTTTGTTTCGTATTTGAAAGAACAAACTCACCAAATAAAAAAACGATATTCGGGTGGGTTATTTTGTTATACCCTAAATTACCCTCTGAATTTGTTTTTAAATTTGGAGGGATTTTTTTATGTCCTTTTTTCGGGCAGTTATCTATCTGCTCATACGAAGCAAAATTTATCAATACATAGCATATCAGAGAACGGCAGGAAACCAGTTAAAAAAATTTCTAGCCAGTGCAACGGTACTTCTCACCTTGAAAGTAGAAGTACAATCTCCATACAATAGAATTACTATTTCCTATAACCGTAAAGGTCACAGAGCCTTTGCGGTTTTTCTTTTGTCGATTTTTGTTGGAAAGTGCCGTAGGGCTGTTTCTGATATGCGGTGTCGTTCTCCGCCTCTCCATCTGGATTTTTTACATTTCAAAAATTCAGATGGGAGGTATTTATGGTGAAATATGCACCAAGAAAGGTATATATCAGAGAAAGTGGCGGCTATGTGGAATTATCCTACACGGAGTTCTGCCGTTGCAGGGAATCCGACCAGACCTATATGGACAAGCTGTTTATCCCCATTCAAGGCTGTCTGCTTGAAGTCGTGAGGGAGCAATACACAGACTTCTACCGTGACAAGGAACGGTGGCGTTATCTGCAAAAATTAGATACAAAGAATAGACTGCTATCTCTCGACGGATTTACGGACAGCGAGGGGAATCCTCTGGACTTTATCACTGATGAAGCGGTGGACATTGCAGAAACCGTTGTCAATGCGGTCATGGTGGACAGGCTGAAAGCCGCCCTGCCTTTGCTGTCGGATAGTGAACAGGAGCTGATACAGGCAATCTTTTTTGACGGACTTTCCGAGCGTGAAGTCGGGGCGAGGTTGGGCATAACCCAGAGCGTTGTAAACAAACGCAAAGCCAGAATCCTAATAAAACTAAGAAAGATAATAGAAAATTAAAATTTAAGGCGTTCAGCCCCCTTGTTTTTTCCTTTGGGAAGATGAGGGGGCTTTTCTCTGCCCTCTCAATCAATTCTGATTGGAGGAAGTAAGAATGGCATACAACCACGGACGGGAGGACAGGAAATGGCGTATCTGGAAAGAAGCGGAGGAAAAGCTGCTGCGTGAGTGCGGCGTTGATGAAGCGACCATTGAGCAGATACGCATGGCGGACAGGGCAGACTTCAATTCCAACAGGCGGTTTTACCGATGGACGAATGACGTTGCGGAATATCTTGAGGACATGGCAGGCAGGGAGCGGCAGGCGGAAGTGGGTACGGTTGCGGAGTTACTGGAAGAGATTGAGAGCGAAAATCTCTATCAAGTATTAGTCACGGTGGACGGGCGTACCTTGAAAATCGTCCTGCTGAAAATGCAGGGGTATTCCACAAAGGAGATTGCCCCGCTTGTGCATTTGACGACTGGTGCCATCTATGCGAGGTTAGACCATCTGCGGAAGAAGCTGCGGAAAATTTTATAGCTTCTAAAACAGCCTGCCATCCTGCGGGCTACTGGGTGAGGGATGGAAATCCCCTCACTCATTTTTTGCAGGAGGACAACAGGATGGCATACAGGGTTAAGGCATACACGCTTCGGGAGGAATCCACGGAAAGCGGCACAAGGTATTTTATCAGCTTTAAGGACGGGCAGGGCAAATCCCACGAGTTGGAAGTGTCGGAACAGTTCTTTATGGAGTTTCGGCAGATGGAGCGCAGGAACAGGAATCTTTTCTAATGGGACGAGCGGCACAGGGAGTTTAACGAGGTATGGGACGAAACCCTTTACAGACGGGCGTTGCGTGTGCCTAAGAGCCTTGATGAACGCATGGTTGAGGAAGAACGGAATGAAACGCTCTATAAGGCGGTTGGGAGCCTTCCAGAGATACAAAGGCGGCGTTTCCTGCTCTACTACGAGTATGAGTTCAATTTTTACCAAATCGCCGCTATGGAGCATTGCACCGCTTCGGCAATACAGAAATCTGTTGCGATTGCAAAGGAGAAAGTAAAGGCGGAAATTGAAGAAATATCTCCAACCGTGACCGACACCGCCCGAAAAAGAAATCTGTTTTTTATTTGTGTGGGATTGGCGGCATTACATACTCTCACTTTTTTCCGTGGGAGTAAATCTATTTTTAAGGAGGTCAACGCCTATGTGCAACGAAAACAAAGACACCGCCCGAAAGGAGGAAAGCCATGCAGAAGTTACAGACAGTCAACGCCGAAACGCTCCTTTATGAACCGCTTGAGAAACCATCCTTTGTGGTGGACAGCCTTATCCCGACAGGCTTATCGCTGTTCTGCGGCTCACAGAAGATAGGCAAAAGCTGGCTCATGCTGAAGCTATGCTTATGCGTGTCGCAGGGAATCCCTTTATGGGATATGCCGACAATGGAGGGCGATGTGCTTTACCTCTGCCTTGAGGACACGTTCTGCCGCATACAGGACAGGTTATTTCGTTTGACGGACGAAGCAAGCGGGCGGCTCCACTTTGCCGTGGCAAGCTGCAAGCTGTCAGACGGTCTTATCGTGCAGCTTGAAGATTATCTGAAAGATTACCCAGACAGCAGGCTCATTGTCATTGATACCTTGCAGAAAGTCCGTACAGCTTCAAAAGACAATGCCTATGCAAGCGACTATGGGGACATCTCCCTCATCAAAGACTTTGCCGACAGGCACTCTCTGGCGGTCATTGTCGTACACCACATCCGAAAGCAGAATGACAGCGACGTGTTCAACAAGGTGTCTGGGACGACAGGATTAACGGGGAGTGCGGACGCTACCTTTGTTCTGGAAAAGGAGAAACGTGCGTCTGACACCGCCAAGCTGTATGTGACGGGCAGGGACACGCCTTATCAGGAATACACGCTGCGTTTCCGTGATTGCCGTTGGGAGCTTGTGGAGCGGAAAACGCAGGAGCAGCTTGCGAAAGAAACGATACCAGATGTCCTTTTTCGGTTGGTGGATTTTATGAGGGATAAGGAAGAATGGATAGGCACGGCAACGGAACTGTTAGCCGCTATGGGGGAAACGGAAACCATACCCACGGTGATTACGAAATGGCTGAATGAATACCGCACCACATTTTTAAGCGAGAACCGTATCTGCTACCAGTACAGCCGCAGGAAAGACGGCAGGCGGATTGCCCTTGCAAGGAGGGCGGGTGACAGCGGTGATGGTGGTGACAGCGATATTAGGATACCCCCCTGTTACTGTCATTGACGCTTAAAGCCATGTAAAGCTGGCGGCTCTGCCCTGCGGGTGACAGCAGTGACGGTGGTGACAGTGATTTTAGGATACCCTGCCGCTGTCATCCCTACGGGAGAACACCCCGTAAACGCAAAATGCAGGCGTGAGATTTACTCGCCCTTTTCGGTCGTGTAAAACCACCCCTGCGGTCAGAAAAATCATTCCGATTTTTCCGACTGCGTTTACAGGGTGTAACACACTACACTTTGCCCTGCAAAGTCGTGTGCCAGACGTTCCCTCTGGACTCCCTTAAGGCAGGGCTGTGCCCTGCTATCCTACGCCTTACGGCTTCGGATAAAAGAATGGCGGCATGACGGTGACGGCTCTTGCGAGGGGGGTATCCCAAAAACACCGTCATCATCGACATGACCGTCATGCAGGGGGTGAGGGTGACAGTTGCGGCAGTCGGCAGGGGGTATCCCAAAACTGCTGTCACCACCGTCACCGCTGTCACCCCAAAGGACGGTCACCCGCCGAAAGAAAGGAGGAATCCGCCTATGCCTTATGCAATCCTGCGTTTCCAGAAACGAAAAGCGGGCGGCGTTGCGGCTTGTGAACGCCACAACGAGCGGAAGAAAGAAGCCTACAAAAGCAACCCAGATATAGATATGGAACGCTCTAAAAACAATTACCATCTCATAGCACCACCAAAGTACACCTACAAGAAAGAGATTAACCGCATGGTAGCCGAAGCGGGGTGCAGGACAAGGAAAGACAGCGTGATGATGGTGGAAACGCTCATCACAGCTTCACCAGAATTTATGAACCAGTTACCGCCCGAAGACAAAAAGCGTATTTCCAGACGGCTCTTGACTTCATTTCGGAGCGTGTTGGAAAGCAGAATATCCTCTCCGCTGTCGTCCATATGGACGAGAGAACGCCCCATATGCACCTCTGCTTTGTGCCGATTACGCCAGACAATAAGCTGTCAGCGAAAGCTATCTTAGGCAACCAGAAATCATTATCCGAGTGGCAGACCGCCTACCATGAGCGGATGTCCTCACGGTGGAATCAGCTTGAACGGGGGCAGTCCTCAATGGAAACCAAGCGGAAACACGTCCCCACATGGCTCTATAAATTAGGCGGCAGGCTTGATAAACAGTATGAAGAAATCGTGTCTGCCCTATCCGACATCAACGCCTTTAACGCAGGGAAGAAAAGGGATAAAGCGTTAGATTTACTCTCTGCATGGCTGCCAGACGTGGAGAAATTCTCTAAGGAAATCGGGAAACAGCAGGCGTATATCGACAGTTTGAAAGAGAGAATTGGGCAGGAATCAGACTATGCGGGGCGTATGCGTGATGAAAAGTACGAGCAGGAACTAAAGGTGCAGAAAGCGAATCAGAAGATATTTGAATTGCAGAGAACCAACGAGCAGATGGGGCGGCTGCTGTCAAAAATACCGCCCGAAGTGTTGGAAGAATTGCAGAAAAATCATAGAAGCAGAGCGAAAGAAAGGTAGATATGTGAATGAAGAAACAGGATTTTAAGGTGTTAAAGACCAAAGACTTGTACCCGTTCCCCGACAATCCGTTTCATGTGGCAGAAGATGAAACACTGTCAGAGTTAGCGGAAAGCATCAAGGAATTTGGCATTGTCACGCCGATAATCACACGCCCGAAAGAGGACGGGGACGGTTATGAAGTGATTGCAGGACAGCGGCGTGTCCGTGCTTCTGAACTTGCAGGGATAAATACCGTGCCTGCGTTTGTCCTGCCCTTAGACCGTGACCGAGCCATCATCACCCTTGTAGACAGCAATTTGCAGCGTGAGAATATCCTGCCATCGGAGCGGGCGTTTGCTTACAAGATGAAATCCGAAGCCATGAAGCGGCAGGGTTTCCGCACAGACTTAACCTCGTCACAAGTTGTGACGAAGTTGCGGACGGACGACAAGGTGGCACAGGGCTTCGGCGTGGGCAGGATGACCGTGCAGCGTTTTATCCGCCTGACGGAACTGATACCGCCGATTTTGCAGATGGTGGACGAGGGGAAAATCGCCCTCACGCCTGCGGTGGAACTGTCCTTCTTGAAGAAAGACGAGCAGGAAAACCTCTTTGCCACGATGGAGAGCGAAGAAGCAACGCCCTCACTCTCACAGGCACAGCGGATGAAACAGTTAAGCCAGAGCGGGCGGCTTGACATGGATACGATATTTGCGATTATGACGGAGGAAAAGGGCAACCAGAAAGAAACCTTGAAAATCAACACAAGCAAGCTGAAAAAATACTTTCCGAAGAACACAACGCCGAAGCAGATGGAGGAAACCATCATCAAACTTTTGGAGCGTGAGTTGCAGAGGAAACGCAACCGTGACAGCCGCTAATCTTCTTTTTTCGGGAAGTAAATACAGAGAGTTGAGGTATGGAGAATGAGAGTAAATCCAGTATGAAATCGTAAAGGAAATCGCAGTATTGTCTACGGGCGACAGTGGCTACACAAAGGAAATCAATCTCATTTCATGGAATGGGAAAGAGCCGAAGTATGACATCCGCAGCTTTTCCCCGAACCGTGAAAAGTGCGGCAAGGGAATCACGCTGAACGCTGATGAAGCGGCGGCACTCCTTAAAGCATTACAGAAAGAATTAAACAGCGAGGATTAATGGTATCTGATTGGCAGGGCGGGGACATTTCCAAACTCTTCCCTGCCCTGTCTGGAAAGGAAGATTTAAGTATGGGCGAGGATAAGAAAGCAGATAAAAAGAGAAAGCGTATCGTGCCAAAAGCACCAGTGCAGATGATAATCAGCCGTGAATATGTCGGCACACAGACCGTTACAGAAGCGTTTGTCCCGATTATCTCCGAGGATATTCGGAAGAAGATTGCCGAGGGCGACACCTTCGACAATGAGGGGCTGTCCGCTTAGAATGTACGCAATGGGACATGAAAACAGATAGGACAGATACGGAGGTTTTACAGTATGGCAGGAATCAAAGAAGAAAAGAAAATCTATTTAGTCGGCATTTATTGCCGCTTATCTAAAGACGATGGTACGGATAACGAGAGTGCGAGCATTGCGACACAGAAATCCATCCTCACGGATTATGTGAAAAAGCAGGGATGGCACATAGCAAAAACGTATGTGGACGATGGTTATTCTGGTACAAATTTCCAAAGACCAAGTTTCCAGAATATGATAAAAGACATTGAAAGCGGTCTGATAAACTGCGTGATTACGAAAGATTTATCCCGTCTGGGGAGAAACTATCTTGATTGTGGGTTATATCTGGAAGTTTTCTTCCCAGAGCATAACGTGAGGTATATAGCGGTCAATGACGGCGTAGATACCTTGAATAAATCTGCTATGGACATCACGCCTTTCCGCAACATTTTAAACGAAATGTATGCCGCTGACATATCTGTTAAGATAAAATCGGCATATCGGGCGAGGTTTCAACAGGGGAAATTCATGGGAACTACCGCCCCTTATGGCTATATCAAAGACCCTGCCGACCACAACCATCTGCTGATAGATGATAAAGTGGCACATGTTGTAAAAGAGATATTCGACCTTGCATTAAAAGGGAATGGAGTTGCCAAAATTTGCAGACATCTTAATAAACAGCATATCCTACGCCCTGCCGCTTATGCGGCGGAGCGTGGCGAAACAGGCTTTGAACGTCATTTTGAGGGGAACGAGGACAAACGCTATATTTGGAGTGGGAACAGCGTGAGGAGCATTTTAAGAAGCCCGATATATGCGGGAAATCTTGTAGGCTACAAACGGATTGCCGCCAATATGAAAAGCAAGAAACGCCCCTCTAAGCTGCCCGAAGAATGGGAAGTGATACCCAATACCCATGAGGGAATAGTCACGCAGGAGGAATTTGATATTGTCCAACAGCTTATTACAAGTCGTAGGCTTCCACAGAACAAGGGAGGATTTGTAAATATTTTTGCAGGCGTTATCAAGTGTGTGGACTGCGGATGTGCTCTGCGGGCAATGAACGTACACAGGAGGAAACGCCCAGAGATTATCGACTGTGTACAGTATTCATGTAATAATTATGCAAGAAACGGAAGAAGCGAGTGTAGTGCCCACAATATAGAAGCAAGGGATTTATTCAATGCCGTTCTTGCCGACATCAACTGTTTTGCGGATATGGCAGTGAATGATGAAAAGGCGGTCAGGGCCATAGAAAAGCGGCTCACGGAAACAGACCAGAGCAGGGCGAAAGCATTAGAGAAAGAACGTAAGAAGCTGAACAAACGCCTTGCGGAACTGGACAGGCTGTTTTCCTCTCTCTACGAGGATAAGGTCATGGAGCGTATTACCGAGCGGAATTTTGAGATGATGTCGGGGAAATACCAGAAAGAGCAGCTTGAAATTGAAGCAAGGCTGAAAGAGGTGACGGAAACTCTTAATGAAAGCTACGAGAAATCACGGGGAATCCGTGACTTCCTCGCCCTTATCCGAAATTATCAAGGCTTAAAAGAACTGGATGCAACAGTTATAAACGCACTCATAGACAAGATACTTGTTTCGGAGCGTGAGAAGATGGCAGACGGAACAGTGAAGCAGGAAATCAAGATTTACTATAAATTCATCGGCTTTGTCGATGAATTACATATCATACCTACAAAACGGTGGGCAGCAATGCCCGCTAAAAATTGTACGGTGTGCGGCGTTGAATATGTCCCGGGCTCTGGTGCATCAAGGTATTGTCCTGCTTGTGCCAAGAAGATACGGAGGGAGAAATCAAACGAGAGCAAACGCAGGAGCAGAGAACAGAAAAGGATAGCATGTATGAACTGTCCGCAAAAAATGACCGACTGATCTGGAACAGCAGGAAGGACGTATTTTAAGACAGGGAAACCAGAATGACAAAGTAAAGATATTCCGGTATGTGACGGAAAATACTTTTGATGCGTATATGTGGCAGATTTTGGAGAATAAGCAGAAGTTCATCAGCCAGATCATGACCAGTAAATCCCCGGTCAGGGCTTGTGAAGATGTGGATGATACGGCACTGTCCTATGCAGAGATCAAGGCACTTGCCACAGGTAATCCGTACATTAAAGAAAAAATGGATCTGGATGTGCAGGTGAGTAAGCTGAAACTCTTAAAGGCAAACCATACCAGTCAGATTTACCGTCTGGAATCCGATATTGCAAAGAATTTCCCGGTACAGATCAGTGCATTGAAAGAGCGGATTGCCGGGATGCAGGTGGATTCGCAGGTAGTAAAAAGCGTGGATTTACAGGATAATGACACGTTTGCCATGACGGTAGGGAATGTCCTTTATGAAGATAAGAAAGAAGCTGGCGAAGCGTTGATCGCCGCCTGTGCAGGTTTAAAAACCGTCAGCACCGGCGGAAAGGTTGGGGAATATCATGGGTTTACGTTATCTGCTTCCTACAATATGTTCTCCAATGCGTTTGAACTGACGGTCAAAGGGAAATGTTCTTATAAGCTGGAGATCGGAAAAGACCCGGTAGGAAATATGCAGCGTATACATAACACCCTTTCTTCCATTGACAGGAAACTGACGGAAAGTGAGCAGAAATTGGAAACCGTACAACAGCAGCTTGCTACTGCACAGGAAGAGGTAAAGAAACCATTCCCGAAAGAAGCAGAGCTGAATGAAAAGATGGAACGGTTATCCGAGTTAAATGCATTGCTGAACATGGATGAAAAGGGTAATGAGACGATTATGGCAGATGAGGATATTGGCAGAGAAGGAAGTAGCACAGATAGCAGGGATACTGTAGAAGAAAAAGAACTTTCGGAAACAGCAGACAGAATCCATAAGCCATCTATTCTGGAACGCTTAAAGCAGGAGAAGGCACAGCAGAATACAGCGGAACAGCCACCTGTACAGAAAGCTGCAAAGAAAAAACACGAACAGGAGTTATAAAAGATTTCCCGTCAGAGTTTTCTCTGGCGGGGACATAAAATGGAGGGTTTGTTTATGGCAAATAATATAGAAAAACAGTTAAAAGAAATATCGGAACGTCTGGAGCAGGGAGTAAAAGAGATCTTTACTTCGGAGAGATATACCGAATATCTGAAGACCATGTCCAAGTTCCACAATTACAGTTTTAATAATACGCTGCTGATCACCATGCAGAAACCGGAAGCAACACTGGTGGCAGGGTATCAGGCATGGCAGAAGAAATTTAACCGTCATGTAAAACGTGGGGAAAAAGGAATCCAGATCATCGCACCGGCACCCATCCGTGAGAAACAGGAGATTGAAAAGATCGACCCAGTGACCAAAGAGCCGGTGATCGGGGATGAAGGTCAGACGGAAACAGAGATCGTGGAGATGATTATTCCAAGGTTCCGTGTGACAACGGTATTTGATGTCAGCCAGACAGAAGGAGAGCCGATTGCAGAGCTGGAAGTACCGGAACTTACCGGGAGTGTACAGTTTTATGACACGTTTATGGAAGCATTGCAGAACATTTCTCCTGTGCCAATCCGCATGATGGAAATAGAAGGGGAAGCAAAAGGCTATTATCATCAGACAGAAAAGTATATTGCAATTCAGGAAGATATGAGTAATCTTCAGACCATGAAAACCGGAGTACACGAAGTAAGCCATGCATTGCTGCATGACCGGGAGGTAATGGATGCGGAAGGAATTTTAAAAGACCGGACAACAAAAGAAGTAGAAGCAGAAAGTATTGCCTATATTGTCTGCAATCACTTTGGTTTGGATACTTCAGAATACTCTTTTACCTATATTGCCAGCTGGTGTGAGAGCAAGGATATGAAAGCACTCCGGGCATCTATGGATACCATCCGGAAAACGTCTGCAGAAGTCATTGAGAATATCGAGACACAGATGCACGAACTGGAAATGGAAAGACCGGTGCGGGATACCTTCCATAAGGAAGATTTGATCCTGCATCTTTCAGGCAGCATGGGTTCCGAGTTTACTTATGACCTGATCGAAAACATGAGCAGGGAACAGTTAGAGCAGAATGTGGGGGAATACGTCCGCCTTCTGGAAAGTGGTGAGATAGAGGAGAATGAGAAACCACTGGAAAGTTTTCTGGAGGAAAAAGGTGCTGCCGTCACACCACTCTATGACAGCAGTGGACACGGAGAGAATTATCCGATTGATTTTTATGATGTGGAATATGATGCTGACACAGGCGTTACTTATTTTTCTGACCTTTCTCCGAAAGAGCAGGCAGAGATGTTGGTGCATAAAGCAGAGTTTCCAAGAAATATTTTTTCAGAAGAAGAAAAGGCATTTGTAAATGAATATGCAGAAACTTTCCCCGGACGGGTGGAAAGACTGAATGACCTGGTATGGGACATGAGGGAATCTTACGATGAAGCCGGTTCAAAGCTAGTGTATGAAGTAATCCAGGCAGCAAGGGCAAACTTCCCAGTGAAAGAACCGGAGATTGTAGAAGAAACAGCCATGCAGTATGCTCACCGTCTGATTGAAACGGCAGAAGCTGCAAATACAGGAAATTTCACAGATTCCCAGAGAAATCTTATTGTGAATTTTGCATATAAGATGGATGACAAAGACGAAGTGCTTGGACTGGTGAACCGTATGATGACCGCAATCCGCAGACCGGGAAGTGAATATACGAGAAGCCTTATGAATGAAACACAGGCACAGATTGACAATTTCCCGGATGGCATGATCGGTTTTACGGAAATGCACGAGGCAGGAATTCAGTTAGACCATATGCTCCCGCTTACGAAAGACCGGGCATATGAACTGTACCGTGGAGGGGCAGAAATTTATATCTTACACGGAAATCCAGAGAATCCACAACGGGCAGAACAGATGCTTGTGGAGACGGAAAGTGAGATCCTTGGATATGACGGTATCTTTGGAATCACAGAAACAGAATGGGAAGTGCAGAAAGAGAGAGAAATATCTGCTACAAAACAGGAAGCACTGGTACAGCAGAGTGCAGAAAAGATTGATGAGACACTTCTTCTGCATGGAGAAAGCGGAAGGTTTGCCATTTATCAGATGGATACCGGAGATGAGCATACTTATCAGTTTATGGGAATGGAATCCGCAAAGAGTCTGGGCTATACCATTGACGGAAAGGATTACAGGATGGTTTATGCAGCACCGTGGATGCCAACGATCACGTTAGACAATATATTTGAACGCTTTAACATTGACCG
>ENA-OQKD01000114-OQKD01000114.1-human-gut-metagenome-genome-assembly--contig:-NODE-114-length-21923-cov-3.516471_pt1 | contig 21923 bp, 20 predicted proteins | sample MGYA00242775_ERZ504792 | MGnify/ENA primary metagenome ERZ504792 (study PRJEB26092, sample SAMD00036401) | human gut metagenome | host: Homo sapiens | study: EMG produced TPA metagenomics assembly of...
CTGTCCGCTGTCAACGCATCTGTGTACGCTTTCCAGGAATCTGTTGTGTAGTCTGCCTCTTTCAGACCTTCTGCTTTATATTCTGCGATCAAAGCTTTCAACGCATCTGTGTTTCCACGTTCTACAAGCGCAGCAACCGCATCATTCAAATCTTTTGCTTTCGCATCGATTGCCGCCTGATCCTTACCGTTTGTCAGAAGTTCTTCTGCTTCTGCAAGAACTTTTTCCATTGCATTGTAAGAAGCTGTTGTATATGCGTTTTCGTCTTTTGCTTTTGCCGCATCTACTGCTGCCTGCAGTTTGCTCTTATCAAGCTGCGGATCTACCGGAGCTTTTACGAGAGCTTCTTTTGCCGCTTTCAATGCGTCTTTCGCCGCATCTACTTCTGCCTGTGTCTTATTGCTGTTGTCTGCCACGATTCCATTTGCAGCTTCAAGAGCTTCTTCGTATTTCACCCATGTCTCATGTGTGTAATCCGCTTCTTTCAGTTCTTTGTACTCTTCAATAAGAGCTTTCAATGCATCTGTGTTTCCGCGTTTTGCCAATGCTGCATGTGCATCTTCTAACACTTTCTTCGCTGCATCTACCGCCGCCTGATCGCTGTTGCTGTTATCTGTTACGATTGCGTTTGCCGCATTCAGAGCAGTCTCATAAGCGCTCCATGTAGATGTTGTATGATCCTCTGCTTTCAAATTCTCTTTTGCGTACTGATCGATCAAAGCTTTCAGATCTGTTACATCTCCGCGAGCAACAAGTCCTTTCACAGCTTCAGTTAATTCTGCAACCATTGCGTCGATCGCATCTTTTGTACCGTTTACAAGAAGCTGTTTTGCTTCTGCAATTTTAGCTTTTACCGGCTCTGCACTTGTTACTGTACTTGTTTCAACTTTCTTCTCTGCGTCTGCGATTGCTTTCTTCAGAGCGGATGCATCTACAAGTTTAGCTTCTGCGCCTTCCAGTTTCTTAATCATAGCAGCTACTTCTTCCTGTGTCTGTGCTCCTGTCGCCACAAGATCATATCCTTCTTTAAGAAGAGCATTAAACGCTGCTGCGCTATCTGTTGTTGCGTTAGACGTATCTACCGCTGACAATACGCTCAATCTTTCGATCAAGGCTGTAATGTCTACGCCCGGTGTCTCGCCTTCTTCCGGTTTTGTTCCGTATACTTCAAGCTCTACAACGTGGTTTGTTGTTGTGTCATTGTTTGCTCTTCCGTACATGTAAACGCGAACAAACTGTGCTTTCGTTCCTTCCGGAAGCGTCCATGATTTACCCTGTGCAGTTTCTGCATAGTCTTCATCGAATTTTTCCGGTGCTTGTGTATACAGTTTATGAACATTCTGATCATCCGCATTATAGACGATTGTAGCTTTTCCTTCTGCAAAGTCTGTTTCTTTTTCTGCTACAGCTACTACTGTATCGCCATATGTTCTACCATCGCCCCAGTAACGATACAGTGACAGAGAGTTCACATCACATACAGCGCCTAAATCAACCTGCATATAAGATGATTCACGTCTATTGTCCGCACCGAACTCGGCATAGTTTGAACCAAAATCAGTTTTGTTTCCGTCAACAGCCATAGACATCGGTCTGTCGCCGCCTTTTGCTGCATCTGTGTCATCTGCCGTCCATTTTGCCGTTACATTTGCATCCTTTGCAATGTTCTTTGCTTCTACTTTCTCTCCATAGATCGCAAGATCACCGACTGTAATATACTTATTTTCATCAGTTGCTTGCCAGTGATAAGAAGACGTTCCACTGATACGTACATATCTAGCTTCCTGTGCCTCAAATGTAACTTCTGCCGGGAAAAGTGTCTGATCATTCTTATTCACAATCTTGTCCGAAAGATCAAGCCCGTTTTCTCCTGTTACCGAAGTCCATGTATCCTCTCCGTCTTTTCTAATTTCTACAATCAGATTCTTAATATTACCTGTACAATGCCAGTAGTTCTTTGCATCATTATAATAACGCGGTGTGTAGTCAACCTGATCCAATTTATACGTCGCACCCAAGTCAACTTGCAGCCATGCATTATCGCTGCTTACAGTACCTTCTTCCACTTTCTGACTTGTCCAGTATGTCGTGTTATCTCCATCTAAGACTTTATCTTTACTTCCTTCGCTCGTCTCAGAAACTGTGATCATATCATTTGTAAGTTTAAGTTTCGGAAGTCCTTCCTGCTCTCCGAGATTAGCCACTTCATTATAACCGTATGCGATATCATATACTGCCGCCGCTGTCACACCTTCACCTGCTGTGATCGCAGCTTTCTTAACTTCATGAAATCTGTTCTTTTCATTATAAGCAGATCCTTCCAGTGTTCCGTCTACATAAAGTTTCAGCATACCGTTGTTTTCTTTCACACCTACTACTTTATGCTCTGCTCCGTCATTGATTGACTTGCCGGAAACTGCTGTCGCACCATTCAGTGTGAAGGATGCTTTTCCTTCTGCTGTTACTTTCAGTTCGTACTGACCATTCTGGCTTTACGAGTGACTTATCTGTTGCCGTTGTGTTTACAGCCGCATATACTGTGAATCCATTATTGGAATTCAGTGATCTGTCCGCTGCTGCAATTTCTCCTGCTTCTGCAATCGCTTCTTTTTCAACGATCACACTGTCTTTGTGATATACAACAGATGCAGCTTCAGTAGCTTTGTTGCCCGACATGTCTTTAATATCCTGCGGAATTACTTTTACTGTAGCTTCGTTTGCCGGAGCTTCTGCTAATACGATATGATATGTTGTATCGTCTGCGCTCTTCTTAATAGAAGAAACTTTTGCGTTTTCTACTTTAAAGAGGTTTCCTGATACTTTCTCATCGAATTTTACTGTAAGTTCTTTCGCACCGTCTGTCATGATTCTGTCGATCTTCGGCGCTGTTGTGTCTTTTTCTGCTGAAACACGTAAGATACGCACTTCGTTCGGTTTCAAGTTCACTGTGTATTCTTGACCATACTTTAATGTACCTGTCTGAGCAGACTTATCGGAAAGAAGATAGCTGTGCTCTAAGTAGTAGTTTAATGTGCCTGCACCTTCTGCAACGCCCATTGTACGGTCGAATGTGAACTTGATTGTCTTATCTGTCATTTGCAGATGGGTTACGGAGTGAAATAATTCCGTCCGTTCCGTCGAAACATGAGAATCCGTATGCTTCTGCCTGCGTTTGGTCTGACAGATCTCCGTTACTCAGTTTTGTAATATCCGGTTTCCCTCCGATCATCTTGGAATTTTTGAGCATATGATAGTTTTCTTCTGCCCACTCAAGGAATTCTCCTGTGATCTCGTATTTTCCATCTGTCATAATACTGTCAGAGTAGTACAACTCCCAAAATGCCGTTCCACGAGTAGACAACATGTACAGATAGTTCTGGAAATCTTCATCTGTAGCAGTATTAACTGTCATTCCTGTTCCTTCTTTTCCGTAAATCGGATCATGGTTGTACAGATTCTGAAGCGGGAACTGGAACTGATGATTCTTCAGGAAGTCATAGTAACAAGCGTCACGATATGTAATCTGCTTATTCATCTTTGTTGTTCCGAAAGATGCATCCTTCTGATCATGTACGCACTGAATCCATACAGAGTTCGCCCACTGTAAATACCACGGACTCGGGTTTACATAACATGTAAGAGAGATCCAGAGTTTATTAATTCCGTCCTCTTTTTCACTCTGACGAACCGCTTCCATCAGATCGATCCATGCTTCCCACAGATCAGTCACATGATACATCTGGTGATAACCGCCTGTCATATGGTGATTAGACTCACTGTATACCGGAACGCCGTCTGCTCCGCCTAAATTGTTGAAATGATTATACTGAGCAGTATCTGCAAATCCATCCCATTTCCAGTAGTTGACATCCCAATCTTGCTGCCATTTAATCGCCATCTTTTTAAAATTCTCTACATATACACGGTCTGCAACGTCGATAGAATGTCCTGCTTTACTTCCTTTTTGTGCCCTCTCAATAATATTTGCTAATGTAGTGTAGAAGTTATATCCGCCTCTCGGTCCAACCCATACTCCAAAGTTACTTCCGAACTTCTTAACAAGTTCGCTGGACGGTGTCAATCCCTCCGGGAATTTCTCATTAAATGTCCAGAAACCTTCGGTATTCTCTATTGCTCCCGATTGTGCGTGTGACCCTGCTCCTATCGAACCATCATTATACGCATTCCATCCATCATCTACAACGTAAGAATCCAACGGACGAACTTCTGCTTTATTCAACTCACGATCAATTTCAATGAACGAAGCCAAAATATTTTCATCACTGATCTTCATCATGTTGTCGAACCATGAATTGTACTGTGTACGGAACTCTGACGGAGTTGCGATTGACTTGATGTACTCGAAGAAGTCTGCCTGAATAACTTCCTGCTCTGTACTTCTTGCCGCACCTGCAACTGTCTGCCATGTCACATACTTATCGTCTGTTGTCAACTGATTATCTTCTTTCAGTCTGCTGAACGTCTTACCACTGTAATAACGCATAAATCCTGTTCCGTTTACGATCTCTGTATCCGCTGCCGGGAACTCACATCCGAAGAACATTCCCTGAATGTAGATCGGCTGTCCGAGGTTCGCTTTGAACTCTTCCATCTGAACAACGCCGCCTTGACCTCTCGGAATTGTCCACTGTGCATCGGACTCTGCCACTTTCAGAGACTCAAGGTCGATATAGTCGATCTCAGCATCTGCCATCTTGTCATCCGGCACGTCGATCTCAAGGAATTTACGCATGAAGTGATCGCCTTCGTACATTACGATTACTTCGTCGATTGAATACTCTACGTTTTTGTGAGTGTACGGTTTGAAAGAAAATGTTACTTTCTTACCTGTTTTCTCTTTACCGTTGATCGTTGCCGTTGTATCTTCGACTTTGACTGCCTCATTGCCGTCTTTCAGCTCTAAATCGCTTGTCTCAAATGCACGGTCATCCGTATCTACCGGAGCTTTATCTGCGTGGAGATTAAATTCTGCTCCGCCGGCAAATCTTTCCCCATTGTTTGAAGATGTTGCTACGAACTTAATCTGTTTCGCAGTACATGCTTCTTTCAAGTTTACATAGATCGGGTTCGTACCATTATATTCAAATTCGCCTTCTGCGATCGGCTCTCCCCAATCTTCGGATTCATAATCAAGTTTGTTTTCTGCTGTTGATGCGTACAGCTTGTACCCCTTAATATTTCCGTTTGTGTTTTCTCCTTCTTTTCTCGGTGTATAAGAGAAAGACTGGAATGTCACATCTTTTCCGAATGTGATTACTACATTATGCGGATAGTCCTGATCACCTTGTCCAGTCCCCCCCCCATAATTTGAATGCCAGATACTCTCTGTTCTTCCATCTAACAAGTTAGATGCCGGTCCATCTGAGTCTCCGCTCGCATTCTGGTAGCTGTCTGCCGTTGCTGTCCAGCCGTCACGGTTGATTGCCTCTAAGGTAATCGATCCTTTTTGCTCTTTCGTTGTCTTAACAACGAATTCTTCACTTCCTTCTTGCGGAGTGAAGGTTGTTCCTTCTCCACCAGTTCTTTTGTTCACAATTTCAGTCGTGAACAATTTTTTGTCCGCTGTTGAAAATGTTCTTTTGATGGCATCGTTTCCGATTGTAACAGTATTATCTTTCTGCTCAACGGTTACTTTACCATACGGAACTGCAGTTTCATTTTCTGCCGCTCCGGCAACTGATGTTGTGGAGAAGACGCTCGTCACAACCATAGCTGCTGCGAGCGCTGCACTGAAAAATTTCTTTTTCATAATATTCTCTCCTTTCCCCGTGAAATTGTTATGTTTTTCATAGTCTGCATCTATTTTATGATAACATATTCCCTGTCATTTCGGTACATCCAATATCCTTTTCGTGATATTTACTTAATTTGTGTCAATTTAATCAATGTTTTTTTAAGATTTTATCGGTTTTTCTTAAGAATTCTTCTTTTTATTTTCCGCAATTTATTAAGACGACTATAATATCCTGTTTATGTCAGGAAATAAAGGGAATCCTGTAAATAACACTTAAAGGAGTTGCATTATATATGAAGAAACTCATTTATCCGGCAGCGCTTATTCTGCTTTTTATTATATTGACAACGACAATTCTGCCTGCCGACGCCGTCTACGGATCGAATACGGACTGGCTCTCCCAACATGCCGCTCTTGCGGAAACGATCCGTGACGCCTGCGTGGAACAGCACACGCTTCTTCCCGACTGGATCGATCTCGGAAGCGGAAGCAGCGGATATCAGTTTTCTTATTATGGATTTTTAAGACCTGATATTCTGATCGGATGTCTGTTTCCGCAGATTCCTATGGTTTACATCCTGATCGGCTATATGCTTGCACTTTATCTCGCTTCCGTTCTTTTATGTTATATGTGGCTGCAAAGCGAGGATATTTCCCCGTTCTTTTCCTTCATCGGAAGCGTTTTATTTTTGACTGCGGGATGTCTTTTCCATATGCATCGTCAGATCATGTTTGTCAATTATCTGCCGTTTTTGATCCTTGCTTTTTTGTGCGTGAAGAAACGTAAGTTTCGCTTTCTCCCTCTTTGTATGCTTCTGATCTGCCTGCACAGCTTCTATTTTGCGATCGCCGCATTTGCCGCGATCGGCTGGTACTGGCTGAGAACGGAAAAAGAGACATTTTGGAAAGATTCGTTTTTCAAAAAATATATCCCTTCCGCCGTTCTTTCCGTATGCATGGCGGCGGCGCTCCTTCTGCCGACAGGACTTGTACTGATGGAGCACAGACGAAGCGGCGGCGGATTTTCTCTTTTGAAAATATTAGAGCTTTTCGGACCGAATATCTCTATGAACGGCATCTTGTTTAACGAATACGGACTGGGGCTTACATTGATCTGCTTTTACACGATACTTGCCGGATTAAATAAAAAAAATCCTGCCAAAAAAGAATTCTTTCCTGACAGCGTTTTATTTTTATCTTTCGGATTGTTCGGTATCTTTTCTTACATTTTAAACGGAACGCTCTACGCCAGACCGAAGATACTTATTCCGTTTCTGCCGCTGTTCATCCTGCACTGCGTACGTTACTTAAAATCAGCGCACACCGAAACAGACCGCGTTTCATCGTATCCGCTCTATCCGTTTGCCGTAATGCTTCCGCTTGGTCTGCTCTGGTTCAGTCAAGTTCAGTTTCCGTGGATTTTGATCGAACTTGGTATTCTGTTTTTATTTTGCCTGATACAAAGACGGAAACAAAACCTTATTTTGCAAATGTTTAAAAATCCCCGCATTTTTGCCCGGGTAGAATTACTCGTCTATCTGCTCATACTGATCGCCCCGGTCGGTATGTATATTACAACTGCCAGAAAGGAAAACTGGGTAAAGAAAGCAGATGTTTCGGCAAAAGAAACTTACACAAAACTTGCGGAAATTCCGATGGATCCGCTCTATCATTTTGACAGCCTGACCGAACCGCTTGCAAACGGAAACCGCGCCCCAGAAGCGAAAATAACAAGAAGTTCTATGTATTCTTCTGTGACAAACAGCGCTTACTCCGACTTGTATTATGACGTGCTGAATACACCGATCCGAATCAATAACCGGATCGCGCTGCTTACTTCCGATAATCCGTTCATGCTTCATCTTCTTGGCGTTCGGTATATCGAGACAGAAAAAGATCATATTCCCGCCGGGTATACGCCTCTGTATTCTTCGGCAAAAGACACGGTGGTCGCAGAGAATAAAAACGTGCTTCCGAATGTTTATTTTACATCGGATACAATCTCTGAAAAAGAGTTTGACCGTTTCAATCAAATCGAACAGTTGGAAGCGATTTCCCGCAAAACCATAATAGAAAACACTTCCACTGATACGGACAGCGACGTTTACCTCCCCGGAAAGTTTATCACTCCTTTTGCCCCGAAACTGTCGGCAGACGGCAAACTTCCCGATAGTTTGACTATCAAAAGACTGCCGATAAGTATGACATAATCTCAAAATGTCAACAATCGTTGACATTTTATGTTTGAAAATACAGGCTTTGGCAACATTTTGTTGCTTTCTTTCCAGGTGGATAATAAAACGATCGATCCTGTTGTCATCGACATTAACAACATACGCAATAAGCTTTCGGGACTATTTGCGCCTTACCCAAACGGAAACAATACGTTTCACTATCAGTTTTCAGCGGACAGTGACTCGGGTATGACAAAACTAAAGGTTACTTTTCCAAAGGGTCATTTCACTGTCAGCAACGTACAGTGGCATTTATGTAATAAACATATTTTCGACGACGAGAACACAATTACAAAAGCGGTCTGTGACAGCAGAACCGAACGCAGCGCCTTCCTTTCAGGCACGACTGTTTTTTCCGGAAGCATCCATGCAGAAAGCAACGGGGTTCTCGCGTCTGCGATTCCGCGGCAAAACGGACTTGAGCTTTACATCGACGGCAGACGCACAGATATTATCCGCGTAAATAAAGCTTTTGCAGGAGCACATATCGAAAAGGGGACTCATAAGATCGAATTTCGATTTTCTCCTCCCGGAAAACAAATCGGCTGTATCATCAGCCTGATATCTCTGTTGTGCTATTTAAGTTACCTGATTTTTACATTTGGAGTCTTTACTTCAAGAAAAACACAAAATATTACAACGGCTCACCATAAAAACGCGCTGTAAGAAATTCACTATAATCATTATAAGAAAGAGGGAACTGACTTTGAAACGAATTTACTTAAGCAAAGAACTGCTCACTTACATCATTACCGGAGGAATCACAACCGGAGTTAATTACATGTTATACGGACTTTTTCTATTTTTTCACGTTCCGTATATTGCATCTAACAGTATCGCATGGACAGGCGCGGTTATCGCCGCCTATGTTCTGAACAGAAAATGGGTCTTTCGGTCAAACAGACGGATTCCCGAAGAGTTTTTCTCCTTTGCTGCTCTACGATTTATCACACTGCTCGTCGAAAATGTTCTGCTTTGGCTTGCCGTCGATCAATTATCACTTTCTTTGATCGGCTCAAAATTAATCGTAAGCGTCGTAACCGTGATCGGAAACTATGCGCTCTGCAAATACCGCGTTTTCAAAACTGCCGCTCATGGGCAGGATCAAAATATGATCAGAAAGGAGCTGCTGCCATATGACAATCAAAAATAATCCTGCTGACGATGTGATCAGCATTATCGTTCCGTGTTTTAATGAGGAGAGCGTTCTCCCCGCTTTTTACAGCGCGGTTTCAGACGCCGCATCCTCGATCGAAGGCGCTGTCTGCGAATTTCTTTTTATAGATGACGGAAGTTCTGACCGAACGGCAGAGATCCTTCAGCATTTTACAGAGAAAGACGAGCGTGTCCGTTTTCTTACATTTTCCAGAAACTTCGGAAAAGAAGCCGCCATGTACGCCGGACTTCAAAATGCATCGGGAGACTACTGTGTATTTATGGACGCCGATCTGCAGCATCCGCCCGCTCTGCTTAAAAACATGTATCACGCTGTCAAATACGAAGGATACGACTGCTGTGCAGGACTTAGAGAGGACCGAACCGGAGAAAATCCGATCCGCACGTTCTTATCCCGCTCTTTCTATCACTTGATCGGGAACGCATGTCATCTCGATATGGGAGACGGAAAAGGTGATTTCCGAATGATGAACAGAGCTATGACGGACTCTATTTTGGAACTCAAAGAATACAACCGCTATATGAAAGGGATCTTCTCTTTCGTTGGATTTGATACAAAATGGATTCCGTTTCACAACACTGAGCGCGCCGCAGGAAAAACAAAATGGAATTTCCGCTCGCTGTTCCGCTATGCAATGGACGGAATGTTATCATTTTCTTCCGCCCCCGCTTCCCTGCCCGGCTTCATCGGCATGTTTCTCCTGATCGCCGCCGTTGTCACAGGACTTGTTTCCGTTTTCACCGGACATAAAGCAAACTGGATCCTTCTGCTTGTCTGCCTGATCCTCGCGTTGAACGGCATACAGATGATCTTCCTGTCACTGCTCGGACAATATATGTCGAAAGATTATATGGAAAGCAAGAAACGACCGATCTATATTATAAAAAAGAAAGGGGGGTTTTAACCCCTCCTTTTCTACGACAGCTCTAAGTTTCCTGTATAAAGCTGATAATACGTTCCTTTCTGTGACAGCAACTCATCATGTGTTCCACGTTCGATAATACGTCCGTGTTCCAGCACCATGATCGCATCGCTGTTTCGGATCGTCGAAAGTCTGTGGGCGATTACAAATACTGTACGCCCTTTCATAAGGTTATCCATACCTTTTTGAACGATACTTTCTGTTCTTGTGTCAATAGACGATGTCGCTTCATCCAGGATCAGTACCGGCGGATCGGCAATGGCAGCTCTTGCGATCGCAAGAAGCTGACGCTGTCCTTGAGACAGTTCTTCTCCGTCTCCGCTCAAGCGCGTCTCATAACCTTTCGGAAGCATTCTGATGAATCCGTCTGCATGAGCCAGCTCTGCTGCCTTATAAACTTCCTCATCTGTCGCATCCAGTTTCCCGTAACGAATGTTTTCCATAATCGTTCCTGTAAACAAAATGTGTATCTTGAAGAACGATACCAAGCGATCTTCGCAGATCAGCCTTTTTAATCTTGTTTATATTAATATCATCATAACGGATCTTTCCGTCCTGAACATCATAGAAACGATTGATCAGGTTTGTGATCGTTGTCTTTCCCGCTCCCGTCGAACCGACAAAAGCAAGTTTTTGTCCCGGCTTCGCGTACAGAGTCAGATCATGAAGCACCATGTGGTCTTCCGTATATCCGAACGTCATATCATAAAATCTCACGTCGCCTTTCAGCTCCGTATATGTCACTGTGCCGTCTGCCTGATGCGGATGTTTCCATGCCCACAAGCCTGTTCTTTCTTTACACTCCGTAAGATTTCCCTGTGCATCCTTCTTTGCGTTTACAAGAGTAACATATCCTTCGTCTACTTCCGGCTCTTCATCCATCATATTAAAAATACGTTCCGCACCTGCAAGAGCCATGATGATTGAGTTAAACTGCTGGGCAATCTGCATAAACGGCTGAGTAAAGCTCTTCGTAAACTGAAGATAAGACGCCATCACGCCAAGCGTAATGTTTCCGATGCCGAGTACCGAAAGCGCGCCGCCCAGTACAGCAGTCAAAACGAACTGTAAGTTTCCCATATTTCCGATAACCGGACCCATGATACTTGCAAACGTATGTGCCTTTGATGAACTGACGAACAGACTTTCATTCAGCTGATCGAATTCTTCTTCCGAAATCCGTTCATGGTTAAATACTTTCACGACCCGCTGTCCCGTCATACGCTCTTCCACAAATCCCGTGATACTTGCCAGATCAAGCTGCTGCCGTACAAAGTATTTTCCGCTGTTTCCTCCGACCATTCTCGCAACAGCCGTCATCACCCTGATCATCACAACGGCGAGAACTGTCAGGATCGGACTTAAAACAAGCATCGCAATAAATGTGACTACGATCGTAAGAGCCGACATAAGCACCTGCGGGATCGACTGATTGATCATCTGACGAAGCGTATCCGTATCGTTTGTATAAAGGCTCATGATCGAACCGTTTGTATTCCGGTCAAAATAACGGATCGGCAGTTTCTGCATATGTTCAAACATCTCGTCGCGGACACGTTTCAGCACGCCCTGCCCGATCACGACCATAAGTCTCGTGTAAATGAAGGAGGCAATTACGCCGCTCAAGAAAATACATGCCAATATACCAAGCGCCTGATACAGTTCTGTGTAATCCGGACTTTTTTGCCCGATCAGCGGGATAATATAATCATCCAGCAGAAACTTCAGCGACAATGAGACCGAGATCGTCGCAATCGAACTGACAAGAATACAGATCAGTACGATAATAAACTGTACTTTATATGTTTTCGTCACATATCCGAGTAGACGTTTTGCTGTTTTTAATGTATTTTTATTCAACGACGGTTTTGTCGGTTTCTTTTCTTTACTCACTGTCCTTTCCTCCTTTCATCTGTGATTCATATACTTCCCTGTAAATCGCATTCGTTTTCAGCAATTCCTCCGATGTTCCGATTCCGCTGATCTCTCCTTTGTCCATTACGATATAACATCCGCATCCTCTACCGAGAAACTCTCTGCGCAATGATGATCCGTGTCGTATCCGGAATCTCTTCTCTGAAAGCCTGACGAATCAGCGCGTCTGTTTTCGTATCTACCGCGCTTGTCGAGTCGTCCAGAAGCATGACATCCGGATTCATTGCCAGAGCTCTTGCAATGGCAATTCTCTGCTTCTGACCGCCTGACACATTATTTCCGCCTTCTACGATCATCGTCTCATATTGATTCGGAAACTCTCTGATAAATCCGTCCGCCTGCGCCAGCTTACATACGCGTTCTACTTCCGCATCACTTGCAGTTTCATCACCCCAACGGATGTTCTCATAGATACTTCCTGTAAAAAGTACATTTTTCTGAAGAACGACAGACACCTGATCCCGCAAAGCTTTCAAATTATAATCCCGCACGTCTGTTCCGCCGACTTTCACTGTTCCCGACGTCACATCATACAGTCTCGGGATCAACTGCACGAGCGTTGACTTAGCGCTTCCCGTACCGCCGATGATTCCGACGATCTGACCGCTCTTTATATGAAGGTTTACATCTTTCAACGAAAGATTGCCTCCCTCTCCCGCATAACTGAAGTTCACATGTTCAAATTCGATATCTCCGTTTGTAACTTCCGTAACTGCATCCGCTTTGTCTTCCATTTCCGGTACTTCATCCAAAACTTCGTTGATACGTTCCGTAGACGCTTCCGCGATCATGATCATAACGAATACAAACGACACCATCATAAGAGACGTCAGTATCTGAAGTGCATAGACGATCACACTTGTCAGCTCTCCTGTAAGCATATCTCCGCTTATGATACTTTCGCCGCCGATCAGCACCATTGCAAGAACGACTATATACATAGTAAACTGCATCGTCGGAGAGTTCCAGGCAACGATTTTCTCTGCTTTTGTAAAAAGCCGGAATACAATACCCGAGATCTTTCCGAATTTTTCAACTTCATGGTCTTCCCGAACGTACGCTTTCACGACGCGGGCTGCGTTGACGTTTTCCTGAACGACATTATTCAATTCGTCATATTCGTCAAACACCTTGATAAAATGCGGGTGCGCTTTCTTTGCGATAAAGATCAAAAGTCCTCCCAAAACCGGAATCGTGATCAACATCATAAATGCGATCGCAGGACTGATCGTCACCGTCATGATCAGGGACATCACGATCATGATCGGCGCTCTTGCGAGCAGACGGATCGTAAACATATACGCCATCTGTACATTCGTAATGTCGGTCGTCAGTCTTGTCACAAGACCCGGCGTTGAAAAATGATCGATATTACCGAATGAAAAATCTTGTATTTTATAAAAAATATCATGTCTTAAATTTTTAGCATATCCCGAAGACGCTACCGCCGCAAGCTGACCTGCCTTCGCTCCGAAAAAAAGCGCTACGACCGCAAGCAGTACGAGCAAAGCGCCCAGCTTTATGATATATGCCATATCTCCGTTCACTGATCCCCACATCAATAATCTTCGCCATCAAAAGCGGAAATGAGAACTTCCACAAACACTTCCGCGGCTACAGAACACGGTGTCAGAAACGATTGTTTCTTATACTCGCGCACTGAGCGCAGTAATTTTTTATCCATCTTTTCTATTAGCTCCTCTCTCTACTATTGATTTTTGTTTACATGCTGCTTTCTTTCCCCCGAACTGTTTCCCTCCCGGCACAGTTTCCTTTGATCGGCTTTGATCACACTGCGCCGGCTGCCGCCGGCTTTTGTTTTTCGGTACAGCATTTTTCATCTTCAAACAAATTGGCGGAAATCAGTTCCAGCGTTTCTATACAAACCGCCATTTTTTCATCAGGTATCCCCTGACGGATGATTTTTTCCGTACGATCAATGTTCATCAATACATGTTCTCTGACTTTTTCCGCTTTCTCTGTCGGCACAATCTTTTTCAGCCGCGCATCCCGGTCTTCTGCTTTCCGCAAAATAAATCCGTTTTTTCTAAAAGCTGTAAGATTCCCGTCGCTGTGGATCTCCGGATCTGAAATTCCGCCTCAACATCCTTCTGGTAAATATCCCTGCTCATTGACTGAAGCAATATGTAATGAAGTACATGCCTTTGCATATTTGTCAAAGAATCCTCTTCCTCATGACAATTCATTCTCCGCTTCAGTTGATGCGAGATCCGATTGATGATCTTTCCTACGTCACACCGCTCTTCCATAATCCATCCTCTTCTCTTTCTGATTTCCGTATCCGCATTTTTCGTATTGACTTTTCCTTTTTTACGAAGTCGTTTGACCTCTGTATTATGCACAAAATTATAATAGTTCGGGTGCTAACAATATAGTATATGTAGCAAAATTTTTAATGTCAATCCTTTTTTCTGTATTATTTTTCAATTTTCTGTATTATTTTATAATTTATACTATTTTGACGAATTTTTTACTATTTCGCACAATAAAGTATGGCATTTTCACGAATAGAATTGTATAATAAAGGGGAGTAAATTATAAGGGAGGACTCAAGCATGAAACAAAATAATATGTTAGCCATGATCTTGGCCGGTGGACGCGGTTCCCGTCTTCATGACCTGACCCAGAAAGTCGCCAAACCGGCTGTTTCATACGGCGGAAAATATCGGATTATTGATTTTCCACTCAGCAACTGTGCCAACAGCGGAATCGACGTTGTAGGCGTATTGACTCAGTACGAATCCATTCTTCTCAACAGCTATGTAGCTGCCGGAAGACGTTGGGGATTGGACGCGAAAGACAGCGGCGTCTATGTACTCCCGCCCCGTGAAAAACTCAGATGCCAATCTTGATGTTTACCGTGGAACTGCCGATGCGATTTCACAAAACATAGACTTTATCGACACGTATTCTCCGGAATATCTTCTTATTCTCTCCGGCGACCATATTTACAAAATGAACTATGCAAGGATGCTCGCATTCCACAAAGAGAGTAAAGCCGACGCGACAATCGCAGTCATTGAAGTTCCGATGAAAGAAGCGAGCCGATTCGGTATCATGAACACCGATGAAACAGGACGCATCGTAGAATTTGAAGAGAAACCGGAACATCCGAAGAGCAACCTTGCATCCATGGGTATCTATATCTTCAACTGGAAACTGCTTCGCAAAACGCTTCTTGCCGATATGAAGAACGCGGATTCCAGCCACGATTTCGGAAAAGACATTATCCCGGCGCTTCTCAATGACGAGAAGAAGCTCTGCGCTTACAAATATAAGGGATACTGGAAAGACGTCGGAACGATCGACTCCCTCTGGGAAGCAAACATGGATCTTCTTGACAAAAACAATGCACTTGACCTGAACGATCCGGCATGGAAGATTTACACAGAGGACGTAACTGCTCTTCCGCAGTATATCGGCGCCGACGCTGTTGTTGACCGCGCTTTTATCACACAAGGCTGCGTTGTCAACGGTAAAGTTAAAATTCTGTCCTGTTTACAGGAGCAAAGTTGCCGAAGGAGCACAGGTTTATAGACAGTGTTCTTATGCCGGGGGCAGAAGTTGCCGAAGGTAGCTGTCGTTACACGCACGCTCGTTGCAGACGGTGTCAAGATCGGTAAAAACGCCGTTGTCGGAAGCGCTGACAGCAAGAATATCGAACTTGTGGCAAAACGTGTAAAGGGGGATGAATAATATGAACAGAGCTTTTGGAATTATAAATTTTGCCGGAAATCATATTAAAGTAGACGGTCTTCAGGATTTTCGTCCTGTCGGCGCTTTCTCTTTCCTCGGACGTTACCGCATCATTGATTTTCCGATTTCTAATATGAGCAACAGCGGAATTGACAATATCGAAGTATTTATCAGAAGAAAACCTCGCTCCCTTACAGAGCACCTCGGAACAGGCCGCCATTACAACATCAACTCAAAACGCGGCAGTCTGAATATCATGTATACAGAACACGGTCAGATCGGCGACATTTACAGTACCGACATTACCGCTTATATGGAAAACATAGAGTGCCTCGAGGAGATGCCTCATGAATACGTTGTCATAGCTCCGAGTTATATGGTTTACAAAGCTGATTACAGCGAATTTCTCGACGCTCATATCGAATCCGGCGCAGACATCTCTATGATGTATCACTCGGTCGATAACGCCAAAGACGCTTTTTTGAACTGTAACGCTTTGAATATCAACAAACAAAAAGGAGTTCTTGCAATCGAACCGAATCACGGAAATGCGAAAAACCGCAACATTTCCATGGATACATATGTTATGAAAAAAGATCTCTTCATCGAACTTGTTCGCAAAGCAAGCAAAAGATCATCTATGTACACGTTTGCCGACATTCTTGATGAAGAATCCGAAAATCTTGATATTCGTGCGGTATCCCACCGTGGGTTCTTTGCGATCATTAATGATTTTAACGCATATTATCAGGCAAATATGTCTCTTGTAGACCTGAATAATGCCGGAAGTCTTTTCGACAAAGACTGGCCGATCTACACGCACACGAACGATTCCTGTCCGACTCAGTATTTTGAAGGAAGCAAGGTGACTTCTTCTGTTGTTTCCAATGGATGCCTGATCGAAGGAACAGTTGAAAATTCCATCATCGGAAGAGGATGTGTTATCAAATCCGGCGCTATTGTAAAGAATTGTATCATATCTGCCGATGTTGTTATCGGAAAAGGCGTTCATGCGGAAAATCTCGTCGTAGATAAACATGCGCGTCTCATCCGCGGAAAACGTATCATCGCCGCTCCTGAAAAACCGGGATATGTAAAACGAGGCGATAAACTTTAAGTTTTAAAATAAATGAATGTAAACCTTCAAGATTTTCCCTCTTGATTATTCAGGGAGTACATGGTCGAACATGCGTCATGTACTCCCTGCCCCTTTTTCTGGATTTTCTCCATTTTTTCCTGTATAATGATCTGTATCTGAAACTGCTTACATACACCCGAAAAGGAGTACGAACTATAATGTTAAAATCTTATATCGCCTTCGATCTTGAAACAACAGGGTTAGATCCGATGAACAATGAAATTATAGAAATAGGCGCTTTAAAAGTCAGAGACGGAAAAGTCAGCGAACGCTTTATGGAATTTATCAAACCGCAGGAACTCATTTCGCCCGCCATCACAGGCCTAACCGGTATATCAAACGATATGGTCGCATCTGCTCGTCCTGCCCGTTCTGTTATCACAGACTTTATTGATTTTTGCGAAGAAGATATTCTCATAGGTCACAACATCATCTTTGATTACAGTTTTACAAAGTGTACGGCTGCCCGTGAAGGACTTCCGTTTGAAAAAATGGGAATCGATACTTTAAAAATCGCCAAAAAAGTGCATCCCGAACTAGAATCCAAAAGCCTTAGCGCTTTATGCGAACATTATAAAATAGAAAATAAGGCAGCCCACCGCGCTTATTTTGACGCGCTTGCAACTGCCAAATTATATCAGACGCTCTCCCATTATTTTGAACCTGACAATCCAAAGACGTTCAAACCGACACAGCTTACATATAAGATCAGGAAGCCTCAGCCTGCCACACCAAAACAGCTTGCTCTTCTTGAACGTCTGACAAAAATAAAAAACGTTTTCTCATAATACAGAAGCGTTCTCTTGCAATGCAGAAGCGCTCTCTTATAATCCGGAAACGCTTTCACGAAGCGATGCTTCCAGGCTGATCGACAGATTACTGAAAGGGAATTGATTCTTACATTTTCCACATATAATCTTCAACTATTTCAAACGGCGCAGGTCCGATTTTCAGCACAGCCGAATGAAATTCCTTTTGTAAGAAATCTTTTCCTTTCTCGTCAACCCACATTTTCTTTAATTCAAGGAATTCTACATACCCGATATAGTATTTCAGATAGTTGGCAGGCGAACCGAGGATCAGCTTATAGATTTCGCCGACTGCATCTTTATCTGTAATCCCGTAGTTTTTAAAAAATGCTTCCGTATCTTCGACGCTCCACCCGTCATAATGGATTCCGATATCCGCAAGGGCATAAAGCGCCAGTATGATAGAGGCGTTTTTCTGTAAAAGGGTCGCCTGCTCTTTGGAAAGCCCCATCAGATAATAACTGCCCATTTCCGCATAAGTCGCCCATCCTTCCACATATCCGCCGAAATCAAGAAGACTTCTGATTGGATCAGGATGCGTACTTTCATAATAAATCGTCTGATAAAGATGTCCCGGATATCCTTCATGAGCAAGTGTCGTAAAAAGCGTCATATCGTTTCCCATGCGCGCCCTGTTAATATAGATCACGTTTTGCTGTGAATTATCGATCGCGGGTATCATGTAAAACGCAGGACTTAGATGTTCCTCCATTGCCTCCGGAACATACTTTACTTCCAGCTTTGTCTGAGGCGGTTCCGGAAACGCAGTTTTCGATCCTTCTTTTAACTGTTCCAATATCTGCTCTGCCTTTTTATCTGTGATCACCGCCGCAGCTTCCTTAGCTTCCTTTGTTGTCAGACCGAGCACTTGCTCCATCGCCGTAAGATCTTCGTTTATCTGTCTGCGTGTCAAATCTTTTAGTTCCTCTACCGAACGTCTTGAACCGGTTGACTGCCGGGCAAGAAGTTCGTAATATTCCTTCCCCTTCGGAAAATATACAAGACCTTTTTCATTTTTACCCGATCCTTTGAGCTGTTCCAGTTCCTCCGTCATACGCTCATACGCAGGAAACACATAATCGGATATTGCAAGTGCATTTTCCTGTATATAGTCACTTTTTTCTTTCTCTGTCAATGTATTTAATTCCATCACTCGATCTGCAAACGTCGAATACAAGTAATTTCCGTTCCCCATTTCCAAAAAGGCGCGGCACTGCCCGATCACTGTTTCCACCGCCTGATCCGGCATGAACAAACCCATCTCTGCCTTTTTCTTTTCAAATATCATGATCTCTTCAAAATATTCTTCCGTCTGTCTTACAAGCGCCAGATATACTTCCACATCTTCCTTATCATAAAAACGATATTCTGATAAAACTACCGGAAGCTGTGTCTGCACTCCGCTTACAAGCCCGAGCGGTTCTTCATACATTGTATAATCCGCGCTCTTTTTCATCAGCTTTAACCGATATTTAAAACTGTCATATGTAATCTTATTTGTACGTTAAGATCATCATAGTTGAATCCAAGAGAGCCTGACGCATATTTTCCGCCGCCGCCTTGACTGCTTCCGGCTCTCTTTCAAACTGACCGAATGTAGCGTCAGTTGCTTCAATCCCATATTTTTCCGGCGCTTTAAGCGTATAATGCAGACTCACTGTATTTGCCGACACTTCTTTGCAGAATAGTTCCGCCGTGTATTCTTCAAATCTTGCATCTTCACTTTGCCTTTTTCCTGCGCTTTTCGCACCTTTTGCTCCCTGCTTACTCTCCATTGAGCATCCGCCCACTGACGCCACAGAAAATACAAGTATTATAACGAGCAAAAGATTCAAAATTTTGAAATATATTCGTTTCTTTTGATTATTATTTACTTTCTCTTTGCCGTTACATTTCCATATCGGCATAATAACCCCCGAATCTTCTTTTACTGCATCCTATGTTATATCCGGCCTTAATATACATTGCTTTTTCTTATTTTAGGAATGGATCTTCCTGCCGTACATATAATCAAATAATCCGTACATTCTGTAAAGGAAGGTTTATTATGCAGCTTCTCGTCTATATTTCAAACTATATTGTTCCGTTCCTTATACTAAGCATCATCGTTTACGGTCTGTCCGCAAAGGTCAATGTTTACGAAACATTTATCAAAGGAGCAAAAAGCGGTTTTTTTACAGTCGTTCGGATCATGCCGACGCTTATCGGACTTATGGCGGCCGTCGGAATACTCCGCGCTTCCGGGTTCCTTGATTTCATTTCCGGTCTGCTTGAAAACTTTACCGGAAGGATCGGTTTTCCCGGCGAACTCGTTCCGCTTACTATCGTAAAAATGTTCTCTTCGTCTGCAGCGACAGGACTCCTCCTCGATATTTTCAAACAATTCGGCACAGACTCCCGTCTTGGTATGATCGCATCGATCTCGCTGTCTTGTACAGAGACAATCTTCTATACGATGAGTGTTTACTTTATGACTGCCGGAATCAAAAAATCCCGCTACACGCTCGCCGGTGCGCTTATCGCTACATTCGCGGGACTTGCCGCAAGCGTCCTCCTCGCATAACCTGAGCAGCATCTAAGTGCCGGTTTTATTTAAGGCTTTGAATATGGTTCGGTTTAAGACTTGAACGTCGGTCCGATTTAAGATTTGAGTATGGCTCGGCTTAAGACTTGAACGTCGGTCCGATTTAAGATTTGAGTATGGCTCGGCTTAAGACTTGAACGTCGGTTCGGTATTTGAACATCGGTTTTTGTTTAGGATTGTAGACCGAGGCGCTTTATGCTAATATATTACTATAATGTGATCATGGAGGTGTTTTTATGGCAAGTGTGACATTAGAACACTTATCGAAAATTTACTCAAACGGTTTCGTCTCCGTCAATGATGTCAGTCTTCGTGTTGACAACGGCGAATTCATTACTCTTCACGGTCCCAGCGGATGCGGAAAATCTACGATCCTCCGCATGATCGGCGGATTAGAGGATATCACTTCCGGTAAGATTTATCTCAGTGATGAATTATTAAACGATATTTTGCCGCGTGACAGACGGCTTGCGATGGCGTTCCAAAATTATACGCTTTACAAGCATTTTAACGCCTACGACAACATGGCGCTCGGTCTGCGTCTGAGGGATTTTCCCCGCAACATTATCGACAGCCGTGTAAACGATGCCGCCAAACTTCTCGGGATTTCAGGAGTTCTGGGGCAGAAGATCAAGGCGCTTTCTGAAAGAGACAAGCAAAAAGTCGCTCTCGGACGCGCGATTGTCTGCCAGCCGAAAGTCCTCCTCGTAGACGAAGATTTTGCGCGTCAAGATCCTGAACGAAGAAAAGAGATGCTTTGTGATATTCTCGAAATTAACGAAGAACTTAAAATTACCGTCTTATATGTAACAAACGATCCTTTGGAAGCCCGCACATTAGGCAAAAAGATCGTATTTATGAAAGACGGCAAAATAACCGATATCGGATAACCTCCGGTATCGGTTATTTTTTAGTTTCCTTCACCACTTTTTAGTTTTTCAAGATAGTTATAAATTTCTCTTTTCTGCACTCCTCGATCTTTTGCGGTTTTCTTCATCGCTTCTTTTTTATCGATTCCCTGCGACAGATAATACTCCATATGTTCTTCGATCGACAGATTACTCCACTTCTTTTGCTCTTCCTGCTCGATCTCTTCACGGCTCAATCCTTCAATTACAAGAACGCACTCCCCTTTCGGAAGATTTTCTTCATAATAAGAAACCGCTTCCAAAAGAGTCGATCTATACACAGTTTCATGCCGTTTTGTCAGTTCCCGGCATACGCTTACCCGCCTGTCGCCGAGCCGCTCTCCCAGCATCTTCAATGTTTTGATAAGACGGTGCGGAGCTTCATACAAAACGATTGTCCTCTGTTCCTTTTCCAGACAACTTAAGACAGCTTCCCGCTCTTTTTTATCTGATGGCAGAAAAGCTTCAAACGCAAATCTTCTTGTCGGAAGTCCCGAGATCGTAAGTGCAGACACACACGCCGAAGCTCCGGGAACAGCAGTAACCGTAATCCCTTCTTCATAACACATACGTACAAGCTCTTCTCCCGGATCGGAGATCCCCGGGCGTTCCCGCGTCTGTAATAAGCGCAATATCTTTTCCTTCCAAAAGCTTCTCTATAAGCACTCTTCCTTTATCAAATTTATTGTATTCATGGTAGCTCGTCATCGGCGTTTTCAATCTCAAAAATAATTCAAAAAGCCT
>ENA-OQKD01000119-OQKD01000119.1-human-gut-metagenome-genome-assembly--contig:-NODE-119-length-21624-cov-4.571196_pt1 | contig 21624 bp, 21 predicted proteins | sample MGYA00242775_ERZ504792 | MGnify/ENA primary metagenome ERZ504792 (study PRJEB26092, sample SAMD00036401) | human gut metagenome | host: Homo sapiens | study: EMG produced TPA metagenomics assembly of...
AGAAAGAAAAAGGAAAGCTCATCCATCTCTGTTGGAGTCCTTCTCTCTTTGCTGCCATCGATAAGGGAGGAGAGCGTACCGCACCGGCTTATCTGTTGGCTTCTGATGCTGCCTTGTTGCATGGGTATGCCATGAAGCAGATTGCGGAATGCTTTGCCGGTACACCGGTTGAAGAACGGGTTATCGGTATTCATGTAGGGGATAATGTCTATGAGGCCTTGTCTTTTGTGTGCTATTACGCCCGTAACGTGCAGGATGAATATTTGGTTATTCCTGAGCGGAAAGATGGGATGATGATTCTTGAAACCCCGAAATGGAATCCGATACGCCAGGCCAACTTCGTGGCTTCACTTAACAAGATGGCGGTTGACCAGGCGAAGAAACGCTATCCGGAAATGGAGGTTCCAAATGAACGGCCATTCACATGTCTCTCTTTTTCCCGGAAGTCTTTCGTCTATTTCCCGGATCTGAAGGTGTATCAGGAGGTGTTCTTGAAGATGTATTTGGGATTGGTGAGGTTACAGGAGGTGCATTTGCTGGGGTAAGGAACAATTGCAGTGCTGCTTATAATATAGTGGCACTACTATTGTTAGAGTACTTCTATCATTCCTTTGGTTACGGCATCGGCCAGTAGTCTTTTTACAATCCTGCCACTGGGAGGATTGGTTATCCCAAGCGTTATCTCAACCCTGTTTGATAGAGGATGATAGTGCAGGTATTGGAGGATTTCATCTTCAATAGTCATGTTATAATTCTTTTATCGGGACAATTTTGCCTAATATTTATGCTTTTGTTTATTGTTCTGTCTGTTGGACTTTACTTTTTTTATTTCCGTTCTTCCCTTTTCCTTGTTTTCTGCCTCCCCTTGTGTGCTTTTTCATAGCTCCATCTGAGACCCTTTGTTTTTGAACGGCAAATTTATTTCGGTGGATGGATATGAAAGAGTTCCGGTCTTCGCCCTTTGTACCGAAAAAAATAACGCCGGACGGCTTCGCTGTCCCCAACATTTTTTGTCGTCCAAAACTTTTCTCAATCCCTCCTTCCTTCTTGTTGTGTGCCGTAAAAAAAGGCTCATAAACTCAGATGGGGCAATAGCTGCAAATAGCTATAGAACTATTAGTTAAGGGAAGTGTTAATGATTTTTAGTGGACACGTGTGAACCTATAGGTTAGCCTGTATTCCTTAAATCGCCTGCCCAGTTCCGCTATGATTTCCGGATTGGCCATGGCTTGGGTGATGTGATTCGTTGTCATATCGCAAAGGTAAATATATTAACTGTTAAATCAAAATATGATAGATAACAATTAATATATTTACTATTATATTGAATGGTACAGGATGCCGTTTGTGTGTTAATCCCCCAATTCCATGCTACGCTTATTGCCGCCTATAATCGGGCTTTGCACAGGCTTTATGTCCTGAAGGCTTTTTAGCATCCCTTCCATTTGGAAGATTTTGGCGGCAGCGATGAAGTTGGTGGCGGATATATCCGGCTGGAGGCTTTTCAGTACGTTCTCCGATGGCTGATATCCTCTCATCTTCAGTTCCAGGATGGCGTTGAAGTCATCATTTCGCATAGCCTTCATGAAAGCCTGCTCTTGTTCGTTGGCAATGTCCGGCATTTGGATGGTATGCAGTTGCTTGCCGAACAAGAGCAGGTTTTTTCCGATAAAATCGGCGTGTTCCGGCTTGACCCCGCAATCCTTGGCAGTCTCATGCCAATACGATACGGTTTCCTGTACCTTTTCGATAATCTGTTTGTGTTCCCGGATGCCCATGTTCTCACCTACCTTTTGCAGATCTTCCATCGTGAAATTGTCTTGTTTGCCGTTGAGTGACAGTTGGTGGCGGTTCGTCCATTTGCCGCCCGGTGTGTATGAGTAGCAGAGGTCGTATGCCGGGGCCAGTTTCCATTTCCCTTGTCTATCCATCAGGAAAGAGAAGTTCTTGCTATGGTCATCATGGTTACGGCTCATGACGTTGAACACCATTCTTCGGTATAGTTCCTCCTGATCTGGATAAGGGAGGTTCATCTGCCGCATGATACGGAATATCTCTTCGTATGAATGGCGTTGGTCACGGTCATAGTGGGCAAGCCCGGCCAATGTCTGTACATGGATTTTCTCTCCGTCTTTCATACGGTCAAAACGGCGTGTCATAAAGTGATATGACTCTTTTTCCTGAAGTAACCGGCATTCCATCATATCGATACCGCAGGCTTTTGCCATCCGGTGATAGGCATATTCGATATTTCCTATTCCTTGTGGATTGTCCGTTATCTGCGTGTGTTCGCTGTATTTGCCGCCATCAAATTTCAACAGCCAATATCCGAATCCTTCAGGAGCTTTTACCTGTCCGGAGCGTACCTCTCCGGTAATATCGTTGTAGGCGATGATGGCCTTGGGCTTGGCACCTCCGGCAGATGTTCCCACTTTCAGTATATCCAGAATGTTTCTTCCTTCCTGGCGCAGTTGGACCTGAAAAGCCATTCTGTCCGTGAATACGGATTTGGCAAGCTCCGTCAGTTCCTCGATATGGAGCACTGATGATTCGTTCATGCCGTTGATTGGCGAGGACGGCTCAAACTCCAGTGCGCCCATGCCACGTTTGCCTACATAGCAAAGCCTGTCTAAAGGGGTAATCTCTTCTCCGGACAATCCCTTGCTGGCAAACCATTCATTGATGATCTGGTTTCCGAAAGTGTCCGGCAGTGAATCGGCAAACAGGCCGGGCAACCCCTTGAAACAGTCGGTACGGTTTTCAAGGAACCGGTAGGGGGTGTTCCTGTACTGGCTGATGGGCATGATGATGGGAGAAATGTCAAGACCGGAGCGGATGAACTTCCGTTCATAGTCGAACAAGGCGGCATTGCTTTCCTTTTCCCAATAGAGAGAGCCTACGCTTTCTCCCCATAGCTTTACATCTACTATCAAATCATTCATGGTTATCTTGTTTTAAATGGCGTACACGGTAGCGTTTCTTTCCTTGCAGTTTTTTGAGCTCTATCGGGCTGACCCGGATTTCCGGTACCAGTTGCTCCAGGTTCTCCAGCAGGCCGAGCGAGCGGAGTACGCTGATGAACAACAGCAGCGATACCGATTTGCCCTTCTCGATGTTCGCAACGGTCAAGGGGCTTACACCGGAAGCCGTTGCCAGTTCTTCCTGCGTGATATGCTGCCTGATACGTGTCTCTTTGATGCGCTAGGCCGATTCTCATCAGCACAGCTGGATTGCTCATTTCATTCCACATGGTTGTTCCTTTTTTGCAAATATACAAATAATCCATGTAAATATATAGATTAACTTGAATATATGATGTTAATCTATATGAATACAATGATTATAGTTGCTTTATCGGCTGTTTTTTTCTTTGAACTAGGATGAAAACTGACTAAAATCACAATGTGTTGTGAATATGAAAGAGCTAGGAAAGATGATTAAAGAGTGCAGGAAGAGTTTGAAGGTCAATCAGCTGGAACTTCTCCGAACTGGCGGGCGTGGGCATCAATACGCTGGTGGCCATCGAGCGTGGAGAAGGCAATCCTAAATTGGCTACTGCTTTCCATTGGAGTTGATTAAAGTGCGGAAAAATGTATAAGATTGCTTCTATTATCTGTTTATTTTAGTATATTTGTGCTTTAAATAAGTGCGGATAAATGTATTATACGCTGTTTTTACATGTATAAAAATGCTGTTTGTAGATGAAAAGATTTGTTTTGCAACAACTTATAGAATGGAAAAACCGTGAGGATAGAAAACCTCTGATTTTAAATGGTGCCCGACAAGTTGGGAAAACATGGCTGCTCCATGAGTTTGCCAAACTTGAATACAAAAAAGAGGCTTATGTGGTATGCCGTAAGAATAACCTTGCACGCCAGCTTTTTTCTCAGGATTTCAATGTTGACAGAATTTTACGGGGGCTGCGTGCGATGACTTCCGTTGACATTACTCCGGGTGATACGCTTATTATCCTTGATGAGATACAAGATATCCCGGAAGCACTGGAATCTTTGAAGTATTTTAAAGAGGAGGTTCCGGAGTATCATATAGCTGTGGCAGGTTCACTTTTGGGGATATCCCTTCATCAGGATGTGTCTTATCCCGTAGGGAAGGTAAATGTCATCAATATATTTCCTATGAACTTTGAAGAGTTTCTTGTCGCCAAGGGAGAAGAAGAAGCTTGTAAATTGCTTATGAGTGGGGATTTTGAAACGATAAGCCTCCTGCATGACAAATATACGGATCTCCTTCGGCAATATTATTATGTAGGTGGTATGCCGGAAGTTGTACTCAAATATGTAGAAACGGATTCCTTGCTGGAAGTCAGAAGAATACAGTCGGAGATTTTGCAAGGCTATGATCTTGACTTCTCAAAACATGCGCCCAAAGAACAGGTTCCGCGTGTCCGAATGGTATGGAACAGCATTCCTTCCCAATTATTTAAAGAAAACAAGAAATTCATTTACGGAGCTTTGCGAAAAGGTGCCAGAGCCAATGATTTTGAGATGGCCATTCAATGGCTTGTAAATGCCGGGTTGTTGTATAAAGTGCCTCGATGTACCAAACCGGAGCTTCCGCTTGATATTTATGAAGACCTGTCGGCTTTCAAACTCTATATGGTTGATTTGGGGCTTATGGGTGCTATGGTCAAGACAGATCCGGCCCAAGTCTTGATTAAAAACGACATATTTAAGGAATACAAGGGAGGAATGACTGAACAGTATGTATTGCAGCAGATGAAAAGTAAGGGCGTGTCACCGATTTATTACCATAACACAGACAATTCGCGTCTTGAGTTGGATTTTGTTATTCAACGTAATGCCCAAATGGTGCCGATAGAAGTGAAGGCCGAAGGGAATGTCCGGGCCAATTCGTTGACAGCATTACTGGGAAAAAGACCGGAATTGCATGCGGAGAGATTTTCTATGTTGCCTTATAAAGTACAGGGTAATCTTACAAATTTTCCGCTATATGCAATATAGGTGTATCCTTTTCCCATGCCGGTCATACCGTTAGAACTGATTGATAAGTATGATGCGTATGTTGGCCGGTATGTCTATCTTTGTGGCAATGAAAACAGAGAGAGGATTGATTTACGCCTTGTTTTCCGGGACGGAAAGGAGATTGGCACGGATGATCTGAATCTGTATTATAATTGATGTGACGGCTTGGATGTCCCCCGGATGAATGTTCGGGGGATTCTTTTTCTTTTGGGCGTTCCTGTGGGACGGTCAGGCTTTCCGTTGCAAGTCCTCGCCTAAAGGCTGTGGGCTTTACTCTGCAATCCCTAACGCATGGCTGAAAAGTCCTCTTGCCGGTGTTCTTCTTCATACAGCCTCATGCGTTCTTGTAATGCTTCTTTTAAATTGTCGCTTTTTTTCAGTCCGAGTTTGGCACGTATGTTCGCTCGTTGGCTGGTTATGTTTCCGCTACTCCGATGTAATAATTCGCATATTTGGCTGACGGTCTTGTCTTGCAGTATTAAACGGCAGATGTTTAATTCGGACGGGGATAAATTGGGATATATTCTCCTGATTGTATCAAGTTTACTTTTTTCCTTTTTCTGGTATGCGGCAAGGGCTGTAAAAAGATTTTCTTTGGATTGTTCCCCTATTATGTTTAACAGGGAGCTTGTCTTTTCTTCCGGGTTATTCTCGCTTAACAACTCGGCGAACGCGAATAGTTCTTCCTTTTTCATTTGGAGACGTTTCAAAAGCATTTCCTCTTCCTCTTTTAGCAAGTTGCTACTTTTTAGCAAGCTGCTGATATTACTGTGTAAGGATCTTCCTAATAAGGGGATCATGGTGTATATGATGATGATCAAAGGCAGATAACTGTATAGGAACGGTTCGTCGGTGATAAGTGTGCAGATTGTATAGGAAGCTATGGTAAGGGAGGACAATAGGATGGAGATATTACTCATATAGGCACAGATGGAAAGCATGGTAAATAAGAGAGAGATAGTAATGTTACTCATTATCAATGCTCTTTGATAACTATATTCATATCCGCTACATATTGAGCAATAAATTATTTCGATAAAAATCTCGATATGTATGGCTATCAGTATAATGGAAAAGGTCGTGGTCAGATTTACTCTCTTTTTAAAATAAGCGAGAGTGCACATAATGATAAACAGGAATAATACGCTGTTAATATAATAAAACTGTTCATTGGGAAATGGAACTGAATATATGTATATGGGTGCGCATAAGGCCAGCATGAGCAGGGATAGATGAAAGACACGTTTTTGTTGATACGTTATTATCATTTCGCTTTCTTTTTTGTCGTAAGTTTGAGTTTTTATTGAACTTAGAAAAGTAGCGGCTTTTGTGCTGAATTTCATGTGTTTTATTGTTTTAAGTGTTATTAAGTATAATGTTTCCTGCAAAAATAACTGTTTTTTTTTTGTATGTTTAAGTACTTTTCTTTATGATGTTAAGTGTTTTTAATTGTTGTGTAAGCGTGATTGGCTGCTGTGGTAAGTGTTGTAGCTGTTGTGTGGTTGTCTTTTTAAGTATTTATAAGTTTAAAATACTTGTTTTTTGCTTTGGAGGTTGGTTTATAGGTGCATATCTTTAGCGGTTGAAATTCAGGGGGTGTAAAAGCCTGGGTTTGGATTGTCATATTAACAAATGATTAAATGACGAAAAGATGTTTTTTTATATTAAATGTGTATTGTTCGTGCTCGTGTTGAGTATAAGCGGAGAAATATCCGCTCAGGAGAAGCGTGATTCGGTAAGGATCTATTTTCATCAAGGAAAGGTAAATATAGATACATGTTTACTTGACAATGGGAACGAGATGGAGCGGTTTGCTAAAATCTGTTCCGCATTGAACGACTCCGTCCGTCTTATCAGGAAAATTCAAATAATAGGAGGAGCTTCCCCGGAAGGAGGGGGGCTGTTGAATGGAAGGCTGTCTGAAAAACGAGCAGAGGTTTTGTGGCGGTATATATCACCTTATATAAAGATTCCGGTATTGGAGAAGGATTTTCATTTTTCGGGAAGCGACTGGAACGGACTTATAACGATGGTGAGAGCGGATGTGAATGTTCCGGAGAGGGAGGATGTCCTTCGTTTGTTGGAGAAGATCGTACGTTTGGAAAACCAGGATAGCCCTTATTGGGGGGGAGAACTGAAAAGACTGAAAGGGGGGAGGCCATACTCATATTTGTATAAATTCCATTTTCCGAAACTTCGTTCGTCGATGGTGAAAATATGCTATGATAGTGATCCGATAAATCCCGTCAGAGATACGGTATATATACATACACGTGATACGTTGTGCATCCGTGATACCGTTACCGTCATAGCTCCGGTAAAGAAACGGCCGTTTTGCATGGCGGTGAAAACAAACTTGCTTTATGACGCTGTTTTGATACCTGACATCGGGGTTGAGTTCTGTTTGGGGAAGAACTGGTCTGTGGCCGGGAATTGGATGTATGCCTGGTGGAAAAGTGATCGGAAGCATAATTATTGGCGTATCTATGGGGGAGATGTGGAGTTGCGCCGCTGGTTCGGTCGGAGAGCGGTGGAAAAACCGTTTTCCGGGCATCATGTCGGATTGTACGGGCAGATCGTCACCTATGATTTCGAATTGGGTGGGAAAGGTTACTTGGGGGATAAATGGAGTTACGGGGGAGGCGTGGCTTACGGCTACTCGTTACCTGTGGGACATCGGTTCAATGTGGATTTCACGTTGGGAATCGGCTACCTTGGAGGATCGTACAAGGAGTACATCCCTTTGGACGGTCACTATGTATGGCAGACCACTAAAAAACGCTGCTGGTTCGGCCCGACCAAGGCGGGTATCTCTTTGGTGTGGTTGATCGGGCGGGGGAATTATAGCCGGAAGAAAGGAGGCAGGCAGTGATACTGATACGCTTTAGTCTGGTGTTCATATTTTTATGGATGGGACTGACGGCTTGTGAGCATAAGGATTTATGTTACGATCATCCGCACTTTGCCACGGTGCGGGTAGTATTCGACTGGACCAAGATTTCCAATCATGACAAGCCTGAAGGCATGAGGGTCGTATTTTATCCGACCGATGATGAAAGCAACACGTGGATATTTGATTTCCCCGGAGGAGAGGATGGGGAAGTGGAGCTCCCCGAGAATGATTACCGGGTAATTTGCTTCAACTACGATACCGACGGGATGGTTTGGAAAGAAAACGGCAGTTACACGCTTTTTACTGCCGATACGCGTGATGTTCGGTCGCCGGATAACCAGACAATGGCCGTCACCCCACCCTGGCTGTGTGGCGACCATATAGACAGAGTTATCCTCAAGGACATTCCGGAAGGAAGCACGAAGATAATACGGCTAACTCCCGTAAACATGGTATGTCACTACACGTATGAGGTGAACGGAATTCGGGGACTGGACAGGGTGGCGGATTTGCGGGCCGCTCTTTCCGGCATGTCCGGCTCGCTTAACATGTCCGGCGACAGTTTGCCCGCCGATCTTTCGGAGAGCCTGCTCTTTGATGGAATGGTTTCACGGAATCAGATTATAGGCGGATTCTATACGTTTGGACATTCCGCACTTGAAGGAGAGCCCAATGTTTTCCGGCTGTATCTCAAGAACCGTTCAGGCAGCATGTCTGTATTGGAACAGGACGTGAGCGACCAAGTGCATGATGTCCCGGTAGCGGGGCATATCGGTGATGTGCATCTGGTGTTGAATTTTGATTATGAGGTACCATCCGAGCCGGGAAGTGGCGGTCCGGGATTTGATGTGGACGTTGATGATTGGGATGATGTGAATGTGGATATAGTGTTGTAATCGAGTTTTATTAATTATATTTATTAACAATTTTATTCATTTTATGAAAAAAAGTACAGTAATGCTTTGGGCAATCTTTGGAGTACTACTGATGAGTTGCTCAGAAGAGGAGATTGCGAATGTGGAAACCTCCTCACGAAATGCGATTGGTTTTAACGTGTTAAGTAATGCGGCGGAAACGAGGGCTACCCCTACTACCAACACCAACTTGAAGAACACCGATTTCGACGTGTTCGCTTTTACGGCGGATGGTACTGCCTTCATGGGAAAGAACGACACGGAATTTGAACATGACGGAGTGAAGATCGTGTACAAAAATGGTAAGTGGGATTATGACAATGCGAGCGACCTTCGTTATTGGCCTACCGAGGCTTTGGACTTTTACGCGTTCAATCCCGGAACGGTTAGTGAAGACATGATGGTGTTTTATAGTTGGGAAGCCACCAAGGATGTCCAAAAGATAAGTTATACCTGCATGGATGAGTATGGAGCCGGTACTCATGCAAACTACGACGTGATGTATGCCATGGCCAAAGGCCAGACAAAAGACATGAACAACGGAATAGTGAAATTTAATTTCAAACATATTCTGTCACAGGTCGTATTCAAAGCAAAGACCCAATACGATAACATGCAGGTGGACATCGACGTGATCAAGATTCATAATTTCAAATTTGCCGGCGCCTTCACATTGCCTGCGGCAGCCGATGGAACGGGAAGTTGGAGTTCATCTGATTTAGCATTTCCACACGCATTTACCGTAGTGAAAAACGCAAACATCACGGTCAATAGCAATACCGAAGCTACCGATATTACCACAAATACTCCTATGCTGAATATACCACAGGAGCTGACTGCTTGGACTGTTTCCGGAGCCAGCAAAACCAAGAAGGGTGCCGACGATGCGAAGCAATGTTATCTGGAGATCGCCTGCAAAATCCGGCAGTCCGGAGCTTATCTGTTGGGTTCAGCAAGCGAATACAAAACAATTTATGTTCCGTTCGGAGATACATGGGAACAGGGCAAGCGTCATATCTACACGTTGATTTTCGGTGGTGGTTATACTGATCAGGGAGAGGCTGTGTTGAATCCGATCCAGTTTGATGCAGAGACAACAGGCTGGGTTAATGCGGCAAAAGACGTAAACGTTTAATTAATATCGTACCCGTTGGCAGGTTAAACATACGCAAGATTAATCCCGCCAACGGGTTCTTTATAGGGAATCGCATTTTCAATATACTTTTTGATGTGTAGGGGTGCTTTTTGCGTACCTTTTTCCTGGAGAATTTCTTTTGTGGAGTGTTTGCCCTGTATATTCCCGATACGCTGTTATAGCAGGGAACTGTTTTTATCCAAGTAGTCAGATATAGCCTCTTGCAATACCGATTTTAGCGAATCGCCTTTGCGGATCGCGATCAGCTTTAAGTTCTGGTGATAGGTTTCGTCCATGACAAAATTACAATGCACGGTTTTCGCTTTCTTCGGCTTTTGAGCCTCTTTTTGCCCGGCCGTGGATTGGATCAGGCTGTCTAATCCCCCGGTCAGCCCGGCCGACATACTGTTTTTTAAATCGTTCTTCTTTGCCATATGGTTACTTTATTTCTGTTAGCAGTTCGTTACATACCTTTTCGTAGTCCTCTGCCCCGGCAGATTTGGGGGCATAGTGAAAAATATCCTGCCCTTGTGTCGGGGCTTCGGCCAGCGTAATGGCGTTGCGTATATGGGTGCTGAACACTTTGCCCTGGAATGTTTCCTGTACCAGTTCCGAAACGCTCTTGTTCAGGTTCTTTCTTCCGTCGTACTGGGTTATCAGAACCCCGGCTATCGAAAGATCCGAGTTCAAACGTTGCTGCACCTTGTGGACGACCTGCATAAGTTTGGCCATTCCACGCATTGCCAGGAATTGAGCCTGAACCGGGATAATCAACCGATCCGAGGCCGTCAGTGCGTTAAGCGTGAGCAGCGACAGCGAGGGGGGACAGTCGATCAGGATATAATCGAATTTCTCCTTTTGGCCCTTGATAAGGTGGGCTAAGATAAGCTCCCGTCCGGCCTCGTTGATTAACTCCGTTTCAACGGCCGAGAGATCCAGGCAGGAGGGAACGACGCTAAGGCCGTCCTTATGCTCGTAGATCGGCAGGTCGTATTCGCCTTTCATCGCACCGTAGATCGTTTGGGGAAGCTCCGCAGAGAAGCCCAGCGATTCGGTCAGGTTGGCCTGCCCGTCAAGGTCGATCAAAAGAACCTTGTACCCTTTTTGACGTAACGCACCGCCCAGGTTGATCGTGGTTGTGGTCTTTCCTACTCCCCCCTTGTGATTCAATACGGAGATTACTTTTGCTTTGCTCATAAATTCAGTTTTTTAAATGGTTGTCATGTCCGCAAATATAGTCAAAAACTAATATACTAAAATACTAAAAGTAGTATTTTTCGGTTTTTTGCGTGTTTTTTGTGCCGATCGGGGAAGCGTACCGAAATAAATCCGGTTTCCACCTTTCGGTACGTTTTGTTTCTGTACCGGAATTAATCAAAGAATTAACAGCAACCGAGAAACTGAAATACCGTATCGCAGTGAAAATGACGGCAGCCGACTACTTCCGCCTGCTGACACGATCGCATGAGGCGGGCGTATCACCAAGCGAGTACATGAGGGAATGTTTCCGTAACGGTCATGTGAAAGAACGGCTGTCGGAGGAACATGCCGGATACATCCGCCAACTCTGCGGCATGGCTAACAATCTCAACCAGCTTGCGCGTAAGGCAAACGCCGGAGGCTTCCACGATGAACGGTGGGACTGCAAGGTGGCAGTGGCAAGGATTCATGAACTTATAACCAAGATAGGGATATGATGGCGAAAATCGTAAAAGGAAGCGACTTCAAGGGTGCGGTGGATTACATCATCGACAAGAAGAAGGATACGCAGATAGTAGCAAGCGAAGGCTTGTTTATGGAAAATCTGGAAACTATCGCCATGAGTTTCAATGCCCAGTCACGGATGAACGATAAGGTGACAAAACCTGTCGGACATATCGCGTTGAGTTTTTCCAAAAGAGGATGAGTTTACGGCTTAGACGAACCGTATCATGGCAGGCATCGCGCTTGAATATATGGAACGGATGGGAATCAAGAATACGCAGTTCTTCATCGCCCAGCATTTCGACAAGGAGCATCCGCACGTGCATATTGCTTTCAACCGCATAGACAACAACGGCAATACCATATCGGACAGGCACGAGCGTCTGCGCAGTACCCGCATCTGCAAGGAATTGACCTTGAAATACGGCTTGCATATGGCTGGCGGAAAGGACAATGTCAAACGCAACCGCCTGAAAGAGCCAGACAGGACGAAATATGCGCTTTACGACATCATCAAAATGGAAGTCGGCAGATGCGGCAACTGGAACGTGCTTATCGCCAACCTGAAACGGCAGGGAGTGGAAGTACATTTCAAGCATAAGGGGCAGACCAGCGAGGTGCAGGGTGTTGTATTCTCCATGAATGGCTACCATTTCAACGGCTCCAAAGTGGACAGGCGTTTCAGTTATTCCAAGATTGACGCGGCTTTGCAGCACAACAGATGCAGGGAACGTATGGGAATAACAGCCGGAATATATGAAACGGCTACACCAAGCGCACCGTCCGGCACGGCACAAAGCGAGTTGTTCAACGGCTCTTGGGGATTGCTAAAAAGCAGTGGCTCATCTTATAACGCTGCTGATGCGGAAGCCAATCAGGAAATGGTGGATATACTTCGCAGAAGGAAGAAAGTTAAGCGCAAGAGAGGTGTTGGGTTCTAATATTCTGTACTAATCCAATTCTCACGACACTTGCGCTCTATATTCATTCGGAGTGTAACCTACCTCTTTCTTGAACAGTCGGGTAAAATGTTGCGGGTACTGAAAACCGAGATTATAGGCGATTTCATTAACGGTGTCGTCTGTAGATGCAAGTTCCGTCTTGGCTATTTCAATAGACTTGTCATGAATGAAATGCAGGGCGGTTGAACCTGTTTCTTTTTCAATAAATCACTGAAATAGTTGGGCGAGAGGCAGAGCTTGTCTGCACAATACTGTACAGTGGGCAAGCCTATCCGTTTAGCAGCCCCATCATGGAAGTATTCGTCAAGCAACCGCTCAAATCTTGCGAGGATGTCTCGGTTTTGGTTGTCGCGTGTGATGAACTGGCGGTCATAGAAACGTGTGCAGTAATCAAGGAACGTCTTGATGCTGTCTGTGATGAGGTTCTTGCTGTGACGGTGTATCGGATGGTTCAATTCATATTGAATCTTGTGGAAGCAATCCATGATGATTTGCCGTTCTTCCACACTAAGGTGCAATGCCTCGTTTGTCTCGTAGGAAAAGAACGAATATTCACGCATTATCCGCCCGAGAGGTGTATTCCGCAGCAGGTCGGGATGGAACATAAGCAGGTAGCCATCTGGTTGGAACTGCATGCCGTCATCTTCCGCACCGAACACCTGTCCGGGCGCGATAAATATCAGTGTGCATAATTATTCCTAAGTCTGTGAAACCGGAACGCATGAAGCAGAATCTCGACATATTAGACTTCACCCTGTCGGCCGACGACATGGCACGGATAAAGACGCTGGATACCGACAAGCCTTTCTTACTCGGCTCGCACGAAGATCCAGAAATCGTAAAATGGTTCATGCAGTACAAAAACGCCTGAACATCAACAACCATATTTCGATAGCCGCTATCGACTATATTAAGAAGTTATTCGTATATGCCTTTATTGTAATCCGTCATGTACTGAGTAAATGTTTTGCCTGTTTGCTGTTTGAAGAAGCGCATGAGATGGCTCGGATCAGAGAAATTGAAATCATCCGCCATTTCACTGACAGTGCGGTTGGAGAATAGCAATTCGTTCTTCAGTTCCTCAAGCAGACGTTGTTTTATCAAATGGGTAGCTGATACTCCGAATTGGGCTTTTACTGAGTTATTGAGTGTGATGCGACTGACATGAAGCATGTCTGCATATTCCTGCACCCGCTGGTGGGTGCGGATATTCTGTTCCAACAAGTCCTTGAACCGAAAAGCGAAATTGTTTTTAGCAATTTCAGCGGGCAAGCAATAGGCGGCAGCGTATGTACGATTGATAATCAGCAAAAGATAATATAGTAAGGAAACAATGATATTGTACGTATCGGACACTGGATTCATCAGCTCATACTTAATCTTTCCGAGCAGCCGCATATATTCCTTCATTTCGTCATGTGTGGCATTGATGTAAGGCGGCGTATCTGTCTGGTAACAATACAAAAGGCGAAAAACGAAGAACTTGTCGGCGATAAAAGTACGCATGAAATCTTCGCGGAATATAAGGAACGTGTAATCCAACGCCGTCTCATCTACATGCCACTCTTGTTGCTGATGGGGTGAAAGCAGGAGAACCATGCCGTCGCGCAGTTCAATCTTGCGGAAGTTCAGTAGCAAATATCCGTTTGCCTTACGGAAAAAGTAGAAGCTGAAGAAGTCTGTCTTAAACCGCTTGTTTTCTGTCAGCACAAGTCCGATGTCCTTGTTTATGGCAGTATTGATGTAAAAATCCACGCCGCAGCGTGTCTTGTTGAACGGTACGCTGACCAGTCGATCAGGGTTGATTATCTCGTCCATATCCTTGTCGTTTTTGCAAAGATAATAATTTCATTTATCAAAATGGCATAATTACCGTTTTTTCAGGCATAGATGTTTCGCCGGATTCTTCCGAACTTTGCACCCGTAATCAATAACAAGACATATAGTCATGAAAAAGACATCTACAGTACAATTGGTGCGCAATGCCACCTTGAAAATCAGGTATGCGGGACACACCATGCTAATTGACCCCGTTTTAGCCGACAAAGGCACTTTGATATCGGCCCTCGGTGTGAATAAAACACCGAGGGTACACCTCACCATTCCTATTCAGGATATTATCGGAGGCGTGGACATGGTGCTCCTGACCCACAATCACATCGACCATTACGAGCCGAGTGTCCCCACACATTTGCCCAAAGAAATTCCTTTCTACGTTCAGCCCCAGGACGCGGACGCCATCAGAAACGACGGATTTACAAATGTGATACCCATCGAAGAAATAAAAACAATAGACGGCATATCCATTTACCGCACGACCGGACATCATGGTTTCGGGCAGATCGGGCAGATGATGGGACCTGTATCAGGTTATGTGCTAAAAGCCGAGGGCTTCCCGACCGTTTATATAATGGGTGACTGCCGATGGGAAGCATGTATCCGAGACACCGTGGAACGGTTCAATCCTGACTATATCGTGGTAAACTCCGGAGGTGCAATCTTTCCCGAATTTTCCAAAACGGACGGTCCTATCATCCCCGACGAGAACGAAGTGATGCAGATACTTGACGAATTGCCTTCGCATATCAAGCTGATAGCCGTACACATGGATGCCATCGACCATTGCCAGACCACCCGTGCAATTCTGCGCAATGAGGCAACGCATCACGAAGCCGACATGAGCCGGCTGATTATCCCGGAGGACGGAGAAACAGTTGTGTTATGAGTGTCTGCATTAAATCCCTGATAAAAAACATGAACATAGTGGTAGGGTGCACTATAGGATGCCCTTACTGCTATGCCCGTAACAACTGCCGCCGTTTCCACATTACCGACGACTTTTCCGTGCCTGAATACATGGAACGAAAACTGCGCATCATCGATACGTCCCGTCCTCATGTGTGGCTCATGACAGGAATGAGCGATTTCTCCGATTGGAAGCCTGAATGGAACGCAGAAATTTTCGAGCGGATCAGCAGCAATCCCCAGCACGCCTATATCTTTCTGACGAAGCGCCCTGACAAAATCAGTTTCTCCTCTGACGACGAGAACGTATGGATGGGCGTGACCGTCACGCGCAGTTCCGAGAAAAGGAGGATTGATGATTTGAAAAAGAATATCAAAGCACGACACTACCATGTCACGTTTGAACCTCTCTTCGATGATATCGGCGAGATTGATTTCGAGGGAATTGACTGGATTGTCATAGGCACAGAGACCGGAAACCGAAAAGGAAAGTCATATTCGCGCCCCGAATGGGTGCTTAGCATTGCAGAACAGGCAAAGGCTCATGGCATACCGGTGTTCATGAAAGAGGATTTGCTGCCGATTATGGGCGACGAAAGAATGATTCAGGAATTGCCGGAACAATTTACCAGACGAATACAATGAATATGGATACAATAAAGGAAATAGATGTAAAGAGTGTAATGACCAAATCCTCTCTGCCGGTGGGAGGATATTCGGTCAACCCTTATGTAGGGTGTCCCCACGCCTGCAGGTATTGCTACGCATCGTTCATGAAACGGTTCACCGGGCACACCGAGCCGTGGGGTACGTTTTTAGATGTAAAAAACTGGAAGCCGATAACGAATCCTCATAAATACGACGGTGAACGTGTTGTAATAGGGTCTGTGACGGACGGTTACAATCCGTATGAAGAAGAATTCCACCGTACCCGAAGGCTGCTCGAAGAGCTGCGAGGAAGCGATGCCGAGATTATGATATGCACAAAGTCCGATCTTGTCCTTCGCGATCTCGACCTGTTGAAGAGTTTTCCCAAAGTGACTGTGTCATGGTCTGTCAATACGCTCGACGAGCAGTTCTGCGCAGATATGGACAACGCCGTAAGCATTGAACGCCGTCTGAAAGCGATGCGTCAGACATACGAGGCAGGTATCCGCACCGTATGCTTCGTCTCGCCCATATTCCCCAGAATAACAGACGTAAAGGCAATAATAGAGGAGGTAAAAGATTATGCTGATTTAATCTGGCTTGAAAACCTGAATTTACGCGGGCAGTTCAAAGGCGGGATAATGACGTATATCCGTGAGAAGTATCCTGACCTCATACCGCTTTACGAGGAAATTTACAATAAAAAAAGGCTTGAATACTGGCAGGCATTGGAGCAGGACATTTCAAATTACGCCAAGGAGCAGGGCTTCCCGTATCGTATAAACGATCTGCCATACGGACGCTCGGAAAAAGGCAAACCTGTCATCGTAAACTACTTCTACCACGAAAAAATACGATTGACAAAATGAGGCTATGCCGGACTGATGCAGAAAAGTTGTAGCGCGGATAAAAGCACCATGTATGTGGATAATATCCGGCAATCTTCCGAGCGTATGCGGGAGATGCTCAACACGCTGCTGGATTTCTTCCGTCTGGACAACGGCAAGGAGCAACCCAACCTTTCCCCTTGCAGGATTTCCGCAATCACGCATATTCTTGAAACGGAGTTCATGCCCATTGCCATGAACAAGGGGCTGACTTTGATAGTGGAGAGCCACACCGATGCGGTGGTTTTGACCGACAAGGAACGTATCCTGCAAATCGGCAACAACTTGTTGTCAAACGCCATCAAGTTCACGGATAACGGTAGTGTATCATTGGCAGCGGATTATGATAACGGTTTGCTGAAACTTATCGTTGAAGATACCGGTACGGGCATGACCGAAGATGAGCAACAACGAGTATTCGGTGCATTTGAACGTCTTTCAAATGCCGCCGCAAAAGACGGCTTCGGATTAGGATTGTCCATCGTGCAGCGTATTGTGGCGATGCTCGGTGGAACTATACGCTTGGAAAGCGAGAAAGGCAAAGGGAGCCGCTTCACGGTGGAAATTCCCATGCAGACAGCCGAGGAACTGCCGGAACAGACAATTCAAGCGCAAATGCGCCATAATCATATCTGCCATGATGTGATTGCCATCGACAATGACGAGGTACTTCTCCTTATGTTGAAAGAAATGTATGCCCATGAAGGGATGCACTGCGATACCTGTACCAATGTTTCGGTACTGATGGAGCTGATACGAAAAAAGGAATACAGCCTGCTTCTGACGGATCTGAATATGCCTGAGATAAGCGGTTTTGAACTGCTGGAACTGTTGCGCTCATCCAATGTAGGCAACTCGAAGAGTATTCCCATAGTCGTGACAACCGCTTCGGGCAGTTGCAGCAAGGAGGAACTTATAGGGCGTGGATTTGCCGGATGCCTGTTCAAGCCGTTCTCCATATCCGAACTGATGGAGATTACGGATAAATGCGCATTAAGCAGCATATTGGATGAAAAGCCGGATTTTTCCACTCTGCTATCTTATGGCAATGAATCCGTCATGCTGGACAAACTGATAGCGGAAACCGAAAAGGAAATGCAGGCGGTCAAGGATGCAGAACAGCGTAAAGACCTCCAAGAACTGGACACACTTACACACCATCTGCGAAGTTCATGGCAGATTCTCCGTGCCGACCAGCCATTGAGGGAACTTTACGCCCAACTTCATGGAAGTGCCACTCCAGATGACGAAGCGATATGCAAAGCGGTGACCGGCTGTGCTGGATAAAGGTGCTGAAATTATCCGGCAGGCAAAAGAAGAAAGGAAAAATACGAAAATGGATAAAACAAGAATCATCGTGGTGGAGGACAATATCGTGTATTGCGAGTTTGTCTGCAACCTGCTGGCACGGGAAGGATTCCGTACCGTGCAGGCTTACCACCTCTCGACCGCGAAGAAACTTCTGCAACAAGCCTCAGACGGGGACATCGTGGTTTCTGACCTACGACTACCCGACGGTGACGGCATCGACCTATTACGATGGATGCGCAAGGAAGGCATGACACAACCGTTAATCATCATGACCAACTATGCCGAAGTGCATACGGCAGTCGAAAGTATGAAACTCGGCTCGCTGGACTATATCCCCAAGCAGCTTGTGGAGGATAAACTTATGCCTCTGCTTCATACCATCCTGAAAGAACGGAGTATCGGACGAAATCGTATGCCCGTTTTTGCCCGTGACAGTTCCGCCTTTCAGAAAATCATGCAACAGATAAGATTAGTTGCCCCTACTGATATGAGCGTGCTGATATTCGGAGAGAACGGCACGGGCAAGGAGCATATCGCCCACCATCTGCATGATAAGAGCAAAAGGGCAGGGAAACCGTTTGTGCCTGTGGACTGCGGTTCACTCTCCAAAGACCTTGCGCCCTCGGCATTCTTCGGACATGTCAAAGGCGCGTTTACGGGTGCGGACAGCACAAAGAAAGGATACTTCAATGAGGCAGAGGGTGGCACATTGTTCTTGGATGAGGTAGGCAATCTCGCATTGGAAACCCAGCAGATGTTACTCCGTGCCATACAGGAACGGAGATACCGCCCTATAGGTGACAAGACGGACAAGAGCTTCAATGTCCGCATCATCGCCGCCACCAACGAGGATCTGGAGAAAGCGGTCATTGAAAAACGTTTCCGACAGGATTTGCTGTACCGTTTGCACGACTTCGAGATAACTGTTCCGCCCTTGCGTGACTGTCAGGAGGACATCATGCCGTTGGCGGAGTTCTTCCGTGAGATTGCCAACAATGAATTGGAATGTAGCGTGACTGGGTTCGATGCGGAAGCCCGTAAGACATTGCTGACCCATCCGTGGCCGGGTAATGTCCGTGAGCTTCGGCAGAAGATAATGGGCGCGGTGTTGCAGGCACAGACGGGAGTTGTCATGAAAGAGCATCTGGAACTTGCCGTAACGAAACCGACCTCACCTGTCAGCTTCGCCTTGCGAAACGATGCGGAGGACAAGGAACGCATCTTACGCGCGTTGAAGCAGGCAAACGGAAACCGCAAGGTTGCCGCCGAATTGCTCGGAATCGGACGTACAACGCTGTATAGCAAGTTGGAAGAGTATGGATTAAAGTATAAATTTCAGCAATCATAGCCCGCAACTTGCCGAAAATAGAAGTAACGGTTAAACCGGATTATTCAGCGAAGATAAAAAACGTCCTGTGATAAAAATCATGGGACATTTTGATGTGTATCCGATTTTTATTGCTACTTTTGTACCAAGACGAGAGACATTGACAGCAACTCACAGCAGAACGTAGAAATAGACAGGGTTGCCAAATCATTACCTCATTTTTACCTTATCCTCAGAACTGCTTGCTAATAAAGTGGTTATAAAAATCTTCCAGAATTACGATATAATTTTAATTACCTTTACCTCATTTCCTTCCGAAATCCGCCGGGATCTCCCCCCATACGGATGTTTCCCATTTGAGGATCTGGGTGGTATAGGTATGGGTGTTCAACCATTTCTCGGCCCGCTCGATGAGGTCGAAGATAGGTTCGTTGATCGGTTTACGTGCTAATAGGGTTTTGCATTTCTTTTTCTTGACCCAGCTGATGGCGTTGCGGCTATCCGAATAGATCGGCAGGTCGCTTCCCTTTTGCTGTAGCAAGGCGAGGCCGTGTACTAAGGCGAGGAATTCCCCGACATTGTTCGTGCCCTCCTTCAGCGGGCCGATATGGAAGATCTCTTGCCCGGTAGCGGTATAAACGCCTCTGTACTCCATATCCCCGGGATTACCGCTACAGGCGGCGTCTACGGCAAGACTCTCATTGATGGGGTTCCCGATCGGGGCTTCCGGCGCGAGACGGGCCACGGCTTTCGGGGAAGAGACGGTCTTTAGGTAATGGGTATAGCCGGCCTCGAAGGCTTTGGCGGCTTCCTCCCGGTTCTCGAAGGATTTATATTTGGCTCCCTCTTGTCCGTCTACCTGTGCCTTGCATTCCGCCCAGTTATCATAGATTCCCGGGTTCAAACCTTTCCATACGACATAAAACTTATTCTTGGCCATGGCTCTTACTCAAGATTTCTTGTGAGAATTGCGTATAGGTACCGAACGGCGCTCTTTTATCCTTGAAGAAACGGATCAAGGCATCCAGCCTTCTTTCCATGCCGCAACCGGAATGGTTGGTCATGATAAACGGTAACTTTAGCTCTTTCCGATCACTTAAGGAGGTGAACTCCCACGGATGGAAATAGGTCAGGAAATAACCGTCCTCTTTCCACGTCCAAAGCGCCAGCTTACGGTACAAGGTGGCCGGAAGGTTATGGTAAGCCAGCCAAAACAAGGGGAAACGGACGATCGGGGTCACCGAGGCGGGCAGTTGCAATACGCCCGCTTTCATGAAATAGGTACGGGGCTGCCCCAGATGGTTGTAACGGCCGGGAATGCAAGTCGGGTTCAAGGACGAGTTGTATAGATAACCGGCCTTATGGATCTCTTCTTCTTCGACGGGCATCATGCGGGCCATACGGAAACCGTTCACCGGTTGTCCGGTCAGTTCCTCCAACGCCTCTTTGGACTTGCGTAGATCGGCGGTCTCGAACGACGAGTGATAAAAACCATGCGAAGCGATCTCATGTCCACCCTTTTGGATGTCCAAGATCAAATCCTTTGCGTGAAGGGCGAAGTTCGCCGTGCAAAAGAAAGTCGCTTTTACCCGGTGACGGGCCAGACATGCCAGTATCTTCCGGGTTCCTTCTACGGAAGTACGCATTTGTTCCTCGAACGGCAATTCCACGCCGTGTTCCAATGGAGCGTCAAACTCCTCGATATCAAAACTAAGTAATATCATGTATGTCAATTAATCTCTATGAAATAAGATGGATAAGAAGTTCAACGCTTCCCGCCGCAGGACCTTGAATCCCATATCGGATACCGCCAGTCCTTCTTTGATGTTCGCGTTGATCGTCCGTAAGTTTATCTCTTTCCGGCGACTTGCCTTATAGATAAATTCCGTATCGAATAGGAAGCTATTGATACGGGTCGTCAGGAATATCGCCTGTCCCGCTTGGCTGAATCCCTTCATGCCCCCTTGCGTATCCTTGATCTTGATCCGCAAGCCCCATGTATTGCATATGTGGGACAGTTTGGATACATTTGCCGAAAGGAGTAGATTATCCTGATAAACTTTTGCCGCGGGTAGCCACGTACTACGTCCGCTCC
>ENA-OQKD01000120-OQKD01000120.1-human-gut-metagenome-genome-assembly--contig:-NODE-120-length-21586-cov-6.130481_pt1 | contig 21586 bp, 19 predicted proteins | sample MGYA00242775_ERZ504792 | MGnify/ENA primary metagenome ERZ504792 (study PRJEB26092, sample SAMD00036401) | human gut metagenome | host: Homo sapiens | study: EMG produced TPA metagenomics assembly of...
TTTCATGCATTCCAGTTCACAGTAAAATTTCTCTGGACCCTGACAGCTAAAAATATGTTTTCCATCTTCTTTTCAGCAATTCATCCACCATATTTCGAATCAGGACTCGATTATTACAAGACACAAAATTGGTTTCCAATCCATATATTTTTCTGTCGATCAACACCTAAAGGAATTTTTTTCGAGGTAAAATTATCGTAATAAAATTTCCAATTTTCCGGCTGACATGAAACTAAATCAACCCGCATATTTGTTTCCGTTTCAAATTTTGAGCAATGGTAACTTCCAGTTCGGGAATATTATTGGAAAACACCAAATTAATAAAATAGTTCGTATTTTGAAAATACGTCTTAATTCCTTGAAAAAGCTGCACATAATAAGAATCATTTAAACTCGGTAAGATCACACCAATATCCATATATTGTGCAGTCTTCAAAATCTTTGCATTCAGATTGAGAGAATAGCCCAATTCATCCACTGCATTTTGAATTCTTGCCCCAAGTTCTTTGCTTACAGGTTTTGTCCGATTTAAATAATTAGAAACTGTAGCAATCGAAACATCTGCCTTTTTTGCGACATCTTTTATTGTTACCATGAAATAACTTCCCTTTCATTTTTTTTAGAATATCACAAATCTTTCCATCTTGTAAATATAGTTAAACGTTTTAATAAAATGCTTTTTAGTTTCACCCTCTTTTGTTGACTCTGCTGAGCAAAACTCTTACAATGAGGGCATAATCAAGAGTGCACTTTTTATTCCAAATCAAAAGGAGGTACATTCCATGAAAAAAAAGGTAATTACAGCAATATTACTTAGTTGTGTATCCATCTCATGTCTATTTGGATGTGGTGAACAAAATACGCAGGCAGATAATACAACTGATAAAGACAAAGGCAAATATCATTTTGAGATTATCGTGCAAAGCTATCAATCTTCTTATTGGCAGGCTGCTGCGCTTGGAATTCAGGAAGCTGCCGCTGATCTCAATGTAGATGTAAATTGTACGGGACCTAACACTGAGTCAGACATTGCCGATCAGGTAAATATGATCAACAGCGCGATCAACAGCTCACCTGATGGGATTGGAATCGCTGCCTGCGATCAAAATTCTGTCTTAGATTCTTTGCAGAAAGCTTACAATAAAAAAATCCCTGTTGTGTGTTTTGACTCTGGTGTACCAGATGCCCCGGAAGGATCTGTCTACTCCACAATAGCAAGTGACAACTATAAGGCAGGGGAATTAGCTGCTGAAAATTTGTACGATGCTTTAAAAGATACCTTAGCTGCTGCTTCTTCACCGGTTAGAATTGGGGAAATCAACCAGGAAGCAACTTCTGAATCCATTATTTCCAGAGGAATGGGATTTATCGATAAATTTAGCGAACTGGCGAAAAATGACGGGAAAAAAGTAGCCGTAACAGGACATGAATATTATACCGACCACTGTAAGGATCCTGGAAATATCTCAGATGCGGACATCGTAATTGAAGTTGCTGTCCCTGCACAGACAACCGTAGAATTATGTGCAACAGAAGCTTCAAAAATTTTAAATAAAGAAGACACAGTTGCTATTTATGGCTCTAATCAGGTCGCCGCAGAAGGAATTTTAACAGCCAATGTCAATTTAAATGTTTTAGGATCCGATCCAACTCAAAATGTCCTGGCGGTTGGATTTGACGCTGGAGCAACGATCAAAACTGCTGTGCGTGACGGAATTATGCTAGGTGCTGTAACACAGGCTCCTATGGAAATGGGCCGGGTTACCGTGGAAACATTAACAAAAATCGCAGACAATGAAACTGTCTCCGACATTGCAACCCCTTGCTATTGGTACCATGCTCAAAATATGGACGAGGATAAAATCGCCCCGAACTTATACGACTAACTATGAGGTGAACTTTATGAATTATGGAAGTAAAATCTGGATATTTCCAGATGCGGAATGTCCGCCTGAAGGCGTAAACAGTATACCAGGACATGAATCTATTATAATAACGAATACATGTGACTGTGATGCACATATTACGCTTACCTTGTTTTTCACAGACAAAGATCCTGTTCAACTGTCTGAGGTCACAGTAAATGCCAGACGTGTACGATGCCTTCGGACAAATAGTGAACAGGACTTTGGGAACTATACTGTGCCTATCAGCGAACAATATGCCATTATGCTGGAAAGTGATTGTCCTGTCATCGCACAATACGGCAGAGCTGATCCGAGAACTGTAGCTTTTTATACAACACCCGGGTACAACACAAATTAGCCTGACATCAACCATATCAAATGATAGAAAAGGAGAAAACAATGAGTACAAACAAAAGAATTTTTATACCTGATCATGAATACCAGGAAAGAATCCAAAATGCTGCAAAGCTGATTGAAAAAGAACATCTTGATGTTCTGATTGTCAATTCGAATGAAGCTGATTACGCAAATGCAAGATATTTTTCTGGCTTCTGGCCACTTTTTGAACGTGCCGGGGTTGCCATCTCTGCATCCGGAGATGCTGCCCTTATGGTAGGGCCTGAAAGCCGCTATTTTGCCGCTGACCGTTCTAAGATTGAAAAGATTTTTATTTTAAAGGAATATAGAGAGAGTGCAGACCCAGCCTATCCGGAATTAACTCCAGATACCTTCCAGGATGTATTTCATGCAATTGGAGTGACACAAAAAAATATCCGGATTGGCGTAGCCAGCTATTTGGATACATCCGTTGTGATTATGGATGGAATCAGAGCTGCTTTTCCAGATGCTGAAATCGTACGCGCAGATCATATCATGACTGCTTTGCGATCTGTAAAATCAAAAAATGAGATCAATTGTTTAAGAGAAGGATATCGCATTGCTGAATTGGCAATGCAGCAGGTTATTCAGGAAATACAACCAGGAATGACCGAATTGCAAATGGTCGGAGTCGCTCAGCGCGTAATTTATGAAAATGGTGCAGAATATGAAGGACTCCCTATGTACGTTTTCTCCGAGTCCTCTACCAGACATGCTATTTCACGGTCTTCGTACCGGGAATTCCAGAAGAATGATATCGTACAATTAAATTTATCCGCAAGGATTGATGGGTACTCTGCCGCTGTCGGTTATCCAATCGTATTGGGAAAATTGGAAGGAAGATGCAGAGAAGTGGTTCTTTTCGGATTAGAGGCTCATCGGTGGACTCAAAAACAAATTAAAGCTGGAATCCCGGCATCTCAGATCGCCAAAAACTTTTATAACTATTATGTAGACAATGGATTTAAAGATAATTTTGTTTATGGACCTTTACATGGCACGGGAATGATCGAAGTAGAAGCTCCTTGGGTAGAGACTGATTCCAACTACAATTTACTGGAAAACATGACATTCCAAATCGATACCTTCATTTCAACAGATACCTTTGGTGTTCGCTGGGAAAAAGGCATTGCCGTAACAGAAAACGGCTGTGATGTTCTGTCCCAGGAAATCGGAACTTTATATGAATTAGATTTCTAATTTACATTTTACATCATTTTCCTAAGATATAGAGAGGGCAGTTTCCGCCTGCCCTCTCGATTCATTTCCAGTGTTGTTCTGGCGTCTTTATCGAAAGTCAGGAAGGTATCGGAACACGTGTGTTTATTCGTTTCCCGCAAATTATAGATTAAATTTTCGTTTTTAAGCCCCCTGACAGCAACCAAAATGCTGTCAGGGAATTTTATTATGAATTTTTAATGATGCCTCCTTTTCGGCTTCCTCTATGATTTCCAGTACTTTTCTACCTCCTTCGCTGCATCTGACAGAGAAAACTGAAATCTTTCCTGAATTTTTACACATACAATTTCTTTCTCCATTCCCATTTCCTGAAGCAACTCTACTACGGCCTGTATGCCTTCTTGCCGGCCCTCCTGTCGCCCCTCTTGCAGACCCTCTTGTCTCCCCTCTTGCAGACCCTCTTGTCGGCCTATTTTTAGGCCTTCTTTTCGTCCCTCTCTAAGCCCAGTCTCTTTGTAAACAGTAGAAAAATACTGGTGATCTCGAATCGCACGCTCTCTTGCTTCATATTCCAGACGCTTTTCTTCATCTGCGCTGATCCGGTTCAAATCCTCATACGCCTTCTTAATATATTCGCTTTTTTCCGCTGCCATTTCAAATTCCTCCTTGGTCTCTGCATTGATAAACTGAAGCCATTTCAGCAGCTCTGTCTCCGGATACTCATGTTTTGCCAGCTTGGGAAGTTCCAGCGTATGGATTTCATACTTATCACTATACATCTTTCTTCCCTGATCCGACCAGAAATGAAAGCGGGAATAGTATTCTTCATCATCAAACAATGTAAAATTTAAAATCCCGACATGAATACATTTTTCTAATTTTTGATAGTCTTCTCCCGGTTTTAGCTGATCCACAAACATCTTTCCCAGATAGAACAAGGTACGTTCTGCCCAGTATTCACTGGATGTCACCTGGATTTCAATATCGATCTGCTCCTTATTATTTAGCAATACCCGTACATCCAGAATCCCCAGTTTATCATCTTTGTCTTTCTGACGCAGGTGGGACGGCAAAATCCTGCTCTCAACGATTTCTTCCAGATTGATCCCAAGTACTGCTGCCAGAAATGCATTGCGCACCTCTTCATCTTCCATCAGTTCTTTAAAACAGAAATCTACCTTTGGCTTCATTAAAAATTGTGTTGTTTTTTCTTTCTTCATACACACTCCTCCTTTGTTCTGATGGAAACCAGAATATTTCGGCAAGTATGTATCTATATCATTGATTTTATTATATCTTTTGACGCGATGTTTCACAATCGCAAATACAGACAAACTCCCTCTATTCTTTTATCCATCTCTTTACTCTTTATCTGGGAATAACTTTTGAATGGCAATTCTTTGCCATATTTGAAAATTGAAAGGGATTCCTTTCAAGATTGGTTTTATTATACTTGAATTTTGATCAGGATACAATTAAATTTCCATAAATATCCTGTAAAAAGTTACTGTAAACAATAACTCTGCAAGCCACAGTAACAGAGCAGTTCCACATGGAACTGCCCTACACCACCGGAAACCAGAGTCTGATTTCCATTCCTTTTCCGTAGACTGACACTGCTTCTACTTCTATCTTTAATTCCTGTCCGATCTGCCGTACCAGATACAATCCCATCCCTGTCGATTTTTTCTGTCTGTTCTCTCCTGTAAATCCTTTTTCAAAAAGATAGCGGAGTTCATATGGTTTTACGCCACACCCATTGTCGCAGACAGAAAGGCTGACTCTGTTGTTCTCATTTCCGGAACTGATTTTCAGCTTCGGACACTTTTCGGCTTCATATCCTGTGTATTTGATGGAATTCGCGATCAGCTGACTGAGCATAAAACACAGACTTTTCCGGTCTGACAGTACGGTTTTCTCTTTCAGATCCAACTGCACCAGGATCTGCTTTTCTTCCAGATACAGACGGTATTCATCCAGCACCTCCCGGCAGCATTCTTCCAGACTTATCTCTTCAAACAAATACTCTTTATTCACTGCTTTAACCCTGGCATAATATAACATCTGCTCTACATAGGACTGCATCTGCAGTCTGACATGCTCCATTTTTTTGTATACTGTCGGTGACATCTCCTCACTTCTGTTCTCAAGCAAAAGTGTAAAAAGAGATAATGGAATTTTCACTTCATGTGTCCATAATTCTACATACCGTTCATATTCTTCTTCCTGTATCCTCCCTGCATCAGCCTGCCTGTATGCTTTTCGAAGATATACCCCGATCTCCCGCAGGATTTCCTGTTCTTCATTTCCTGCTCCCCCGATCGCAAGTCTCTCATTTTCTTCACTCGGATCCGCCAGAAATGTAAGAAACCGCTCTTTCTTTTTCTGCTCTTTCCTTACGTTCCAGATTACTGCATACAAGAAAATAATTACAAAACAACTGGTTTCCAGTCCTGCCAGAACTTTGAACTGCTCTATCCCCGACAGCCACAGAAAGAATAGCGATACCAGTTCTGTACACATAAGGATCACAAACCATATTTTTTCTTCTTTGATCTCGCTCCAGATTCGTCTGATATATTCCATATTACTGCTCTCTCTTCCACCGATATCCTCTGCCACGGATTGTTTCTATCCGATTCTCCAGACCAAGCGCCTTTAATGTCTTTTTCAGCCTTGTCACATTGACTTGAAGCGCATTTTCATCAATGTATTCGGTTGTTCCCCACAATACCTTTGAAATGCATTCTTTTTTCACCTCTGTTCCTGCATATTCCAAAAGAATTTTTAAGATCTTCCCCTGATTTTCCGGAATATGACAGGCATCTTTCCCCTGACAGACCGTATAGGTTCTGGTATCAAAAAGAAAATCGTCTCCATCCAGTAAATGTGCATTCCCCATTGCCCGTTTCAGCAGATTTTCTGTCCTTGCCAGCAGACGGTCTTTATGACACGGCTTCGTCAGATATTCGTCAGCTCCCAGCTCCAGTGCTTTCAACTCATCCTGCATTTTATCCCTGGAGGTCAGCACAAGAATAGGAAGGCTGCCTTTCTTTCGTATTTCTTTACAAAGTGCAAATCCACTGATGCCCGGAAGTCCCAGATCCAGCACTAACAAATCCGGATGCTCTGCCTCACAGACAGCACCCGTTTCTGGAAAATCCGTTACACAACACACCTCATAGCCTGCCTTATGATAAATATTTTCCAGTTCTTCCCGAAGGAATTGATCGTCTTCTACGATTATGATTTTTTGCATGCCTGTCTTCTACTCCTGCCGTTTTCTCTGAATAAATTTCAAAATCCTGCGATTGCTTGTCTTTATGACTCCTATTATATAAGCTGTTTCTATCAGACACAAGAAAAGAAACACACTTCCTGCCATCTGCCAGAAAACTTTTACTTCCTGCACCTGTCCAATCAGCCGGAACAATGTCCAGACCCCAAACACACTACTGAAAAATGCAACGCTCAATACCAGTCCATAGTGCCACCAGATCTGAACTTTCGCACAATGACAGAGCTCTTTGTAGTTACTTCCCAGTGTAAGCAGAACGCTGTAGCGTGCCCCGGTCTTCTCCTGCTGAATTAAAAACTGAACTCCAATGAGTGTATTTGCGATAATCAAAAAAATCACAGCCAGATAGATCGTCGTATATCCCAATGCCACCTGATAAAACATATGCCGTCCGGCTGTTCCCAGATAACTTTCATAATGCAGATCGGTTGTTTTTAGACGGTCATTGACAGACATCACTGCTTTGAGCAATCCTTCCTCCTTTACCAGAACCGGATCAAGAATCCCGTTCCAGTAAGAATAGCTTCCGTCTGCTACAAAGACATCAAAAACCTCATCCGGTACAATAAAACCATACATAATCGTCAACATCCGGTCTGCCACCAGATTGTCATTGCATACTCTTGGAATGATTTCATAATCGGTCTCTTCTATCTGCACAAAGACTTTCTCTTTCAGAAGTTTCTCTACGCTCTTTGCAGTCTCATCCGACAAATATGTGGGGTGCCCGTAAATTGCCATCTGATGTTCCTTTAAGTTCAAAGGTTCCATTCCTTTTGAACGCAAAATCTCATTGTACCCTGATTCTGCGATCAAAAATGGGGATTCTTCCCAAGAATATGGATTCAATCTGTTTTTCAGACGCTCATATAATTCCTCACAGTCATATGCATATACTTTTCGCTCCTCCATACCTTCCGTAAAATCCAGATCTGTCCAAAGTAATCCATTTCGTACTTCAAACAGATTGGAAAAATATTGGTCTACTTTCTGAGATGACAGCACTTCTTCTAACGTTTCTTTTTTCTCGTCAAATGTAAAATCAATCCCTGCCGTATCCTGTTGTCCCAGTTGCCCACTCATCCCGACTCCATAGGAACAACATATGATCGCAAACAGAATCAGAAGGGAAGAAATTGCCAACGAAGATGATTTTAAAAATACCGCTTCCTGCAGCTGACGGCATGTAAATGTCCAGAGCTTTTTCCCTGGAAGTTTTCTGCATATCCTATCAAATAGATATGCCAGGCCCTGAAAGAAAAAGAATGTACCGAGTACTCCACAAAAACATAAAATTGCAGTCATACGAAACATTCGTTTTATCCCAAGTTCCGAACTCAGTATCCCGCATCCGATCCCATAGGCTACTGCCAGAAGAATGATTCCCATCATCAGCTTCACACACGTTTTTATGGGCGAAAATGCACGCTGTTTTTCCTTCTGTTCACGGGATAACAATTCATAAACCTCTTTTTTCCAAAGCTTGATGCAAAGCACAAACCGGGCAAGCATTTTAATTCCGCAAATCCCAATAACTGTCCACAATGCAGCCGAACCGGAAAATGTAAACTGATGACGCAGAATTCCAAATCCTGCAAGCTTCGCCGTAATCAGGCTTGTAAGTTCCGAGATCAGCAGAGCCCCCGGGATCCCGATCACAAGAGCATACACAATATTTCGCAGATCTTCCAGAAAAAGCATCTGAAACAGACTTCTTTTCTTCATACCAAGCATCACATAGGTTCCAAACTCATGACTTCGCCGTTCCATCTGATACTTATCCGTAAAATATACCAGGAAATAAAGCAGGCACAGAGATACCACATATAAAATCGGAATCAGCATCAGCAGCTTGTTTACAGCATCTCTCTCCATCTCTTTCAGAAAGATCATCACATCCTGATGATCCAGCGCAAGGATAATATAAAATGCCGCCACCGTGAGAATCATCGTAACAAAATACAGCGTGTTTTCCTGCCGGTTTCGTTTACTGTTTCGTCTGATCAGTTCAGAGAACATAATTGCTTCCTCCTCCCAACTGCGCCATCACGGACAAAATGCGCTCATAAAATTCCCGGTTTGTCTCCTCCCCGACTCGCTTCCGTAATTCATGAAATACTTTTCCATCCTGAATAAACAAAATTCTGGACAAAAACTCGCAGCCTGTGCGTCATGTGTCACCATCAGAACCGCAGCCTCATCCTCTCGATTCACTCCGGAGAGTTGCTCCATCAGACTTCGTGCACTTCGGCTGTCAAGCGCACCGGTCGGCTCATCTGCCAGTACGATCTGCGGATGCAAAAGAAGCGCTCTTAATGCGGCTACCCTCTGCTTCTGTCCTCCGGACATCTGATTCGGAAACTTTTCCAGCACCTCCTCGATCTCAAAATATTCCGCCAGCTTCTGCATCCTTTTTCTGCTTTCCTTTTCCGGCATTTTGTGAATCTGTGCCGGCAAAAGAATATTTTCTCCACCCGTCAGATTATCCAGCAATTCAAACTGCTGAAACAGATACCCGATCTGTCTTCCCCGATACGCTGCCAGCTGAGCATCCGTATACATTCCGATATCCTGTCCTTTCAGAAGAATCCTACCTCGTGTAGGTCTTAAAACCGAAGCAATACAATTTAACAGCGTCGTTTTTCCCGAACCGCTGCTTCCCATAATTCCGAGGAATTCTCCCTGATATACTTGAAACGAGATTCCTCTGAGTGCCTCTGCTGCATTCTCCTTTTCCCCATATGTTTTGTACAACGATTCTATTTCCAAAATAATACGGCTCATAATATCCCTCCCTTTCGTGATAAGAATATTATAAGCCGTATCGTGGATGAAAAACACTTACACTTTCTGTAAGAAAACTCCATCCGCTTTATGGTCTGCCATTCACAGTAAATTTTTATGAAAGCTCCAGTTTTCCGGTATATAACTGGTAATACGTTCCTTTCATTTTGATCAGATCCGCATGATCTCCACGCTCGATGATCTTTCCGTGTTCCAGAACAATAATCGCATCACTGTTGCGAATCGTAGAAAGTCTGTGCGCGATAACAAATACTGTACGTCCTTTCATCAGGTTATCCATACCCTTCTGCACAATACTCTCCGTACGGGTATCAATGCTGGAAGTTGCTTCATCCAGAATCAGTACCGGCGGATTTGCAACTGCTGCTCTCGCAATGGAAAGAAGCTGTCTCTGTCCCTGTGAAAGCTCTTCTCCATCACCGCTTAACATAGTGTCGTATCCCTTCGGAAGCATTTTGATAAACTGATCTGCATGAGCCAGTTTTGCAGCCTCGTATACTTCCTCATCAGTAGCATCCAGTTTTCCATAACGGATATTATCCATAATGGTTCCTGTAAACAAATGGGTATCCTGCAGTACAATTCCGAGGGAACGTCTCAGATCATCCTTTTTAATCTTTGTAATATTGATTCCGTCATACCGGATCTTTCCTTCCTGAATATCGTAAAAGCGATTGATCAGGTTCGTGATGGTTGTTTTTCCTGCTCCGGTAGAACCGACAAATGCCAGCTTCTGTCCCGGTTTTGCAAACAGACTGATATCTTTTAAGATCACTTTATCTTCGTTGTATCCAAATGTCACATCTTCAAAACGCACATCTCCGGTCAGTTCTGTATAAGACACACTTCCGTCTGCCGAATGTGGATGCTTCCAGGCCCACATTCCGGTTCTTTCTTTGCATTCGATAATATTGCCGTTCTCGTCTTTTTTCGCATTGACCAGTGTTACGTATCCCTCGTCTTTTTCCGATTCTTCATCGATCAGAGCAAAAATACGCTCTGCTCCGGCAAGTGCCATAACAATGGAGTTAAACTGCTGCGCCACCTGCATAAACGGCTGTGTAAAGCTCTTTGTAAACTGCAGATAAGATGCCATAACTCCCAGAGTGATCCCTCCGCTTCCCATAATAGAAAGGAATCCTCCAAGTACAGAGACCAGTACAAACTGCAGGTTTCCGATGTTTCCGATTACCGGTCCCATCATATTTGCAAAGGTATTCGCCTGTGCAGCACTTTCAAAGAGCGCCTCGTTGAGTTTGTCAAATTCTTCTTCTGACTTTCTTTCGTGGTTGAACACTTTTACTACGCGCTGTCCGTTCATTCTCTCTTCCACAAATCCAGTCACATCTGCCAGAGATTTCTGCTGACGAACAAAATATTTTCCACTGTTTCCACCGATCTTTTTTGTTACGAAGATCATAAGACCAATGATCAGAACTGCTAAAATTGTAAGCAGCGGACTTAAGATCAGCATTGAAATAAAGGTTACGATAATCGTAAAAAAGGACATCAGTGCCTGTGGGATCGACTGACTGATCATCTGTCTGAGCGTATCTGTATCATTCGTGTAAAGACTCATGATAGAACCATTCGTATTCTGGTCAAAATAACGGATTGGAAGAGTCTGCATATGTTCAAACATATCATCCCTTACTTTTTTAAGAACACCCTGACCAATGTAGACCATCAGTCGTGTATAAGTAAATGTAGCAATGACTCCCATCAGGAAAATGCTTCCAAGCACCGCAAGTGCCCGATATAGTTCTGCAAAATTCGGATCTTTCTGTCCGATCAGAGGACTGATAAAATCATCGATTAAAAACTTGAGGGACAATGATACCGAAATTGATGCGATCGAACTTAACAAAATACAGATAAATACGATCACAAACCGAACCTTGTACGTTCCGGTCACATATTTTAAAAGCCGCTTTGCGGTCTGTAAATTTTCTTTTGAAACCTTTGGTTTTCTATTCATCGTCCTCACCTCCCTTTACCTGAGATTCATATACTTCTCTGTAGATTTCATTTGTCGCAAGCAATTCTTCGGATGTGCCGACTCCCATGATCTTTCCTTCATCCAGTACAATGATCTGGTCTGCATTTTCTATAGAAGAAACTCGCTGCGCAATGATGATCTTTGTAGTATCCGGAATTTCTTCCCGGAATGCTTTTCGAATCAGCGCATCTGTCTTTGTATCTACCGCACTTGTGGAGTCATCCAGAATCAGAATCTTCGGTTTTTTCAGAAGTGCCCGTGCAATACACAGACGCTGCTTCTGTCCGCCGGAAACATTGTTTCCGCCCTGCACGATCATCGTATGATAACCTGCCGGAAATTCTTTTACGAATCCATCTGCCTGTGCAAGTTTGCAGACTCTCTGAACCTCTTCCTCGCTGGCATGTTCATTTCCCCAGCGGATATTATCGTAAATCGTTCCTGTAAAGAGAACGTTTTTCTGCAATACCATAGATACCTGATCGCGCAGTGCCTCCAGATTATACTCTCTGACATCCAGTCCGCCGACTTTTACAGTTCCTTTTGTCACGTCATAAAGTCTCGGGATCAGCTGTACCAATGTTGATTTCGCACTTCCGGTTCCTCCGATGATCCCGATCGTCTGTCCGGATTTAATATGAAGATTGACATCTTTTAACGAAAGATTTCCGCCTTCTCCCGCATAACTGAAATCTACATGCTCAAACCGGATCTCTCCGTCTGCCACTTCTGTAACCGCATTCTTTTTGTCCTGCATCTCCGGAACTTCCGTCAGAACTTCCGTAATACGGTCTGTAGACGCTTCTGCGATCATGATCATAACAAATACAAATGTAACCATCATCAGAGCCATCATGATCTGGAACGCATACACGATCACACTGGTCATTTCTCCGATTTCCATCGCACCGAATACAATTTCTCTTCCTCCGATCGCTACCATCAGAAGCATCGCCGTATAGATCGTAAACTGCATAACCGGTGAGTTCCATGCCACGATCTTTTCTGCTTTTGTAAATAATGTATAGACATATTTTGAAATTCCATGGAATTTTTCAATTTCATGATCTTCCCGTACAAAGGCTTTTACCACGCGGGATGCATTGACATTTTCCTGTACGGAATTATTCAGAATATCATACTCATCAAATACTTTGATAAAATGCGGATGCGCTTTCTTTGCAATAAAGATCAGTGTTCCTCCAAGCAGCGGTATGATGATCAGGAACAGCAAAGCAATTTTCTTATTGATCAAAAGTGTCATGATCCAGGATAAAACAATCATGATCGGAGCTCTCGCCAACAGACGAATGCTCATCATATATGCCATCTGTACGTTGGTAATATCTGTTGTCATACGTGTTACAAGACCGGATGTGGAAAACCGGTCAATATTTTTGAATGAAAATTCCTGTACTTTATAAAAAATATCATGTCTCAGGTTTTTGGCATATCCTGCACCTGCTGTTGCTGCCATTTTTCCTGCTATAATACCGAAATACAGAGCCAGCATAGCCATAATGACCAGAATCAATCCCCGCCGTATGATATAGCTCAAATTTCCCTGCATGATTCCAACATCAATGATCTTCGCCATCTCCATCGGAATCAGAACTTCCATTAAAACTTCCAGGATTACGAAAAATGGAGCCAACACAGACTGCTTTTTGTATTCCCGGACTGATTTTAAAACGTGTTTTATTCATCGTTCTCGTCTTCCTCCTTATTTTCTTTTTGTTTTCTGCAAGATTTTGAATCATCTGCACAAGCACCTTTCTGCAAATCTTTACATCTTCCTGATCTATCCCTTGTATCAGCCGCTTTTCCGTATCTCTGATGTGCTCCAGAATCTCAGGTCTGAGTGCTTCTGCTTTTGGGGTCGGTACAATACGTTTTAATCTGGCATCCTTTTTCGAACTTTCCCGGGAAATAAATCCATTTTTTTCCATGAGCTGCAAAATCCCTGTGGCTGTGGACTTCCGGATTTGAAACTCTTCTTCTATATCTTTCTGATATACTTCCCTGTGCATCGTTTCCAAAAGAATATGCTTTAACACATGCTTCTGCATGGTGGTCAGGCCATCATCTCCCACTGCTTCAGACGCATTTCTGCGCTTCATCTGATTGGAAAGAATGTGAATCAGCCTGCCGGTATTGATGTACCTTTCCTTATCTTCTATATCCTGCATAATTCCATCCCTCTCTCTTTATATAGTTAGTTCCCTAACTTTTAACCATTATACGGAGGATATTTTTTATTGTCAAGAAGTTTTTTCAGATTATTGAAATCATAAAACTTATTTTGCCACGTCTGAATATTGCCTGATGGCAGCAGGCAGCCCGGTACGGAAAATAACAGAAATATAATCGATCGTCTGCTGCCTGTCATACTTTTCTTTGTTCACGATCCATTCCAGTAATGTCTCCGCAATTGCCTCTGTATAAAAGAATCTTTTTAAGTCCTTTATAACCTTACCAACATCAATGTGGCAGAGCGTATCCGTGAACTCTCAACCATTAAGGTTCTCGGATTCTACGACAAAGAAGTAACACTCTATATTTACCGGGAAACAATACTCCTTTCCCTGCTCGGTATTTTAGCAGGATTTGGAGTCGGTGATCTGCTTTACCAGTACATACTGGCAGTTGTTCCACCGGATGAAGTGATGTTTAACCCCGCTCTTTGTGCAAAAGCATTTGTGATTCCTGCCATTTTGATTGCAGTCATTACATTTATTCTAGGATACATAATGAATCGAAAACTCAAATACTTAGATATGCTCAGCGCATTAAAATCTGTAGAATAGCAAAAAATTTAAAAGTCAAGGGACTGACACAATGCAGTTCCTTGACTTATTACATCTGTACTTGCTATCTTTCTCTTAATTTCCACATTCAATACTGATTGCATTGAATTTTTCCAAAATATCTTCTACTTTCAATTCCTGTTTTTCTTTTGCTGACAGATCCATCACTGCTTCCCCCTGATGCATCATCAACAGTCTGTTTCCATATTCTACTGCATAGCGGAGATTATGTGTCACCATGATCGTTGTCAGGTTTTTCTGTTTCACGATCTTATCTGTCAGTTCCATGATCAGATCTGCCGTCTTTGGATCCAGCGCCGCTGTGTGCTCATCCAGGATCAGAAAATCGATCGGTGTCATGGTTGACATCAGAAGTGCCATTGCCTGACGCTGCCCGCCGGAGAGAGAACCGACTTTTACATTCAGCTTATTTTCCAGTCCCAGATTCAACTGGCTTAATAGCTCCTGATAATGAGACTTTCTGTTTTTATTAATTCCTTTTCTCAATCCGTAAAAACTGCCTTTGTTGTCTGCAAGAGACATATTTTCCAGAATTGTCATGGAAGGACAGGTTCCAAGCGCCGGATTCTGATACACTCTTCCGATCTTCCGGTTTCTTTTATACTCTTTCATGCGGGAAATATCTTCCCCATGCATCAGAATCTGTCCTGCTTCTACCGGAATACTGCCGCACAGGATATTAAGCATGGAAGTCTTTCCGGAGCCGTTGCTTCCTACCACAGAAACAAAATCTCCCTGTTCTACTGTCAGATTAAAATCTTCAAACAGACACATTTCATTGACTGTTCCTGGATTATAATATTTATGAATATGTTTTAACTCAAGCATTTGTCTTCACCTTCTTTTTCCGTTCCATTCCAATGAGTAAGATCGCGAGGAATAATACCGCTGTGATCAGCTTCATATCCTGTGGTTCAAAAAACTTCAAAGCAACTGCCACGCAGGCTTTGTAAACGACAGAACCGATCAGAACTGCTGTGGTTGCTTTCAAAAATGTCAGATTCTTAAACAGGCTGGTTCCGATGATCACGCTTGCCAGCCCGATCACGATAGCTCCTGTACCGCTGGAAATCTCAAATACTCTCTGCTCCTGACAGAAAATTCCGCCTGCCATAGCAACCATTCCGTTGGCGATCGCCAGTCCTAAAATCTTTACATTTCCCTGATCCTTTGCAAGGGAAGTCACAAGATTTGCATTATCTCCCACAGCCCTCAGAAGAAATCCGGATTTTGTCTGCAGATACAGATCCAGAATTATTTTCACGATCACTGCAAGAATAAGTACTACTGCAAGAACTTTATATTTCGCTGCCCCGCCTGAGAAAATCCCATTCATTGCCTCATTGTCGAAAATATTCTCTTCCCCAAAAATCGGAACATTTGCTTTCCCTGCAATCCTGAGATTGATCGTCCACAGCGCAGTCATCATAATGATACCGGAGAGGAGATCCCTGACCTTTCCTTTGACATGGATCAATCCTGTACAGATTCCGGCTGCTGCTCCTGCCAGAAAAGAGACCGGTATGGTCAGGTACGGATTCACTCCCTGTGTGATCATTGTCGCCGTCACTGCAGCCCCCAGCGGAAAACTTCCATCCACTGTCAGATCCGGAAAATCCAGAATTTTATATGTGATATAAACTCCAAGAGCAAGGATTCCGTAAATCAGTCCCTGTTCCAAAATCGTTACAAAAATGTCCATCTCAATTCCTCTCCGTTTCTACTTTTTACTTTGAAATACTGTCAAACGTTTCCGCTGCACCTTCAAGCAGTGTCTCGTCTACCGTAACTCCCAGTTCTTCTGCTGCCTTTGTATTGATATAAAGTCCAGGTTCAGAAATCGTCTCATAGTTCATCTCAGACGCCGTCTTCTCTCCTTTTAAAATCTCTGCTGCCATCTTTCCGGTCTGTTTTCCAAGCGCCACATAATCCAACCCCTCTGCTGCCAGACATCCCAGTTTCACCTGTTCAATCTCGCTTCCAAACACCGGGATTTTCTTTTCATTGGCTTTGTCAAGAATCGTTGCCAGAGAATTTACAACCGTATTGTCCGTCAGATTTGTCAGACAGTCCACCTCGGATAAAATCTCTTCTGTTGCCAGCGAAATATCTGCTGTCTGCGTCACACCTTTTTTCACAATCGTAAATCCGTAATCTCCTGCCAGCTCTTCATATTTCTCAATTGCTGATACAGAGTTCACTTCACTTGTTGTATAGAGGATCCCGATCTTCTCCGCATCCGGCAGCATCTCGCGGATCATCTCCAGCTGCTCTTTGATCGGAAGCTCATCACTGGTTCCTGTGACCTCTCCCACCGGAGCTCCATCGTCATTTGCAAGCTTTGCTGCTTTTGGATCTGTCACTGCTGTATAGATTACCGGAATCTCTGTATTCATTGCTGAATTGTATGCCGCCTGCGCGCTTGGAGTGGCGATTCCACAGATCAGATCCACATCGTCTGAAACAAATCCATCACTGATCTGCTTTGCTGTTCCCTGATCGGCCGCCGCATTCTCCTCTTTGATCGTAAGATTCTTTCCTTCCTCAAATCCGGCTTCTTTGAGTCCTTCAATAAATCCCTCTCTGCAGTTGTCCAAAGAGGCATGCTCTGCAAACTGGGAAATCCCTACTGTATATGTTTTGGTACCATCTTTTGTCTCATTTTCCTTTGTTCCACATGCCATCAGGCTGACTGCCATTACACTTCCTAAAATAACTGCGAATACTCTCTTTTTCATAATTTGGTTCTCCTTTTCTATTACTATATTCCAAAAGCAAAGGAGCCGATCATGTGGATACAGGGTGGATGCTCTGCAATGATCGTATAAAAAAACCGCCCCAAGCTATATGCTTGAGACGGTAATAAATACAAATTCATTATCGCGGTACCACTCAAATTGACAAATGTCCACTTTCTCACGTACTGACATACGCTCCTGATTGATAACGGGTTCGGTTCCCGACGACGCCTACTCTTTTCATTTCAGGCCGCCCTCGAAAGTCCATTCAGAATTAAAATCCATACAGCAATCTCACCGCCTGCTGCTCTCTGTGATCTCTTTTAAAACCTACTCTTCTTTCTCATCGGTTTTGCTTTTGATGTTTTTAATTGTAATGTCCTATTTAGGATTTGTCAAGTACTTTTTTAAGGTAAAGTGGTGATTTGATGAATTTCCCTTATTCAATTTTTAAAACAACCTCCGGATACCATTCCATTGCTTTCCTGATTGCTTTCTTCGTTGGCAGTCCATATCCTGATAAAATAACCAGTATATTTTTCTGCGTTTCTTTTTTCTCACTACACGGTTCGATATACAACATATTTCCTACAGCATTGACCAGATACCACGTGTCTTCCAGATATACAAAGCCCTTGATTCGAAATGTATCCACTAAAAGCATATTCAGAAAATGAGAAAGTGTTTCTAATTTTATCTCTTCTTGAATGTGCAGAAGATATTTTCGCAAAGTCACATCTGCAGTTTGCAACAGCTGTTCTTCTGTTTCCAGATTTGGCTTTTGCATCTCCTGCAGCCACCTCTCTTCCATCATGCCATATGATGTCATATGCAACGGCAAATCCGGTCGATGGGCCTTCAGAATCTTTTGAATCTGCTCTATCTCTTCTGTTTTTACAAGATCCTTCTTGTTCAGAAGCAGCAGATCTGATACCTGAATCTGTTTTTTTACTACAACTGCCGTTTCATACACTTTCGGAAATTGCCGTGCATCCAGCAGGCAGACGCATCCCATATATTCCAATCCTGGAAATTTTTCCCTCTGATTCAATATTTTCTTAACATTTGTGGGATCGGAGAGCCCTGATGCTTCTACTATAATCACATCCGGCTTCTCCTGTAATACCTGCTGCAATACATTCTCAAATTTATCCAGCCTGCACGAGCAAAAGATCGAGCCATTGTTGATCTCGTCCAGTGCAATCCCCAACTCCGAAAGCAGTTCTCCATCAATGCCCTCTTTTCCAAACTCGTTCACAATAATATGCATCCGTTCCGAAGAGAATTGTTTCATAAACTGTTTTAAAAATGTTGTCTTTCCTGCACCCAGAAACCCGGTGATCAAATACAGTCTACTCATTATTTCATTGCCGCACGGATCGCGCCTTCCAATTCTTCTTTAGATGGTACCAGAGAACGGAATTTCAATTCACCATTGATGTACATGGACGGCAGATTCGGAACGCCCATCTTTTTACATCTTGCGATATTCTCTTTGAGCGTAAATTTATACTCTACCATATCAATCGCATCACCAAATGTCTTTTTCGCTTCATTTGCTGCGCCCATCATGTAGGTACATGCCGCACATGTCGCAGAATCCAGAGTAAATACCTCTACCAGTGGTTTTTCTAAGTGCTCATAATCCGGAAGCTCTACTTCAATATCTTCGTCTTCTGCCACATAGTTCTTTAACATTTCTCTTACAGAATCTGTCTCATAAACTGCCTGTGCAACTCCGATTGCATTTTCCACAGGAACATCATAAGGCATATCGCATTCGGGTGCTAAAATAAAGTTTTTACAGCCTTTCATTTTATCAAGCAATTCTACCGCAATCCACAGTTACCGGAACAAGGCTCACTGTTTAATCCAATCTGCGCGAAAATGTATCCTTTGTCTCCATACTCTTTTCTGGAAAGTTCATTTGCTTTCGCAATCAGCTCATAAAATACTTTCGACTGATTGTCTATATTGAGCAATGTCACTGCATCCTCTTTTGTCAGCATTTCTTCTGCATCTACTTTTGAAAGTATACTTGCTATATCTTTCATCAAAATACCTCCTTGTGTATTTCTATCCCACATATTGCTATAAACATAGTAGTATATTTCAAACAAAATCTATGGGAATTTTTTAAGATTTTCTGTAATTTTTCTACATCTTTATTGATTCATTCTGCAATCTTCCGCTCTTTCAACTAAAATGGAATCCCTCTCCGAAGCAGAACCTGTCGTAAAAACATTCCTGCAGCATTAAACCCAGCGGTACTATATCATCCGATGTAAATATTGCATCCACACCAAATCCTTTTTATGCTTCCTATAAATCCACTTATATTCTGAATCATCGTCAGGAGTTAGAATATAAATAGTACAAGCCAAAAGAGAAATCCCAAAATACACATAAGCATGGTACAATAGAGACATGCTGAAGGAGGATCTCATATGGCAAGACAACATGACAAACAGTTTAAACTTGATGCAATCCAGTACTACGAAGATCATAAGGATTTAGGTGTACGTGGATGTGCGGAAAATCTCGGAATCGGATACAGCACTTTAACAAAGTGGCTGAAAGATTTCCGGGAATCTGGCGATATCTCTGTTCGTGGTTCCGGTAATTATGCTTCTGATGAACAGAAAGAAATCGCTCGTCTCAGACGTGAATTACGTGACGCCCAAGATGCGCTTGATGTATTTAAAAAAAGCAATCAACATTCTGGGAAAATGACGGAAGCCATTTATCTCGAAGTTTCTGAGAAGACGGAAGCTGCCAACAATGCTGGACGCCGGGTTTCCTTGTATCCCGAATGTCATGTATTCCCCTTTGCTGATGGCTTCCAGTACAGACAGATCACGGGAATCAAAAAAGTTGAATCCGCGATAGGTTCGTTCCTTTTCCCTCCGGGAATGACTGACTTCATCCAATTTCTTCCTGCCGCTGCTGTGATCATCAAAGGATGAGATAAATTCAAGATATCTGTAATTCGCAGATTTCAGGATTGTGAATAACTGATATAAGCTGTAAATACTCTTTTTTAAAGGGGCTTTCCGAATATCGGATGTTCCATCCCTATGCTGAACTTCCCGCTCCACACGGAACGTACTGATATCATTGCAGGTGCTTTCAATTCGCAGTACACAGCCAAACTTGTCATACATTTTTATGGACACATCACCCATGTGGTGCTTGATCCTCGTTCCGAGGATGCGCTGATTATAGTTTGTGCCAATCTCTTTGGTACAGTTATAAGTGATTCGCTGTCCAAGGAAAGTGGCGATGTTGTCAGGCTTCACAGTATATATCGCAGTGTGGATGATTTCATCATAGATTGGTGCCAGGTATTCCGGCTTACGGAACATGATATCCGTGGCACATTCGATCTGCTGAACCGTCCAGGTATAACCCAGCCCGAGAGATTCCGGAACGGGACTGTAGCGTCTGGCAAAGACATCGAGAACTTTATGGAGCCCTTGCGGGTTGATACGGTCAGAAAGTTTCTGAGCAGTTTCAATATCGGAGATTTCAAGGAACGCGTTGTCCTGCATCCGGTAAGAAAGCTGTTTTTTATCAAGCTTATAGGCGAGCAGGTTATGACCGTTCATGTAAAACTGAAGACGGAAAGGCGGCCATGTAGGGACACGAAGATAGCAAAGGCCAAGTTCCCTGTCGATAAAATAGAAATAGTAATGAAGACACTTGCTCTGGTCAAACTTCAGGAAGGTCTTCCCAGTTGTTTTATCATGCCAGGGCCTGTAGGTATTACAGCATTCCATAGCAGAAAAGATATGGATCAGACCTTCCGTTTTTCCGGTTTCGGCAATGATGTTCTGGATGCGGTCATCTTTTCGAAAAGCATGGAGTTTTCGGATGAACTCAATTTCCATTCCATTTTCGTGAGCAATCTTTTCCGCATTCTGACGGACCTGTTCCGTAAGGGGCTGGGAGAAACTGGTGGGATAATCAAAAATACGGATACCGTTGAGTTTCATATAGGCAGTCATTGCTTCCGCATGGCTCCAGTTTGGGATATATCCCTGAATGATCATGCGGTCATAACAGGTAATGATGCCATGAATTTTATCAGCGTATTTATCAGTGAGTAACATATAAAAATCCCCTTTTTCTTTAGAATAACACAAGGGATAGAAAATAAAAATAACTTTTCCGGTTTATCCGGGTTAGGGACTGTAAAATGTAACCTATTATCTTGCAGAATTGATACAGATGTGCTATATTGAAGATATAAAAAGGGAAACCGCAAGCGGCTTACCCCGAAAATTTAGAAACTGTTTTTACAAACAGCCGTCATTATTCGCAGTAATGGCGGCTATTTTCGTTTATCCTTGAAAATCTCATAACAAAGACTAACAAGGGCAACAATGAATATTAACAACTGAATCAGATCAGTATATGTAACACACATTGGCATCGCCCTCCTTTCTTTCGTC
>ENA-OQKD01000123-OQKD01000123.1-human-gut-metagenome-genome-assembly--contig:-NODE-123-length-21426-cov-4.693976_pt1 | contig 21426 bp, 14 predicted proteins | sample MGYA00242775_ERZ504792 | MGnify/ENA primary metagenome ERZ504792 (study PRJEB26092, sample SAMD00036401) | human gut metagenome | host: Homo sapiens | study: EMG produced TPA metagenomics assembly of...
TTGACAAGTAAAAATTTAAAAAACATATCCATCCATTCCGTGGAGAGCTAAGTTAAAGGATTGCGGAATCGAATTGTACATGAATATAGGAAATGTAGACCTTACGATTGTATATGATAACGGTAAAAAAGATAGTACCGGAATTGATCGGAATAGTTGGAAGGAATCTGCCGTTGACAAAAAGAAATTAAAACGTTCCCTGACAGCGAGATGACAAAGAACATCTGCGGCGGTCAGGGGATTTTTTATTTACTGTATTCTTGAATCAGATCGTGTATTTTTCTATAAGCTTCTTCAGATGTGAAGAATATTTCATCGTCAAGCGTATCGCAAAAATCAAAAAATGTAAAAAGCAGTCCGGGTTCTTCGATGTTCAGGTAGATCATCCGGTCTGTATTTGAAGTCTGAAACATGAAATAGCCGTACTGGCGTCCGGCAAAGAGGTAAAATTCATGGTCGATCATGCCGATCGCCCGCTTCAAAAGCCGATTATGCTCGTTGAGCATGGAGTTTGCCAACTGCCGAATCAGAAAGAGGCGATCGCTTAAGTTCAGCGGAGTATATGCATATGCAGGATACTCTCCGACGCGGCCGGTATTTAAAAACTTTCTTATTCCTTCGATAGAACAGATAAACGTAAGGTCGGCAGAAGCGGGAATTGATTGAAGTTCATGTAAATAGTTCTGAAGTCTGTCGAGAAGTTCGCTTCGGTGTGGAAGATCTTTTACAATGTAAGTCTCTAACATGTCTCTTGTCAAAAACCTTGTCAGGCACGGAAGCATTTGAAAGAAATAACCTTCGGTTATGTTCTGCATTGTATTTTCGACATACTGTATTTGTCCGCCTAAATCTGTGACCGGGCGAAGCAGGGGTGTTGTCTGCGCCAGGTACTGACTGAACAGATAGGAAAATAATTTTAGTGACTCCGGGTCTTTAGTAATAAAGCCGGACTGCATATCTGAAGAAATCAGACAGGCATATTCAGTAGTGATAACCGCATAAGGAAATAAAGCAAACGCTGAAGTTACGGCATCAATATCATCATAGTAATAGTAACAGTTATATTGATAATGATTACTGTACAGAGGAAGAATATTTCTCAGGCAGTTCAGATTATAATTTTGCCGTGCAAATGACACGTTCTGGTTATTGTTCAGGCAGATAATGTGATCGATGTCTACAGAAGAGGACGCATAACCACCTGCTGTAAGAATGTTCATAAGAAACGTGTAATCCGGCTGGATGAGCAGACTGATCTTTCCACCTGATTTTTTCAGTTCCGAGGCGATGATGTAAAGGAGCGAGCGATTGATCTCAAGATGAGAATGAAGCAAGGTAGCATTGTCGGCGTAATCGGACGCATTGGAAGGTGAAGTTGCCGGAAGCTGCAGTGTCGGAATACGGAATTCTTCAAAAAACTGTTGTACGGCTTTTCTCCTGTAATAGTTTTCGCGTCCGATCAGGGCAATGTGATATGATTCTTCCATATCGGCCTGTTCTGAAGGCGACAAATGCATAAATTTACACATTTTTTCTACCATTTCTAAAGAAGACGGTTTTCGTTGCCCTTTTATAATCTTGTACATATTGGATCGATCCAAATTACAGTATTGGGCAAGAGCGTAAGTTTTGATGTTTTTATTGTGGATATGTTCTGATAATAATGTCGCAAAATCCGGCATAATCTTAATCTCCCTCTCACATGTTTTCCTCGGTAAAAAAGAATACTCCCACATGGCAAAATACCAGGGGGGGGTTATTACTTTTTGAAAGACAAACTAATACAGGATAATTATATAAAAGCAAATATAAAAAATCTATAAAAATCCGACAAAAAAGCTGACCACAAAGGTTGACACATCTTTGAGAACAAAGGAAAACCCTATATTATACATATAATGACAAATATTATATGTAGCAGGAGGAAGAGATTATGGGTAAAAAACTAACGAAAAAACTGTTGGTATTTCTTACACTCATGTGCATGATCATCGGCATGAATGTATCGGTATCAGCAGAAACTGGATCGACGGGAAATACCAAAGCGATAAGCGCTGCGGAAAATCCGGCGGACGGAACGCTTCAGGTATGGCTTGAGTATGAAGATGATAACGGAAACAGTGTAGCGTTGTCAGGCGGAAGCTGCTTTTTGATCAATGAAGAGTATGTACTTTCCAACTATCATATTTTCAATTTGAATGAAGAGATTGCTCCTGGTGTGACGATCAGAAGCGCGGCAATGGAAACGTTGGGATTATCCGAATTAAAAGACAACGATCCGCATCTGAAGATCAGAGTATATGCGAACCGTGACATGAGCGTGCTGGCAACGATCCATGACAGTGTGCAGAGTCAGACGATGGACTATGTAGCAATGAAACTGTCGGATAAGATTTATGACAGAAAACCGCTTGCTTTGGGAGACAGCAGTACAGTTCAGCAGACACAGACAGTAAACGCATACGGATTCCCGGAAGACTCGATCGAAAATAAAGAGTTTAATACGGCGGCTGACGTATCTGCAACAGACGGAACGATTTCTAAGCTGACAGTCGGAGGAAGAGCTGATTTCTTCGAGCACACTGCACAGCTTAACCATGGAAATTCCGGCGGTCCTCTTGTAGATTCCAACAAGTCGGTAATCGGTGTTAATACATTTACATATGGAAACAGCTCAGATCAGAAATACTACGCAGTACAGATCAACGCGATCAAGAGTGGTCTTGACACATTCGGTATCTCCTATATTAATGCAGGGGCACAGGCAACAACACAGACTCCTGATGAAGAAGAGCCGGAAGAAAAAGAAGGACCGGACGCAGATCTTGTAACAGCGCTTAAGAGTGAAATTACAAAGGCGAAAGCAGTTGATACGAAAAATTACACAGAAGAAAGTGTAAAAGTTCTCAACGATACAATCTCAGAAGCAGAAAAAGTTGCGAACGATACAGAGGCTACAGACGCACAGGTGACATCGGCAACATCAGATGTAAAAGCTGCTGTTGAAAATCTGGAAGAAAAAAGCGGAATGAACTTCCTGTTGATCGGCGGAATCGCAGCAGGAGTGATCGTTGTTGTAGTAGTAATCATTATTATCGTAGTTTCTTCTAACAGCAAGAAGAAAAAGAAAGCACAGGCAGGAAACGGAAATGTTCCTCCGTCAGGAATGCCTCAGCAGCCGAACGGAGCTGTAGTACCTCCGAACCGTGCACCGGAACAGCCGAAAGCGCCTTACGCACAGCCGTATCAGGCAGAGCCGGATGGAGCAGGCGAGACTACTTTGCTTGATTCGGGAGCAGGCGAAACAACGTTACTTAACGGAGCAGGAAGCGCTTATCTGATCAGAAAGAAAAACGGTGAGAAGATTACGATCAATTCACAGAACTTTGCAATCGGAAAAGAAAGAAGAAGAGTGAACTATTGTATTTCCGATAATACTTCTGTCAGCAGATATCATGTAGTGATCACAAAGAAAGGTTCTGATTACTATGCGGCAGATCAGAAGTCAAGCAACTTCACGTTTGTAAACGGAGTTCAGTTAAATCCATATCAGGAAACACTGCTGACAGACAGATCGACATTGAAGATTTCGGATGAAGAATTTGAATTTCATGCATCATGATCTAAACGATAAAAGCGCTGATTATAATTGACAAAAGAGTAAAGGGCAGTGAGAGGCAGAATGGGATTTTTAAGTGTTGTACATAGTGACAGAGGAATTAAAAAGAATACGAATCAGGATTCTGTCTTAATCAAAGAGGCATCCACAGACTACGGCGACGTTATGCTTGCTGTAGTTTGTGATGGAATGGGCGGTCTTGCCAAAGGTGAGGTCGCCAGCGCCGCTTTGATCAAGGCATTTTCTATGTGGTTTGAAGTTCAGTTTCCGGAACTTCTTTATCGGAGAAGGACGGCTGATGGGATTAACCGTATGGAATTGGAAAACGAAATAAATAAACTGATCCTTGATGTAAATCAAAGAATCGCCGATCACGGAAAGATTTCCCATATTGCGATGGGAACAACTGCGGCGGTACTTCTGATGGCAGAAGGGAAATATTATACGATGAATGTGGGCGACTCCAGAGTCTATAAAATTGACGGGCAGGGGATGACTCAGTTGACAAAAGATCAGACGTTTGTACAAAAAGAGATCGATGCAGGGAGAATGACGCCGGATGAGGCGAGAGTGCATCCGCAGCGGAACGTACTTCTTCAATGCGTCGGAGCAAGCGAGGTGATCATTCCGGAGTTTACACAGGGAGAATATAAGTCGGGCGAAGTTTATATGCTCTGCTCTGACGGATTCCGCCATGTGATCACGGAAGAGGAATTTTATAAATTGATGAATCCTGAAAAAATGGAGACGGAAAGAGCGCTGAAAGATGCAGCGGTCTATTGTACGGAATTGAATAAATCACGTCAGGAGAAAGATAATATTTCAGTCGTTCTCCTTAAGGTGTGTTAGAGGATAAATATATGCTGGAAATAGGATCAATTATAGACGGTAAATATAAAATACTGAATAAGATCGGTCAGGGCGGAATGAGTGTCGTTTATCTTGCGATGAATGAGAGGGCAAATAAACAATGGGCGATCAAAGAAGTCCGAAAAGACGGCGTGAAAGATTACGAAGTTGTACGGCAGGGGCTGATCGCGGAAACCGACATTTTGAAACGGTTAAATCATCCGCATTTACCGAGTATCATCGATGTGATCGACAGGGATGATACGTTCCTGATCGTAATGGATTATATCGAAGGAAAGGCGCTCGATTACTGGTTGAAAAAAGAAGGCGCGCAGCCGCAGGAACGGGTTGTGGAATGGGCGAAACAGATCTGCGATGTGTTCGGGTATCTTCATTCGAGGAAACCGCCGATCATTTACAGAGACTTAAAACCGGCAAACGTCATGCTGAAGCCGGACGGACAGATCATGATCATCGACTTCGGAACAGCCCGTGAGTTTAAAGAGACAAGTATTGAAGATACTTCTTGTCTCGGAACGCAGGGATATGCAGCGCCCGAACAGTACGGCGGACATGGGCAGACGGACGCCCGTACTGATATTTATACGCTGGGTGCGACGATGTACCATCTGCTGACAGGTCATAATCCGAGTCTTCCGCCGTATGAGATGTACCCGATCCGAAGATGGAATCCGGCGCTCTCGTCAGGATTGGAAGAAATCGTACTGAAATGTACGCAGAGAAATCCGAACGACCGTTATCAGTCGTGCGCGGAATTGATGCACGCGCTGGAGCATTACGGAGAATTAGATCAGGAATACCGGAAACGGCAGATGAGGAAATGGCGGACGTTCGTTGCAATGTGTTCGCTGACTGCCGCATCACTTCTCGGATGCGTCGGATTTAAAGTCGGAGAGACGATGACGACAAAGAGCAGTTATGAAGGATATATAAAAGAGGCGGCGAACTCGCCGGAACAAAGTGAACGGGAAAAATATTACACAGATGCAATTAAGATAGACCCGCGAAGAGGAGAAGCGTATCACAATCTTCTTCAGTTATGCATCCGCGGAGCAGACGGGTCGGAAAATGATTTTGACAGAGAAGAGACAGCGCGGCTTACGTCGGTTCTTGGATATAAAGGTAGCGGAAACCGAACAAATGAAAGTTATTTTGAAGGAAATAAAGAAGAATACGACGAATTCGCTTTTCAAATGGGACTGGCGTACTTTTATTCATATGAGGGAGGAGAAAAGAGCGGAAAAATCAATGTCTCAAACATGGTTTGAAAAAGCGGCGGAAAGCGAAAGCCTCGATAAAGATAAAAAGGAATTGTCGAAAAGATTCGCAAGTATCGCGGCGTACTATGCTTCTCTTGATTCAGTGGATGAGAGCGGATACAGCACAACTTCTTACGGAGACTACTGGATCGATCTTGTCAGTCTGACGGACGGAGATCTTACAAGTGTGGTAAATCCTGAGACAGCTCTTGTAATGTATAAAGAACTTGTATACAGGATCGACGAAAACGCACTTGATTTCAAACGTGCGGGAGTGACAAAAGGCGAACTTCTGGGAGAACTCGAAGAAACGAAAAAGACGCTGGAGACAACGTCGTTTGCATCGACGAATGCAAATCAGACGGATATCAACGAGCAGAAAAAACAGGAGATTCTGAACAATATCAGCAGCGCGAAAGAGCATGTGCAGGTAGCATTTGAATCCCGGGGAACAGGAGGGGATGCTGATGCAGAGTGAACAGATCATCAATATACTTCATATCGGATTTATTATCTGTCTTGTGCTGACAATTTTATTTGCGGCGCTGAGCGTTTTCTTTTTCTTTCAATTTAAAATACGCGATGTGTTTAACGCTATCACGGGAAGGGCGCAGCGAAAGAGCGTTCAGCAGATGGAAGAAGAAAATGCAAAGACAGGAAAGTTAAGACAGGATTATTATTCCGCGCCGACAAGTTCAGACCTTTATACGACGCCAAGCGGAAGGATACCTCCGGTTATGTCTGCGCAGCAGGCAGCAGGCGGACAGGCAGACGGCGCGGCGTACACAGAACAAGTTTACCATTCGGCAGATCCGGAAGGAAGAGAACATACAATGCAGCTTCACACAGCACAGCAGGCAGCGTCTGATAACGGAGGAAGTGAAGCGACAACTTTGCTGAACGGCGGAAGCGAAGAAACGACTCTGCTGAACAGCGGAAGCGAAGAAACGACTCTGTTGAACAGCGGAAGTGAAGAGACGACTCTGCTGAACAGCGGAAGCGAAGAAACGACTCTGTTGAACAGCGGAAGTGAAGAAACGACATTGCTCAACAGCAGAAACGGCGGCACAACGGCACAAAGAAATGCCGGATTCGGAGAAACAACTTTATTGACGCCGGAAATGGAAGCATCGTTTGTTCAGGCAAAGACAAATGAAAAACCGGAATGGAATTTCGTTATTAAAAAAGAAATTATGGAAATCCATACGAATGAGATCATTTAAAGAAAACAAAAAAGATATTAATCGATTTATCTTGCAGCAGAAAGAAGGAAACAGATTGAAACCAAGAACAGTAAAAAAAGGATTTCTCGGTGTGATGGGATTATTTCTCCTGTCTGCACTGACTCCGGCGCTGATTCCGTTTGCCGTTGACAAAAACGGCGATCTTACACAGATCGGATATGCGGCGGGGGCGTTGTTTTGGCTCGGTCTTCTGCTCGGGATCGCAGCATATTTGTTTTTGGCGAGAAAGGCGAAGCCTCTGACAGAACAGGCAGGAAAACGGAAACTTCCGTCAGTGATCTGCTTTTTCAGTAATACGCCTGCGATTGCGGCAGACGCAGTTATGATCGTGTCGATCGCAGCGACAATCTATTGTGCGCTTCATATCGAAGTGAATGATTTTCTGGCAATTACGGCGCTGGTATTTGCGCTTGCAGGGGTTTATGCACATTTTCTGTTTAACGGAAACGTGTATTTCTATATATGGAACAGCCGGAACAGACAGAGGAAGAGACAGACAAAAGAACGGCAAAACAAAGAAGAACAGGAAGGGATGAAAGCATGAAAAAGAAGCAAAAACTAAAAGAAAGGATATGTGCGCTCGTCCTTGCGCTGGCGATGGTACTGACTTGGGTACTGCCGGATGCAGGTATGACGGTTCAGGCGGCGGCTGGCGATGCAAAAAAAGTTACGCTGAAATTTAAAGATGCCGCAGAGGAAACACGCGGGATAGGCGCACTTACTTTGAAATTACAAAGTAATGATGATCCGAGCTATGAGAAGAAAAAGGAAATCGAGGTTAAAGCCGGAGAGACAAGTAAAGAAATTGAGTTAAAAGAAGGAGTAGAATATAACTACGAAGTAGAGAAAACCGGATATGAGACAACAAAAGATGGTCGGTTTACGGTTGAGGCGGAGAAAGCGGATATTGACATTCTGCTTACAATGTCAGAGATTACACTTTTGCCGACGACAGATTCAGTTAGTCTGAAAGTCGGAGAAACATATGATATATCAGTAACAAATCCGGTGCAAGAACTTGCTTATACATGGAGCACAACAGATGGGAATGTTGCATCTGTTGAAAACGGAAAGGTTACGGCAAAAGGCGAAGGCTCTGCGGATATCAGCGTTACAAACGGGGTGAAAACAAAAACAGTTTCCGTAAACGTGTCTAAAAATCAGATTAACGGTTTTAGTATGACGGTGAAAGAGCCAAGCGGAGACGATCAAAGTTCTGTTATATTGACAGCCAAAGGTCTTCCAGCCGATGTTTCAGGAAATGTAATATTTTATGATGTGACAGGCGGTCAAAAAACTTTGCTCTATAAAGCAGAAGCGGCAGCTACAGTCGAATATACATATGAGACAGACAGTCTTCTCGGCGCGAAACAGTTTGAAGCCGTGTATAGCGGTAATGAAAAATATGAAGGCGCGACGGCAACAGCAACCGGAAGTTATGGGAAAACACAGGCAATTACGATAGACGGTGATGTTTCAAAAGAAGTGACTTACGGAACGGAGCACTGGAATGATGAAATCGTAATTGCTCTTGCCGATATTGAAAATACATTAAAAGGAAGAACGCTTGCGACAGAGGTTGCATTTGCACAGTCAGAAGACGCGCCGAATACAGGACTTGCTGAAAATGTAGCGGTCGTTCGCGTGGAAGCAGATCATACGATCCATGTAATTCCGAAAAATGCAGGAAAAGTAACAATTAAGATTAAAGCAGTCCCGGGAGAAGGAAACTTCTACAGAGAAGCAAGCGTAGATTATACGCTGACTGTAAAGAGGCAGGAAGTTTCGTTTGAGAATGTAACATGGAATAAAGCAAGTAAAGTATATGACGGAAATACTGGAATCGAACTTACGGGAACAGTAAATACTGAAAAAATCACAATCCCGAAAGAGAAAGCTGCGATTGCAGGATCAGATGTTGCAGTAAATGAGCAGAATGAAGCACAGCCACAGAACGTGACAGTTGCTGCCGGAATTTATTATATGACAGTAGAAGGCAACGGCACGGCAAACTATCAGTTAGTTGTAGAAGAAGGGCAAAATGTAGTTCAGAATGCGGCAACTATTACACATAGACCGTTGTATTTGACGTCTGCAAATGCAGAGACAGTGTCGTTAGCTTATGGACAGAATTTAAAAACGGCGATAGAAGAAATGACGGGATTAGTTGCACTTTGCAATGGTAACGGAGTTGTTCCTGAAGAAGTGCAAGGTGTGAATTCATTAGAGACAGGACTTGTGGGAAATGATCAAATAACAGTATTGCCGGGGGCAACAGCGCCGGAAACTCTGCATGTGAATGAGGCAGCTTATAAAGTAATCGTTCCGAATATTACAAATGAAAATAAAATCAGCGAAAACTATGAGTTTAAGTTTATTGAAGAGGATGATTATAAGGGAGATCTTAAAGTTACAAAACAGACTTTAAATAAAGAAGATCTTTTGAAAAAAATTGATCTTAAAGGAACGACAAACGGGATTTACGGCGTGAAAAATGGCGCTGACGAGCTGGAAAAAGTTTGGGTAAGCATTGGCGGAAAAGATGAACTCGGCGAGAAAAAGGGAACCCCTGTGCTGAAGATGAATGTAAAGGCTACACAATATTATGATGAAGTGTATATGAGTGTAGATAACGGAAATAGTTATGTAAACGTATCTGATGAGTCGGATGAGTCACAGAATATACTTGAACAGCTTAAACCTGAGGAAGGAATACAGGATAAAGTAGTTGAGAACGTAAAAGTTTATCTTAAGAACAGTGAAGATAAGAGTGGAAACACAGTTACGGAAGTAACAAATTTAACTGATTGGCTTCATATCGATAATGAAGCGCCGAGAGCTGTAATTAAAGATTATGATACGACAAAATATTCAGATGCTTTTGAAAGCTTGAGTTTCAATATGTTCAAAAACGAGATATATACGGCAGAAATCAGCGTTTCGGACACTTCGGGAGATTCTGTAGAAGGAAGCGGCCTGCATAACACGACTACGCAGAAGTATTGCGTATATGAAATGGGAACAGATGAAACGGCGTTAAAATTAGATAAAGATGCTGTGAAAAGTATTATTGAAAAGGTAGATAGCGGGCGAGAACAATCTTGGAGTAAATTGGAATTCGATAAAAACGGAAAAGACGAAATCACTGTCGGAAAAGCGAAAGATAAGGAAGCGGCAGAAAATAATTATCTGATTCTTGTTAAGACGATTGACAATACAGGAAATGAAGCCGTATATGCTTCAAACGGCATTGTAGTTGATGTGACATCGCCGAAAGTAGAATGTACTTTTGATACATCAAAAGACGGTGGTTATGTATCAGAAAAAGATGGAATTCTGTGTTATCAAGGGGATGCTAAATACGAGCTTAAGATTGAAGATCCAGAAGAGTATTTCTCAAGTATTTCGAAACTGGAAGTAATAGTGAGCAAAGACGGTGAAACAATAACTCCGACCACGAAAGAATTTGATGCAGACGAAACATATGAAGATTCATATATCATTGAATGGCCGACATCGGAATCAGGTTTCAGTTACGAAGAATTAAAAAATAAGTCTTCCATAGTGGTTAAAGGCGTTGTTTCGGCAAATAAAGGAACAATAAATGGAGTGGGAACGAATAAGTCTAAGATAAAGATTAAGGCATATGATACAGCCGGAAATGTATCTGAGACGATTGAGCAACAGTTAGCATTTGATACAAAGGCTCCGGAAATTTCTGTAAGCTTTGAAAATAAGAATGGTGATCCGATAACTCAGAAAGATGAGTTTTCATATTATCAAGACACGACTGTAATGGTGATTAAATACACAGATAGAAATTTCCCAGTTGGCGAAGAGTATAAAGACAACCTATACTTTATACTGAAGAGAGAGGAAGACGATCAAGAGCGGAAAGTGATGCTCGAAGGACTGGAAAAAGAAGGAATTACTTATGAGATAGAGGATGAAGAGGGCAAGAATTCTTTTGAAAATTATACGGATAATAGAGTCGTTACAGTAAAACTTACATTTGATGATCAGGATAAATACGAAATCAAACCATATTGTGTAGATATGTTTGGTAATGAAGGAACAACAGAAGAAACTTATAAATTTGCAGTTGACACCGAAGCGCCGGTAATCGAGTACACATATGAATATTTAGATGCAGACAATAAGTGGAAGCCGCTTAATGATGAAAATGCTGTTAAGTTGAAAAATGCTCCGATTCGAGTGAACGTGACGGTAACAGAGCACTTCTTTAGTTTAAAGGATAATTTTGTCTTTGAAGAAAAAGGCGGTGAAAACACGCAGGTAAAGACAGCGCTTACCGCAAAAGAGGCAGTAGGAAAGATACCGAATTATCAGGAACAGGCGGACACTTGGACAGCTGCTTCGTCAGATGATCACCCGGTTGGTTGGACTCATAATGGCGATGAGCATCGCATCGGTTTTGTGTTTGAGAATGATGCAAACTACACGTTTAAACTGGACTATACGGACTTGTCAGGCAGAAGCAAAAACACAGGAGATCTGAAATTTACGGTAGATAAAACGTCTCCGTCGGGAAAGATTCTCGTAGATGGTACAGAAAACTGGTATGCAGAATTTTGGAATACGATTACGTTTAATATTTTCAAGGACGACAATTATAATGTGAAAGTGACGGGAGCAGATATAACGTCCGGTGTGAAGACGATCGAGTATTATACAACGAAAGACGCGATTAAAAGTGCAGATGAAGTAAAAAAGATCACAGATTGGAAAAAGTTGGCTGATTCGGGAGAGTGGAATCGTGATAGCGAAAAGGATGATAATATAAATAATAAGTCGTTCACAATGACAGAAGAACAGCAGTTTTTGACATATGCGAAGATTACAGACTATGCCGGAAATGTTACTTATCTGTATCCGAAGGAAATAGCGGTGTTAGACAGAACGTGGGCAGAGCCGAAGATTACGATTACAGCGGCTGAACCGTTATACGGAATTTACAATAAGGATGTTCCGTTCAGCATTAACGTAGAAGATCCGGAAAGCGGAGAGACATACTCAGGACTGAAAGAAGTTTATTACGAGGTGCGCAAAGACGGTGCGGTGACACAGTCAGGAAATTATAATAAGGAATTAGAGATTGATTATAGTAAAAATAATCAGGAAAGCGCGCAGAAAGCAGGTTTGACAATATTAGACGGGCGCGTGCAGTCGCTTGTGAAAAATGAAACAGTGACGGCAAGTTTAAATAACAGCAATGATGTTGAGATTTATGTAAAAGTTGTTGATAATGCAGGACATGAAACAGAGGCGACGAAAGATCTTAAGATCGACATCACTCACCCGACAATCGCCGTAACGTACGACTTGAACACACCTCTCAACGAGAGATACTACAAAGACGTAAGAACGGCAACGGTTGTTGTGACAGAGAGAAACTTTGACGAGTCCGCAGTTCGTTTCAACATCACGAACACAGACGGCACACAGCCGGCGATCAGCGGATGGACACACAGTGCGAACGCAGGAGTATCTGACGATGCGACACATACATGTCAGGTAACGTTTGCGGCAGACGGAGATTACACATTTACGCTTGAGACGACAGACCTTGCAGGAAATGCATCAAGCTACAATCGTGTAGACGACTTTACAATCGACCGGACAGTTCCGACGATCCAAGTGTCTTACGACAACAACAGCGCGGCTACACCGGGATATTTCAATGCGAACAGAACGGCGACAGTTACAGTCAACGAGCATAACTTTAACGCAGCGGAAGTCAACGCACAGATCACGGCAGCTTTGCAGGGAAGCGGCGTGGCAGCTCCGGGACTTGGCGGATGGAGCACAAACGGAGACGTGCATACGGCAAGCGTAACATTCTCTGCAGACGCAGATTATACGTTTGATGTTGATTACACAGACCTTGCAGGAAATGCAGCGGCAGATTACACACAGGATAAATTTACGGTAGATAAGACAGATCCGGAAGTTGAGTTCTTCGATATCGAAGATAAATCGGCAAATAACGGAACAGTTGCTCCCGGTGTGAAATACAGTGATGTAAACTACATGGAAAGCGGCGTTGATATTACGATCAAAGGCGCGAAACATGACAAGACAGAATTAAGCGGAAACCGTACAAATATCGCAAACGGCGAGAGCATCAAAATGGAAGATTTCAAACATGATGAAGAGACGGATGACGTTTACACTATGACGGCGGTTATTAAAGACAAAGCCGGAAATGAAACGGAAAAAGAGGTTATGTTCTCAGTTAACCGTTTCGGATCAAACTATATTTTCTCTGAGACAACGGAGAAGTTCCTTGATGATGTATATGCGAACAAACCGAAAGATCTTGTTGTTACAGAGGTGAACGTAGATTCACTTGTGTTCAACGGTATCTCTTACGGATTGGACGGAACGAAGAAAGAACTGAAAGCAGGCAGCGATTATACAGTAAAACAAAGCGGCGGCGAAGGTTCATGGAAAGAATATACATACACGATCAAAAAAGAAAACTTTGAAAAAGAAGGCCGCTACAGTGTTACGATCGACTCGGAAGACAAGGCGACAAATAAGATGAACAACAAAGTAAAAGAGTGCAACATCGACTTTGTAATCGATAAGACGCCTCCGACAGTTGTTATCACAGGTATCGAGGAGTCAAGCTATCGTGCAGACGAGAGAGAAATGACGATCAACCTGTCAGACAATACGGCAGTTAAGTGCGTGGATGTGATCATCGACGGAAAATCAGTTGCAACTTATGCACAGAAAGAGATTGAAAAGGCAGGCGGAAAGATCAGTTACATGATTGAAGGTGCGTCAGAACCGCAGAAGATCGAAGCAGCAGCGCTTGATATGGCGGGAAATGAAACGACTTCGGAAATGCACAAAGTGCTTGTTACATCAAGTGTATGGATTCAGTATATCAACAATACACCGCTTCTTATCGGATCGATCCTCGGAATCGTTCTCGTAGCAGGCGGACTGATCTGGTTCTTTGTGATCAGAAAAAAGAAAGAAGAAAGCAAATAAAAAGTCTGAAGCTGATAAAAATACGGCAGAAATAAGAAAAGGCTGAAAAGGAGGCGGCTGTCTGAACAAACGGATTCGGACAGCCGCCTTTCGTCTTTATGAGGAAAGAAGTTATGTTGCAAAGCGGAGATATTATAAGCGGAATGTATCAGGTGATACGAGAGATCGGAACAGGCGGCATGGGAGTGATCTATATCGGGTATCATCTTCATCTTCAAAAACAGATCGTAATAAAGAAAATAAAAGAAACGTGCGTGGACCGTGTAAATGTAAGAGGTGAAGCCGATATCTTAAAACAGCTTAGACATACATATCTGCCGCAGGTTTATGATTTTCTGGAAGTAGGAAACGACGTATATACAGTGATGGATTATATCCCAGGGGAAAATCTGCAGTATTATATCGACCATAATTATACATTTCCGGAAGAGACGATTCTGTTGTGGATGCGTGAGTTATGTGAGGTTTTGGACTATCTTCATACGAGAAAACCACGAATCCTTCACAGCGACATTAAGCCGGCAAATATTATGGTGACGCCGGAAGGGGACATTTGCCTTATTGATTTTAATATTTCATTGGACGGGTCGGTAACACAGGAAGTACAGGGACTGAGCAGACGGTATGCATCTCCGGAACAATTCCGATGTGCGATGGACAAAATGTACGGCAGGAAAAGCAGTGAAACACTGGATGAGAGAATGGACATTTACAGTCTGGGGGCGGTCTTTTACCGAATGATGAGCGGGTATCTGCCTGATGCTCAAAACGGTGTTCCGTATGCGCTGTCACAGATTGATATTCCGTATGCGGACGGCTTGAAACGGATCGTCGATAAAGCGATGGATCGGGACGTTTCAAGAAGATTTCGGACGGCAAAACAGATGGAAGAAGCTCTTTCGCATATGGAAAAATACGATCCGAAGTACCGCCGTCTGACGAACTTGCAGATATTGACCGCGACTGCGTGGGGATTTTGTATTCTGGCAGGAATCTTTCTTATTGCGTCAGGTGTGCGTCAGCGGGGGAAAGAGCTGTGGCAGCAGGAATATCAAGAGTTTTACGCCGTTGTGGGATCAGGGGATTCCGAAAATATAATAAGGGAAGGCACAGAACTTCTGAACAATTCTTCTTTGCAAGGTTATATGAAAAGGAATAAGGAGCAGAAGGCGGAGGTACTTCACGCTGTAGGGGACGGATATTTCTATAGTGAACAATACGACACGGCGGGAAAGTATTATGAGGAAGCTTTGTCGTGCGACAGCGGGAATTCTTTATATGTGAGAGATTATATGACTGCAATGGCAAGAAACGGAAGTCCGGTTGACATATGGATGATACAAAGTGAATATCCGGAAGCGGCGATCGATGAGGCGGCTACTGTATTTGTTCAGGCGCAGTCAATGTATGCAAAAGGCGATCAAAAGAGCGCGGTTTCTTTATGCGAAGAAGCGCTTGGAAAAAGTATGGATGCAGAGTTGAATGCACAAATTTATCTGCTGGAAGCAGAATTATATCTTGAGCAGGGGGATATAAACTCTGCGGCAGATGCGGCGGCACAAGCAGTGAAACTAGATGAAAGCAGCAATGTTCTTAGAAAAGCGGCAGTGACGGCATATCAGGCAGGAAACGAAGAGAGGATAGGAACGGTCAAAAACCAGTGGTACAGGCAGGCTCTTGCATATTATGAGATGCTCTGTCAAAAAAACGATCCGTCATATGAGGATCGTTTAGGAAGGGCGCTTCTTCTTCGAGTTCTCGGAAAATATAGAGACAGTACGGATGTGCTGGAAGAGATGAAAATAGATTATCCGAAAGACTATAAAGTTCAGATGTGGATCTGTTACAACTATTTGGACGAGGCATCGGAAGAAGGAACGTATTCAAATGTGTCAGGCGATCTGAAATTTACTTATCATTCTTGCAGAAATTTATATGAGAACAGAGCAGATCGATCGGAAGAAGATCCTGATATGGAAATGCTGGAAGAGACAATGAAAGAACTTGAATAACCGGAAGCGAGATGTGAAGCAGCACGAAGATTGAAGATAGAAAATAAAAGACAGAATCAGGATGCAGGTAAAAAGAGAGTGCGAAATGGGGGAATGAAGATGAGCGGGATCATGATATGTGTGACAGGCGTTGTAGTGATCGTGGCCGCGTCGTTGGCAGCAGGAAGCGTTTTATATTTGCTTCAAAGAAAAAAGAAGAAACTAAAAAGTGAACAAATCAACTTGTAAATAGCGGAAAAGATAACGAGTAAATGCTAGATAAACGGATGTGAAAAATAAAATAGGGGCGTTTACGAAACGTCTCAGTAAAAAAAGAAAGAGAGGAGAAGGAGCAGTGGGAGAAAAAGGAAAAAAGAAAAGCCGGATTCTGCTGATCGTCTGCGGACTGCTTCTTTTGGCAGGGGCGATTATCGGGATCGTGATGTTTCGGATGCAGGCAGGAGCGAGCGCGTATAACGAATCAATAAAAACAGCGGAAAAATATGCGGACAGCGGAGAGTATGAACTGGCGGTGCTCACATATGAAAATGCGATCAAAGACCGACCGAAAGAAGAAGAAGGATATCTCGGACTGGCAGATGTGTATTTGAAGAGAGGGGAAAGCTCCGCTGCAAAAGTTTTGCTTCAGCGAGGCTACATGCATACGAATTCTTCAAAGATCCACTATATGTTAAGCGGGATTAAGGACGGTTCGCTTTTGGCGGAATTTGACGATTCAGAAACAAAGAAAGAGACAATGCAGTCATTTGGCGTTTTTTCTTTTAATACTGCATTTCTTCAGAAGCTGGAAAATTATGACTATACGGACTACTGCGATCAGTTCGGCTCATATCCGCAGATCGTAAAGACCGGAAAAGGAGAAGTAGAAGTCGTACATAAAGATCTGGCGGGAACATGCTGTTATTCAAACACGAAAGAGCATGACGATATTGTAAATGTAAAGACAGACAAACCGGCGAAGGACGGAATGCCGGAGATCGTGCGTTTAGATTCGATTTCGCAGTTGTTCAGAAATTTCTCGGGAAAGGCAAGCCTTGCAGAACTGAACGCAATCTCCAGTTCCAAAGTAGCGCCGATCACAGACGAGGAACGAGTTTATGTGGAACTCTCTACAGGAAGCCTCCTGATCCGTGTTGAGACGGATGCGTCGGGAAACATTATTTCCGATAAAGCGTGGAATGAAATTATTTTGAAAGAGGCAAACGAAAACCGCTCGGAAAACGGAACGCTGAACGGCGTTGTGATCGATGCTATGACAGGAGAAGGCGTTCCGGCGGCGAAGCTTGAATTTAAAGCGAAAGAAAACGCTGAAAATTCTACTCATGTTACGTCGGGAAAAGACGGATCGTTCTCGATCGAACTGGCGGCAGACGTGTACGAAGTGACGATCAGCGCGGACGGGTATGTGGATGAAACGTTCGAGTTTGAGATGGAGAAAGATAAAAATTACAGCGGAGAGCAGTTTACGATTTCACCGGAGCTGGCGGCGGGCAGCGCGCGTATCGTATTGGAATGGAACGCACAGCCTCAGGATCTCGACTCGTATCTGTGGGGAAATACGGATAAAGGAGATGACTTGTACGTGAACTTCAGGAAACGGACATGCGAAGGAAGAGACGGGCTTCTGGCAGAACTTGATGTGGATGACACAAACGGATACGGACCGGAGACGATCACGCTGAACGACCTGAACGGCGTTTATACATACTCTGTCGTTGACTACAGAACGACGGGAACTTTGCAGCAGTACGGCGCAACGGTGAAAGTATATCTTCCGGGCAAGAGCGCTCCGACAGTGATCACACTTGACCCGAATGCAGGCGTTGAAAATGTATGGGAAGTATTTGAGCTTGACCACGGAGAACTGAAAATACTGAACCGCGCTCCGGCGGAGGAAAATTTGCGTCCGGGTTCAAAATAAACCAGACGAAGATGAGAGCAGGAAGATGGGAGCAGGAAAATGAGAGATGGAATGATTACGGAAGAACAGTGTGGAGAGAACTTTGCTTATATTTTAGAAGATAAGACAGATTTTTTGATAACAGAATATAAAATGATGCACGGTCAAGAAGCAGATTTTCTATTGAAGTGTGTGAAGATGCTGTATAACGGCAAGACAGAACTGTATTACGATACGAAATCCTGTCTGCCGCTTGCGATCCAGTCAGGGGCGGAAGATACAGAAGGGATGCTTTCTGTTTTGGGAAATATTCTGCATGAAGTCAGAAGGGTGACAGAAAACGGATTTCTTTCGCTTTTGAAACTGGATATTTCGGCAGATAAGATATGGGTCGATCCTGCAACGCGAAAAATCAGGTTCGTATATCTTCCTGTGGCGGAGAGACTTCATAAAGATGTAGTGGAATTTGAGGAGCATCTAAGGGAAGAACTGAAGAAAACTGTAGAAAAACGTTCGGATAAAGACGATAAGAGGTTTGCGGATTTCTTTCAGATCATCGGACGTCCCGGTTACAGCAGTGAAGATTCGGATGTGGAAAAGTGCGGATCAGTAGATGAAACAAGTACACCTTATAGTTTGAATAGAAATGAAAAAGTTTCTTCACAGAGAGGAGATCAGACTTGTACACTTGTGTCGCTGACAGCAGGCAGTCCGATCCGTCTGACTGTAACGAAACAAGAGTATGTGATCGGAAAGAGTACGGAGCAAGCGGACGGCGTTGCCGGATTCAGCAAGATGATCAGCAGAAGGCACTGTAAGATTGTAAAAAGGGGATCCGGGTATGCGGTTGTAGATCTGAATAGTTCAAACGGAACATACTTGAATGGGATGCAGCTTTTTCCGGGCAGAGAATATCCGGTGAAAAACGGAGATATTATACGAATGGCGATCAGCGATTTCCAGATCGTGATGGAATAGAGGTGACAGAGAAATATGGCAAGACCGAGAGTGATTGTGGCGGATACAGATGAAAGCTATGTAATTCAAGATAGAGCGCCTGATCCGGAACTGCTCACTGCCGCCAACCGAAAAACCATCGCGTTACCAGAACCGCACGCAGCTTCTTTGCGTCTTCAATTTTCGGTAATGCGATCACAATGCTGTCCATATGTTCCTCTCCTTAATCCTTCCAAAACCCGGATTCCTTTTTACGGGCTACAGACGGTACAAATACTCCTCAACCTCCCAGTCTGTTACCTGCCGCGTATATCTCAGCCATTCTTTTTTCTTAGACTCCACATAAATCCTGCAGAAATCCTCTCCCAGGATTTCTCTGATCCAGGAACTGTTTTCAAAAATATCGATTGCTTCTTTCAAAGTCTCCGGAAGACAGTCCGGATTCTCCGTTTCCCCCGCTTTCAGAGGAACCAGCCGTTTTCGAATACCGTCCATCCCTGCTGCCAGGCATACCGCCAGCACAAGATAAGGATTTGCCGCAGCATCCGGGCTCCTCAGTTCTACCATGGACTCCTGTCCTCTGAAAAACGGGATCCTTACAAGAGATTTCTGATCTGAATCTGTCCAGGTAAGTTCAGTAGGCGCCCCGTATCCGGGAACCAGGCGCTTGTAAGAATTCACCAGCGGATTGGTGATCAGCGCCATTTCTCTGCTGTGTGCAAGAAGACCTCCTGCAAAATAAAATGCCGCATCACTGATTTTCCCCGGTATCTCCTTACACTCAAAAATATTCTGTCCGTCTTTTACAAGAGAAAATTTCAGATGCATACCGGAACCATTAAACTCTGATCTGGGCTTTGGCATAAAAGTTGCATGGAGTCCATGGCGTCTGGCAACTGTACGGACTGCCATCTTAAAAGTCATGACACAGTCGGCGATCCTGCCCGCTTCCCCATATCTGAAATCAATTTCATGCTGTGCCGGTGCTTTTTCATGGTGGGAGGATTCTACCTCCACCCCCATATCTTCCAAAGTAAGAACCATGTCTCTCCGTGCGTTTTCTCCAAGATCCAGAGGACTCACATCCAGATATCCTGCCTGCTCATGACTGACAGTAGTGGGAATTCCATTATCGTCTGTATGAAACAGAAAAAACTCACATTCCGGATCTGCAAAAAACGTATATCCTTCTTCTCCTGCTTTTTCCAGATTCTGCTTCAGGATATATCGTGAACTGTTCTTATACGGTGTACCGTCTGCACAGTAGAGATCACACAGAAATCTGGCCACCTTTCCCTGCTGAGGTCTCCAGGGAAGGATTGCAAACGTATCAAGATCCGGATAAAGAAACATTTCTGCCTCATTATCCATACATTCACCTGTTATCAGTGTCCAGTCTACTCTGCATCTGTTATCCAGTATCCGTGGAAGTTCTCTGGATGTCACTGCGATATTTTTAATAACGCCAAACATATCTGTAAACTGAAGGCGGATAAATTCCACATTCTCTTCTTCAACCAGCTGTAATATTTCCTTTCTGGAATAATTCCCCATGTTATTCTCTCCTTAATCGCTAAATTAAAAAAGGCGCACTTCCAACAGTATCCCCATTGAAAGAACGCCTTTGTTCATGCAGGTATTATAGCAATGTGTTTTTCCTTTGTCAACAAATTCCTGAAGAAGATCTCCTATAAACTTTCGACAAAATTCTTCACAGAATCAGAGATTGGTATATCCCATCAGAGATTCATCCACAGCTCTGGCAGCCTCTCTTCCTTCCCGGATTGCCCAGACAACAAGAGACTGTCCTCTGCGCATATCTCCTGCTGCAAATACACGAGGAACCGTCGTAGCATAGCCGTCCGGAGCCGTCTCCACATTGGTTCTTTCATTTACAGCTACCTGAAAAGCATCTGTCACATATTTCTGGCTTCCCAGAAATCCGGCTGCGATCAGAACCAGATCGGCAGTGATCACTTTCTCCGTTCCCTCTTCCGGAATCATGATCATCCTTCCTGTTTTTTCATCCCTTTTACTTTGCAGTCCAACTGTCTTTGCCTTGCAAATATTCCCTTTTTTGTTCGGCAATAAACTCTGTAACCGTTGTCTGGTATACTCTTGGATCCTTTCCAAAGTACAGCAATGGCCTCTTCCTGTCCATAGTCGGTTTTCAGAACTCTCGGCCACTGTGGCCACGGATTATCAGCAGCTCTTTCAGCCGGAGGCTTCGGCATCATTTCCAGCTGTGTAACAGATTTGGCTCCCAGACGGATCACTGTTCCCACACAGTCGTTTCCGGTATCGCCTCCGCCTATCACAAGAACATGCCTGTCTCTGGCCATCTCATATGGTATCTTTGTAAAATCACTGTCCAGAAGAGCTCTGGTTACTGTTCCCAGGAAATCTACGGCAAACCATATTCCCTTTGCGTCTCTTCCCGGCACTCTGATATCTCTGGGAGACGAAGCTCCGCAGGTCAGAAGTACTCTGTCATACGTTTTCAGAAGCTCCTCTGCTTTGACATCTTTTCCCACGTCTGTCT